>Ga0255347_1001551_pt1 | contig 36068 bp, 36 predicted proteins | sample wastewater_treat_2_FD_192479 | JGI IMG/M metagenome (GOLD analysis project Ga0255347, IMG submission 192479) | Wastewater microbial communities from Lulu Island WWTP, Vancouver, Canada - plant24 | ecosystem: Engineered > WWTP > Wastewater > Unclassified | place: Canada: Vancouver, British... | reverse complement strand
ACCTAATTCCCTTGCTGTTTTGGAAGCATTGTAGTTGTTGTCAATGTATTTATTGACTATTGTTTTTGGTTCTATTCTCATGACTTTAGTTTAGCTTAGGGGTGCGAATATGTCATGAGACATTAAGTTTTCTTTGATTTAATTTCTAATATATTGTATAATTAAGTATTAGGTTAAGGGAGGTCCATTACAAACAATGTCCCTCCCATTTTTTCACTAGATTTAGTATAATGTAGATAGCAGAGGGAAGACTCGCCCCATATGCTTGGGGAGATGAGCTTCTCTCTCACTTTATCCTTACCACAATATTTCTACGAATAACTATTAAAGAATTAATACCTAAAGTCTTTTCTAAGGTGTCTGAAATAGCAACCAAACATTCGTCAAAATCAACAGATAAATATGTTAAATCTAATATGATATTTCTCTTCTTCTGAGATGTAGCCCTCCATATCGCATTCCTGATAGAATACTTTGAGTTCTTTACAACTGTTTTTAACTCCCAAGATTTTCCCCTCCAAATGAAATCGTTTTTAGCATTTACCTTGTCTTCCGCAATTAAAACAACTTGCTCACCCCTTTTTTCAAACCATTTAAGCAAAGCTATTTCTGCCTTGGTCAGTTCTACATCGTAATGGTTAAGCTTACTCCTAGGTTTACATTTAACAAACAAATCAGTGGAAGGAGTGATATAACTAATTCCTTTGTACTTCTCAATTAGCTCTGCTTTGTATTTTGGTATTTTCTGTGGTATTTGAAGCATCAATAAAAACATAACAAGATTTAGGCATATATATATGGTAACAGAAGAAGATGAACCCAAGATTAAATCATCCTAAAAATATGATAGACTAGAACTAAGATGAAAAAATCCTTTCTAAATAATCTATCTAAAATATATCTAGTCATAGGGATCTTCCTCATATTCTGTGGATTTATTCTCCTAGGTATAACCTTCTATCCAAACATCTGGTATTCAATTGATGATAGTGCAACTGACAATGATATTCTCTCTATTCAAAAAGAGATAGAGATACTAGAAGAAAAAGAGAAGGAGGATATAAAGAAAGAAGTTGAAATAGTAGATAATCGTCCACCTATCAATCCATCACTTCCAACAACACCAATGCTTAAAATTAATAATATAGGAGTCGATGGAGAAATACACCGAGGAGAGAATGCTAAGGTTGAATTAGATAAAGGTATATGGATAGTACCGGGATATGGTACACCTGATAACAATGAACTACCTATCATCATCGCTGCACATAGATTTGGATATGTATATTGGTCTTCTGAGTTTAGAACTAAGAGTTCCTTCTACAACCTCCCTAAACTCAGAGTAGGGGATAGGGTGCAGATAATCTGGGACCAGAGAGAGTATCAGTATGAGATATATAAAGCAGAAGATGACAAACAGATTGCAGATTATGATGCTGACCTAATCCTCTATACATGTAGGATGTATAACTCCCCAATTAGAGTATTCAGATACCTTAGACGTATCAAATAGTACCCCTTGCATTTTTCACAGCTATAGGGTATAATGTTTTCATAGTTAAGTTGTTCTTTACAATATATCATGAAAAAGATAAACAGAGTTACTCTATTATCTTTCCTTTCTCTTGTAATCTTAAGAGCTTTTAATGCTCCAGCTCTTGCTGACGGTGGATATAACCCATATGGTCCTCACATTCCAGAGGATACAGGTATAGCAGATGCAAAGATATTTATTATCATTGCAATCGTTGTCTATACAGCTGGTTTAGTATTAATAGCTACTTCTAAGTTTCTCAAGAAGAAAGCAGAGTAATAGATGATAGGTGAGGGGAGGGTAACCTCCCCCAGTCCTACCCCATAGTCTTGTATTAGAAGGCTAAACATGATATAATGTAGTTAGATAAGATACCTGCTCATTAAAAATATATTCCGAAATAGAAGAAACATTCAGAGAGATTGTATATATCTTTTTAATGTCTCTTTTATTTAATAAAAGGACAAGTTCTTTAACAACTGGATGGGATTTTGAATTGGTACCAGTCTAGCAATATACAATTAATATATACATTGATTATATATTGCTGGATTGGGATTAATACCAATTACAAAATAAATATCACACTTAATGGAGGTGTAATATGGCTGATAATGCCAAAAATGTTGTTACTGTTACAGAGCCCCAAAAGGCTCGAAGACCCATTTGGGCCATCTTATTGACAGTAGGAATTATCCTACTGATGATTCTCGGAGCTATTTGGCTCGGGAAAAAGATTTTTGAGAAGCCAGTTGCTTCCCATGAAGTTCCTGCAACTCTCGAATGTCCAGACTGCAATTGCAGTTGTCCAGAATGTCCTGTGGTGCAACAACCACTAGACAAGCCAACTGTGCCAAATAGTGGCTCTCTTACCCTAGGAGGTGGAGATGAACGCATATGCAAGTATGCAGAAGGATTCAACTCTGAAGGAAAGGTTGTCAAATCTGGAACAAAGGTCACTGGACCAGCATTTGTTAAGCCCAATCGTGATATCGACTGGGGTTATCCCATTTATGTAGGAGAAGAATATGTAACAACAGCTTCTGATGAAGTTGTATGGATACTTGAAGGCGACAATGCTTGCGTTGATGCCCAATCCCAATTTTTCTCATACTGGGGAATAACTAAACCATAAACCCATCCAGCCTCTCTCCTCGTAGAGAAATTTTCATTAGCACTATGCTATGACTATTTCACTAAACTACGAGGAGAGAATTCTTTTTTAAAAACATATACAGATAACCAAAAGGTTATCTTTTTTTTAGTCTTCCCTTTTCCTCACAATCCATATATATTGTATATATGAAAAACTTCTATCTAAGAATTCTTGTATTCCTCATATTGGCCTTTGGAATATTCATTTCAATATCAAAATACAAAACATTCACAGAAGAAAAAAACTTCCAAATTATCAATGAAAGACAATCGATAATAATACAACTACCTAATGGAAAATATATTGAGATTACATCCAGAAATGACTCTGTATCTAATGCACGATTTAATGAAAGACCATTCTTAACTAATACAGATGTTAAGAAAAACTCTAACCTTGAGAGTACACTTGCTAGTAGCAATACAAGCATTGAGCATATTGAGAATGGACAGATGAACAGAAACATACAATTAACTCCACTCAATAGTGAAGTGATACAAGTAGAAGTAACTACCAATACTGCTTACAGATATGTTGACAATCTCGCATACAAAATGCAGATAGACTATTCGGAAAAAACAGATTTACATTTTGAAAAGAACAAGGCATTTTTTGAAGACAATGCCTGCTATGTAGAAGTAATTGTTGCAGATGAAGATACAAAATTAAGAGACTTTGGTAATGACCAGAGTATTGTCTTAATTCAACCGTATGCCCTGCAGAATATCTTTAGATTTAATATTGGTATTAAATGTAATAGTAAGTAAATATGTTTGATAGCATTGCAATACTAACAAATATTGGTGTGATTCTTTACCTAATCATCACACTTTTCAAAGGTGGACCAAGCAATTTTACTTCTGATTACATCTTCATCGGCTATCTTGTTTTCACTATCCTTACACTCCCAATGCTAATCTCAAAAGTAGTATTCAAATCTAGAGTAGTGGGCCTAGTAAGTGCACTAAGCTACTTAATATACCCATTACAATTCCTCATTGTTACACTAGTAACAAAAGTTACTGGACTATCACTAGGAGAGATACTACCGTTCGTCCCAATTTTTAACATGATTCTTTGGAATATTCTCTTTGCCTTCCTCATACTACATGATGAAAAGAGAGGAGATTACTCCGAAATTATTGTAAAAAATGTACTCTCTGCGATAGTACCAGGTATCATATTTACAATAATTGTTGCACTCTTCATTCGTGAAAAAGATTCAATTGTTGCACTAGACTATCTACAACATTCAACAGTTCCTAACAAAATGTTTTACAACAATATGACATGTATATTACCTGGACAATGTTCCAACCTCTTCCTACAACACGGATATACTACCTTTTACCATATAATACTGGGGAATATTACAACTTTCTTACAAAATGATCCTATTCGGACATTCTACATCATCGACTTGCTCTTCCCCGTTATAGCAAGCATACCTCTCTTTTACCTTTTCAAAAAGTATACTCGAAGTACAATATGGTCACAGTTAGGAGTCTTTCTTTCCCTTTCAGTATTCATAATTGGAGGATATGATTTTGTCTTCTTCATACCTCAAACCTTTGCATTTCTTTTGTTCCTAATGATTCTCAAGGATCAAAATCTGAGTGTTTTCGGACTAATCATCTCATCACTCTTACTCATATCAACACACTTTGTAATGGGAGTTATGTTCGCAGGTTTCCTCTGGTTTAAGTTCTTAATCATCGACAAACTAAATACGAAGAAAGAGAGAAGAGTATACTATCTAATCCTTGGTTTAACCTTTGTATTCTTTGTCTTAGCAAATATTGCAGGATTCAGTATCGAGAAATTCATACAAACAGATGCTACAAAAGTAATTGGTAGTTTTACTAATCCATATTATCCAAACAATATCAAAGCATTTGGAGAGATATTAGGACCTGTCTGGTTACTTGTAGCTTTAGCATACATTACGAACCTAATTGATGGAGAGGATAGTAAGTCGGCATTACTTAGCACATCATTCATAACTCTCTGTGGTATTGGATACTTCCTAGCACCAACATATGCCAACAAGTTTACAATTGGAATTGGGGTATATGCCGTCATGCTAATCATCCCATTCATATTAAGAATCCGCTTCAACAATATATTCAAAGCCTTAATATTACTAATACTACCACTAATATTCTTTACAAACTTCTTCATACAATACAGGAAATACCTATCCTTCTACACACAATCAAACGGTACTGTCAGTGCGATAACGAAGGAAGATAGAGAATTAGTAAAGTTCCTTAAGAATGAGAAGCCAACAAACCTTGTCGTCTCCGATCCATACACGCAACTTGTAGTTGCATCACTGGCGAATGTTGATACAGCACAAGCACAATATATGCAATTAGAAACAAGACAGGTCCTCTACAAATTCCTAGATGACCCAATACCTAGAAGAGAAGATGCATTACTTAACTCTGAGAGTTTGCTTGGGAAAAAAGAGTTCGATTTAATATACTCCTCCAGACTTCACAGGTCACTGAAATATGATAGTACTGCATGGGTGAATAATATATACTCTCTAGATATTAACAGTGATGAGAAGATAGATGAGATAGATAGTAAGCTTAGGGGATACCTAGAAACAATGGGAAAAAAGGAAATATATATTAGTGACTACTACAGACTTTTCAAATAGTAAAACTGCCTAAAAATGAAAAAGAAAAATCAAAAACAGAATATTTACGACTTCATATCGATTTCACATTTCTTTCCACCTGTAATTGGTGGGTTAGAGAACATGGCATATACTCTTCTAGATGGACTATCCAAGAAAGGAATTAGATGCTTAGCAATATATGGTTCAAAGGAGAGATATATTGAAAGCAACCCTGACTTTGATAGAATCAGTTTCAATCCCTTTAGGATATTTAACGGAACATACCCAATATTCGGACTACCATTCTTCTTCAAAATTTTCTCAATTATCAGAAACAATCCTGATGCTAAAATTGTCATACATAGTAGACACCTTACCAGTAGCTTGCTTACATCAATTGTATGTACAATTCTTCAGCATCCATATACTGTGATAGAGCACAATGGGGGACCAGTATTTCTTAATTCGAAGTTCACCTCAGACTTGGCTAACAAATCAGACAGATATATATTTAGATATGTATTGGATAGGGCAGAGGACATATTTGCCGTGTCCGATACAGGTAAGAAGTGGATATCTAAAAACTTCTCAATCCCCAAAGACAGAATCAGCGTCATATACAACGGTTTTGATACAAACTACAATCCTAAAAACATTTCCAAAAAAGAAAACATTGTTGTATTTGCAAGTAAGTGGATTAAGGTAAAAGATCCACAAACAACATTAAAAGCATATGAACTCTTAGCTAAGAAATATCCTAAATGGCAATTCCATATCTATGGTAATGGAAAGAACTTAGAATATACAGACCAAAAATCATATCCAGAGAATTTGATAATTAAAAATGAATTACTCAAACAGAAAGAGCTATTTAAGCTTCTTGAAAAATCTAAGATATATGTCAACTCTTCTCTTAGTGAAGGATTAGCATTAGGTATTCTTGAAGCAGTATCATTTGGAAACATTCCTGTACTCTCAGATGCAGACAGTAATGTTGAAGTCGCAAAGAAATTAAAAACAACAAACTTTGTATTTCCAAGAGGTAGTTACAGAAAACTAGCAAGTAGAATCGAAGAAGCTATTAAAAAGAGTAAGAATCAAAAATATGTTACTGACCTAATTGAACTTAACAAAGAGAACTTCTCACAAGAAGTTATGATTGAAAAATATTACCAACGAATATTACAAAAACATTACAATACAAAGAAAGAGAAACTTACTCTCTCTATTGTCATACCCGTATACAATGAAGAGAGAACATTGATACAGCTACTTGAAAAAGTTTCTACATTTAAACTTCCTAAGAATGTCTTTAAGGAAATTATCATTGTGAATGATAAGTCTACAGATAGTTCTCCAGAATTAATTGAAAAATATGTTAAAGAGAATGAAAAGAACAAAGATGGGACAACATATCTAGTATTAAACAACAAGAAGAATCTAGGAAAATCTAGAACTGTTAAGCATGGTGTTTTGCACAGTACTGGAGATTTTGTTGTTACTCAAGATGCTGATTTGGAATACAAACCTTCTGAACTTAAGCTCTTCATAGACAGATTCCTGGAGAATCCCAATATTGATGTGATATATGGGAATAGGTTTAACAAGAATAATCAGTTCTCCAATATCATACATAGTGGTGGGAATCAATTCCTTACCTTTGTTTCTAATCTCTTTACTAGACCGAAAGGATTTGCACCTCATGATATGGAAACTTGTTACAAAATGGTTAGAGGTGATATTATGAGAACTCTTTTTAGAGCATCTGAGGCAAAGACTAATTTTGGTTTAGAGCCTGAGTTAACTGCAAAGTTAGCTAGATACAGATATCCTAATGGAAAGAGACTGAACTTTGAACAGATAGATATTTACTACAAACCAAGAACTCTTGCTCAAGGTAAAAAGATGTTGTGGTTTAAGCATGGTAGTGAGGCTTTGTTAGAGATACTTTACTTTAATGTCTCACCGTTTACTGTAGAAGAAGTAATTAATGGAAAGAACGTAAAAAGACAGTTCTAAAATAGTTGACATGGATATTAAAACATACTAATCTATACTTAAGAATCTGCCTAGAATATCTATGTGGGTTTAGATAAACTGTTAATACGTCTTTATGAGTACAATACCTAGTGGAGAATCAAGTGTAATCCAACCTTTTGATAATGTAAATCCAGATACGGGGGAAGTTACTTCTATTAACAATGTGACAGTTGGAAGCGATACACAACAATCCCAAGAACTAGTAAATGCCGAACATCAGAGTGAATATCAAGATGGTACTATGGTAGCAGCTTTTGAAAAAGCAGGCATAAAAAAAGAAAACTTAGGTACACTTAACACCCCGCAACAAGTAGAGATACCAAGAAAGGAAACAGAAGCTCTTGCTCATACTACTCAAAACAAACCTTCTCAGGAAACAAGAAACACACAAAACTATTATGTCGACAAAGAACTTGAAAGTACTTCTAGACTAGAAGGGATTAAAAGTATAGCAAAACGTAGTAATGAGAGAATAGGGAAGAGTAGTGATAATTTTAATTCTCAGAGTCTAATAAAACAATCCGAAACGAAGCAGAATGACCAACCTCAACAAATAGAGAAATCTTCTTCTACACCAAAACCAGCTCTAGAAATGAATCCTAAGAATGAACCATCTCTAGAGGAACAAATGAAAAAAGCTCAAGAAGACAAAGCAATAGCAGCAGAAATAGTAACTGATTCTAATAAATCTGAGGAAGAAAGGAAGAAAGCATTTAAGAAAATGATTGCATCCGAGGAGGAGGAAAATCGTATTAGAGAACAAAAAGCAGAAATAGAAGAAGTTATCCTAGGCTTCTCTCCAATTCCCAAACCTATGAAAGAAGTTATGAATCAAATATTCGATGAGAAGTATAGAATCAGAGGAGAAAACATAGCATTTGAGTATGCAACGAAAGAAGAGCAATACTACCGAGATGCAAAGAGAAGAAGAGAGGACCAGTTAAGAGCAAACACAAATATGACTGAGGCACAAATTAACGCTACTATTCTAGGTGAAAGTGCACTCATTAGAGAGAGAGTACAAGCACATCTTAAAAAGAGAATAACTTCTGATGTTAAAGAACTTACGACAAGAAAAATCTTGAGTGATCCTGACAGATACAAAGACTTTATCAACGCTGACACTGGAGAGGTCATTGACTCAATCTCAAAGGGAAATTTAACTGGTAAAATCCTTGCTGAAAGAGTGTACTCAAGATGGCACCCTATGCATATCTCAGAGGCCAAACAAGAACCAACGCCAAAGCCAACATTAGAATCTAAAGAAGCACAAGCTCCTATCCCAACAACAGCAGAGTCACCACAACTAACACAAGCTGTACCAACCAAAGAACCCACTCCCGAACCAATAGTTGAAGCAAGTAAGAGTAAAGAGAAGAAGAAAGAGCCATGGGTTGTAAGACACTTAGGCCTCGTTGGTAGTGTTGCAGGTACTACATTAGGTTTCCTTTTTGGTAAAGAAATTGTAGTCATAGGTGCTGCTGCAAGTGTAGTTTCACTTGGAGTAAAAGAATTCTCTGGATGGCGAATAAAAAGGCTTACAGAGAAATTAAATAACGCTCAAACAAGCGAAGAAAAAGCAATATTAGAAAAGAAGATACAAAATTTAACGAATACAAAGGAACGTGCTGACAAAGCTTTGAGGTTCTTCTTTGGATTTGGAATAGGTTCTTTCATTGGTAGTTACTTTACAGGAGGTCAAGGTCTTGTACAGGCATTACAAGCCAAAAAAGTTGCAGACATGGTAGCAACAGGGCCTGCAAATGAGCCTATCATACCTAAACAGCCTAGTGGTGAAATAAGAGCTGGAAATATTCAAGAACCAATCATACCTAAACAACCCATTAATGAGGTTGGCGTTGGAGAGATAAACATACCTACAGGCACAGATATTGGTACTATCGAAGCTCCCAGTTTAGGTAATACATTTAACTCTGGCCTCTCGTACCAAGAAGCTTCACAGCTAGGTTGGAAAGGAACAGAGCTCTACCTAACTAATGTTGGCGGTAATCATGGAATCATGCAAGGAGAATTTTTCAATAGAATATACCAGGGCTTAGGTGGAAACCTATCTCGTATGCAAGGACTTGAAGCTGCACGAGCATATAATCCTTTCCTTCAGGCTACAGTCACTGGGAGAATGGGAGTAGAAGAGGCAGCTAACCAAGCACTTCAAGCACTTCAGGCTTTACCATAAATTAATTTAATATATTAAACAAAAACTGCCATGGACTATACACAACAAATTGAGAATGTAAAGCAACAACTATTCTCATTAGGTTTTACAGAAGAGAAATATGAAGAACTCTTAAGCTTAGCGATTGAGGAGATTATGGACACCGCTCTCGCTGACCTACAAGACAAGGAGTTAGAATTACTCGAAGAATTAGAAAAAAATCTTGTAGCAGAGCCAACAACAATAGAGGAAGCAACTAAAAATATAGAATTGATTTTTTCAGCAGCATACGGAGACCAAGCAGAGGAAACAAGACAGAGAATGTTATTAGAATATCTCAATGAAACACTGCAACAAACAAAAGCAACAAGAGACCTACTACAAAGATATCAAGCAGGAGACCCAACAGCAATTGCTACCATTGAAGCAAACAAAAACACACCAGAAGCAATTGCAGTAGCAAACTATTTAGAAGAGCAACAAACAATAGAGGAGATAGATAAAATCGCAAAAGAAGTTGTAGAAGAAGGTTGGAGAGAAAGTCAGATAGCTGCTCAACAACAGCAACAACAAAGTAACAGCAATGTAACAAGTGTAAGTGGAGTAACAGAAAACACAACACCAGCTCCCGAGCCATTCCCACAGCCAACTACAATGTAAAAAGTGATATTTTTGTCTTAAACTATTTCAATGGATGATACTGTTTTACTGTATCCTCAGCAAATTTTTCACTAGCATGAACATATTTTGTAGTCGTATTTAAGCTAGAATGCCCTAAAAGTATCTGTAAAGCCGCTGGACTAGCACCTTTCTCAGCCATATATGTAGCAAAACCATGCCTCAAGCTATGTGCGGAAGTCTTCATCTGAATACCCAACTTCCTCCTGTATTCCGCAATCTTTTCTTGGAAATAGTTAGTAGAAATCCTAGAACCTTTCTTACCATACCTTCCACCAGAGAAAGGAATAAAGAGAGCAGGGGAATCAAATTTTTTCAAATAACCAGTTTCTCTATACTTCTCAACAATCTGAATATATTTCAAATCATCATCAAACATCTCAAGGTTTAACATAGAGGACTCCTCTTCATCTCCACTACTAGATGTTTCACGCTCGGTGGTGAAACCTTCAATCTCTTTCTGTTGCTCCTCATCAGTAAAAGCATAATTAAGCCTTACCTTAAGATAGTTATTCAACCATCTCAAACTCCTCGGTGTCATATATACCGACCTTTCTTTTCTTCCTTTTCCTAAAATATACATATGACCCTCAGTATTTATCTGATCCAAATCAAGACCAATTAACTCAGAAATCCTCATACCAGTAGCAAAAAGCATCTCTAACATACATCTATTCCTCAATGCAACTTTCTCATCTTTCTCAAATTCCATGGGAGACTCAATCAATCTAATCATCTCTTCCATGGGAGGAATCTTTTTCATACGCTTCTCAGCCTTCATCATACCAATCGCATCAGGTGGCAACGGTATCTCCAAGTCCCATTCAATTCTAAATTTCAAAAATGACCTCAAAGCAGACAACATTCTATTTATACTATTCGGATCTAAACCATCAGAACTCTTAGATGAGCGAACTGAGCTTCCAAGACTCCCGTAGACCTTCTTGTAGATATCAGAGAGAAATCCACTCTCAAAACCAGGTGTGTTCATACCACCCAAATCTTTCGAAGGCCTCTGAGAGCCTCTTAGAGCCTCGTCCTTGTTTAATGTTGTTATATCAACATCTTTTACACATCCCTCCCTTATTTTATCCAAATCTTTAATATGTTCACCAGCAACTAGATACCCTTTGTATGCACTAATGTCCTTTTTAGTAACTTTCATAAAATCAACACCTCTGAAGTGTAAAAATACAGCAAAGATAGAAAGGTCTCGAGCATAGTTAACAATAGTCTGGGGACTGTAATTGTTGTTCTGTAAATCAATCAAGAAGTCATCTTGATCATTTAGTTTTGGTATCTCCATACTTTATCTTACTACAAAAATTAAAATAACAAAATTGGAGTAGGGGGCTGTTTTTTGAATTCCTGGGAAAAGAGTAAAAAGGAAGAAAATAGAAGGAAGAAGATAACAGACAGTAGTTGGGAACATGGAACAAGGGATATGGAATGTTTAAATAATTAAGCATTGTAAGTACTTTCTTGATTTTAAGTGTATACGACCGCACATAATGGCGATTATACTCGGTCGTATATTCTAGAATTGTAACACATCTCTGCTCAGAGTAGAAGCCCCTCCCTCCACCTAGACAGATACACTTAATCTAATGCATTGATTACTTCACTCAAAAACAGATATTAAGAAAAAAGAAAGGAATATACAGAAATTGTTATCCACACAAATTACTACAGGATGTGGAACACTACAGGACTTTCACCTTAGCAACCCCTACTCCCCTATGCCACTATCTATTAAGTATTAAAATCAAAAGCATCAAAAACGAAAGAATAATCATGTATAAAGGAAGATTCTTAACATAACCATTTGATATCCTCTCATGAGTTACCACATTCACAGAGAGAAAGTACCCCACCACAGGTGCAAAAGCAATTATCTCATGAGTATTACCAGCAAAAAGCACAGAAGACAGCAACAAAACCATGATTAATGTTGTTACAACGGTCTTTCTTACAAGCTCTCCCCCTACTACATCGATATTAATATAATGTAACAGTACAATTATAATATATGCTAAAACTATCAATGGAAATGTAAGATATGGAGCAAAACCACTAGCTAAAAAGCTAAAAGTAAAGAAAAAAATCATAAAGATAGTAGCAAGATACGACACTGTTCTTCCAACCTGCACAAGAGGAATACTCCTAAACAGGTGTACATTAAACACATTCGCCATGAGAAAAACAAAGTAATTACCAAAGAAAACAAGGATTATCAAACCTAGGAGAATAAAAGCTTCATAAATACGACTAAACTTCTGAAAGAAGAATAACTCTACAAAAAGAACCTCTGCGAATACAAAAAGAGATGCTTGGAAGAGATAAAGGAATGACTTTTTCTTAATCTGGAAATTAAATGCCCACAACAAAGCTACGATGGTTACTACGGCATAGATACTAGCATGAACAAAGACCTGCCACATTACCATCTGTGCCTTCATCTGCGATATCTTAAAAACGAAAATCGCAAGAGCTATAAAAGCAGCTATTAGTAACAACTTCCCCCTCTTCTCATTGTCTACATTACTATCATCTCTTCTCTTCATCTAGCGATTCTAAATATTTTAATCCTTTCTGTGTAAGAACTCTTCCTCTACTTGTGCGTTTGATAAAACCACATTTCATAAGGTAAGGTTCATATACATCTGCAACTGTATTCTCATCTTCAGAAATTGATGCTGCAAGGGTAGAAAGACCAACGGGACCTCCTGCAAAATGCTCTAACATTGTTTTTAATATCACCCTATCTATCCTCTCAAGCCCCTGATTATCTGTACCCAAAAGCTTTAATGTCTTCTTTACAACATCCTTTGTAATCACATCATCACCATGACTCTGTGCGTAGTCTCTACACCTTCTCAGAAGCCTTAGCCCTACTCTAGCAGTACCTCTAGAAGCCTCAGAGAGAGCTTTAACAGCATCTTCCTCTATCTCTAACTCCCACAGTCTACATGCTCTTTCAAGTATCTCAACAAGGTCACTCTGAGAGAAGAAATCTAATCTCTGTATCAACCCAAACCTATCTCTCATAGGGGAACTAATCTTCCCTATCTGTGTAGTAGCACCAATTAGTGTAAATGGCTCTAAATTAAGCCTAATTGTCTTAGCTGTTGGACCTTTACCCATTACAATATCTAACATTCTGTCTTCCATAGCAGGATAGAGAATCTCCTCTACTACTTTAGATAATCTATGTATTTCATCAATGAAAAGGACATCATTCGCTTTCAAACCAGTTAATATTGCAGCTAAATCACCTTGTCGTTCAATAGCTGGACCTGATGTAATCTTAATATTAGCCCCTATTTCATTGGCAATAGCTATGGCAAATGTAGTCTTGCCAAGCCCTGGAGGACCATAGAAGAGGATATGATCTATAACCTCTTTCCTTCTCTTAGCAGAATTGATCATAATTTTTAATGTTTCCTTTTCTGTAACCCTACCGATAATTTCATCCAATTTACTTGGTCTAATTCCTTCCTCATATTGTCCATTCTTTGTATCACCAGAGGGTTTCTGTACCTGAGTACTTTTCTTCTTCTTAGCTTTCTCTTTACTTGACTCTATCATTACTCTTTGATTACTTTCTTAATTAATTCACCAATATCAATATCTTTTTCCTTAAGTAGTATCTTCTCTGCTAGTTCTACCTTTTCCTTAATTGCTTTTGAATCAAAACCTAATGCTTTTAGAGCATCTTTAAGGTCTTTTAGTATTAAACTATCTTCTGTAGATTCTTTTGTTAAATCAATGATACCTCTTAACTCAATTATTACCTTTTGAGCTCTCTTCATACCTAAACCTGGTGTTTTACTAAGGCTTTTTGCATCCCCCTCCTCTATTATCATCTCTAATTCTTTTCTAGAATATGTTGAAAGTATTGCCATACCTATCTTAGGTCCTACACCAGATACTTGGATTAACTGTTCAAAGAATTCTCTCTCTTCTTCTGTTTGAAAACCGTATAGTGCTTGAGTGTCTTCTCTTACATGGAAATGAGTAAAAAGTGAGTACTCTCCCCCTAGTCTAGGTGTTAGATATGTTGATGGGATACATATTTTGTAACCTACCCCACCACTTGTGAGAATATCAACATATGATTCTTTAGCAGTAGTAGTTTTATTTTGAACTTCTCCCTTTATGAAAGATATCATATCTATATTATACTATATTCCTCAAACAGATGTATTATTTAATATCTTTAAAAAAGAAAGAAGGGAACCTCCTACAATATTTTGTAAAAAGTTCCCTTATACGAACAAAGGATTATGTCATGTCTGTGTTTTAATCAATATGCTTAGTTTCAAGCAAAACATCTTGAATCTGTGAAGTCATATTCTTCCAATTAGAAGACATACCTTTTTCAATTGAAATAGCATCTTTACAAATAGCTACTGTCTCTACTCCTTCAACATCAAACAACTTGTCAACCAACCCATTTTCACCATTGGGATGGAAGAATGTTCCATTCTTTTCATCAACCTTCCATGGTAGATAGAAAGTTCTTAAATTCCGATTGGTAAATGACAGGACAATGATTCCAGAATCTAAAACCTTTTTCATACTTACCTCCTTTTGAATGTTTTACACCTTACTTCGTGTTGATTCACCAATATATTTTAAAATCTTTCTAAGAGTGTGATATGGAATGTGAACCCAATATAGACTTAAAGTCCATGCACCAATTCCCACAGAACACTGAGTATTCTTCCTGAACAAATGCAGAATTTTTTTGGTTAAGACTGTTAAAATAACAGATTCATGTTCGACTGGTTTATTCTCCCATAAATAGACCGAAAAAACCACCTCCTCCCTATTCCAATATATGTTCAGCATTTTATGTATATCGTATTCTATAATCAGATATTCATTCAACCTCTCAGAGAGAGTGTCAGTATTCAAATCAAGTCCAATATCCTCCAATGTCCATACAATACTTGTATGATCTGGAACAATATCTTCCTTACAAAACTTCTTACCAGAATTTTGTAAGTTAGATAATATTTGTTTTTGGATCTGCTCATTCATTCCTGCAAGGATAACAAAATCCTCTCCATAAATGATAACAGGAAGACCTATATCATAAGCACTAAGTGCAACTTTTCCAAGTTGCATTATTTTATAAAAATCTTTACACATACTTATTCTCCTTCTTGCCTATTAGGCTATTTTTATACGCTTTCGCGCTCAATACAACTCTCAACAACAGGTATTAAGAATCATACAGAGCACAAAAGGTATCAAATGGTACGGAGAATATATTCAGAAAATCCTTTGTTGTTAATGAACAATATATCTATATACTGAGATAGTAGATATACTCGCATTATACCACTCTATGGGTTAAAATGTAAACATATACCAATAGCCTACCCTACATTCCTCCTAACCAATACCTCTGTTGTTATGGCAATAGCAATAGCATCTGCAGCATCATCTGGTTTAGGTAACTCATCCATACTACATAACATCTTAACAGCCTCCTGTACCTGCTTTTTATTAGCTTTACCATATCCTGTTACAGTACTCTTTACTTGTAATGGTGTCATTTCAGAAAGAGGTAAGTTAGATTGTTCCAAAGCTAAGAGAACTACACCCCTAGCCTCACCTACTGATATTGCTGTTTTTTGATTATTGTAAAAAAGAAGTGTTTCCATACCAGCATACTCTGGTTTATACTTCTTTACTAACTCTAATACATCTTGATATATCTCACATAGTCTTTCTGATACAGTAAGACCTTTTTTAGTAGTAATACAACCATAGTCTATTACATGAGGTTTTGAATTATCATCAAACTCTACAATAGACCAACCTGTTGTAGCTAATCCTGGATCTATACCTATTATTCTAATCATATATCTATTTTATGTTAGAAAAAGGTATTTGTACATCTTTATATTGTTTTAGTTAATGAAATCCTCTACTTCTCCTTTATTATACCCTTCTCTATCATTACCTTTTCAATACTCTTCGTCATTTCATCCATATCAAAACTTGGTTTCTGATTAGGTATAATCAAACGCTCTAATAAACCTTCCTCACCTTCAGCAAACACCCCATCATCACCATCTGGGATATTAACTTCTTGTTCAAAGTCTGAATTCTCCATACCTGTAAATATGTTAAAATATTAGATATATCCACATTATACCACCTCAATTACTCTAAATCACTCCAAACATTTTGTACATCATCACTATCCTCAAATTTCTCAATTGCACTCTCAATCTTCTCTCTTTCTTCATCAGTAACATCTTTCAAAACATTAGCTTCCTTTATCAACTCTGCCTCATTAAGTACATATCCTAATTTGTTAATACCATCTCTCACAGAACCAAAACTATCATACTCTGTATATATAGCTAAACCTTTCTTACCATCTTCCTCATACTCATGAATATCTAAAACACCTGGTAAATCCATAATATTAAGCTCTACCTCCTCAGGATTATCTTCTACAAAAACATCTGGTTCTCCATACTTCTCTGTCTCTTCCATATGACCACAGAATATTTCAAAATATCCCTTTGTATCAAAATTCCAAGAAACAGAACCTGTATCTCCCATTGTTCCCCCTACCTCATCAAATATCTGTCTAATCTCAGCCACTGTCCTATTCTTGTTATCCGTAAGAACATCAACAACCAACTGTACACCATGAGGACCAAACCCTTCATATGTAATCTCTTCAAACATAACACCATCTCCACTTTCTCCTGTACCCTTTTTAATTGCTTTTTCAATATTATCATTAGAAAAACCAACAGCCTTAGCCTTATCAATATACAATCTTAATGTTGGATTCATAGTTGGATCACCACCACCTTGTTTAGCTGCATGAGTTATCTGTGCTGATACCTTAGAGAAACTTTTACCCTTCTTAGCATCATTGATAGCTTTTTTATGTTTAATTGTATCCCATTTAGAATGTCCTGACATATACTAGAAACATCATATTAATACCATTATTCTAACACAAAGGATATGGTTTGAAAAGAAAGAAGGACTCTTTACATACATATAAACATATATAAAGAGTCCGTTGTAACGAACAAAGGATTATTTAATTAATCTTCAGCTTCCTGAAACAATTTGTCAATTTCTTCAGCTTCTGCACACAAAGCACGAACATAGTTAATATCACGTAGTTTCTTAAGATTGATATGCTCTATCTTATACAAAAAGAACTTCGTACGTAGATTAACTAAAGCTTCGTTTCTGAACTCCTGAAGGAATTCTTCTTTTGCTTCACATGCTTGGGGAATATACCATTCGAAACTTGAGACCCTTGATGTATGATATTTCCGGACAAACAATGTAGTAAAAACAGAAATAATGATAATTACAAGTATCATCGAGAATTTCTCCATTGGATTTGTCCCAAACACAATCGAAACACTAAGAGCGACAACGATGATTAAAGATACAATTAGGGAAATTATGATTCTCCAAAGATCTGCTTTAGCAAAACCTCTCTGCATCTCCTCATCTTTACACAAAGAGATATATTCTTCCAGATATTCACGATAACTTTTTTGAGTTGACATTTTTATCTCCTTCTCCCTTTTGGGGAATTGTTTTTTTGTTTCTCAGCATATGCTGAATACTATTCTAAACAAGCATATTTAGAACAAAATACAGCATATGTGACATATACAAAACAGAAAGATAGGAGATATATAATCCTTTGTTGTTAATGTGCAATATATCCATATACTAAGATATAGATATCTATATATATTATACCATACTATAGGACCATATTCAATTGTTTGTTCTATATAAAAAAGATGGGCTCTTTACTATGTATAAATACATGTATTGAGCCCTTTACTCTAACAAAGGTTTGGTAGGATCATCTCCGAAACACCATTGATGATTCTTCTAATTTCATTATAGTTATAATAATCATCCATACATCTTACCTCTATACTTGGATTAAAGAATCCATCCAGATCAAAACATATAGAACCGGGATAGTCTCGCCCTATCATTGAATAAATATCCTGTCCGAGAGGAGTTAATCTTTCATCAGCCAAACATGCCGAAGTTTCAGAATCCTCATTAGATTCATGGCAGAACGCTGAGCATCCTTGCTTGATAAAAAGATCTCTTTTATTCCCTTCCCTTTTAGCATATATACTCACATCTGCATACATACCCACAAGGTCGACAATCACCCCTAAGAAAGGAGCTGACAAACCGTATTGAGGGGACTCAAGTAAAGGCTCCTCTAGATACTGTATACCAATATCATAAGGGCTATTAGCATACAGATAGATACTCGCAAGACCATCTTCTAAAAAGTCATCATCAGATTCGATTATCTCATGGACATCAATCACCCATGATATCTTTCCTTCATCAATTCCAAAAGGAGACACTAAACCATCTTTACGGCTTTTCAGTATAAACTGATATGTTGGATCGACTTTCCGTCGTAAAGTCTCAAGTATTTCTTCTTGATATTGTTTAGGAAAATGTATAATACCAAAGTCTGTACAATCATCTGGGTTTCCACTTCTCAGTAGAAACAGTGTTGTAAGATTAGGACAAGTTCTTGGTATTGCCTTCTTCAATCCGAAAAACCATTTTCTATCAACATTTTTCATTTCAACCTTCTTTCTACCTATATAGGCATATGTTTTTTATTCACACTAATGTGCTCAATACAACCCTTAATACATGTTAAGAGGTATATAGAGCACAATAGTTAATAAATAGGAAAGAAGATATTAATAAAACCTTTGTTGTTAAAGAACAATATATCTATATACTAAGATATAGATATCTATATATATTATACCATGCTATAGGATTGTACGTCTACTCCTTCTTCTCCCCTATTGGTTTCCTCTCCCTCTGTGGTCTCACATCTTCAACCTTCTCCCCAATTGGCTTCTGGGTTGTTTCTTCCTTACTCATATTACTCCTGTTCCCCTTCTCGCTATACGTCTGATTAGTCCACCTCGCAATCTTGTCCTCAATCTCTGCTCTTGGCATACCGTACTTCTCTCTAGAAGCAGCAACTATCTCATCTCTAAGATTGTACTTCTGATATCTAACAGGCAAAGACTTAGCACTAAATGGTACAGAAGTCATACCATCAATACAAAGCTTAATATACATAGCATATGCATCTAAAGAAACAAGGTCATCAGAAGAAACAACGGGAGCAAACTCCTTCTCTAAAATACTAGCATCTGCCTGACTAACAACAAAAGAACCCAAAGTACCAACATTACCAAAAATAGCCTGTCTAACTGTAAGAGGTAATTGATCAATATACTGGTTTGTCATTGTTAGATTAAGTTTGTATTTCCTAGCCTCTGACAAAATCTTAGCAAAAGACTCTGTAGCAAAGTTCTGAAACTCATCAACATACAAGAAGAAATCCTTCCTCTCCTCCTCTGGAATATCTACTCTCTCCATAGCTGTAGCCTGAAGCCTTGTAATTATCATTCCACCAAGAAGAGATGCAGTCTCCTCACCCAACCTACCCTGTGCAAGATTAACAAGAAGAATCTTCTGGTTGTCCATAATCTCCCTAAGATCTATTGTAGACTTAACCTGCCCTACAATATTCCTAGTAACTGCAGAAGAGATAAATCGACCAACCTTGTTCTGAATTGGAGAAACAGCCTCAGTTACCAGCCTACTATTCTCAGCCATCTGTGCATACTCATCAGCCCAGAACTTGTAGAGTATTGGGTCATTAAGTTGCTTTAATATGAATTTTCTGTAATTCTTGTCTATCAATATCCTAGTAACAGCCAACAGAGATGTACCCTGAGCCTCTGCAAGGGTTGCTACAGTATTAGTTAGGATATATTGCAGCCTTGGACCCCAAGAATCTCCAAACTGCTTCTTAAACACCTCTACAACCCCATCAGCAATCAAATCTCTCTGTGACTTGTCCTTCAATTCCAAAAGATTAAAACCAATGGGATGTTCAACATCCGTAGGATTAAAATATACAACATCATCTACTCTGTTTGGAGGAATATATGAAAGAAGCTCCTCTACTGTATCACCATGAGGGTCAACAAAACATGCACCACTACCAGACAATATGTCGGAGATGAACATATTCTTAAAAAGAGTAGACTTACCAGAACCTGTCTTACCTAAAAGATAGAAATGCCTTTGCCTATCCTTCTTTTTCAATCCAAACTCCACTTTCGTATCCCTGTATGAAGTCTCACCAAAAGTAGTCACATCATCATCTGTGGACCTAGGAAGATTCATAGGTGGCTCCAACTTCCTTGACCTACTCCATGCAATATTAGGGGTCTCCACAGAAATATTAGGTAAGTGATACAGCGATGCTAACTCCTCAATATTTACAATATCACCTTCATCTCCAATATCTCGCTTCAGATAGTCCCCATACATCTCCTTACCATCTCTTGCTGGCTTTGCATATACAAGATTGTTAAGATGTGCTGTTGTAAACTGCTTAAAGCTTGCAACAACATCTCTTAACAACTGCTCTGATCTAAACTGATCCTCTGCCTTTGTTACAACTCTAATCTTAAACTCAAAACCTACCTTCAACATCTTGTTTGCAATCTCACTCAACTCTTCCTCCTGCCCTGGTAAAAGCTTTACAATCTCTTTCTGTGCCGGCTTATCATCCGTACTCATTGCAGAACCAATACCTTTTGCAAACTTAGAAAGCACCTCTCCAAATGTTGGACCTTCAAGACTCCTACCCTCTTTTGTTGCTGTAATATATTCTTTTGATTTAGCTTGCCAATAGTTAGCAACAGGTCGCACAATTACCTGTAACCAAACCTGCTCATACCTGTTTAATTCTGACATAGCTCCTGTGATAGCGGCAAGAGGGTCAACCTCAAAACTTCTAAAAGTTTTGATTGGGAAAATTGAATCCTTCTCCATCTCAATCTCTCCTGTTGTTACGAATATGTTATCTTTTTCTGTTGGAATGATGGCATAATCCTGAACATATTCAATATCTGCATTCGGATACTGTGCATAAATCTGTCCTTCGATAAATCTAGAAAGGTGTTGGGGTGCTACAACAAAGAATCTAATTCCATTCTCATCTGTAGATGCAATTTCAAAACTAATTACATCAGTACCTCTTACATTCCCCCCCAGAACACCGTGGATAGAAGCAAACATCTGCTCTGCTGCAAGTGCTGCCTTCTCATTCTCCCTTGGAACAAGTATCTGCATTACAACAGGATTCCTTACATCATTAAAAACTTCCTCATCATCAGGTTTTTTCTTAAAAAGAATCACCAATACTACAATGAGTGCGATTACTATGACTGTTAGAGCAATTATTAGTCCCATATATACAAAGAATTGTAGAGGAAAACTCCCATTTATTCAAATATTAAAATATATTAAATTAAAAAGAATACATACTCTCAATATCTTTACCTAAGATAATGACAATATCTCCAGTTGTCATAAAGTCAGGTCTTCCATTGATTAGTTCAAAATCTATCTCCAATGAATCATCCACTATGTTATACGAATTCTTAAATCTTTCTGAATCTGAAATATATACCTTTGTCTTATCAATACTCTCAGGAGCATTACCATACCTAACCACATCACACCCAGTATTCGCAATCTTCCTACCCATACTACCTGCAGCACCAGCAATACCACTCCCGTTATATATCTCCACCCTCACTCTCTCCATCTCCAATGCCCTATCCAAAACAAACTGCAACTCCTTTGTATACTCCTTATCACTCTCCACAGTATTTAACACCTTTATCTCCTCCCCCGTTATCAACTTCCCATCTCTGAGGAACTTCTCATCAGAATAGTTAATGACTGTCCTTTTGTACTTAGAATTACCCACACTCGCCTGTTGTATTTTCAATCTCACATTTTGAAAAGACAGATTGGAATATATCTTCTCATTCAGAAGAGAGAGAGACTTGGTATCAAAAAAAGACTTTGCATATGAAGAAGCCTCATTAAACTCCACTATTCTCTCAACATTACTACCTTCACTACTCTCTAAAACAGCATTTGCCTCTGCTGAGATGAAGATATAGTTGTTACTCTTAAAGCCAAAGAGTTGATTAAACTGCCATACTGCATATTCAACCCCTCTACCTTTTTGTAAGAAATCACCTGCATATCTAAATGTAGAAACCGCAATCTCATTACCAAACCTATCTTCTAATCCTGCAAAATATATCTCACCTGGTATATACAACAACAACTCTTGTTTCTTAGTTGGATTAACTAAATATACATATACATCTGTAACTTTCTTGTTATTCCCCTCACCTTCTTCGAATATAATTAGGGTCTTTTCTAAATCTCCCATTTTACTTGCGAGGAGATAACTTGCAGAATCATTAGGAATAGTTACATCTACTGTTTTAACCGAAAAAACAGTAATTAAGAAATATATTGTGTAAAAAAGAAAGGCTACAAGACCAAGAGAAAGTAAAATTTTAAGAAAGGGTATTCTCCTCTTTGGTTTCTCACTCCTGTATTGTTTTTTCTTAACTCTTCTTCGGGGCATTTTAATATATTACACTACAATCTAAATACTTTCCTTTGATTATCTTCATCTGTAAAACTAAGAAGCACAGACTTCAAAGCAATCTCATCTGGAATACCACCCTTACCACTTAGTGTCTCATACAATGTATCACCAACGATATGCACTCTCAAATACTCCAAACTTGCCCTAATCTGATGCATTCTGCCTGTCTCTATCTTAACAATTATCTGCTCATTGTTTAATGGCTTTACATATGTCAGTGCATACTTATGCTTTTTTCCACTACTCTCCCTACTAAATCTCATCTTCATTCTGTTCATATTACTTCTGTGAATATATCCCTCTACCATATACCAACTGTTATCACATCTGAAATTATTTTTCTCCAACTCATCTAATGCTTTGTTAATATCAATACTGTTCTTTTCAAACATCTCTTTTAATTCAACAGGAGTATCTTTGTAAGTAACATCGGCAACATATATCTTCTCTACTTCTCGATTCTCAAACTTTTGCTGAAAGAATCTCTGTGCTTTAACTGTCTTTGCAAAAAGAACTAAACCACTCACCCCTTTATCTAACCTATGAACAACTCCACCTCGATACACCTTCTTGTCATACTCACCTTTAGAACTTAGATATCCAACAACATAGTTTGCTAATGTATCTTCCTTCTGTTTAACACCAGGGTGGATTACCAATCCAGAAGGTTTGTTAAGAACAATATACTCATCATTTTCAAAGACAATATCTAACCTTCCTTCTTGTGGTAAAATCTCAGATACCTCAATTGAATCCTCTATCTTTTCTTTTAGCAAGCCCTCATCTATCTCAACTACAACATTCTCTTTTAATTTCAATGATGGCTTAGCATCCTTTCCATTTACTTTCACCAAATCTTTCCAATTATTTTGAAGAAAGGACCTTGTTAAATCCCTATACCCATTCTCATGAAGGAAGGAAAGAAGAAAAAGGTCACAACGTTGACCAACATTACTATCTGTAATTTTAATATTCATACTACTTTCTAAACAATCTTACTGGTTTGTTAGGGTCTGGTAGAGTTACATGTCTTACTGATGAAACCTTCTCTATCGTTACATTTGCTTTTTTGTTAAAGGAGATGATGTGGTAAATTGTTCCAAGTATTCCCCAAAGAATCCAGATAGCTACTCCAATTGTAACGAAGAGCTCTTTTTCAAAAAGAGTAAAGTATACATAGATGATAGACCCCATGGATATGATAGAGAATATTACTTGAAGAACATATCTTGTTTTTTCTCTCTTTTCACCTTTTTGGATATTAACCAATATTGTTTGAAGGATTAAGAAAAGTATATATGGAACAAAAAGAATTGCTCCTTGCTTTGTCCATATATCGTTACCCCAAAGTACTCCCAAAAGAAGAAAACTGAGACCTAGCATAGCCCAGTTTGAGAGGAATATAGCTGGAAAGAGGTCACTCCATTTCCACTTTTTACTTATAGTAGTCCATAGAGTTTGTATTAAAATAATGCCGATGAAAAGATAGAGAAGGTCTAATCCCCCATCCCACACCCTTACCAACTTCCACGGTAGTAGTCTAAATAGATACACCTTGTCACCGTATTTTTCATAAGGAAGCCAATACCATATATTATTAAAATATTCTGAACGGTAAATTACTATATGGATAATTCTAGCTAGAAGTATTCCCCCCAATACTGAGAAAAGATACGTATCAAAGACAGATGAATTATTTTTCCTACTTCGAGAACACTCTTTCCAAAAGATATATAGTCCTAAGAACACGATGATAACCAAGATGGCAGTTGGACCTAACCATGATAGTACACTTTTAGCTGTATTAAGCAACCATTCCATCAACTAAACCTAATCAATTAAGTATTAAAGAATCAGAAGCTATTATCTTCTCTTCCTGTTTTTCTTCTTTCCTGATTTTTTAACTTTCTTACTAATCTCTGTCATCACCTTTTCTTTTTTCTCTTCTTCCTCCTCAACCTCTTCTTCACCTTCTTCCTCTTTTTTGAAAAGAGAATTAAAGAACTGAATAACACCGTTTCCTAACTTCTCTGCCACTCCACCTGGTCCAGAGTATCTTGTTCTTTTAGCTTTTACAGTTTCAACTGCCTCCTCTTTTGATGCTTGAATCTGTTCTTCCATAACCTCTTTAGAAGGAGCTTCTTCCTCAACAGGTGCCTCTGATTTCTTCTGCATAGTATATCCACATGAAGGACAGTATTTGTAATGTTTATCCATCTCAACTTCACAGTTAGGACATTTAACTTTCAAAAGTAGTCTGCAATTAGGACAGTATTTGAAGCCTGGGAAAAGCTGTGTGCCACATCTTGGACAATCTCCTAATTCTGAAGTCTCATATTTCAGATACCTTCTTTCTAAGTCAGCCCAATATATCTCCTCTATTGTCTGAGGAGGCCTTATCAAAAGGTAAATTATCAATCCAGGAATGAACAGGAACAAAGCTAAAAGTACATATCCTACTCTTGCACCAGTACTTGATGTCCTGTCACCAGAATCAAGCCAGACCCAATACAACACTACAATCCAGAATATCCCCAATGCTATTAGCAAAAGAGTCCAGACAAAGTTAAAATCTATCTTCGTAATCCCTTCGAAAAACTGCAGTATTGCTTTCTCCATATTATTAATTAACCTGTCATTTTAATATGGTCGAGGAGGGAATCGAACCCTCATGCTATTGCTAGCACGGGATTTTGAGTCCCGCGTGTCTGCCAGTTCCACCACTCGACCGTATCTTTAGCGAATTATACTAGAAAATGAAGGTTTTTGAAATATCTTCTAAAGAAACACTATTTCCCCGATTTATAAAGATTCCTAAAGCTAGCAATATCAGCCTTAAATGCCACTTTAACTAATCCAGTAGGACCATTCCTATGCTTCGCCACTGTCAACTCACCAATCCCTTTATTCTCTGTTTCTGGATTCCATGTCTCCTCCCTATCTATGAACAACACAACATCTGCATCCTGTTCGATTGAACCAGACTCTCTAAGGTCTGATAACTGTGGTCTCCTACCCTGCCTCTGCTCAATAGCTCGAGATAGCTGTGAGAGAGCAACAACTGGAACATCCAACTCCTTTGCAATAGCCTTAAGTCCTTGAGAAATCTCACCAACTTCCAACACCCTATTCTCCCTATTATTCCCATGCATAAGTTGAAGATAGTCGACAAAGATAATATCAACACCACCTTCTAGTGCAAGTCTCCTAGCCTTTGTCCTAATTGCATTAATATGTTGCCCAGCAAGGTCATCAATATATATATTCGCATCACCCAACTCACCCATTGTACTAGCAAGCTTCATGAACTTTTTGTCATCCAACCTACCAGTCCTAATCTCCCAGAAAGGAATATTAGATTGCATACCCATAAGTCTATCCATAATCTGAGTCTTGGACATTTCCAAAGAGAAGAACGCAACAGTCTTTTTCTCAACCAATGCTGCATGCCTCATCATATCAAGAGCCAAAGATGTCTTACCTACAGAAGGCCTTGCAGCAAGAATAATGAGGTCTGACTTCTGAAAACCTCCTAACAATTCATCTAAATCCTTGAACCCTGTTGAAACACCTAAATATGACTCATCATTATCAGCCCTCTCTGCCCTCTCATATGCCTCCTTAAGAAGGTCTTTGATATGGACAAAGTTAGCTTTAGTACCAGTCTGTGCAACATCAAAAACCTCCTTCTCCGACTTATCAATCACTTGATCAATTGGCTTATCCTCATCACTAGCAATAGCGGCAATATTTGCACCAGCAGTAATCAAACCTCTTCGAATAGCTGCCTCCTTGATAATTTCACCATACTCCTCAGCGTGAGCTGCAGTAGCTACAGTCGTTACCAACTCTGCAACATATCCTGCACCACCAGCAGCAGTTAATTTCTTCTGCTTCTTCAATTTGTCTACTACCGTTACCAAATCAACAGGAAGAGCATCGTTAAACAAATCTAAAACTGCGGAATAGATAATTTGATGCCTAGAATCAAAGAAATGTTCTGGCAAAAGCCACGCAGAAACAGAAATTATGGCATCCTTGTCCATCAAAAGACACCCTAGAAGAGATTTCTCCACCTCTACATTTTGTGGCAACTGTATTCCTTTCATACTATTTCAAAAATATTACCTCAACACTCTTTTGTTCGTCCTCTACCCTCTTCCTCGCAAGATTTACAAAACCTTCTTCCTTTGCATTAGCATAACCAAAATGCTTCACAAATTCCTCCTTAGTTTTAAGTCCAGTACTTTTCTTCCCTTCCTCTTTGTATGCACAAGGAATCAATATTGCTGGGTCAATATTAGAAATCACTTTCTCAAGAGTGTCATAATTCATAAAGTTCTCACCATTACCAACTGAAATAATCAAAGCATCAACATCACCTAAATGCTTCGTCTTCTCTGGATCAAAATCCTTCTGCACACCTCCCATATATACAGCCCTCAAGTTCTTGTCATCGATAATGTAGAAATCTTCATCCATCCCCCTCCTAATCATCAATCCACCAACCTCATACTCTCCTGGTGTACAAATCTCCATAATCTTCTCCCTTTTATCTGGCCCTATCTTGTCATCATACTTCTCTTTTGGACACTCTGTAAAAATACAGACATCCGCTTGTGTTTTAGGAATATTCAATCCCTCTTCTTTTAATTTCAAAGGGTCTACCAAGACCGAAATCTGGTCAGTAGTAATTAAAAATGTTGTCCAACCTATCTTTTTGATTTTCATATGTATAGTGGTTAAAAGTAAAACTAGATATCTCTAGTATATCAAATTTCACACGAGGCAGTTAAATATTTATTCCTTTAATCCTAATGTCTCTTTAATATCCTCCAACATTGTCTCTTTCATCTGTTGCTTAATTAGCTCTGTTTTCAAACTCTCTAGTGAAGATATACAAGCTTGGAGTTGAGTCATGACTTTACTGTCTGAATCCCCCTTCTCAATCATATTACTAACAGCATTTGTTTGCCCTACTATTCTCTTTATCCTATGTACTATTTTCGTTGGGTATTTCATATATGAATAGTATAGCATATTTTTTATGAAGGGGGTGAATGAGTGAACACGGTTACCTCCACTCTATAATATGGTTACCTCTATTCTATCCCCTTACACAGTAAGGACTATATGCACATTTTCCCAATTATTTAACTTACTATTTACACATTTCATTAAACTATCCTAATAGTTGTTAAATAATTGGGAAAAAACTGTAATAGTCTGTATGGGATATAGATATAGAGTGGAGGTAACCGTGTGTTTTGTTTTGTGCTCGCAATTTTTGTTTGACATGATACCCCCATGATAGTATAATCGCCCTAGTTATGAAAAAAGACATACATCCAAAATATAATAACAACATCACTATCACATGCTCATGTGGTAATTCTTTCACTACTGGCTCTACCCTCATGGAAGACAACATGACTGTTGATATCTGTTCTAAATGCCACCCCTTCTACACAGGTGAGCAGAAGATTGTTGACACAGACAATGTTGTAAAGAAATACGAGGAAAGATTAGAAAAATCTAAGAAGATGTCTTTCACAAGTAAAAGAGAGAAGATGGCAAAGAGAAGAGCAAAAGCAGAGAGTATGTCCGCAAAGCCCGCTACAACACTCTCTCTTAGAGATATGCTTGAAAACGCAAAGATTTCCAAGTAGCAAGTTTCTGTAAATATTTTAACGTGGTATCATCTAATGATGGATATTAAAGCATTAAAAAAACAATATGAGGAGAATCCTGCACAAGAGAAGGTCAAGGAGCTAGAAGAATTGATGAACAAAGAGGTCGCTGAGGGAAACAGAGATGTCTCACAGATTAGTACTGACCTCTCCTACTACTCTGAGCTTTCCTACAAAACCTCCCAACTACAAAAAGCTATCTCTGACCTAGAAGAAGCCCTCTTCATGGCAGAGAATGAGCAAGATGCAGAACTTAAAGAGATGGCAAATGAGGAAATTACTAATCAGGAAGAGAGAATAACTGCATTGGAGGAAGAGATAAAGAAGATACAGATTGCAAGAAAGTTTGTTGATGAAGATGATAACAGAGCAGCAATTTTGGAAATTAGAGCTGGAGCTGGAGGAGATGAAGCAGCCCTTTTTGCTGCAGACCTTTTCAGAATGTACAAGAACTACTCTCTTAACAATGGATGGGATATGCAGATTGTAGAGAGCAATGTTACCGAAGGTGGTGGTTACAAGGAGGTCATTGCACAAATTGATGGAAAGAATGTATTTAAGAACCTAAAGTACGAGAGTGGAGTTCACAGAGTGCAGAGGATTCCAACTACCGAGTCTTCGGGCAGAATCCATACTTCCACAGCTTCTGTAGCTATCCTTCCAGAGGCGAAAGATGTTGATATTGTCATTGACCCAGCAGACCTGCGTATTGATGTCATGCGAGCTTCTGGGGCTGGTGGACAATGTGTAAACAGAACTGACTCTGCAGTTAGAATTACTCATATCCCAAGTGGTATTGTTGTGAGCTGTCAGGAAACAAAACATCAGCAACAAAACAAAGAGAAAGCCATGGCAATTCTCAGATCTAGACTCTACGACTTAAAAAAACAGGAAGAGATGGCAAAGAGGTCTAATATGCGACAATCCCAAATTGGCTCATCTATGCGGGCAGAGAAGATTAGAACATACAACTACCCACAAAGCAGAATTACGGATCATAGGGTTAAACTCTCATGGCATAATTTAGAAGAGGTTTTGAATGGTGGTATACAAGAGATGATTGATGATATTAGAGATGGTATTCAAAGCCAACTTTTAGAAGAAGAAAATGAATCTTAAAGAAATTTTCAGAATACAGAATGTTCTTAAAAAAAATGGATATTTTGATATCTCAAGAATTGCTAACGAAATATATGAATACTCTACTCTAAACAATATTCCCATTGATTCAATTTTAAAAAGAATCTCTAATCAGGAGCCATGGGAATATATTCGAGGTTTTACAGAGTTTAGAGGTAGGACTTTTCTTGTTACAAAAAACACATTAATCCCACGAGTTGAGAGTGAGCAGTTGGTTGATATTGCAATGGAATTAATTGAGAAGGAGAATATAAAGAAGGTGGTAGATGTAGGAACAGGTAGTGGTTGTTTGATTATCTCAATTGCAGAAGAAGTAGAAAAAGAAGACATTGAATATATTGGAGTTGATATTAGTAAAGAAGCATTAAAGGTAGCTGAAAAGAATGATAGAAAGAACAAGGTGGTATTCAAACAACAGGATTTAGTTAATGAAGATGATTTAGAAGACAACACTTTGATTGTTGCTAATCTCCCATATATTCCAACAGGTATGTATGAGAAATTGGATAGAAGTGTAAAAGATTTTGAACCGAAATTAGCTTTAGATGGTGGAGAAGATGGTCTTAAATATTACAAAAAACTGATTGAGTTAATAACAAATTCAGGGAAGAAAATATTATTACTAATTGAGATTGAACCATCAACATTAGAAGATTTAGAGAGATATCTAGAAGACACCCCAATTAAAATATTTAGAGATTACAGAAGTCAGAAAAGATTCGTATTACTCCATTTCTCCTAATTTTACTTTCATATCAATATCTTCCCCTGCTCTATGGACTTTCACATTTATTTCCTCCCCTACTTTATGCTTCTGAATCATATCAGCCAATGAAGTAACAACCTTTTCACCACCAAATTCGGTGATGAAATCACCTCGTCTAATTCCTGCCTCATATGCTGGAGAGATTGGATCTATCCTGACAACTAAGGCACCTGGCACTACATCTTTGTAATACAGAGCTTCTATTGTCGAAACCATCTGATATGACACTCCAAGGTATGGCATTATGAATTTACCATGAGTCCTATACTCCTCAAGTCTGTTCTTTACCTTGTTAATTGGAAGTGCAAAAGAGATATTATCAACACCAGAAGTTGTTGCAAAGTTTACCCCAATTACTTTTCCTTGAGAATCAATTAATGGACCACCAGAATTACCAGGATTGATTGCTGCATCTGTTTGAATTACACCCTCATATGTCTTTGCCGTACTACCAAACCAACCTGTACCTGCAGTTAGACTTCTATTTAATCCACTTACAATTCCTGCTGTAACACTACCTGCATACTCTCCCAAAGGTGTTCCTATCGCAATTACACTTTGACCCACAACTAACTTGTCCGAATCACCTAATTCCAATGCCTTAATCTCTCTTCCTGCAATATCAATCCTTATCAATGCGATATCTGAAGAGTTATCTCTCAAAACCTGCGTTATCTCATACTCCTCTCCCTTACTATCGATTACCTTGTAATCAGCCTTCTCATCAGAAACAACATGCTGATTGGTAATCACAATACCACTATTATCAACAATAAATCCTGTCCCAATATTGTTATTAACATCTCTCACACCTTCCTCCTGAGTTAAAGACAATTGCGAAACAGCAATACTAACAACAGACTCCTCGCTATTCCTTACAATCTCAATTGTATTCTTCTCATTCTCTGTTACAACTAACTCTACTTTTTCCTTACCCTTCGTTTCCACAACTGTTTTAGTTGTATCTCTGCCATACAGAACAAAGACTACTGCTGTTAAGACAATAACTAATCCAAAGATTATCAATGCTCCAAAAAGAACAAACTTAGCTCCATCATGTTTAACAATCTTTTTCACCTCCACTTTCTCTTTTTTTTCAACTTTCTTCTCTTCCATATATACCTTAATTAAAAAATTATTTATTCACCTCCTCCAACGCTCTATCTAATTGAGGGTCTATACCTTTTTCAAAATCAGCATTTGTTAGCTTCACCTCTATATCTGGTGTAACAGAATTATCCTTGTTAATATTTTTACCATCTGGAAGTAACCATTTCAATGTTGTTAAGTGAAGACTTGAACCATCTGTAAGGTCAAATATCCTCTGTGCAGTACCCTTCCCAAATGTTTTTGTTCCAATCACAACAGCTCTCTTTGCTTGTTGAAGAGCACCAGCAAGAATCTCTGATGCAGAAGCACTCCCTGCATCTACTAGAACAACAACTTTCTTGCCCAACAAATTCCCACCTTTCGTTGATTCAAACTTCTCTATCTTCCCATCTGCATCTACCTGTTGAGAGATTACAAAACCTTCATCTAATAGGTCATCACCAGCATATATTGCAGCATCAAAGAAACCACCAGGGTTACCTCTTAAGTCTAAAATCACCTTTTCTACATTCGCCTCATTTATCTTAGCAACACTCTTGTTCCATTCCTTCTCCCATGCACTTAGAGACTCTTCCGTGAATCTACTTACCTTGAAATGTGCCACATCTTTCTTCGGGCCGATAAACTCAACTGTCATGCTTGGGACTGTTATCTGACTCCTCTTTATCTTGATCTCAACTGGTTCCCTATCACCTGAATGCAACACTGTTAGTTTAACCTCCGTTCCAGCCTCTCCTCGTATTTTTGCAACAATATCATATACTGAATCTGTATTTGCTACAGAGTAATCATCAACTTTCAAAATGATATCACCTGGCCTAATACCTGCAGCTTTTGCTGGAGAACCTTCAATTGGAGACACTACAATTACCTGCTTCTCTCTGTATCCCAACTCTGCACCAATACCTTCAAATGATTTCCCTTGACTCGCTTCATCAAACTCTTTTGTTTCCTTTGGATCTAAGAAAGCTGTCCCTACATCATCCAATGAATCAACTAGACCTTTAGTTGCTCCATATACCATCTCTTTTTCATCTAGATGCCCTGCATCAACATATTTCTGTTTAGTTAGATTCCATACTTGCCAAAAAATGTCCATATCTGCATCCTTAGAAGTTCCAATTTTGCTAAAGACACCTGTTGCATCTTTCTCACTAACATTTCTGCCAAAGAAAATCCCTAATGAGAAAACTGCTACTAAAAGTAGTGCTAAACCAAAAATATTTGATGATTTCTTTTGTTCTTCCATGTTTTTATCAAAAAAAGTTATCTTAAAACAAACCCTAACCATTATACTCTAAAAATCAACAAACTCTACACTCCCAATCTCAATTATTCCATTTGAACCATTCTCCCATGCTACTGCAATATGTGCCCTATCCTCCTCCATACCTGTTACTTTACCGAGCATAGAGTAGTTAGCAGGAGAGAGAGACCTAACAATACTACCGACAGCGTTCTGTACGAATGCAGACTCCTTTGTCTTTACCTTCTCCTTCTTATCCGAAAGGAAAAATATCTGACTTTCATTAAGGTCAATGGAACACAAATCACCATCTCTTGCAGAGAGTAATGATAGTATACTGTTACTGCAAGATATCTCTCCAAAACCACCTAGTAAACCTAATGGTAATGTCTGTCTCCTAAAGTCAGGATACTCCATGGAATATGCAAGTACAAAAGCAGCTCCTCTCTCAAACAGGTCTTGTAACAAAGAAGTATGAAGATATTTCCCTGCAAAAACAATTTTATTCGTATAGTCAGTATCATCAGCCTTAAGTTGAAGACTACTACCATCTCCAACAACAACAAACTCCCCTATTATCTTCTCTGGTTCTTCCTTCTGATACATCTTTGAAAGAATCTTTATATCCATCGCAGAAGCAGAAGATTCAAAAACTATCCCATCAACAGGATTTATATCTAAAACCTTACCTGTAAATGTACTCTTAGAAACAGATTCACCCTCCTCCCCTAAAATATCCAAATACCCTGCCTCTATTCTCTCTAAATCAACAACACCTTCAACTGGAGAAACTAATTTAGCTACTGTCAGACCTCCTTGATTTGGCTTCTCTACCAATGTATCACCCTCATTCACAAATTCTCCATGAATACAGGTAATATATTGAGGAATCTCCTTTACTGTCATATCCAATTCATTTGGAATGAAAATGGAATATGCTGTTAAGTTCTCCTTTCTCTCAACCAATTCATCTCCAACCTTTACATTATCACCCACTTTAACAAGCACCTTATCCCTAACTCCATATGGAATCTTAAATTGATACGCATCATACCTTGTTATTAACTCATGTTTAATTATCACTTATCCATGCTTGTAATTTTATCTTGTTTGCATATGCATCAGGACCATATACTATTGGTCTCTGTCGACAATCAAAAAGTAATGCCTCTATCTCATCTACTCCTGGTATTGAAATCAGATTAAGCTGGGTTTCTCCAAGTGGTTGCTGTTTGGCACCGTTCTTAAACTCTCCACTAATTACCAACTTCTCCCTATGCTTAGGCAATTGTTTGTATGTATACTGTGAAGAGAGGATGTAGAAATCACTCTTTTCAATATTCATAGACTCAATATCTCCTGCTAAAACAATCTTGTCTCTCTGTTTAGTCTTAACATATGGCATATATACCTTTACCTTTGGGGGAAGCACTGTTTGTCTTGTGAGGATAATATCTGTACTCTTTGTAGCATTGATATATGATTTACCAAAAGCAATTAGTCTTGAATCCCAATCAAAATATGCATCAAAATTACCACCCATCTCCAACCCATCAATTATACTAAGTAATGTTTTTGATTTCCCTAATACTCTAGGAATACTCCCCGATATTATCATCACACTATCAGTATATTCTCTTCCAAATGTTTCAATCTTCTTCTTGTTATCTCGATATATTGAGAAGTTTTGAATCGTTGCATACCCTCTAATGACATCTAGAAGTTGTGGGTCTTTTACTGTTAAAGGCTTATCCAAAACAAAATTACCCCACATATTTACTAAGTTCTTTTCCGATATCTCTGCAGAGAGAAAAGCCCTAAATCTCTCATCCTTTATCGAATCAATCAATGATATGTCATCTTTCCAAGACATTTTTGATTTAGTGTAGAGTTTCTGTGGTAAAGGTTTTCCTTTTTCATATACCCTACTTACTCTAAATATGGAGAAATCATATATATCCATATCAATATACAGCATATCATCACAATTCATACGATCACATAATCCATCAAGTACAGAATACATGAACTGGTCATCAATTACCCTAAGAGATACATCTGAGGAGAACTCTCTAACAGAATCAAACACCTTTGAGAAATATTCTTGATTGTCATCTATCTGTACTCTAACACCTGATATTCCATCACCCTCCTCTCTAAAAGGTCTGAATGTAAATATACTCCCTTTATCCCTATCAACAATATCCCAGTTGAATACCTTCTCTAGATTGTCAAAGTAGTCAAACCAGAATTCTTTTGTAAATACATTATCATCTAGAAGAAATCTCAAAGCATTTAGGTCTGTGTAATCAGAGAGGACATATTCTCTTGTTGCATTTAAATCAGAGTATGCGAGATATACCCATATACCATTGTTTTTAACAAGAATGTTTAAATATGCATTTTTTTCTAATATGGACAGTTTTGACATTAGTACATATTATCCCAAAAGCTATCTTTTTTCCACAATTTCAAAAAAAGATCTAGATTTGTATATACTGTTCTCTGGAATATATCCTGAGAGTAAAGCTCCAGAATATACTGTTGTGTTTCTACCAATGATTGTACCTGGATTCAAAGTGCTGTTTCCTCCAATATCGACACCATCACCAAGAACAGAACCGAACTTCCTCAAGCCCGTATCTATTTTAACATCTCCATATTTAACAGATACAGGCGATTTAACAGACTTAAGATTCATACAGGAAGTACCACAACCTAAGTGCACTTTGTATCCTAAGATAGAGTCACCAACATAGCTTTTGTGAGGTATTTTTACACCATTAAAAAGGATTGAGTTCTTTATCTCACTATCACCGATTTCACAGTTTTCACCAATTATCCCTCCACGTATGTTTGCACAGAAACCTATCTTTGAGTTATGGCCAATGATGAGAGGCCCTTTCATCTGTGATACTTTGTTAATCTCAACATTCTCCCCTATCCAGATGTCTTGTTCTATTTCAGTATATCCAGCTCCTTCTAAAACTTCCCTCAGAAGGATTATATGGTCACTTATATATGGTAGTACTTGCCAAGGATAATCCATAGATTCTATTAACTCCTTTGCAATTGTTTGATCTAAATCAAGAAGGTTGGATGATTCTAACTCAGCATATGCAGATTCTGATTCGGAACCTGTATGTAGATTTTCAATATTGTTATCCATATGGCAATTATATCATGAAAGAGTACCTATTTGGATAATACGGTATCTCTACCCGCAAATGCGACACTTTGCCACCTCATTAGGTATCCTCATGCCTAAACCTAAGTGTGGTCTCTCATCATTGTAAAAGTGTAAGAACTCTTCTAACTTCTTAATCATACCAGGT
>Ga0255347_1001548_pt1 | contig 36115 bp, 37 predicted proteins | sample wastewater_treat_2_FD_192479 | JGI IMG/M metagenome (GOLD analysis project Ga0255347, IMG submission 192479) | Wastewater microbial communities from Lulu Island WWTP, Vancouver, Canada - plant24 | ecosystem: Engineered > WWTP > Wastewater > Unclassified | place: Canada: Vancouver, British... | reverse complement strand
CCCCACGCTCTGCGGAGAAGGACTCATTGTCCTGAACAAAATTGATTTTTTGCACATTTGCCTCAAACTCCCTCAGGGAAAATGATTCGAAAAAATAACCCCTGTGGTCATAAAACACTTTCGGCTCAATAATCACAGGACCCTCTATGGCCGTTTTGATATAATTCATGTCGCAATATTTTTACAAAAATAATAATTATTGTAAAATTGTGCTACCTTTGTTGCACATACAAGAAATGATTGCTATGAACAACTGCATATTAATATCCCTCTCCCTATCACTTCTTCTTGAGAACGATTCTCGGGATGGGATTTAGTTATGTAGGTTTGTCTTTTATACATAGATGTAATGCCGCCCGATTGCTCGGGCGGCATTTTTTATTTAAGACTTGATTTTTATAAACATTAACACAAACTATAAAACAACAAGATTATGAATTGGGACAAACTTGCTTTTGACTATGTCAAATGCAACACCATGGTGTGCTCCTTTAATAAAGGTGATGGATGGAGTCCGCTCGAGAGCAGGACAAATGACAAGTATGAAATTACGCTGATGTCGGGATCTCTACATTATGCAATAGAGATATTTGAGGGGCTTAAGGCCTACAATGGACGCGATGGAAAAACACGCATCTTCCGACCCGGTGAAAATGCCGTCAGGATGATCCGCTCCGCTGAATTTCTCGGAATGCCTCCGGTACCCGAGGATATGTTTACAGAGGCGGTTACACGAGCGGTGGCCGAAAACAGGGAATTCATTCCTCCTTATGAGAGCGGTGCATCAATGTATATTCGCCCATTTATGATCTCCACCAACCCACAACTCACCCTGGAGTTGGGAAAAGAGTTTATGTTCGTTGTAGCGGTAACACCGACAGGCAATTTCACCGGCACCAGCTTCAACCCCACGAAAGCTCTGCTCGTGAGGGATCACGATCGGGCAGCACCTCTCGGTACCGGCTCATATAAGATAGGCGCCAACTACGCTGCTTCCATGCTCGCAGGCGTACAGGCAAAAAAAGAGGGCTATCCCTCCATCCTCTATCTCGATTCAAAAGAGAAAAAATATATAGATGAATTTAGCAGTTCCAATTTTTTCGCCATAAGGGACAACAGTTACATTACTCCCGATTCTCCATCGATTCTCCCTTCCATCACCAATAAGTCTTTGCGTGAAATTGCATTACAAATGGGCATGACCGTGGAACACCGTCCGGTGCCTGTGGAAGAACTTGCAACCTTCGATGAGGCTGGAGCCTGCGGCACGGCGCTGGTAATCACACCGGTACACGAGATATATGACAGGGAGAGGGATATCCGCTACAACATAGGCAGTCCCGTCCGGGTTGGAGATAAGAGCCGGGCCCTATATAAACACCTCACAGGCATCCAGTTTGGAGAGATTGAGGACTGTTTCGGCTGGTGCCGCATTTTATAGTAACCTCACTCACTTCGCAGTGCTACAATGGGATCCAAAAGAGAGGCGCGGCGGGCCGGCAGATAGCCGGAAAGGATACTGACCACTATACATATCAGCACAGAGAGTCCCAGCCAGCGCCAGGGGAGGGCAAAGGCACAACCCAACAATTTTGCCACCAGGTTGCCGAAAAGCAACCCCATAAACAGACCTAATGCACATCCTATCTGTCCTACCAGCACTGCTTCAGCCAGAAATTGCATGGCAATGGTACGCGGTTTGGCACCGAGAGCTTTGCGTATGCCTATCTCGCAGGTACGCTCCTTGACCGAAACCAGCAGTATATTCATCAACCCCACCGATGCCCCGAGTAAAGTAATCAATCCGATAACCAAAGCCGCTATGGAGAGTTTTCCCTTGAGGGCATCCAGCTCCCTTATTATAGAATCGCTACGACTGATTGCAAAATTTGCATCATCCTGCGGACGGAGTCCCCTGATGAGTTTCATAATCACTACAGCTCGCTCCCATGCCTGTTCAAAGGCGGACTCCTCTCCTACCAGCATTATATCCAGCGAATATCCTGCATCGGAAGAGAGCAAACGCGTACGTGCCGGACCCAACGGGATTAATACTGTATTGTCCGTACCGATACCGAAAAGCGCCCCCTCTCTCTCCATCACACCAGTCACTAAATACTCCACCGCACCCACTCTCAAGGTCTGACCAAGGGGATCGCTACCGCTGAAGAGCCGTCTTGCGATATTGTCCCCTACAATGCAAAGGTCGCCCGAGCCCTCGATCTCACGGCTGCTGAAATTGCGTCCTGAGGCCAATGAGGCAAGTCCGAGGCGTAGATGATGTTCATCCGTGGCTGTTACAGTGACTGTGGGATCGCTGATTACACTTCCGGCGGAGACTTGCTGCATAATAATCGAAGAATTGATACTTACCACCGCTTTAGAGTCGTATCTCCTGACGAATTGCCGTACATCACTCCAGGAGATAGCGCGAGCAAAGTGCTCATGCTCCTCTTCGAGGGATGAAATGGTAAAACAGTGTGCTCCCATTCGGCCAAAACTCTTTTCTACGGTCTGCGAGAGCCCTTCAATGGCAGTTTGGATGGAGACCAGCGAAGTGATGCCGGTAGCAATAATAAGTATGGTAAGTGTGGAGCGCAATCTATTGTCCAGAAGAGAGTCGATTGCCATATTGAAAAATCCTTTCATCCTCAAGCTTTTTCTTTTTCAATTATGTTTCAAAAATAGGAAAATAATTTAGATTAAATTAACTTTGCGGCGCAAAATTGCATGTAAAATGGAAAACAGAAAAACAGAAAGAAGTCGTAAGGAGAGCAAAGGCGAGGCATACGGCAATAGGCCGGCACGAAAAAGCGGCGTCACCGAAAAAGTGACACGCAGAACCACACGTTCGGCAGATCGTCCCAAAAGAGATGATGATGAAAAGTTCTATCATAAAGATGGAGGTAAACCCACCGGAAAGGGTAGAGCTACAGTAAATAAAAAAGGTGCCGTAACTTCACGACATGACAGAGAGGAATGGCATGATAAACCTGAAAGGCGAGAGCGCAGCGAGAGGCATAGCGGATATGGTAGGCCCGAAAGCCGTGACAGGCGAGAGCGCAGCGACAGGCATGAAAGATATGACAAGCCTGAAAGCCGTGACAGACGAGAGCGCAGCGACAGGCATGACAGATATAGTAAGCCTGAAAGCCGTGACAGACGAGAGCGCAGCGACAGGCATGACAGATATGGCAAGCCTGAAAGCCGTGACAGATACGGTAAACATGATAAACCGGAAAGGAAAGAAAGATCTAAAAGATCCGAAAGATTGGAGCTGAGTGAGAGTGTACGCCTCAACAAATTCATAGCCAATTCGGGTATATGCTCCAGACGAGAGGCTGACGAGTACATCAAAACAGGACTTGTTACAGTCAACGGTGAAATTGTCACCGAACTGGGTACAAAAGTAAAGCAGGATGATGACGTCCGTTTCAACGGACAACGCCTCAAAGGAGAGAAGAAGGTATATCTCCTTATGAATAAGCCAAAAGACTATATAACCACAATGAGCGACCCGCATGCAAAAAAGTCTGTTATCGACCTCATTTCACCTGAAAAATGCAAAGAACGCGTAGTACCCGTAGGACGTCTCGACAAGGCTACCACCGGTGTATTGCTATTTACAAATGATGGAGATTTGGCGGCACGCCTGACACATCCTTCATACAATGTAAAGAAGATATACCATGTATTCCTCGACAAAAACCTCAAAAAAACCGATTTCGATGCGCTCCTCAAGGGGATCACACTCGAGGATGGCGAAATACATGCAGATTCCCTCTCCTATGTGGATGATGATATGTCGCAAGTAGGTATCGAGATACATTCAGGGCGAAATAGAATTGTTCGAAGAATGTTTGAGCACCTGGGGTATGAGATCAAAAAACTTGACAGAGTCTATTTTGCCGGCCTTACCAAAAATAATCTTCGCCGGGGGGCATGGAGATTTTTGACCGAGGAGGAAATAACATATCTGAAAATGGGCAACTTTAATTAAATAGCTTTTGGCTTTTGGCCGTTAGCCATTAGCAGCCAAAGAGAAACAGCACAAAACAGACAATTATGCATAGATCCGGATTTGTCAATATAATAGGCAACCCCAATGTGGGCAAGTCCACACTTATGAATGCCCTCGTAGGTGAGAAACTTTCCATCGTGACTGCCAAGGCACAGACCACTCGCCACCGCATAATGGGAATTGTAAACGGAGATAATTGGCAGATAGTCTATTCCGACACTCCGGGTATTCTCAAGCCACACTATAAGCTCCAGGAGAGCATGATGGACTTTGTGGATGTTGCCATCGGTGATGCCGACATTATCCTATATGTCACTGACGTTGTAGAAAAGAAAGACAAGAATATTTCGTATATAGAAAAGCTAAACCAACTCGAATGTCCTGTAATTGTAGTTCTAAATAAAATAGACCTAAGCACTCAGGAAAAGGTGGTGGAGATGATGTCCCGGTGGAAAGAGCTTCTACCAAAGGCTGAGATTATACCCGTTTCCGCTACCGAAAAATTTAATCTCGAAAAATTATTCGATACAATTCTATCCCATCTTCCGGTAAGTCCGCCATGGTATGACAAAGAGACCTTCACAGATAAGAGCATGAGGTTTTTTGCATCTGAAATCATAAGAGAGAAAATTTTATTAAATTACTCGCAAGAAATCCCCTACTGCACGGAAGTGGTTATTGAGGAATTCAAGGAGGGCAAAGAGAGATACGACATCAGTGCCGTAATCAATGTTATGCGAAATTCGCAGAAAGGCATCATCATAGGGAATAAGGGGGCTGCTCTCAAAAGGACAGGCACTCAAGCCCGTATCGACATGGAAGATTTTTTTGAGAAAAAAGTTTTCCTTCAGCTTTTCGTCAAGGTTGAACCCGACTGGAGGGAAGATAGAAGAAAATTGAGAAATTTTGGATATATTAACGACTGAAAAATAATTGAGACACCCTATATATGGCAAATAAAACAGACGATTTTGTAGAAGAGGATGATCTCCTGACCGAAGAGAACTATTCCGACGAGGAATCCGACCAGGACATTATTGTCGAAGAGGATGATGATGTTGAGGAAGACCACAGATTTGATAAGGTTATGGCGGGCGGAGAGAGCAAATATAAACTCTCCGGAATGTACCGTGAGTGGTTCCTGGATTATGCTTCGTATGTAATCCTCGACAGAGCCGTTCCCCATATTGATGACGGACTCAAGCCCGTGCAACGCCGCATTCTCCACGCTATGAAGAAGAGCGATGATGGCCGTTTCCATAAGGTAGCGGGCATCGTAGGCGACACGATGAAACTCCATCCTCACGGAGACGCATCCATCAAGGATGCGCTGGTACAGCTTGGGCAAAAGAATTATTTAATCTCCACTCAGGGCAACTGGGGTAATATTTTTACGGGAGACCCTGCTGCCGCAATGAGGTATATCGAGGCAAGATTGAGCAAGTTTGCACTCGAGGTGGCATTTAACCCTAAAATCACAGAATACGTCCCCTCTTATGACGGTACAAATGAGGAGCCGATAGCCCTACCGATGAAATTTCCGCTGCTGCTGGCTCAAGGTACTGAGGGTATTGCCGTGGGACTCGCAGTCAAGATATTGCCACACAATTTCAATGAATTGATAGATGCCTGCATAAGTGCACTGAAGGATGAGGATTTTGAAATACTCCCCGATTTCCAGACCGGAGGTCTGGCTGATTGCTCAAAATATAACCGGGGCATGAGAGGCGGTAGGATCAAAGTCCGCGCAAAGATAGTCAAGGTGGACAGGAGGACTCTCTCCATCACCGAACTGCCATTCGGGCAAACCACCGATTCCCTGATAGACTCCATAATCAAAGCCAACGAAAGGGGTAAAATCAAGATCCGCAAGGTGGACGATATGTCCGCAGACAATGTGGATATCAATATTCAACTACAGAATGACATTTCGCCCGACAAGACTATAGATGCCCTATATGCCTTCACCAACTGCGAAGTCTCCGTCTCCCCCAATGCCTGCGTAATCCACGACCGCAAACCCCACTTTATGGGCGTGGACGAGATACTTAGGTACAACGCAATGCACACCCGCGACCTCTTCCGGCTAGAGTTGCAGATCCAGCTTGAAGAGCTCGAAAACGATTGGCACTTCTCTTCTCTGGAAAAGATATTTTTCGAAAAGAAGGTATTTAGAATTCTGGAGAACGATGCTGCCACCTGGGAGCAGCAACTCGCCGATGTCGAGGCCGGAATGAAAGTGTATCAGCACCTCCTTCGGAGGGAAATAACGGGCGCTGACATTGATAAGCTTGTGGAGAAACCCGTAAGGAAAATCTCCCGTTTCGACATCAAGGCTGCCGAGGAGAGGATTCTAGGAATCGAAAATAATATCGAGGAGGTCAAGAACCACCTGGAACATTTGACCGAGTACACTATAATGTACTTCAGACAACTCAAGAAGAAATACGGAAAGGATTATCCGCGCCGCACCGAACTCATCACCTTTGAGACAATCCAGGCTGAAAAAGTGGTTGTCTCCAACGCAAAACTCTACGCCAATAAAGCTGAAGGCTTTATCGGAATTGACCAGAAAAAGATGGAGGATGCCGAATATATCTGTGACTGCTCTGACATTGCGGAGATCATAGTCTTCCTCAAAAACGGCACCTATTTGGTAACCAAAGTTAGCGATAAGGCATTTGTAGGCAAGGATATAATACATGCTGCGGTATTTAACCGCAAGGACGAGAGAACCATATACAATGCCATCTACCGTGATGGCAAGCGAGGCACCTATTATGCGAAGAGATTTTCCGTCACAAGCATTACCCGCGACAAGGAGTACGACCTGACTCAGGGCAAAGAGGGATCTAGCGTGGTGTGGTTTACCGCAAATCCCAATGGTGAAGCAGAGACTGTCAGAATCTATTATCGTCCGAGGCCCAAACTCAAAAAACTCTCCGAAGATTATGACTTCTCGCAGCTTGCCATCAAAGGTAGAAGTTCTAGAGGCAATATTGTAACCAAAAATAACACTATACACCGCATTAACATCAAATCCAAGGGCGTTTCTACCCTCGGAGGCAAAGAAATCTGGTTTGACACCGACGTACAGCGCCTCAACGATGCAGGTCGCGGTCTATTCCTCGGAGAATTTTTCCAGGATGAAAGTATTCTGGTAATCTGTAAGGACGGCACATTCTATACCACATCCTACGACCTTAGCAATAGATACCAGGGAGAGATATTGACAATAGGAAAGTTTTATGAAGAGAAAACCTACTCGGTACTATACTACGACCACGCTGCAGGATCTCCCTATATCAAACGATTCAGTTTCGAGCTAAACGCCAATATCCCCGCCTCTTTTATTGCAGAATCCAAAGGCTCCCATCTACTGGAAATCAGCGAAGATCCCTGGCCGCAGATTGAAATCACCTTTAAGGGGAAGAATGCCAATCGTAAACCGGAACTGGTGGATGTCGAAGAATTTATAGGAAAGAAAAGTTACAAGGCAAAAGGTAGAAAAGTCTCCCCTTACGACGTACTTCAGGTCCGTTTTGTCGAACCATTGGATAAATCGGATGCCGAAGAGATAGAAGAGCAGGAAAATGGAGAGGACGACGAAAACTATAACGACAGAAACGACAACATAGAGAGGAACGACAAAGATATGCTGACCACACCGGAAAAGGTAATATCGGTACCTGAACCGGCTATTATGGATGAGGGTCCGCGTGAACTCACTCTTTTTTAAGAGACTTTAAATAATGTCCAAAAAGAAGATTCTGATACTCGTTTTATGCCTTTGCGGTGCGATATTGTTTTTTGTACTTGATCCTGAGAGCGCTATTTTTATAAAATGCCCCTTTTACTCCCTGACCGGCTATTCCTGTCCGGGGTGTGGAGCGCAGAGAGCCATCCACGATCTTCTCCATTTAGACATAGCCGGAGCATTTCGTCACAATGCATTGCTCGTATCATCCATACCGCTGATTGCTGTAGTGATGATTCTTGAACGCCGCAAAAGCTCATACCCCAGGCTCTACACTCTTTTCAACTCTCCTCTATTCCTGTTTATCTTAATAGCACTGCTCTTCGCCTGGTGGATTCTACGCAATGTTTTCCAAATCTAGGATAGATATTTATGAATGTTGTGCAACGAAATCGCCATTTTTTGCATCTATATTGTGATGACTTTAGAACAATTGTTATGAGACTTATATCCCGCCTTATCGTTGCATTATCCTTCTCACTTGCCACTTTAAGCATTACCTCCTGCGAATGGTTTAATGAAACCCATACGGTAGTAGAGATCATAGGGGGAGAAAACTGGATGGGATCCAAGACCGTTAATCTTATCAATGGCGAGACCACCGGATTGACCAAACTGGTGACATTTACCGAAGCAGGCACACAGTGCAGGGTTATGACGGGACTTTATAGTCTGAGTGTCATTGATACCGAGTTGCTCAAAGTCAAAAAGGAGAATGATGATACCATTCTTCTGACAAATATGGATAGTGGCAAAACGCTATATACCTGTATCTGCAATCGTGACGAAGAGGGCAAGGTGATAAGTATGACAATGACATGGACGATTCATACGGACTATGAAAACGTCATTAGAGAGAACCCTCTGACAGTGATTCTCAAAAAAGCCAATTAGTACCATTCTTTGTACGTGATATAGCCTTTGGCATTTTCGTGTGCAGTGGCTTTTATGGCTTCAGAACCTTCCTTAATGAGCTTTGCAGGAATACCGGCATAAATGCCGGATTCCAGTACTTGATTGGTCAATACTACTGCTCCGGCGGCAATGATGGTGTTATCAGGAATGACGGCATTATCCATAAGGATTGCTCCCATACCCACGAGGACATCATTACCTACCTTTGCCCCGTGGACGATGGCATTGTGTCCTACCGAGACATCATTACCTATTTCGACTATTGACTCTTTATATGTTGTATGGAGTACCGCCCCATCCTGAATGTTCACTCTATCTCCTATTATTATGGGGTTGACATCTCCTCGTAGCACCGCTCCATACCAAATGCTACAGTCATCTCCAATGACTACATCCCCAACTATGACCGCATTCTCGGCGATAAAACATCTCTTGCCTATTTTTGGGGTTATGCCGTTTAATTCTCTTATGATTGCCATATTAGATTCTATTTTAAAAATTCAAAAGATAAGCCCCATACCCTACTATCAGTCCTATGATCATATTTACCAGTTTTGCCTTCAAGAAGCCTTTCTTTGTCTCGGCAAGGAGAGGCAACGAAGAGTGACCGTCCTGGGAAATTGAACTTGCCAGCAATACGGAAAAAGGCACCAGACGACTTGCATAAAGGGCTACAAAGACCAAATGAGGGCCGGATTCCGGAATTAGTCCGACCAGTACCGCAATTAGTATCATCAATGGGATATTATCGCTTGTCCAGGACTCTATGTTCAAATAATGAAGACCTAGCTGTACTAAAAGCAGTGCTACGGTTGTCCATAGAAATATGGATAAAAAATGTTTACGTATGACATGATCCCACAAATGCTCCTTGATAAAATGGTCACCCGAAACCGCAATTACCACAAGCACGCCTAAACCAAGTATTGCGAAAAGCAAATTGATCCAGTATTCATCGAGAAACGAGATACCGTGTGCATGGTGGTGGAAATGGTCTTCTGCATGGTCGTGGAAATGATCGTGCTCCGAAGAGACCGTTTCAGTGACAATTTGACTTGCCTCATGGTGGTCGTGGCCGAGAACACCAAATCCCAAAGCCACAATGAAGGCAGTAAGGGTCACCATAAGCACTATTTTCCGCCAGGAGAAATACTTAATATTGGCTATACTGAAATGAGGGGTTTCAAACGGGTGGTGGTGATCGTCAGTATGCACCTCAAACTCATCTTTACAGGCAGTCTTAAACCTTTTTTCGCCTCTCCTCAGGCGAGCAAACAGGTTGATCAGAAGTCCCGAGACGATAGCAATGACGAAAAGAACTCCAAAAAGTATCAGGGCATCTTTAGGGATAAGGGCCAGCATCACGAAGGCCTCATCTCCAGACGATGCTATCATCATTGCAACCAAAGCGCCGAATCCTATCAGGCGGTGCGTATAGAGCGATACCGCCGCAAATCCACCTACACATCCGGGGATAAGTCCCAAAAGGGTCCCTAAAAAGACCTGTTTGTTGGGCGCTCCCTTTAGTCGCTCAAACCATTTTCCATGCGAGGAAACATTGATGAACTCTATCATCAACATCATTACGGTTACCAGTCCGGTAATGAGTACTCCGTTTTTCAGCACATTTGCAAAGAGACTCCAATTCATAACTTCTCCCTCTATTTAGTATGCTTATACTTCTCGATCAGTTCCGTTGCAGCTGTGAATGACTCAATCTCACCCTCCAGCACCGAACTTTCGTATTCGGGCAGAAGTTTCTCTATTAAGGGGTTTTCATAAAACATAGTCTTGAGTGATTCATTAATGCTTTCATACATCCAAAATCTGGCCTGTTCCCTGCGCTTCTTGAAGTAATATCCGTTTGCCTTGACCAAAGCAAAATACTCCTCTATCTTCTGCAAAATAGCCGGGAGTCCCTCTTTTGTAACGGAGGAAGAGGTTAGTGCCGTTGGCACCCAGCCCGATTCCGTTGGAGGGAACAGGTGCAGTGCATTGGAATAGAGAGCACGCGCCATATTGGATTTGGATATGTTGGTGCCATCAGCCTTGGTAATGGCTATGAGGTCGGCCATTTCCATGATTCCCCGCTTGATGCCTTGAAGTTCATCCCCGGCTCCAGAGAGCATCAGCAGTAAAAAAAAGTCACTCATGGAGTGAACGGCAGTTTCGCTCTGCCCTACCCCTACCGTCTCTATGAATATGACATCGAAGCCGGCAGCCTCACAAAGTAAAATTGTCTCTCGGGTCTTTCGTGCCACACCTCCGAGCGAACCCGCACTGGGGCTGGGCCGAATAAAGGCGTTGGGATCATTACAGAGAGTTTCCATTCTGGTCTTGTCCCCAAGAATACTTCCCTTGCTGCGTTCGGAACTCGGATCTATCGCCAGCACTGCGAGCTTATATCCCTTAGAGGTTAGAAAAGAGCCAAAAGCCTCTATAAAGGTACTTTTTCCCGCTCCCGGCACTCCGGTAATACCTATTCTCATGGAGTGCTGCCGTGCAGATATTATCTGACAACGCTCAATTATTTTTCGTGCAATCTCACGGTGTTCCACCAATGAGCTCTCTATTAGTGTAATTGCCTGACTGAGGATCGTAGTATCTCCGGCTGTTATGCCTTCCATATACTTATCCACGGAAAGCAAGGAGGGTTTCTTTTTGTAAAATGACTTTACATAGGGATTGATGATGGGCGGCTGCTCCACTCCCTTGTTTATTACAAGTGCGGTATCTTCATTATTGTAATCTGCGAAAAAATCTCCTTGAGGTTTGTTCTTCATATTGTTTCCGGTTAAAAGAGCTGTTTAGTTCTATTTGACGGTACCTGTGATGAAAATATTTACCATCGGATCGGATGGAGAATTTGTTATCAAAGTAAGGATATTAATCATTTCTCCGGAATGTTCTCTTGTATCAAACTTGAGTTTAAGGGTAGCGCTTTCTCCTGCTTTAATGCGGAGCGGTGTTGGGCCAATCTGACTCAAACCGCTCTTTTCACTCTCCACCGTATGTATCAGCAGTTCACTTTTGCCTTTATTTTTAATTTTATAGGAAATGTCGAGTACAGTACCTTTGACTGCGGTACCAAAACTATAATAAGGCTTCTCTACAATTGGTAATGGAGCATTTTTTATCTGCTTTGCGTTCATGTCGCGAAAATTGTCCACTATCACGGCACTCACAGTGAACTCTTCCGGCTGTTTTTTCCCATTAAGGACGAAGCGTCCTGTGAAGGTCTGTTTGCCCCAACTACGCTTCGGCATAAGGGTTGGATCCACGGTATAGGTGAGTTTGGCCATACTTTTTGGGGGAATTGGATTGGGATAAACCGTGAGCAGAAGTCCGCGGCTAACCTCTCTGGTTTCCACCTTCAGAGGAGATGAGGAGAGATTGGCAATATCTATTTCGTCCTGCTTGAGTACACCCTGCTCTATGTTTCGCAGGGAGACTGCACTTTTATTTATGCCCATCTGTCCGATTCTACCGGTGAAGAGCTCATCTACATTTTTACTTTTTTCATAAGCTATACCCCTGATTCTTAGGACAACCGGACGACCGACACCCGAAACATAGAGTGTAAGGGTCTTATCAAAGGGAAAAGGTCCCTGATCATTGTTGAACACCACATCCACTTTGCCTTTTCCGCCCGGTTTTACCGGAGAACGGGTCCATTGGGGTGTGGTACATCCGCAGGATGAAATGATATTATGCACCACAATCGGTGAATCACTGATATTTGTGAATGTAAATGTGCATTTTACCGGCCCATCCGAAATCATAACCTCTCCGAAATCGTGGATTTTTTTATCGAAACTAATAACCTTGCTCTCATCGAGCATTACCTGCGGCTCCTGGGCAACCATTTGATAGACACAGAATTGGCTCAGAATCAAACTTATTATGATCAGCAGTTTCTTCATTTTATTTAATTTTTGGCAAAGATAATAAATATAGTTTGCTATTTTTGTTTATTATTTGCATAAATCGAACCAAATAAACATAATCCAACACTACAATGAAGAGAATTATCTATCTGCTTCTCGCAACCCTATTTGTATTTGCATCTTGCAACAACTATTCTTACGAGTCAGTTCCCGGTGACCCACTGGGGGCACGAATCTACACTCTTGACAACGGACTAAAAGTCTATATGGTTGTCAATAAAGATGAACCCCGCGTCAATGCCCACGTAGCCATACGCGTAGGCAGCAAGAATGACCCCGTAGAAACCACCGGTTTGGCCCATTACTTCGAGCACCTTATGTTCAAGGGTACGGAGAAGTTCGGTACTCAGAATTACGAAGAGGAAAAGGTACTCCTCGACCGTATCGAAGAACTCTTCGAGATTTATCGTGTTACCACTGATGAAGAGGAGCGTACAGCTATCTATAAAGAGATCGATTCCATCTCCTATGAAGCTTCCAAACTTGCCATTCCCAATGAGTATGACAAACTGATGGCAAGCATCGGAGCCCGCGGCACAAACGCATACACCGGCAACGATGTTACATGCTATGTGGAGAATATCCCCTCCAACCAGATTGACAACTGGGCCAGAATCCAGGCAGACAGGTTTGCCAACTGTGTGATACGCGGATTCCACACCGAGTTGGAGACCATCTACGAAGAGTACAACATGTACGCTGCGATGGATAGCGAAAAGCAGTTTGAAAAACTCTTTGCCGAACTATTCAAGAAACATACTTATGGTACTCCGGTTATCGGCTGGGCTAATCATCTCAAGAATCCTTCCATTACCAATGTGAAAAATTACAAAGCAGAGTGGTATGTCCCCAATAATATGGCAGTCTGCCTTGCCGGTGATTTCGACCCCGATAAGGCTATAAAAATCATAGACAAACATTTCTCAGCTCTCAAACCTAACCCCAATCTTCCCAAACTCGAATTCGAGCCCGAAGATCCCATCACCGAACCTCGCAAGTTTGAGGTTCTCGGAGTTGAGTCTCCCAGTACAATAATTGCCTGGAGATTCCCCGGCGCTGCATCTCCCGAAGCCCTTATGCTCGAACTTCTGCGTTCAGTCCTCTATAACGGATCGGCAGGTCTTTTTGATCTCAACGTCAACCAACAGCAAAAGACTCTCGGTATTGGTGCAGGCAACTACTCTCTCGCAGACTACTCTGTATTTATAATCCAGGGGGAGCCCAAAAAGGGACAGACTCTTGACGAAGTGGCTGCAATCGCATTCGAAGAGCTTGAAAAAATCAAATCAGGCAACTTTGATGATGACCTCCTGCCCTCCATCATCAACAACATGAAACGCCAGAAGATGCAGCAGAACCAGAACGCATCATACATTGTGCGCTCTCTGGTTAACTGCTTTATCGATGGGATCGCCTGGGCTGATTACATCAACGAGGTTGACAGACTCTCCAAGATTACCAAAGAGGAAGTGGTAGCATTCGCCAATGAGCATTTCGCAGACAACTACGTCCGCGTGGACAAAATTGAGAAAAAAGACCCTTCGGACACCAAGATAGCTAAGCCTGCCATCACCCCTATTTTTACCAATAGGGATACTTCCAGCGCATTCTTGCGTGAGATTCAGGCTTCACAGGTGGCTCCCATTGAACCCGTATTTGTAGACTTTGAAAAGGATATGGATATATTGACCGCAAAGAGCAATATACAAGTACTCTACAAGCAGAACACCATCAATGACCTATTTACCCTCACATATCTCTTCGATACGGGCAGCTATGCCGACAAAGTGCTTCCCATTGCAGCTGACTATATCAGTTATCTGGGTACAAGTACAATGAGTAAGGAAGAGTTTCAGAAGGCATTGTACAAGATCGCTTGTTCGGTTAGTGTAAGTTGCACAGGCGAACGCACATACGTAACCATTTCCGGCCTCGGCGAGAATATGGAAGAGGCAGTTAAAATGATGGAAGAACTGGTGGCTGATGCACAACCCGATGAGGAGGTCCTTACTCTGCTCAAGGGCAATATGCTTCAGGAGCGTGCCAATGCGAAGCTCGGACAGAGGGACATCTTCTCGCGTCTCCAGCAATATGGTATCTATGGCCCTGAGAATCCCTCCACAAATGTTCTCTCGGATCAAGAGATAAAAAATCTAAAAAGCAGCGATCTCACTGACAAAATCCACAACATCTTCACGATGGAGCACAAAATACTCTATTACGGACCCGCTGCAGGAGAAAAGATAGTGAATCTGATTGCCGAGACCCACAATGTGCCTGAATCCCTTACCCCTGTCGTATCGGGGAACCCCTATAAAATAGCTAAGACCGAAGGCACCAAAGTCTTCCTTGCTCCTTTCGATGCCAACCAGCTCTATTATTTAGCGGTATCGAACATCGGACAGGAGTACGATCCGGCCATTGTCCCCATAACAAACCTGTACAACTCCTATTTCGGCTCCGGAATGAACTCCATAGTATTCCAGGAGATGCGTGAAGCACGCGGTTTGGCTTATTCTGCAAACGCCAGAGTATATCTGCCTACGGATTTGGAACACGAAACATTTTTCGCCAGTTTCATCGCTACACAAAATGACAAGCTGATTGACGCTATGACAGCCTTCGATGAAATCATCAACAATATGCCGGTGTCACAAAATGCATTTGACATAGCCCAGGAATCACTAATCAGTAATCTCCGTACAGCCCGCACAGTTAGGGATAATGTTCTATGGCAATATATCAGTGCGCAAAAACTTGGTCTGGATTATGACATCAATCGCGAAGTATTTGCAAAGGCACAGACTCTAACTCTCGATGATGTGGTGAAGTACCAGCAGGAGAACATCAAAGACCGTTACTACACCATCTGCATTCTCGGCCGCTATGAAGATTTTGATATGAAGAGACTCTTGGAGTACGGTCCCATCCAAAAACTCGAGCTCAAAGAGATTTTCGGATATTGATATAAATAATTTGATTAATCCGATAAAAAGATGTTATCTTTGCGGACACAACTGATGATTGAAACTATCAAATAACTAAAAAAATTAAACATGGCTTACAAAATCACTGAAAACTGTGCAGCTTGCGGTTCTTGTATTGACGAATGTCCTGTAGGAGCTATCTCTGAAGGTGATATCTACAAGATTGACCCCAACTTGTGCATTGATTGCGGTGCTTGTGCAGATGCTTGTCCTCTAGGGGCTATCGTGCAGGCATAATTAATTGCAACGACCATACAACAAAGGGCACCTGCGGGTGCCCTTTGTTGATTTTGAGTTGGGTGCAGGAGTTCTGCGCGGGTGTTTTGTAGTTGTTGGAGATATTGTGACTCTTTACTTCATTTCGAAGTGTTCGTAATATTTCTCCACGATAAATGAGCTCCATTTGTCATGGAGTTTTTTCATCTGACGACGATTAATGGCTCCTTCGTTACGCCAAGTTTCAATAGCGCGATTATACTCTCTGAAAAGCTCCTTTTCAATCTGCTGAACGAGCTGCATATAGCCATTGCCGTGAAAATTCCACAAAAGCTCCCAATTGAAGTATATCTTCTTGCGGGACTTTTCGATTTCGTGAGCATAGGCTTTTTCCTTCATCATATAGCCCATATTCCCAAGCGTTGAACGTCCCTCTTCATTTTGAGATAGGATTGGGGGTATGCCATCTTCACCACCACATACCCAGACCGGCATAGCCACTGTCGTAGGAGGGTAACTTATAACAGTCCACATTGTAGTCATTTCTACCGGCTCGCCTTTTTTAACTCCCTGTACAACAACACTACTTGTAGTAGTGTATCTGGCAATGAAATCCTGCTCCACAAACCATCCTGTAGTTTTCGGTCGGTTGAAATCTCCATTCTTAAGGTTAACGCCAATAAGGGGATTTTCAAAAGATCTGGAAAGTTCATTAAAAATGTACTCCGGAGTCATCGCATTGTGCATTACACCCGCCTTTACGATCTCGTCAGCCTGCATATACCTCACATAACCGACACCTCTCTCAGTGTCGCCTGCAAATGAAAAGTTACTCCTAACCACATAACCTAAAGGTGCAGTGGCGGGGTCATTGACATCAAATCTTATATATCCATCATTGTTAACCTCATAGTAATAAGCATTGCTATGTGCATCTATCACACCAAAGTTTGCTGAGATGTGCCATGGTTTTTCCAGTGAGTTGAGGAGAGTCTCGAACTCTATAGCATCAGCACACTCTCCAAGCGCTAGCTTCATAATATAGCCGTTATTGCTTGCATTTTCCTCGTTGTCGATGGGTTCGATGTTATACGACCTCGTATTCATTATGGCAAATCCGGCCTCATTTACTCCCATCCAAACCGATCTGGGATTGGGATTATTGGTCTCTGCGACTGCTGAGAAAGCATACTTATCTCCATGGAAATACCTAACCAGATTTTGGGCTGCACCGGTGTCACGATGTTTCCAGAGAAGTGGTCTGCCGTCAGGGGTAACCCTACCGGAGATTATGGCGCTAGTACAAGCAAAAACATCCGACGAGACTGCCATAATAAGAGAGCAAACAGTAATTAAAATTAATTTTTTCATATTTTGACCTAAATTGTTGGATTGATTATTCTACTTTATCCATAGGGAGGAATGTGTTCAAAATGAAGGGCACTCTGCAAGGCAGATAGGCCTAAATATCATTTAGACTTTAAAGTTGCGAAAATAAAGTGAATTATTACTATTTTATTAGTAAATTTGTGGGTTAAATCTTATACATAATATGGGACTTTCGGATATAATTAAAAAGTTGTTCGGATCTAAATCTGAAAGAGATCTGAAGCAGCTAAAACCTATACTTAACAATATACATAATGCATATAGCCGTATTGACTCTCTTTCCGATGATGAGCTAAGGAATGAATCCGCTGCCATCAGGGCAAAAGTTTTAGATTATGTTGCGGTTGAAGAGGCAAAAGTGGTCTCCATCAGAGAGCAACTGGAAGATGTGGAAATCGCCGTTTCGGAAAAAGAGAAACTTGCTACTGAGCTTGACTTGCTTATCAAAGAGATAGATACCAAACTTGAGGATATACTCAATCAAGTACTCCCTGAAACCTTTGCTATTGTAAAATCAACCGCCAGAAGATTTAAAGACAATCCCATAATAAGAGTCAAAGCCACTCAGTTTGACCGCGACCTTAGCACAACCCATGATTTTGTCACCATCAAAGGCGATATTGCCGAGTGGAAAAATTCCTGGATGGCAGGTGGCAATATGATTACCTGGGATATGGTACACTACGACGTACAGTTGTACGGCGGTGCTGTCCTTCACGCAGGTAAGATTGCCGAGATGGCTACGGGTGAGGGAAAAACCCTTGTGGCAACACTCCCCGTCTTCCTCAACGCTCTTGCAGGCAAAGGTGTTCATGTTGTGACAGTCAACGATTATCTCTCCAAACGTGACTCCGAATGGATGGGCCCCCTCTATATGTTCCACGGGCTAAGCGTAGATTGTATTGACAAGCACCAGCCCAATTCCGATGCAAGAAAACGTGCCTACAATGCCGATATTACCTTCGGCACCAATAACGAATTTGGTTTCGACTACCTTAGGGACAATATGGCTCTCAATCCTGAAGACCTTGTTCAGCGCAAACACCATTTTGCCATAGTCGATGAGGTGGACTCGGTCCTGATAGATGATGCACGAACCCCGTTGATTATTTCGGGACCGGTACAGCGTAGCGGAGACCAGACCTTCATTGAGTACAAACCTTATGTGCAGCGTCTCTACAATGAACAACGCACATTTGTAAACCAGACCCTGAACGAGGCAAAGAAACTCATTGCCGCAGGCGAAATCAAAGATAAAGGGGAAATATTGCTACTCAGAGCACATAAGGGACTCCCCAAATATGCACCTCTAATTAAATATCTCAGTGAGCCCGGTATCAAACAGATTTTGCAGGATGTGCAGAGTAAGATAATAAAGGCCGCCTTTACTGAAAAGGACATAGAACAGAGAATTGTCACCAACGATCTGTTTTTCGTCATAGACGAACATCAGCGCAGTGTTGAGCTCACCGACAAGGGCAACGAAGTACTTGCCAAGGCAGTAGGTGATGCTGACTTCTTCCTGATGCCCAGGCTTGGCGACGAACTCTCAAAGATTGACCAGATGGATATCCCCGCCGAGGAGAAGAGACAGAAAAAAGATGAGCTTTACTCCAATTACTCCCTCAAAGCCGAGAGGATGCACACGGTTGACCAGCTCTTGAAGGCATATTCAATGTTTGAGAAGGATGTGGATTATGTGGTAATTGACAATAAGGTAAAGATTGTAGATGAGAGTACCGGCCGTATAATGGAAGGACGTCGCTGGAGCGACGGCCTCCATCAGGCTGTGGAGGCCAAGGAAAATGTAAAAGTCGAGGCAGCCACACAGACTTTCGCCACCATTACCCTACAGAATTACTTCAGGATGTACCATAAACTTTCGGGAATGACAGGTACGGCGGAGACTGAGGCCGGCGAGTTCTGGAGCATCTATAAGCTCGATGTAGTGGTCATACCTACTAACCGTCCCATAATAAGAGACGACCAGGACGACTTGATCTACAAGACTAAGAAAGCAAAATATAATGCAGTCATAGAGCACATTGGTAAACTGGTTAAGGAAAAACGCCCTGTACTCGTAGGAACCACCTCTGTGGAAATATCAGAATATCTGAGCCGTCTGTTGAAGTTACATGGTATTGATCACCAGGTGCTCAATGCCAAGCAACATGCACGTGAGGCTGAGGTTGTACTCCACGCAGGTAAGCCCGGTACCGTGACAATCGCCACCAATATGGCGGGACGTGGTACCGACATTAAGATATCGGATGAAGTCAAGGAAGCCGGAGGCCTTGCAATCATAGGTACCGAGCGTCACGATAGCCGCCGCGTTGACCGTCAGCTCAGAGGACGTGCAGGACGTCAGGGGGACCCGGGTAGCTCCATTTTCTATGTATCTCTCGAGGATGACCTGATGCGTATCTTCGGCTCCGACAGGATTTCCAAGGTAGTCGATTCGATGGGTATGCAGGAGGATGAAGCTCTTCAGGCCTCCATGCTATCAAATGCCATAGAGAGGGCTCAAAAGAAGGTTGAGGAAAATAACTTCGGTACGCGAAAGAGACTCGTAGATTATGATGACGTTATGAACTCACAGAGGGAGGTTGTATATACCAAGAGACGCAGCGCTCTGACCGGTGAACGAATTGATGTGGATGTACTAAACATGATTTCAGACTATTGCGAAATGTTTGTAGACTCCAACCGTCATCTGACTTATGATCTCTTCTCTGAAGAGTTGATGAAGGTGCTTTCCATCTTTCCGGATTTTGACGAAGCCTCCTATGAGCGTTTCAATAAGGCTCAACTCACGGAACAACTCCAACAAAGTGTTCAAAATGTGATGCAGCGCAGATTTGACACCCTGATTGAGCAAACATGGCCTGTAATCAGCCACGTATATGACACAAAGAGGATGTTTTACCAGAATATACAAATCCCCGTATCCGATGGCAAGATGGTGTATGGCATACTCGTCGATCTGAGAAAGGCTTATGAGAGCAAAGGCAAGGAGTTGATTCGTGCCGTACAGAAGACAATTACCCTAAGAGTTATTGATGAGTACTGGAAAAACCATCTCCGGGATATGGATGACCTTAAGCAAGCAGTACAGCATGCCGCTTATGAGCAAAAAGACCCCATCCTCGTCTACAAAGGGGAGAGTTTCGAACTCTTCATCAAGGTGCTTGAGGGCATCAGCAGGGATGTTCTTGCATTCCTCCTGCGTTCATTCCTCTTCCTTAGGAATGATCAACAACCGCAAGAGGTTGCCACGGAGGGCCATACTAAGAAAACCGATCTGAGTGGAATGAGGGAGAGCCGCCCCGATCTGCTTACCAATAGTTCTGAGCCCCAATCAAATGCCCCGGCCAGAGCAGAGAAAAAAGTTGGCCGCAATGACCCATGCCCATGTGGAAGCGGTAAAAAATATAAGAATTGTCACGGAAAAAATCAATGAGAAAAATATAATCCAAATAACATGGAAAAATTTGACGTCATAGTAATAGGTTCGGGACCGGGAGGATATGTTGCAGCAATCCGTGCTTCCCAGTTAGGTTTTAACACGGCAGTAGTTGAAATGAGTGAGCTTGGCGGAATCTGCCTTAACTGGGGCTGTATCCCCACAAAAGCCCTTTTGAAGAGTGCCCAAGCGTATAATTATGCTAAGAATTGTGCCGAATTCGGCTTTTCTGCCTCTGAAGTCACTGCTGACATAGAAGCAATTGTTTCCAGAAGCAGGAATATTTCGGAGTCAATGAATAAGGGTATAGAGTATCTTTTCAAGAAAAACAAGATAACTCTCATTAAAGGTATTGGTAAACTTCTCCCCGGTAAACAACTCCAGGTTACTTCAGATGATGGTAGTGTTGCTATTTACGGGGCAGACCATATCATAATTGCTACCGGTGCAAGAGCTGCTTCCCTGCCATTTGCTCCCATTGACGGTAATAAGATTATTTCCTACCGACAGGCTCTTGTACCATCCAAGCTTCCCAAGAGTTTGGTGGTAATAGGGTCGGGCGCAATTGGTAGTGAGTTTGCATTCTTTTATAGAGCCCTTGGAGTGGAAGTTACCCTTATTGAATACCTTGACAGAGTTCTCCCCATAGAGGATGATGAGGTAAGCGCTCAGGTCAGCCGTTCTTTCCGAAAAATGGGGATGAAGGTGATGGTCTCCTCTCAGGTCAAGAGCGTTGACACTATCGGAGAGCTGTCTCGTATTACAGTCCTTACGAAGAAAGGAGAAGAGATTGTAGAGGCCGAATTGGTACTCTCTGCCGTTGGTGTGGTTCCAAATACCGAAAATTTGGGGCTCGAAGCTGCGGGCGTAGAGACCGTAAAAGGTAAAATCACCGTGGATCAATATTATAGGAGCTCAATTGAAGGAGTTTATGCTATCGGGGATGTAATTTCCACACCGGCACTGGCTCACGTTGCCTCAGCTGAAGCTGTCTGCTGCGTAGAAGCCATAGCGGGACTCAACCCCCAGCCTATCGACTATTCGATAATTCCTGCCTGCACCTATATTTCACCTGAGGTTGCCTCCGTAGGTATGACCGAAAGAGCTGCCAAAGAGAAGGGCATAGCATATAAAGTAGGTAAATTTCCCTTCACTGCTTCAGGTAAGGCTACCGCAGCCGGAGAAAGAGATGGATTCGCCAAAATGGTTGTGGACGAGCAAAACGACCGCGTACTTGGAGTCCATATTGTAGGAGCCAATGCATCTGAGATGATTGGAGGAATGGTGCTGGCCTGCAGGCTTGGTGCAACTGCATCCTCCGTAATGAAGACCATTTTTCCTCACCCCACTATGAGTGAAGCCATTATGGAGGCAGCTGCGGCAACGCACTCCGAGGCAATACATATATAAACCTAATTATTTTAACTTTCGGATTATGGCAGAAAAAAATGCGTCCCCTCAATCACATGCCCACGAAATAACCCGAATACCCGTGGGCACAGAAGTCCGTGCTGCATACCTCTTTTCCGAGAAGGATGTAAGGATTGACGGCACATTTACCGGTGATATAATCACTTCGGGAAAATTGATTATTGGTGAGACAGGATATATTTACGGCAATATCTGTTGTAAAAATGCAGATATCTATGGTCGTATTGACGGTGATGTGATAATAGGTGACACCCTGATGTTACAGAGCACCTGCATATTCAAAGGACTCCTTCAGACTCACAAATTGAGCGTTGAGAGAGGTGCACGCTTCAACGGTACCTGTAAAATTATTACTCAAGAGGAGTACCAAAAAATGGAGGAAGAGTTTAAAGGCTCTTCTCCGGAGACCGAGAATAGTAAAAATAATACAAAATAGATTTTAAATCTCCTTACGGATATTGTATTTGTTCCTCTCCTGGCTGTTTCTTGTAATAAGCTCACCGAGAAATCCTGTTAGGAAAAGTATTACTCCTATCAAGGCCATCAGCAGTGCCAGATAAAATAAAGGCTGCTCCGTAACAGGGCGGAATATAATACCGCGCGACTGAGCAATGAGCTTAGCCACAATCAGCCAGATAGCGATAACAATACCTATTACGAAGGTAAGTACACCGATGCTCCCAAAAAAGTGCATAGGTTTTTTCCCGAATACCTGAAGAAACCACACGGAAAGCAGGTCCAGAAAACCATTAATGAAGCGGTTTAAACCAAACTTGCTTTTGCCATATTTACGAGCCTGGTGTTGTACCACCTTCTCACCGATTTTGGCAAAACCTGCCTGCTTAGCCAGATAGGGAATAAAACGGTGCATCTCTCCATAGACCTCGATATTCTTCACAACCTCATTGCGATAGGCCTTGAGGCCACAGTTCATGTCGTGAAGTTTAGTATCCGTTACCTTTCGGGCGGTAGCATTATAGAGTTTTGAAGGGAGATTTTTTGTAAAAGTACCGTCGTAACGTTTTTTCTTCCAGCCTGAGACAAGATCATATCCCTCTTCCTTTATCATCCTCATCATTTCCGGAATTTCTTCCGGGCTATCCTGGAGGTCTGCATCCATAGTAACTACTATCTCCCCTGTTGCTGCTTCAAATCCCGTATAAAGAGCTGCAGACTTGCCGTAGTTGCGGCGAAATGAGATACCTCTGATTGCAGGGTAGCTCTTTTTAAGCTCCTCAATGACCTGCCATGAGTTATCGGTACTCCCATCATCTACCATTATGATTTCATATTTCAATTGCTCGGAAGCGAGTGCTCTGCTTATCCAGGCTACCAGCTCCGGAAGGGATTCTTCTTCATTGAAAAGTGATATTACTATAGAAAGATCCATATCTCAAATTGTATTGTCGTCCTCAGTAAAAATGGTTTTAGGAACAATGGAACGCGCAATTATTGCTGAAATGATTATACCTAAGATGAAATTCCAGAAAAAAGTAGCGATGCAGGAATACCTCGCAAAGTTGTCCTCCAGCTTGAGCATCATATCTGTCATATTGTCCGGAAGCGAAGCAAATTCCGGTGCAGAGTAAAACGCCTCGAATATCTCCGTAATCATCTCGGGAAAAAGTACGCTATACATGAAGAAGGTGTATGCAGCACAGACAATTGAAGAAAAGAGAGTAATTCTTACTCCCTGCCTGAAAACGTAATTCCTCGGCTCACCCTTCATGAATTTTTTCATAAAAAAATGAAGTAACCATACTGAACCCACAAATTTTACCAGCCAAATGAGCATCTTAAGCGCTGCATTCTCGACAAGTGCGTTGAACGAAATCAAAACCACCGTAACCAGAGCAAGTAATAGGCCGTCGCGGGCCGCTTCTCTCCAATTTGAAATAGTTGTTGTTTTAAGTGCCATGTATCTGTTATTCAATATAAATAATTGCTATTAAGATTACAAAGATAAGAAATAAAGTCTTACCTTTGTAGGTTGAAATAAAAAATTGAACAATAATATAGACCATGATTAAGATAAAATTTCCTGACGGCACTGTAAAGGAGTTTCCAAAGGGTACCACGCCTTATCAGATAGCAGAGAGTATCAGCCCAAGGCTTGCAGCCGACATACTTGTTGCTACTGTCAACGATTCAATACACGACCTTGACAGGCCCATTCATGAAGATGCCACCATTAAATTACACAAATGGGAGGACCAGGAGGCAAAAAGTACATTCTGGCACTCCTCCAGCCACCTTATGGCGGAGGCTCTCGAAATACTCTATCCCGGAGTCAAGTTCGGTATTGGCCCTGCTATTGAAAATGGCTTCTACTACGACGTGGACCTTGGGGAGAGACAAATAGTGGAGGCAGACCTTGCCAAAATAGAGAAAAAGATGATTGGGCTTGCTCAGCAGAAAGAACACTTCACCAGAATAGATGTCTCTAAAGCTGAAGCGATGGAAAAATATAGTGCTAAAGGAGATGAGTACAAATGCGAACTCATTAATGACCTGGAAGATGGCACCATCACTTTCTATACCAACGGTGTTTTTACAGATCTTTGCAGAGGTCCCCACCTTAGAGATACCTCAGTAATAAAGGCAGTTAAACTCACCACAATTGCAGGTGCCTATTGGAGAGGCAATGAGAAGAACAAGATGCTCACCCGTATCTACGGTATAACTTTTCCCAAGAAATCTCTCCTCGATGACTACCTCAAAATGCTCGAAGAGGCCAAAAAGAGAGATCACCGCAAACTTGGTAGAGAGCTTGAACTCTTTGCATTTTCGTCGAAAGTTGGGCAGGGTCTGCCGTTGTGGCTTCCCCGGGGTGCAGCTTTAAGGGAGCAACTCGAGATGTTTCTCAAAAAGGTACAGAAGGCACACGGCTATTTGCCGGTGATTACCCCTCATATAGGCCAGAAGGAGCTATATGTTACATCAGGGCACTACGCAAAATATGGCCAAGACTCTTTCCGTCCCATCAGCACACCCCAGGAGGGAGAAGAGTTTCTGCTCAAACCTATGAACTGTCCCCACCATTGCGAGATATATAAGACCAAACCCCGCTCTTACAAGGATCTTCCCCTGCGCCTTGCCGAGTTCGGAACTGTATACCGCTATGAACAGAGCGGCGAACTCCACGGTTTGACAAGAGTACGCGGCTTCACCCAAGATGATGCCCATATTTTCTGCCGTGAGGACCAAATAAAAGAGGAGTTCTGTAAGGTTATCGATATTGTACTCTACATTTTCAAAACTCTCGACTTCAATGACTTCACTGTCCAGGTTTCTCTTCGTGATCCCAACAATCACGAGAAATACATTGGAACGGACGAGAATTGGGAGAGAGCGGAGAAAGCCATCATCGAGGCTACGAAGGAGAGAGGACTCGAAACTACGGTAGAGCTCGGAGAGGCAGCTTTTTATGGCCCCAAACTTGACTTTATGGTCAAGGATGCAATCGGACGAAAGTGGCAGCTGGGCACCATCCAGGTGGACTACAATCTCCCTGAACGCTTCGAACTTGAATATGTGGGCAGCGATGACAAGAAATATCGCCCTATCATGATACACCGGGCTCCCTTCGGTTCTATGGAGAGATTTGTCGCCGTGCTAATAGAGCACACTAGCGGAAAGTTTCCCCTTTGGCTTGCCCCGGATCAGGTTATTGTGCTGCCTATCAGCGAAAAATACAACGATTTTGCAAAAAAAGTTTGTGAATTGCTTAATAATTCCGATATTCGCAGCTCCATTGACGAGCGTAACGAAACAATTGGTAAGAGGATACGCGAAAACGAGATCAAGCGTATCCCCTATCTATTGGTTGTCGGAGAGAAGGAAGAGTCAACTAATTCCGTCTCTGTTAGGAAGCAGGGAGAAGGAGATAAGGGAATAATGACAATTGAGGAATTCGTCACTTACTTAAAAGATGAAATCGAGCAACAGCTCAGCTAATTATAATATTAACTAATTTATAGGAGGATAAAACTATAGCGACAAGTTACAAACCGCCGAAACCCAAACCATTTAAAGGTCCGAGACAGCCTGATCGCAGATTGCCTCTAAATCGAAAGGAAGAGGGTTTAAGGATCAACGAAGCCATCACTGCACAACGCGTAAGGGTTGTCGGAGAGAATATTCCTGAACAAGGTATCTATTCACTTTCAGAGGCGTTGAATATGGCTCAATCCCAGGAGCTTGATCTGGTTGAGATTTCTCCTAATGCTGATCCTCCGGTATGTAAGATCATAGATTACCAAAAGTATCTATACCAGCAGAAGAAAAGGGCGAAGGAACAGAAGGCAAACGCCGCCAAAATCGTGATAAAAGAGATAAGGTTCGGTCCCAACACAGATGAGCACGATTTCCAGTTTAAGCTGAATCACGCAAAGAATTTCCTTTCCGAAGGATCAAAGGTCAAGGCCTATGTCTTTTTTAGAGGACGTTCAATACTCTTCTCAGACCAGGGTGAGAAACTCCTCCTAAGGTTTGCACTGGAGCTTGAGGAGTATGGAAAGGCGGAACAAATGCCAAAGCTGGAGGGAAAGAGGATGATAATGATGATTGCCCCCATCAAAAAGAAATAATTTTAAACCAATCATATTAAAACAAGTTAACACATTTAACTATGCCAAAAATCAAGACCAACTCCGGTACAAAGAAGCGTTTTACGCTCACCGGTTCGGGAAAAGTAAAAAGAAAACATGCTTACAAGAGTCACATTCTGACTAAGAAGACAAAGAAGCAGAAAAGAAGACTCACTCAGTTCGGTTTGGTTGACAAAGCTGATGAGAAGAGAGTAAAACTCCTGTTAGTGAAGTAATTTTTAGATGTTTAATCCGGATGTCCAGCTTTAACAAGTCTCTTAAAGAGCGCTGGCACCCAAAACCAAAATTTCATTATGCCAAGATCGGTTAACTCGGTAGCATCAAAAGCCCGCCGTAAGAAAATTTTAAAACAGACTCGCGGTAACTTTCTGTCAAGAAAGAATGTATGGACAGTAGCCAAAAATACCTATGAGAAAGGTTTGACCTACGCCTATCGCGACCGCAAAAACAAGAAACGTAACTTCCGTTCACTTTGGATAATACGTATCAATGCCGCTGCACGCCAGCACGGGATGAGTTATTCCCAGTTTATGGGGAAACTCTCAAAGCAGAATGTTGGCCTCAACCGCAAGGTTCTCGCTGACCTAGCTATGAACAATCCTCAGGCGTTTGAAGCTATTGTAAATTCTGTAAAATAGTCCTTCCTTGACAATTAGGGAATTATACAGGAATAAGTGGGTACGGTTCGGTTTCTGGGCCGTACTCTACACTTTGTGGGTTATATGGATCCGCAACTGGTGGTGGCTGTTTGGACTTATTGTCATTTTCGACCTCTATATCACCAAAAAAGTGAAATGGGCTTTTTGGAAAAAGAAATATAAAGAGGGAGAGAAACGCAATGCACTGCTCGATTGGCTTGACGCCCTCATTTTTGCAGTGATAGTTGTAAGTTTCATCAATATATTCTTTTTCCAGGCCTTCAAAATTCCCTCCTCTTCAATGGAAAGTTCTCTTATGACAGGGGACTACCTCTTTGTAAGCAAGGTAGCTTATGGACCCAAGATGCCGCAGACACCTGTATCCATGCCCTTTATTCATAATGTGTTCCCAGGGACGGTAAAGAAGAGTTTTTCTACCATACTGCAATTTGATCACAAACGCATTGCAGGCTTTGGCAATGTAAAGCGTGACGATTATGTAGTCTTTTGCTTCCCACATGGCGACACGGTGCTGACAAAGGCTCCGGTCGAGGATTATTACACGCATGTGCGGATGAATGGCCGTGAGTATACGGTAAAGACCTTCGGACCTTTAATTGCGCGCCCGACTGACAAGAAGGATCACTATGTAAAAAGATGCGTTGCCATTGCAGGTGATACTCTTGAAATAAGAGATGGACAACTATTCGTAAACGGTACGCCCCAGAAGGATTATCCGGGTATACAAAATACATGGAAGGTAGTCACTAACGGTAATGTCATAAATCCGGTTCACCTCAGAGACATTGGCATCAACTCATCTGAAGTGTGGTATGACCCTACCCTGCCGGGCTATCCCCAGTTACCTCTTACTAATGAGATGCTCTTAAAAGTGGAGTCACTTGGTAATGTGGTTTCTGTGACCCCCAATATGGATGTTTATCCTCCCGATTATCCCGATTCCTATAGAATGCTCTTCCCTTTTGTGGAAAAGGGCTGGACGAAGGATAACTATGGGCCTATTTGGATTCCTGCCAAGGGAGTAACGGTAAATCTGGATGCAGACAATATTGACCTCTACAGGAGAATCATTGATATCTATGAAGGCAATGATTTCAATGAGAAGGAGGGTATATACTATATCAACGGTGAGAAGGCAACCACCTACACATTCAAACAAGATTATTACTTCATGATGGGCGACAACCGCCACAATTCGCTCGATTCTCGTTACTGGGGATTTGTTCCCGAGGACCATATTGTGGGTCGACCGGCAGTAATCTGGTTTTCTAAGGATGGCAACAGGTCCTTCCCTAAGAACATCAGGTGGAAAAGGATCTTGAAGTTTATCTAATAAAGGTGGTTAAATTTGGATTTTAGCAGAAAAATCAATACATTTGCAGCCCTCAAAAAGATAATAATATTAAAAATAGATAACAATGGCACGAGTTTGTCAAGTAACAGGAAAGAAAAGGATGATTGGAAACAACGTTTCCCACTCCAAGAGACGCACGAAACGCGAATTCGCTCCAAATCTAAAGACCAAAAAATTCTGGTCTGAGGAAGAGCAGAGATTCATTACACTCAAGGTATCTTGCAAGGGGATGAAGACCATTTATAAGAACGGTCTTGCCGCTACTATCAAGAAATCACAGGAAAAAGGTTTGATTAATGTAGTTTAACATTCACGACTATGGCAAAGAAAGGTAAAGGCAACAGAGTACAGGTTATCATGGAGTGTACTGAGCAAAGAGAGAGCGGTGTACCGGGCATTTCCAGGTATATCACAACAAAAAATAAAAAGAACACTACTCAGAGATTGGAGCGCAAAAAATACAACCCCTATCTCAAAAAAGTGACTCTTCATCGCGAAATCAAATAACACACTTATCTTTATATAAATGGCAAAGAAAGCAGTGGCTACATTTGGTGGTAGCCGTCAACAAAACAAAAACTATGTAAAGTGTATCCGTATGGTCAAGTCTGAGCGTACGGGAGCATACGCTTTCCAGGAAGAGCTGTTACCTACTGACCAAGCGAAAGATTTCTTTGAAAAGAAATAAAGGAAAAGATATAAAGGAAAGTAGAGTAGACAGATAAAAATGCGACCTTTTTCAGGTCGCATTTTTTATTCTATTACAATCTGCTAGAATGGCAGATCATCAGGACCGTCAGACATGATATCGTCTGAAGTAACAAATTGCTCTGACTGTGAAGCCGGTTGTGGAGCAGACTTTGATGCAGGTTTCGTAACGTGGTGTGCAGGCGAATCGCTCGGTCTGGAAGTACCCGCAGAATCATCCCACGCACCATCTCTTGGCAATGTGTCATCCCTACGCCCAAGAAGCTGGATCGTATCAGCCAAAATCTCTGTTATGTAGCGTTTCTGCCCGTTGGCATCATCCCAGGAACGACTTCTGATCCTACCTTCCACATAGATCTGACTTCCTTTTTTGATAAATCTGCCGGCCAAATCAGCCAGCTGTCTCCAGGCAACTATGTTGTGCCATTCAGTAATTTCTTTGGTCTCTCCATTACGGTCTCTAAATCTCTCCGTTGTTGCAAGGGAGAATGAGGCAACGGATGCTCCACCTTCGAGATGCCTGATTTCAGGATCTCTCCCCACGTTGCCGATAAGTAAAACTTTGTTCAGTGCCATATTTCAAAAATTTTTCTAAATATAGTCTTTTTTGCAGAGATTTGAAAAAATATTTGCATATAAAAAAGCTTTTTGATTTCGGAGCATCTCCGCCTTCTCCTCCAGGAAATCCTTCAGATTAGCCCCTTCTGCCATTTCCAGACGTGTTCTAAGGCGTTCTCGCTTGTTGTAGATACTCATCTCATTGGTAAGTCGGAAGATTGTGGCTATGGCATGTGTGGGAAAGCCCATAGAAATCAGGCTGCATAACGTCACGTCGTCCTTTGTAAGTGAGGGATATTCCTCTTTTAATCGTGAGATAAGACCATATTGACATTTGTCAGCCAAATAGTCCATTTCGTAAAAAATATTATTTCTATCTCTAAGGGTAGTCAAAAAATAAGATCGAATCTTCGAATGGAGTAAATTAGCATTTTCCGGACTCAGAGAGATGCAATCCATAATACCAATGACCATCTGAATAACATTATTTAGGGCTTGGGCCAGATATTCTTCGTCTGCCTCCTTTTTTCTGAGTTGCTCTGAGATCTTCTCCTTTATTCGCATCTCCCTGCGTTTTATGCGAAAGAGAATTAGTGCCAGAATGATTGTTACTACAATAAAAATAATCAGTAAGGCATAGACAACCCATTGCCACGCCACCGAGAGAGTGGCGGTAAGAATTGAAGTTTTTAACATGCTTGTTAGTTTTAATTAGTTAGGTGATCTTCTTTCGTTGTCTCAGGGCTTCAAAACAGATAACGGCTGCAGAGACCGAGACATTGAGCGAATCACAGATTCCGGCCATTGGAATGCGAATTTTCTCATCTGAATGCTCTTTCCAAAAATCTGAAAGACCCCTGTCTTCCCTACCGAAAACTATTGCGACAGCTCCTCTCATATCACTATCATGGTAGGGTGAGGAGTCTTGTAGCTGGGTTGTTAAAATGGAGATATTAGACATTTTGAGCCACCTGAGGGCCTCTTCCGAAGTGCAGCATACAGAGTTGACGCTAAAGAAGGCACCGGTACTCGCTCTTATTACATTAGGATTGAAAATATCTGCCAAAGGATCACATACCAATACACAATCGGCGCCGCACGCATCGGCAGTCCTAAGTATGGCTCCAAGGTTTCCGGGTTTTTCAAGGGATTCCAGAACTATTATCAATGGGTTGTCACTCAAAGAAATTGCATCCAATTTCAGCTGTTTCACCTGCATCACGGCAATTATTCCCTCGGTTCCACCACGATAAGCAATCTTGTCATAAATATTCGCAGGAACTTCGAACAACTCTACGTTACCGGCAACTTGCGGTATTTTTGGACTGTCAATATACGCAGGAGAGTAAAAAATAGAGAGAGGCATATAGCCCGATTCGATGGCCCTTATTACTTCGCGCTCCCCTTCTACTACGAAAAGAGCCCTTTTCCGACGCTCCCTGGACTTGCTCCGGAGCAGAATGAGCTCTTTTATGCGAGGATTACGGGCGGAGGTTATCTTCTCTGCCGTCATCATCAGTCGATTTTCTTGTGACCGCCCTCCGGCCTCATTTGAGGGAAGAAAATAACATCCTGTATGGAAGTGGAGTTGGTCATAAGCATAATAAGACGGTCAATGCCCATACCCAGACCCGAGGTAGGTGGCATACCATACTCTAAAGCACGAACAAAGTCCAGATCTATGAACATAGCTTCATCATCACCCTTCTCCTGTAGTTTGACTTGATCGTGAAACCTATCGAGCTGGTCAATCGGGTCATTCAGTTCGCTATAGGCATTTGCTACCTCTTTGCCGTTGACAAAGAGTTCGAATCGCTCAGTTATTGCCGGATTGTTTCTGTGACGTTTGGTAAGAGGAGACATCTCTACGGGGTAATCTGTGATGAAGGTAGGCTGGATCAAATGCTTTTCGCAATATTCGCTGAAGATGGCATCAATCAATTTGCCTACTCCCATAGAGGGAGAAACGGGAATATTAAGATCGTCACATGCCTTTCGCAACTGCGCCTCATTCATGCCGGTAATATCTACACCGGCATACTCCTTTATGGCATCAATCATAGGAAGACGCCTGTAGGGCTTCTTGAACTCTATTTCATGGCCCCAAACATCGAATTTGGTCTTACCGTTGAGTGCAATGGCTATCCTCTCGACAAGTTGCTCAACAAACTCCATCATCCATATATAATCCTTGTATGCCACATAAATCTCCATACAGGTAAACTCGGGATTGTGGGTTCTGTCCATACCTTCATTGCGGAAATTTTTTGCAAACTCATAGACGCCTGTAAAACCCCCCACAATCAAACGCTTTAGGTATAGTTCGTTGGCAATTCTGAGATAAAGTGGAATATCAAGAGCGTTGTGGTGAGTGATGAAGGGTCTGGCAGCTGCTCCACCGGGAATTGGTTGAAGGATGGGTGTCTCAACCTCAAGATATCCATGCTCGTTGAAAAAGTCCCTCATTGTAGAGACAATTTTGGTCCTCTTGACAAAGGTTTCCCTCACCTGAGGATTGACGATCAGGTCAACATATCTCATCCTGTAACGAAGTTCAGGATCGGAGAAAGCATCATATAACTCTCCCTCTTTCTCTTTTACGATAGGAAGTACACGAAGAGACTTGCTAAGCAATGTCAGTGACTTTGCATGAATAGATAGTTGACCCGTCTGGGTAATGAATGCATAACCTTTGATACCAATAATATCACCTATATCCAAAAGTTTCCTGAAAACCGTATTGTAAAGAGTCTTATCCTCACCCTCACAGATTTCGTCTCGTTTGATATAGACCTGAATCTTGCCACACTCATCCTGAAGCTCTACAAATGAAGCAGCACCCATAATGCGGCGACTCATTATCCTACCGGCAATGGAGATATCATTGAAATTGGCTTTTTCTGCATCATATCCCTCTTTTATCTCTCTCGAAGTGGCATTTATGTGGAATTCCTCAGCAGGGTACGGGTCAATACCTAAATCCTTCAATTGTTGCAGAGCAGCGCGACGATTCAATTCCTGTTCATTGAGATCTGTTATTTCCATATTGTAAATCTGACAGTTAAGTATTCCTTTTGTTATATCTGGCAAAAATAAGAATATTTATGGATAAAGGTACAAAAATTGTTTATCTTTGTAGAATTGCAGAAGTCAATATGAGCATTGAAAAAAAATGGATAGTGATGGAGCCGGGTAATCCGGCTCTTGTACGCCAACTGACACAGGAGCTGGGTATTGATTCTGTATTAGCCAACCTTCTGGTCCAAAGAGGTATCGATACTTTTGCGAAAGCCAGGGAGTTTTTCCGCCCGGACCTTTCAATGCTCCACGATCCCTTCTTAATGAAGGATATGGATAAAGCTGTAGAGCGTCTCCGCAAGGCAGTAGTCAAGAGAGAAACTATCTTGATATACGGTGACTATGATGTAGACGGTACGACTGCGGTTGCTTTGGTCTATTCATTTATGAAAAACCTCACAAACCGGGTAGAATACTATATTCCTGACAGGTATGACGAGGGATACGGTATTTCTTACAAGGGCATCGATACTGCTAGAGATCACAACTGTACCCTGATCATTGCACTGGACTGTGGCATTAAAGCTATTGAAAAGGTTAACTATGCTAAGAGTCTGGGGATAGATATGATTATCTGCGACCATCACTTACCGGATGAGAAACTCCCCGATGCCGTCGCCGTACTTGACCCAAAAAGACAGGACTGCAACTACCCCTTCGATGACCTTTCCGGCTGTGGAGTGGGCTTTAAACTTGTTCAGGGCTACGCCCAACAATATGATATCCCCTTTGACAATATAGTTTCGTTGCTGGATCTTCTGGTGGTCAGTATCGCATCAGACCTGGTCTCCGTCACGGGAGAAAACCGTGTGTTGGCATACTATGGACTCAAGCAACTCAATGAAAACCCTCGTGAGGGGCTACAGACGATAATTAAACTCTCCGGACTGGAAAAACACCGCATTACCATAGACGAAATAGTCTTTAAAATAGGCCCCAGAATCAATGCTGCGGGCAGGATGGAGTCGGGTAAAACTGCGGTCGATATGCTTACTTCCAGAGATGAAGATGAATCAAAGGAGATTGGGGCAGCCATTAATGCACGTAATAACGACCGCAAGAAAGTCGACCGGGAGATTACCGAAGAGGCGCTAAAGATGGTGAAAAGCATCCCCGGTTTTGAGAATAAGAAGTCAACTGTGGTGTACAACCCATCCTGGCACAAGGGGGTGGTAGGTATTGTGGCATCCCGTCTGGTGGAGGCCTACTATAGACCTACCATAGTACTTACCCAGTCAAATGGATTAATCACAGGCTCTGCCCGCTCCATTCAGGGTTTTGATCTCTATGAGGCCATTGAGTCCTGTTCCGACCTGCTGGAGAACTTTGGAGGACACATGTATGCTGCTGGGTTAACCCTCAAGGAGGAAAATCTTCAGAAATTTACCGAGCGTTTTGAAACCTATGTAGCCTCGAAAATCGACGATGTAATCCTAACACCGATTATAAATATCGACTCATATCTGGATTTTAAGCAGATTACACCCAAATTTTTCAGACTGCTCAAGCAATTCCAACCTTTCGGACCGGGCAACCTATCTCCTGTTTTTATTACAGAGAATGTCTACGACAACGGTAATGGCCGCAGAGTGGGATCTGCCGAGGCGGGTATGAAACACCTCAAATTGGAACTCATTCAGGAGGATGAACCCTACAGATACATCTCTGCTATCGCATTCAACCTTTCTGATAACTTTGAGCATATCCAGGGTGGTAATCCCGTCGATATCTGTTATTCCATTGCAGAGAATTACTATCGTGGCATCGCCAACATCCAGCTTCGCGTAAAAGATATAAAAGAAAAAGAGCTGTTCTAAACTCTCACTAATTAGACAGATGAGATAATCTCTGTCACACAAGCAAAGTTGACTATAATAATTGCACCTACTCCCTACACGATAAACATTTTATAATATAAGAGCTATGAAAAAGTTATTATCCCTCATTTTATTGTCACTTATGGTGGCATCATGCGACCCTTTGGAAGAACTAACAATTGACTTTGAACTTAAAGGTAAATGGCTTGGTGGAATAAGATATGAAATAAAGACTGAGATAGACGTTCTTGCAAAAAGCCTCCATTTTAACGAGAACTCTAAAAGCTGTACTGTTGTTACGGGCTTATCTTTCTTAAATACTATTGATGTAGAAGACCTTGTAGTAAGACCCAACGGTGAAAACCAACTGATTCTCACCAAAAGAGGCAATAAAGAGCCTCTTTACAGGCTTTATTTCACAAAGGGGAACAAGGATTCATTCGAGATGAAGTGGGAAAACCACACCAACCTTGAGAAAGAATACATTCCGGACAAATCATTTTCCGTCATAATGAAGCCATACACCTAAATCTCTTAAACAAAATTTCATCTACACTATGTAGAGATGAAATCATCATAAAGATACAATTATGAAAAAAATAGTATTACTGGCACTACTATCAATAATTGTGGTATCCTGTGATTTAATTGGAGGAATAAATAAAAAATATGATCTCAACGGTAACTGGGCCGGAGAAATCAAATATGAGATAATGTCCGAAAATGACTAACTTGTAAAAAGTCTGATTTTCTCGGAAGATGCCGGCAAATGTACTGTTTATACCGGCCTCTCGTTCTTAAATACTGTTGATGAAGAGAGTCTTATAGTAAGGCCTAATGGTGATAACCAACTTATTATTAATGCGAAGGAGAACAACAATGCGATATATTCTCTTTATTTTACAGAGGGCAATAAAGATTCATTCGAAATGAAATGGGGAAACCACACTAATATAGAAAAAAAGTATATTCCCGATAAATCCCTCTCTGTCAAGATGAAGCTGCTTAATATCGACTGGAATTAGTTCGAGAGATTTCTATTTTTGAAGTAAGAGGCGCTTTCTGATGAAAGTTAATGAAATACAAAAGCCCCGGCAGCTGTTGCTGTCGGGGCTTTCTTAAAGTTGGCGGCTACCTACTCTCCCACTTGGTATAGCAGTACCATCGGCGTTGGTGAGCTTAACTTCTCTGTTCGGGATGGGAAG
>Ga0255347_1001542_pt1 | contig 36242 bp, 32 predicted proteins | sample wastewater_treat_2_FD_192479 | JGI IMG/M metagenome (GOLD analysis project Ga0255347, IMG submission 192479) | Wastewater microbial communities from Lulu Island WWTP, Vancouver, Canada - plant24 | ecosystem: Engineered > WWTP > Wastewater > Unclassified | place: Canada: Vancouver, British... | reverse complement strand
AATCGGTAAATTAATAAGATGATCGAATTATTACAAAGCGGCTACCACTGGGCGGCATCTTTCTGGGAATACTTCAGAAACGTTGTTGATATCCTTATCGTTGCATACATCTTTTACTGGATATATAATTTTCTACTTAATACCCGCGCTGTTCAGTTGCTTAAGGGCGTGCTTGTAATATTCATTGTTGCCGCGGTTTCATCATTTTTCAGACTTGATACACTATCCTGGTTAATTGAAAACCTGACCACATCCCTCGTTATCACAGTGGTAATACTCTTCCAGCCTGAACTCAGGCGCCTTATAACCCGGTTTGGACAGAGGAACTGGTTTTCGAACGAAGAGTCATCCGACGTTCTTCAACTGGATGAACTTGTAAATGCTGTTTTCGCCATGGCTGACGAAAAAGTCGGATCACTGATAGTAATTGAGCGCAATACCGGCCTTAAAAGTTTTGTTGAATCCGGAGTAGTTGTCGATTCAGGTATTTCCGAGGAACTGATCCGTACAATCTTCTACCCCCTGACACCGCTTCATGACGGCGCACTGATTATTCAGGAGGGCAGGATCAGCGGTGCGGCATGTTACCTGCCTCTTAGCGATTCAAAACAGTTGCAGAAACAGCATGGAGCCCGCCACAGGGCCGGACTTGGCATAGCCGAAGAAACTGACGCGCTCGTTATAGTAACATCCGAGGAAAGGGGCGAAATATCAATCATGGTTAATGGAAAGTTAATTCCGAATGTAAAAAACAGCGACCTTAAAAACATGATTTTATTTTTCATGAATCCCAAGACAGCTTACGAGGAGAAGTACAGTTTATAAATGAACCGATACCTGGAAATAATACGCAGTGCCATCCGCGAGAGAAAGATTATACCCAAGCTGATATCTATAGTACTTGCCGTCGGATTCTGGGCATATATATCTTCCATTGAAACAGGAATCCTCAGGTTCAGGGTACCAGTCTCTTATGTAAACCTTGACCCCGGACTCTCGGTGTCAAAGATGTCCACAAAAAATGTTCTGGTCAGTATACGCGGCAGCCGTGAGGAACTGAAGAATGTTTCAGTTCGGGATCTTAAACTTTATGTGGACCTTGCAAGCGCGGAGCCCGGGCTTTCAAAAACATACAGGGTACAGGAACAGAAGGGTGAAGTTCCCGAGGGATTTAAAATCGAATATGATCCGGACAGAATCAATATAACGGTTGAGAAAAAGATTTATAAAAATGTCAGGATAATACCTAAGTATAGCGGTAATGTGCAGAAGGGATATGTTGTGGGCAGACTCAGACCAGTCCCTGAGTATGTCAGGATCGGAGGGCCGGCAGATATAGTTGATCAAATAACCGCAGTCTACACCGAGAATATTTCGCTTGATGAAAGGAGGTCGACTTTAAAAGAGACTATAAAAATTGAAAGGCTGGATGATTATGAGCTTGAGTTCGGCGTGCAGAAGGTTTCTGTAACCGTGCCGGTATTTGAATACACGGGGATCCAGCAGATCGATGTTCCCATTGTCATAAAGAACCGTAAAAAAGGATACAGCTACCTGTTATCTTCGGCAAGCGTAAAATTTAATGTAGTATCCCCCGGGGGAGTCGTGGCCGATGTCAAGTCCTACGGCGCGTTTATCGATGCGATCGAAATCGATTTCATGGATGCTGATTTTGAGGGCAAGGAAAGCATTATCAGGACTGCCGAGATCCATGTAAAAGGTCTTGACGAGGATGATGAAAACAGAATTATTCAGGTAACACCATTGACTGTAAATGTACAAATATCAAAAGAATAGAGTGTTTAACTGCATTTAAAAAAACTAAACAGGGCGGAATAAATGTTAGGAAGAATTTTAAGTTTTATATTTTATATCATTCTTGCTTATTTTGTATGGCGCATCATCAAGTTGATTTTCAATATGGGGCGTACCACTGCTGAGTTCAACAGAAGAATGGATGAAGCTAAAAAAAGATCGTCACAGGGTAAAAAGCAGCCGATGGATAACGTGATCGAACTTAACCGTGACCAGTACAAGGTAAAGTAAGCTCTGTGAATCGAACAGCTCTATTACTGATTTTAGCATTAGTCTGTGTCTCATGCGGTAAACTGCATGGTGAATTTGCATTCAGGCAGAAGGATGACAAGGGGTACAGACACATACTGCCAAGACTCGAATTTGATGCAACCGAGACTGTTGACTGGATGTTCAAATTTGAGCCCCTGTCCGGTAAAAGAAGTATCGGAATAATTATAATGAAAAAAGAGCTGGGCTGGGTTGATATTATGACCTCGCGGGATTACGTGGACGAAGTCAAACATATTGTTTACGGTAGAATAAGCGGGCTTGATCCGGGTAATTATAAAATTGTTCTGACAGAAATTAAAACAGAAGAAAACATCCTTATAGACCAGAAAGAATTTTACATCTATTCAGACGAGGATTTTCCGGAAGAACCATCTGACTGAACTTATTTAGTATTCTTTGTGTTCAATATTTCAACGGCGTCACTGATTCTGTTTATTGAATCTTTAGTATGCTTCCCTTCTTCAATTATCTGCATAACGCGTGGAGGAATTTTTTCACCCCTGTAGTACGTATACCCGATAAAGAGTGCGAGCATTATCATTGCCAGAATAATCAGTTTGACCAGCCGTTTAAGCACAAAGTAGATAATAAGCGATATCACAAGAAGAACAAATATAAGCACTGTTTTATCGGTGAGCAGTTCGTGAACAATCTTTTCCATCATTAAACCTTCAGTCCTGTTTGCCAGTTTAACCGGATTCTTAAAGTACTGTATATGATTATTTCTTGCAATGATTTTTTATTTTTTACATCCTGACATCAGTAGATATTTAATTCTCATTGGATTCACTTGCACCCCGGTGAATTAATGCGAGGTAAACATGGAATTAAAAAAAATTCTAAAGAGAGCTACGTTTCTTGATCCATTCAACTCTTTTACTCCCGGAGGAAGGGACTGCGAAATCAGGACCGATCCCCTGACCGGCCGCAATTCAAGGATACTCTATTTCCCGCTTCGTGACCTTCCATCTCCGGATTATGAAGTTTTTCTAAAAAAAGATTCGGGCTTCTGCCCGTTCTGCCCTGAAAATATCGAAAAGATTACGCCAAAATTTAATCCTGAATTATTCAGCAGCAGCCGCTACAGTAAAGGTGAGGCTGTATGTTTCCCCAATGCCTTTCCATACGATGAAAACGGCGCTGTTACGGCAATCACGCGCGAACATTTTATGGAGATTGACAGTTTTACTAATGAACTTCTGGCTAACGCGGTTTCCTGCTGCGTGGAATTCCTTAAAGATGTTATTCTCGGCCAGCCGGCAGCCGTGTTCCAGTCAATCAACTGGAATTTTCTGCCTCTTGCCGGAAGCTCCATAATACACCCGCACCTTCAGGTTACCGCTTCATCTGTATCAACTAATTATTGCACAGATGTTTTAAAAAATTCCGGCAATTTTGACGGCAATCTTTTCGCTTCACTTGTTGATTATGAAAATTCAGCAGGTGAAAGATTCCTTTCTGATGACGGTTTCTTTTCATGGTTAGTAGCGTTTGCACCGCAGGGGATATTTGACGTGATGGCCATAAGTCAGCACTATATTGAGCCTGCCGATTTACATGGCGGTAGGCTTGACGCGCTCATTACCGGGATATTGAAGGTGCTAAAATTTATTGCTGCCGTCAATATGGTCAGTTTTAATCTTTCGATATTTTTTGTGATCGGCGAAAAAGGTTTTATGCCTCACCTGCGCATGTGCCCCAGAACCAGCATTCCCCCCCTGGATACTTCAGAGATAAACTACATGAAGATGATTCATAACGAACCGATGAGCACGCTTGAGCCTGAGCACATAGCCAGGGAGTTGAAGAAACACTGGTAGGTTTATAGAGGTATATCTTCCTGTAACCGCAGATACTCAGCCCAATCAATGGCTTGAAACAAAATCTTAAGATGGCAGATGAAGCGCTGTACCAGGCTAAAGAGAATGGCCGCAACAGATTTGAAGTTTATAAAATAAAAAAGGGCAATGTGTATTGCCCTTCCGCTTAGTTAGCGGAGGAGGGACTCGAACCCCCCACACCACGGATATGAGCCGTGTGCTCTAACCGACTGAGCTACTCCGCCATTTATTAGCGCGGACAGGATTTGAACCTGTGACCTTTGGGTTATGAGCCCAACGAGCTACCAGCTGCTCCACCGCGCGATCGTGAAGCAAACTTAATAGACTGCCTTCAAGTGTCAACAGTTTTATTTTTTTAATGAATTTATATGGCATACTGCAATGCCCCCGGCGGTATAAACCGTTATTATCTCATGAATGAGAAGCCGCCACATTCAAACGCTTATCCGGCCTCCTGCCTGCGTTTGAAACTAAAACATCCTGTTTGTCGCCCTGGATGGGGTTAAATTACTTGTAGATTTTAATCGACAATATTTAATTTTTCAATTATAGAACTGGTTTTACGTTTAATCTGGTCCTTGAATATTATATCTCTATAAAATTTTTAAGCCCCTTACGGGGGCAGCCGAAATGAGGCAATACAGCAGTAAATGTTAATCGGCTGGGGGCGTGTGGGATTCAGCCATTGTCGCGGCCGTCCTGGCCGCTCCATTATCGGGGACGCCCAGTAATCCGGAATGAGTCGTAAATAATCTTGCCTGAAATTTTACTGGAATAAAGTGATTACTTTGAAAATTATTTGACTTTAGTCCTTAACTGGTGTAAAAAAACAGTGCAGCGCAGGAGAAGTATATGTTTAATCCCTTGAAAATTTTCAGGAACAGAAAAGTCGGCCTTGCGCTTGGCAGCGGCGGCGCGAAGGGGCTGGCGCATATTTCAGTAATCGAATACCTGCGAGGGCTGGGAATACCTGTAAACATGATTGCAGGTTCAAGTATTGGCGCTGTAGTGGGCGCTGTCTACTGCTGCGGCAATCTCTCTAAGCTTAAAGATGATATGCTCCGTTTTTCCAGGAAGGAGCTATTTGGCATCTTTGACATCACAATACCTAAATCCGGGCTTTTAAAAGGGAACGATTTTGTCAGGTTCATGAAAAAATACATACCGGCTGATGCAAATATCGAGGATATGCCCCTACCTCTTGCAATTGTTGCCACAGATTATTACACGGGTAAGCCCGTTATTTTTAACAGGGGCAATATTCTTGAGGCGCTCAGGGCAAGCATTTCAATACCGGGAGTTTTTGTTCCAGTTGTATATGGAGACTCTTTTTTGATCGACGGGGGTGTTGCTAATCCGTTGCCTGTTGATGTGATCTATAAAATGGGCGCAGGTTTAACCATCGCGTCTAATCTTCACCCCGGGCTTCCCTATTCACGCGTGAGTGAGTTTGTCAGAAGGCAGGGGGAAAAAATTGGAATCCTGAAAAAAAGTGAAATTGACACAGTTGATGAAAGCCGCGGCATATCGGTGCCTGATGAAAAACCTGTCAGGACCTGGTTTGAAAATATTGAGCAATGGCTGTCTAAAAGTGAAGATAAACAGTATTACCCCAGTATTTTTGAAGTGATATACCAGTCCATAGATATAATGGGATACGTGAATACTCAGAATATTCTTAAATATTCAAAGCCCACAGTTCTTATTGAGCCTGATCTGGTGTCGCTGGGGACTATGGATTTTTACAGGTCTTATGATATTATAGCGGAGGGCTTCAGGGCCTGTTCCGATAAAAAGTTCGAACTGATGCGAAAAATTAAGTTCTGGCTATAAGGGTGAATTAAATGTTTAAGCCGGCTGAATCTGCTGCAAAACACTGGTATCTGATTACCGCACTGTTGATGTTCCTCGCTTTTCCATCATACGACATAGCGATTTTAAAATATTCATTTTTTCTTGCCTGGGTATGTTTTGTGCCTCTTATGATCTATGTCCGCGATCGTAGTCTTAAAGATATAATGGTTGCGGTTTTTCTTACCGGGCTTATTGGCAATTACCTGACCTATGGCTGGATCGGAAATTTCGGCGCCAAGGAACCTGGAGGTTATTTCGTAATAGTCGTTTTTCTGGTTCCCTCTCTTTCTGCTTTTTTAACTTTAAAATTTATACTCGCGGAATTTCTTTCCAGCAGATTCAGGGCTCTCAGGATTCTGATCTATCCATCTGTCTGGATAATCGTGGATTATATACAGTCAATCGGTTTTCTTGCATTCCCCTGGCCTTATATGGGTTATTCGCAGTATATGTTCACGCCATTTATTCAGATGGCATCGGTTACGGGTATTCTGGGTGTAAATTTTGTAATGATTCTCTTCAATATATGCGTCTCTGATTTTATCGCGTCTGCCGGGAGGCTCAGTAATTTAAGGCAGGCGATAATCAGGGCTGAGGGAATTGCACTTATTTCAGTTATCATTTTTGTCATGGCTGCAACTGCTGCCGGAACATACAGGCTTTTGCACAACGCTCAGGCTCCAGCCGGCCAGGGGCTGAAAATTTCAACGGTGCAGACCGGTATTTCACCCTGGGATAACTGGGAGCAAAAAAAGTATTCCTATCTCAATGAGCTTATTCATTACACCGATGGGGCCCTTGCGGACAATCCGGATTTTATAATCTGGTCTGAATCGGCCACGCTTGAGTTTATTTCTTTCAGGGCGCAGGTCAATGCTTATGACCCCTTCGATGAGAGGCTGCGCGGATATGTGCGGGCTATAAACAGACCTCTTCTTACGGGTGAAATCGGCCTGGCGCCTGTAAAAGAGGGAAGGATTATACGATACTACCCCCAGAACAATGCTGTGCTGATAGACGGTGACGGAAGGGTGGTGAAAAGTTATCCCAAGATTAACCTTGTACCCTTTGGTGAATGGTTCCCCTATGAAAAATGGCTCCCCTTTGTTAAACAAATAGCAACTCATTTTGGCGGGTCTGATTTTATTCCAGGCAAAAAACCGGAGCTTTTCACTGTAAAGGGATATGACTTAGGGGCTCTTGTGTGTTATGAAGGAATTTTTTACAGGCTCTGCAGGAAGTACGCTCAAATGGGAGCTGATTTCCTTGTAAACATAACAAATGACGGCTGGACTGACAGCTATGGAGGGCACTACCAGCATTTTTCTGCCTCGATTTTCAGGGCAATTGAGAATGGACTCTGGGTGGTGCGTGCCGGCAATGATGGAGTAAGCGCGGTGATTGATCCTCAGGGAAGGATTACTGCTACAATGCCTTATCTTACAAAAGGACACATGACAGGAACGGTCTATCCTGAAAGGAATATTAAGACTTTTTATTCACGCGCCGGTGATGTTATTCTTTATATTGCCTTATTCTTTTTTTTAGTTCTTGCCGGATATGCCCTTTACCTCTATAGGGTAAACGCTGACAATTAAAAAAAACATATTTATGGCGCGTACAGGGCTCTAAAATGGCTCTTTATCAGGAATTGATTTTATTTTTTATCTGAACAACCGTGTTAAATAAAAAGCTTTACAAAAAAAGGCGCATCTATATTTTTTCATAAAATATTGTCAATCTTTTCACACAGGCTGCTCCTGTTCAAGCAGGGGCAATTTTTTGCGTATAAGGATTCGATGCCGTACAGTCTCAATAATGATATTGTTGAAATTGTACCGGATGCAGTCTTCCGGTGCAGGCAGTCTGAGCCCGGCAATGATAATTATTTAAAAAATAATCAATATATGCAGGATATAATTCAGGAGGTTCTTTAATGTTGAAGGAGTATAAAACCGATCAAATCAGGAACGTCGCGATAATCGGTCATGGCGGAACGGGAAAATCAACGCTGCTTGAAGCAATGCTTTTTGTCGGCGGAAAGATCGATAAAATGGGGAATGTTGATGCAGGAACCCTTGTTTCGGATTTTGATGAAGACGAGAAAGAGAAAAAAATCTCGATTAAAAGTTCCATGGGATTTGTGGAATTCGAGGATGTTAAAATAAATATAATTGATACGCCGGGGACCTCGGATTTTGTAGGCGACCAGAGGGCGGCAATGCAGGTCGCAGAGGCTGTTGTACTCGTGGTTGACTCAGTTGACGGCGTACAGATAGAAACTGAAAAAGCCTGGAGATACCTGACCGAAAACAATATACCGAGAATTATCTTTATCAACAAAATGGATAAAGAGAGAGCGAATTACGCGAAGGTTATCGAGAATTTAAAAACCAGCCTTGGAGTGAATGTCGCAAAACTTTGTATTCCGGAAGGCGAGGGCGACAAGTTCTCTGCTATAGCTGATACTTTTGAAATGAAACTCTATACACCTAAAGGCAACGGCAAGGATGTTAACATCAGTGAGATACCTCCTGATTTAAAGGATATTGCCGAGACTGAACGGATGAACCTTGTTGAACTTGCCGCGGAAGGAAGCGATGAACTTATAGAAAAGTTTCTTGGCGGAGAGGAACTGACAAGAGAAGAGATTATCTTCGGTATCATGGCTCAGTTGAAAAACGCAAAATTGACTCCCGTTATATGCGGATCATCCCAGAAAGTGATAGGAATTAAAAATCTTATACGTGTTATTAAAAATTTTGTGCCGGCCCCTGATACTGAAAGAGTTTACAATGGCATAGATCAGGTTTACCAGGATAAGGAAGTTCAGGTCAAGTGTGACCCGGCAGGTTCACTTGCCGCGGTTGTCTGGAAAACCTCCATTGACCAGTACGCCGGGAGGTTCAACTATGTTAAGGTTATAGCGGGCCAGATCAATCCTGAAAGCGAAATATTCAATTCAACCAGAAATCTTAAGGAGCGTGTAACCAAGATTTTTTCAATGATCGGGAACAAGCAGAATGATATGCCCAGAATTGTTACTGGTGATATAGGGGTACTTGTTAAACTGGATAAGACAACAACTCTTGATACGATATGTGATCCCAGGGGCGAGGCTGTTATTCTGCCTGTAATAAAACTTCCCACTCCGGTATTCTCTTATGCTATTGAATCCGCGAAGCGGGGAGAAGAGGACAAGATCGGGCAGTTTCTTAACAGGGTGGTTGACGAAAATCCGACTATAACATACGCTTACAATGCATCCACATCCGAGAGTGTGCTTTCGGGCATGGGCGAGATGCAGCTTAACATGATTCTGAATAATCTTAAAGAAAAACTTAAAATTGATATAATCACACGTGTGCCCAGGGTGGCATACAGGGAAACAATAACAAAGAAAGCCGAGTCACAGTATAAGCATAAAAAACAGTCCGGCGGACATGGGCAGTACGGTGATGTATATTTAAGGGTTAAACCTCTTGAGAGGGGCCAGGGTTTCGAATTTCTTGACAGCATTGTCGGAGGTGTGGTTCCCAAACAGTATATACCCGGCGTGGAGAAGGGCCTTCGTGAAGGCCTTGAAGAAGGCGTACTGGGTAAATATCCTGTAGTAGACATCTGGACAGAACTTTACTACGGATCTTACCACGATGTCGATTCATCAGAGATGGCTTTCAAGATTGCCGCGCGCACAGCCCTGAAACTCGCCATAGAACAGGCCGGGCCGCAGCTTCTTGAGCCGATTATGAATGTGAAAATTTATGCTGATAAAGAGTTCATGGGCGACATCATGAGCGATATAACGGGCAGGAGAGGGCGCGTACTCGGCATGGATAGCCATGAAGGCAGCGGCACACAGGTTGTCAGGGCAACTGTTCCTGAAGCTGAAATGTTAAGGTACAGCACAGACCTGCGCGCTATGACAAGCGGCAAGGCCACATTCGAGATGGAGTTCTCTCACTATGATCCAATATCCGGGCGCGAAGCCGACAAAATTCTCGAAGAGAGAAAAAAACAGCTTGAAGAAGAGGCAAATAAATAAGTCTTTATACAGGTACCGGAATGTAATTCCCGCTTTGGCGGGAATTACATTCTGCCTTTAAATTTTTGTGCTGCATTAATACTGTCACAGTATATTCGTAACAAAATTTTATTCACCGCTTCATATCTATAACATGAGTGAATTGATATGAAAGAGTTCTGGAAAATAAACCTCCCCATACTTTTAATTATTTCATTCTTTCTGCATATTATTCTTCTCTTATTCTGGATGATTCCTGATTCCGGCGGTATGATAAACTTTATCGAAAGGAAGAAGCTGCTTGCCGAGATGGAATCACAGCTTTCCGGCGGGCGTGATATAATTGTTAACATAAACCAGGATGATAAGCGCGTTATTGACAGTAAAACCCTTTTGTCTGACAGGGATTCATCTGCAAAAGGTTATATTACGAAAGATAAGGGTGACCGGTGGCTGAATAACTCTCTTGATTTTAAAACAGGCCGGGGTAGCGGAAAATCAGAAGCAGGCGTAGGGCCAGGTTTATCGGGCGGGCGCCCGGCAGACACCATGAATAATGAAGAAGTTCATGTCACAATCATGGCAAGACACAAATCCAGGGCAAACCAGTTGAGTGCGGCAATGGAACGGCTGGCAATTCCTGACAAGAACGATATAACGCTAAAGAATGCTATCTTTTATTCCAATACAGGCAGTTTTTCATTCAATACGGCTAAATTCAAAAATTTTACCTACTTCAGAAAAATGAAGGATAAAATCGCATCCAACTGGACCATTAACCCTATTGTGAACGCGTATATCAGGGGGCAGGGCGGAGGCATGAGGATCATGGCCATCCAGAGCCAGCAGGTAAAAATGTATTTTATAATGGATCGGACCGGCGAAGTGGTCAAAATCGAGATCCTTGATTCACTGGGGAACAAGCCGCTTGATACTGCATGTATTGATGCCATAAGGCTTTCAAAAAATTTTGGCACCGTGCCCGATGATATCAAAGGGGAATATATATTGATCCCCTTCATATTCGGATTTTATTCCCGATGATTAGATGACTGCTGCCTTAGTGTGCATCTCCTCTAAATTATCAGGTCCTTTAGCGTCATGTCCTCAAGAACTTTCTCTCTGCTTTTTTTAAGCCTGTCAAACAGATCACGAATATTGTTTTTCATTGCCCCCTTTCTGTAACTTCCGGGGATTATAATCTGCACCTCATTTATCATGTTGAAAAGTTCAGTAAGCCTGATGTTGAAGGATGAATTTGCAGGAATAAAGTTCCCTTCATTATCGTTCGTTATAAGGTTTTTTTCTGCGAAAAGTTTAATAAAAAAGTCTATGTCAGTAGTGTTATAATCGGTTTTCTTAAGAAAATCAGAATAGCTCGTAGCGCCCTTGCCTGATTCAAATCTGAAGTATATCTGCTGCAGTATTGTCAGACCGTAGAACATGTTTACCTTTTTTTCAGGTTCAAAATAGTCTTTCAGGTTCATGTATGTTTCCGGGTGCATAAGTGTGAATGATACCTCAGCGCCATAAAGTACTATAAGCGCGGAAGTGTAGATCATCAGCAGAAACAGCGGTATCGATGCCAGTGTGCCGTATATCGCGAATGTTCCCTGCGCGAACGCCTTTATGTACACTATGAAGAGTAATATGAATATTACCCATATTGCGCCGGTAAATGCCGCTCCGATAGCTGCAAATCTGAAGGGTACTTTAGTGTTGGGGAGTGTGGAGTATGCCATAAGAAAAAGCATCCAGATAAAGAGAAAAGGCGCCATAAAGTTTATCACCATCGCAAAAAAACTCTTGCCTGAAATTCCTCCCCATGAATTACCGCTGTTGCCCGAATACTGTATTGTACCTCCGTTGCCTATTGCCCAGAGCAGTCCCGATGCGTTAAAAAGGCGGTTAATTTTAGATGCCGGAAGCTTTTCACTCTTCCAGTTTAATCCTCCGTCTGTTGTCCTGATTATAATTCCATCTTCACCTGCAATAAATCCCTCTGATTTGTTCGTAAAGAATGCAGTATAATAGTTGTAATCCTTGAATCTATGCTGTGTCCATGTAGTACCCGCGTCAAAAGAACGCAGTAGAACACCGTCATTACCGGTTATCCAGATCTCTTTGTTATCTATAATAAAAGAGTTGTTCAGATTCACCAGTTTCTTTTTTCTCCTGGCTTCGTTGATTACAACCTGATTCCAGTTATTGCCCGAATCATAAGTAATCATTATTTTGCCCCTGGTACCCGTAATCAGCATTATGCTTCCGGATGATGATATTGACGTGAAGTCAACAGACGGGTCATCTGTATTAAACACACTCCATAGCCTGCCCCCGTCATTGGTTGTCAGAACTACACCGTTGTTCGCGGCAATAAAACCGCGATTCCTGTCGATCATGTGTATGTCATTCAGTCTGAAATTACCCCATTTTGAAATTGACCATGTTTTCCCGCTGTCTATTGTCCGCAGGATGACGCCTTTGTCGGCTATTATCCATCCATCATTTTCGATAAACTGTATGTCGGTATAATTTAATTTTGCAACGGCTATGGAATCCAGCCTGTTTTCGTCTTCAAGGAATAGGTTTTCCCGCTGTATGTAGGCATAAATTTTCTGGTTTTCATAATCAAAATTAGTATCGTCGTGTTTGATTACATGAACTTTTTTCATTGTTGTGCTTGCGATAGTCCCCTTCGTTCCGATCAGCCATATTTTGTCTTCGTTGACAACTGCTGAATTGTAATGCGCAGATGAAAATGCATTTGAAAGCATGGTCGCAACGGCCATTCCCGCAATGAGCATTACGGGGCCCAGCGTAAGTGCAGCCCAGTAATAGATTATTCTCTGGAAGAGTGATCGCGCCTCTTTGACCCTCCATATAGCATTAAGCGATTTTTCAAGCGAACGAAGCGTGGCTGTGGCAGTGAATATCATTACGACAGTACCGATAATACCGATTTTGGCAGCGTTGTCTATGAGGCCTGAAATTGCCTCAAGGACAAAATCAACATTTGTTATGCTGTGTTCCGTCATGAAGAGTGATATTTTTCTGAAGAGCTCCTCTTTTTTGTTTTCGCTTGAGAATATTGAGAGAAAGGTCATTGCAACTGCGAGCATCGGTATAAGAGAAATTATCACGGTGTATGCTATGGCCGAGGCTTTTGTGAGGCAATCATCGACAAGGAATTTTCTTGTTGCAACAATGAATACCTTAACCGTATTCACAAGCCTGTTATAAATAGTATTTTCGAATGAGTATCCCTCGTAGATTTTTATTACAAGGTTAATCAGTTTTGATATTCTATTTTCACTTTCAGATTTTAACTCTGTCATTTTTTTCCAAAATGAATTCATCCCTCTTCCTCGCAGTTGAATTGATTAATATGATTATTGCGCGTCTATACTTACTATATCGGGTATTTTTTTATGTTAGACGGTGAATAAAAAATGACCTATAAGCTATATATCTGCTGAAATCAGATCAGCGGATATATCAGGTTATAAGCATCTAAGCTTATGATAACCGCGGGTTTTTACAGTGTCAAGAAATAATGAAAAAGTAAATTTTAATGCCTTTTGCGGATAATTTTTACATTGACAAAAAAGATAGCCGGTTTGATGTTATTCAAAATTAAAAAATAAAGGATGTGATGTTTAATGACGAGCCCTCTTGAAGTGGAGGTAAACGGCGATATCGAAAAAGCCTTCAAGAATCTCAAAAAAAAGATGGCATTTGAAGGTATCTTCAAGGAACTTAAGCGCAGAAGATACTATGAGAAGCCAAGCGAAGAGAAGAAGCGCAAAAAAGAAGAAGCTGAACGACGCAGGCTGAAAAAAATGAGGCGTATGCAGGTTCAGTCAACGAGAACTAAAAAAACCTCAAGATCAGCTGGCAGGGAATAAAATCGTCAGTATCACTAAAAAGGCTGTCCGTGAGGGCAGCTTTTTTTATGCCTGAATAAATACTTCTTCTTTACGGATTGACATGTTTACGACACGGTGTAAATGTGATTGCATGCTGCATTAATTTACAGTAAAATTTAGCGCCTGGGTTTAGTAGAACCGTCAGGAATTTTCAGAATACCAATTCAGTTGTCTGTTGCTGAAAATTCCTGAAAACCGTTAGAAAGAGGTGAATGTATAATGTCCGACAAAACTCCATCATTGTTCAGGGGCAGGGAGGAACAGATTACACCTCTTGCTGAAAGATGCAGGCCTTCTTCTCTTGAAGAATATGTCGGCCAGGAACACCTGACCGGTAAGGGAAGAATAATCCACGCAGCAGTTAACGGAGGAAGGGCATTCTCCATGATATTATGGGGAGACCCCGGTACGGGTAAAACCACTCTTGCGAAAATAATCGCAGAGGGCTGCGGCATGGAGTACCATTACCTTAGCGCGGTATCGTCGGGCGTTGCCGACGTGTGCAAAGTAATCGCCTCGGGTGAGAAAAACAGGTCAATGGGCAGGCAGACCCTTCTGTTTCTTGACGAGATTCACAGGTTTAACAAGGCCCAGCAGGATGCGGTACTCGGCGCCGTTGAGTCAGGTGACATAGTTCTGATAGGCGCGACAACAGAGAATCCATCATTCAGTGTTATTTCCCCTCTCCTCTCCAGGGCGCGCGTACTTAAGCTTAACAGGCTGAGCGATGAAAACCTTGCTGCTATACTTGATAAAGCTGTCTCTTCTGACCGCCTGCTTAAAGATGGCAATATAAGACTGGACGCCGGTGTAAGAGAAAATCTTGTTCAACTGGGCAATGGAGACGCGCGCCGTATGCTCAATGTGCTTGAAGTTGCCTTTGTGCTTTCGACTGAAGGATTCGTAACCGGGAAAGAACTACGAGAGGCCTTCGAGAATACCATGATCTATTATGACCGTAAAGGGGACAGGCATTACGATACAATCTCGGCGTTTATTAAGTCTCTCAGGGGCTCTGACCCCGATGCCGCGCTTTACTATATGGCAAAGATGATTCTGGCCGGTGAGGACCCTGAATTTATAGCACGAAGGATGGTTATATTCGCCTCGGAGGATATAGGCAATGCGTCGCCAAATGCGCTTGGTATTGCGGTATCCGCCATGACTGCGGTGCAGAATATAGGGATGCCCGAGTCAGAACTGATACTTGCCCAGTGTGCCATATTTCTTGCTTCGTCGCCCAAGAGCAATGCCTCATACACGGCTATTTCAGCAGCAAAAAATGCGGCTCTTTCTGGTGATTACGAAATACCGATGCATATACGCAACGCCCCTACAGGTCTTATGAAAAAAATGGGTTATGGCAAGGACTACATGTACCCCCACGATTATGAAGGTAATTTTATAGCTGAGACCTATCTGCCTGAGGAGATAAAAGGTTCAGTGTTTTATAATCCGACTGAAAATGGAAGTGAAAAAGCTATCAGGGAGAGACTTATAAAACTGTGGCCTGGAAGGTACAGGCAGCATGATTAAATAATTTTTGGTACGCACAATATTATTCATAAAATGTACGCGCCGTAAAGCTCAATCTTTTTCATCAGTCTTGCCGCAAGAAGCCGGTCCGCATCTTTCAGGGAATTATGAATAGCAATTGCATCGTCCCGGTATGCTTTTATCTTATCTTTTGTCCAGTGCGGCGGCGGTGACGAGGCAAGATTCACAATGCGGTCAGCCATCTTTACCATCCATATTTCACGAGGCTGCTCTCTAATCCTTTTAAGGCTGTCAACAATACGTTCTGCTTTCGGAAGTTCACTGTTTTTAGTAAGCGCGCGTATACCGGATAAAACCTGTTCACCGAATTTTTCTGTTATCAAATCCGCAGAAATGTCAGTGTCTTCGATTGTATCGTGAAGCATGGCGCACGCGATACACAGGTTAGTGTCAGTGCCTTCGTGAAGAATTGAAGCATTAAGTACTTCATTGCATACATTGACGCAATGAATTATGTACGGGAGATCGGTTCCCGGAATTATCTGGTTTTTGTGAGCATGCGCCGCTATGAAAAGGGCCTCGCTGTAAAGTTCCTGTGACCACATATTAATCCTCCGCTGATTTAATTGTATTACGGGAATATTTTTTTTCAATAAATTAAACTCATTAACAGTTTCCTGAAAAACAGGAAACTGTTAATGCGATACATGGATGTATCGCCATTTTTCGATGTCTTATTTTTTAAAACATCGAAAAATGTGAGGTTTTGCGAATTTACTTCGCAAAACCGACCCTGAAAAAGTCCACGATGGACTTTTTCAGGAAGCTATTAGGAAAAAAACTTGATTTGAATCATAACCGTAAATAATTGACTTAGTGTTTAGTGAAAATACATATTGGGAGCACGCATGACCGAACTTAGCAGCCGGCAGATAAGAAAACTTAAATCATTGGCCCATCACCTTGAGCCCGTAGTAATGGTAGGGCAGAAGGGAATTACTGAAAGCCTTACGAGAGCCGTTGATAAAGCTTTAAATGATCACGAACTGATAAAGATAAAATTTGTTGATTTCAAGGATGATAAAAAGAACCTTACCGATGTGATTGTATCATCGGTCAATGCTGCTTTTGTGGGAATTATTGGTAACATAGCTGTACTGTACAGAGAGAATCCGGACATCCCCGAAAAGGAACGGATAAAAATTTAGAGTAAAAGAAAAATCCCGTTGTGTTTAAGCGGACAACGGATTAATAAATTTCAGTTTCGAGGGAGAATTCCATGAAAAAATACAATGTGGTACTCGTCGGCGCACTGGGGGCAGTGGGCAGTGAATTCAGAAAGATACTGCTTCAGCGCAAGTTCCCGATAGACAAAATAAAGTTTCTTGATCTGACCGATGTCGGTTCCAGCGTGGATTTCGGGGACAGAATGGTAACCGTTGAGAAACCTTCTGACAATTCATTCAGGGGTTATGACATAGCTCTTTTTTCGGCCGGTGCGGACGTCAGCCTGCAGATTGCAAAACAGGCATCATCGTCGGGGTGCGTTGTAATCGACAACAGTTCCGCATGGAGGATGGATCCCGAAGTTCCCCTTATTGTGCCCGAGGTTAATCCTGATGATGTAAACTGGCATAAGGGCATTATTGCTAATCCAAACTGTTCAACCATACAGATGGTTCTTCCTCTTAAACACATACATGATGCTGTCAGGGTCAAACGGGTAGTTGTTAGCACCTACCAGGCTGTTTCAGGCACGGGCATAAAGGCAATTGATGAATGCCGCAGCCAGGCTCTGGAGATTTTGCAGGGCAGGGGCTTGCCGGAAATCAATGTCTATCCGCACCAGATTGCGTTCAATGTTCTGCCTCATATAGACGTGTTTCTTGATAACGGCTATACCAAAGAGGAGATGAAGATGCTGAACGAAACCAGAAAAATATTGGGAGACCAGTCTATCCGCCTGACTGCCACCACTGTCCGTGTCCCTGTAATATATGGTCATTCAGAAGCTTTGAATATTGAAACAGAAAAGAAGATTACCGCTGCTGCGGTAAAGGATCTGCTAAGAGGCAAGCCCGGAATAAAAGTTGTCGATAATCCTGCAAAAAATGAATACCCCATGCCTGTTGATGCTGTAGGCAGGGATGAGGTATTTGTCGGAAGAATCCGCGAGGATGAATCTGTTGATAACGGCATAAACATCTGGGTGGTTTCTGATAACATAAGGAAAGGCGCGGCTCTTAACACTATACAGATCGCTGAACTGCTTATTCAGAAAGATATGATCTGATTTCATCTGCGGCGCATTTTATTTATGCAGATGCCGTTTTTTAGCGTGAAGGGGATTACAGTTGTACACCAGAGTATACTGTTCGGATATTTCGCTGCTTTACTTTAAAAAAAAGTAACTACACCGGGCTTTTTAGTACTAAATATTTCTTTTCAGGGGTCGAATATATTATATAATACCGGGTTACAGGAAGTTAGGGAATGAAAAAAATTATATTTTATTTTGATACCGGTGTACAATCCATTCTTGTGCGCAAAAAAAACGCAGAGGGTGAAGAGAAAACCGTGCTCAGTTCAAGACATAATTTTGTAGCCCCTAACGAAATTATTGCCAGAACAATTGATGTTAAAACTGAAGATGAGGATATAACATCTAAGATAGACCAGGGATATTCATTTCACGTTCTGCATGACTATTTCAATTTTGAATCCGGTAATGGTGTTTATTTTGACGAGAATATAAAAGCCTATAAATCTTCAGTTTACGGTTTTGTAATTCTTAAAGATAACAAGCTTCTTATACTTTCGCCGCTTGTAATTTCGCAGGACAAAATAAAGGCGTATTATTACATGTATCCGTCCAAGTTCGGCGATTATCCTTCCTTAAAAGACATTGAAGAGCTGCTCCATACTGAAAAGATAATAACTGTTGTCAATAAAGACAGGTATGAAAAACAGATAGCTTCACTAAACAGAGAGACTCCCCGGCTTGCAAAGGTACTTGTTGCAGAAGGCAAAGAGCCTGTTGAAGGCTATGAGGAGTATTTTGAACCTCTTCTGGATATAGAAAAAAAAGTCGGGAAACTCCTTTCAGACGGAAGGATCGATTTTAAGGAGACCGGTTCAATTATACAGGTTCAGAAGCATCAGGAGATTCTGAAAAAAATACCCGGAGTAAAACCCCAGGCCGGTTACGATATTTATGGTGAACAGATCCCAGCCACGATTAGAGATACAAACGGGCTAAAGAAAGGGGAGGGGTTAGTTGCCTCGACCTTTGATCAATCAATTTATATTGCAGATCTAGACGGGTGTCTTAAGGTTGTCAGGAACAGGGTTTCAATCTTCCCGGTCGCGGTAATTCACGGCGATGTGGGACTTGATACCGGGAATATTAGTTTTAACGGCACCGTGCATGTAACTGGCTCAGTAAAGCCTGGATTCAAAGTGCAGGCGGACAGTGACGTTATTGTCGATGAAGAGGTTGAAGAGGCGTTTATTACGGCCGGGGGGGATATTACTGTCAAGTCCGGTGTTCTTGGGAAAGAGACTGGGAAACTTGTAGCCGGAGGAGATATATCGGCCAGATTTCTCCAGCATTCAAAAATTGAGGCGAACGGTAATGTGATTGTTGAAGATTCCATCATAAACTGTGATGTGTTATGCTACAAGTCCATAAAAGTAACCGGTAAAAACGCAAAAATAATTGGTGGACGAATAACAGCCCTTTACGAAGTAAGTTCAGCCATTATAGGCACTCAGAATGAAACAACTACGAATGTTACCGTTGGCCGCAATTTTATCGTTGAAAAGGAACTCGCCGACAAAAGGGCTGAAATGAAACTTGTACGTGACCGCATTGACGAGATCACAACAAATCTCAAGATGCAGTTCGGTGAAGAGATCTTTCTTAAGCCTAAAGAGTACATAGCCATACTTCCTCCACCCAAAAAAAAGGCCTCCCTTGCACTGCTTAATGACCTTGGCACGGCGAATGCTTCCTTACGTAAACTTGCCGAAGAGGCTAAGGGTATTGAGGAGCGGCTTAAATTTGATAAAGAGCCTGTTATCATTGCAACAGGCAGGGTATATCCCGGAGTTGTTTTGAATATTAAAAAGAGCGTCAGAAAAATTGAACGCGCCGTTGATAATGCGAAATTTTTCGAGGATTCAATGGATAAAACTGTCAAATTTGTCGCAGCAATATGACCATCTGCCCGTATCCGGACTTAACAGATCGCGGGAATCGGCTTTTTTCTTCCGCCAGATAATAGAGTTATTGACACAAACGGCTTATTATTATCTTTGTTGTTAGTGAAGATTTCTACTATGAAATTTTTATTATCAATTATGTGAGGTGCAACATGTTAGGAAATATCGGGATGAGTGAACTGGTAGTAATATTCTTTATTGTACTTGTTCTGTTTGGTGCGGGCAAAATACCCAGAATAGCAAAAGATCTCGGAAGCGGGATAAGGGAATTTAAAAAATCGGTTTCCGGCGAGTCTGATGATAAGGAAGAGAAGTAGTTATTGTTTCTCTGTGGATGCAGAATAATGTCAAGTACGGTAATTTTAATAAGCTGATTTTTTTATCATGTTTATAAATAAAAGATTTATTATTACATTCCGGGAGAGTACAATGTAGCGTAATGAATCGGGAACAAAGTACTATCCCCCTGGATGATCTGGCGAATCAGAAAGTCTAACCGCGACATGATTAGTGAAACATCAAAAATATATAAAATGCTTTTAAGGCATTACGGAGCTCAGGGCTGGTGGCCTGTTTTAAACCTTAAAACAGGCCTCTCTGTTTACGGGCGTTCCGTTAAACCTCTTAATGACAGTGTAATGTTCGAAATTTGTATCGGGGCGATCCTGACACAGAATGTTGCATGGAAAAATGTTGAAAAGTCCCTCTTTCAACTGAAAAAGCAGGGACTGCTTACACCGCGTAAACTTGCAACCGCTGATAATGCTACTATTACGTCACTGATAAAATCATCGGGTTACTATAACCAAAAAGCTCTGAAAATAAAGAATTTTCTTGCCTGGTTTTCAACTTTCAATTATTCATTCAGGCGTCTAAATAAAATTGATACCCGGACTTTGCGCGTTGAGCTTCTTTCTGTAAAGGGTATAGGCCCCGAAACTGCTGATTCAATTCTGTTATATGCCATGGGGCGAAAAATTTTTGTAGTGGATGCTTATACAAAACGCATATTTGCCAGACTCGGCATTATTGAAGAAGACTGGAATTATGATAAAATACAACAGTTTTTCCATGAAAAATTTTCGGGTGATGTTTCACTTTACAACGAGTATCATGCGCTCATAGTAGTTCACGGCAAGGATTGCTGTAAAAGTATTCCGGATTGCGCCAATTGCTGCCTTGCGCAGCTCTGCAAAAACCAACCTGTTCGGCCAGGCCTTTGATGACTAACTCCCGGCAAATCTTCTTGACTTTTATTATTCAGGTAATATAATATTACTTACGTTTAAATGCATCATGGCATGAATTATGCGCAGATTTGTCATCTGCCCGAAAGCGTTATTCTTTTTTTTTATCACTGATTCTTAAAAATCAACAAGCCGCGAGGTGGCCGTGCCGAAAAGAAAAGAACTTTTAAAAATGGCTTCATGGAAAAAACTTGAGTCTCATTTTAACGAGATGAAAGATATTCATATTCGCGCGCTTTTTTCTGACGACAGGTCAAGAGGGGAAAGGTACAGGATTATTCACAATAATATATACTTTGATTATTCCAAAAATATAATTAACGACAGGACTCTTCAGTTGTTAGTTGAACTTGCGGATGAGGTGAATCTGCGCGCTGAAATTGAAAGAATGTTTACCGGTGAAAAAATTAATGAAACTGAAAAAAGACCTGTGCTGCATGTTGCCCTGCGCAACCGTAACAGGAATGCCGTGTATGTAGATGGCAGGGATGTCATGCCCGATATTTATGCAGTGCTTGAAAGAATGCACAGGGCTTCTGATGATATTCGTTCGGGGCTATGGACAGGTTTTACCGGAAAACCGATAAAAAATATTGTAAATATCGGTATAGGGGGATCTGATCTTGGACCTGTCATGGTCTGTGAAGCCCTGAAATACTATTCGCAGCGCGATATAAATATTTTTTTTGTTTCCAACATAGATTCCACGCATATTACAGAAGTTCTTCTCCGGACTGATCCCGGCGAAACCCTGTTCATAGTTGCATCAAAAACATTTACAACAATGGAGACCATGACCAATGCTGAAACTGCCAGGCGATGGATCATTGAACACCTCGAATCTGAGCAGGCAGTCGCGCGCCATTTTATCGCACTTTCTACAAATTCGGCAGCTGTGGCCAAATTCGGCATAAACACTGATAATATGTTTGAATTCTGGGACTGGGTGGGCGGCAGATATTCCCTGACTTCTGCAATCGGCCTTTCAATCATGATAAGCATTGGTTATGAAAACTTTATAAAGATGCTTGAAGGCTTTCATGACATGGACAATCACTTCAGGCGCGCGCCGTTTAAAGAAAACATTCCGGTACTTATGGCTCTGCTTGGCGTGTGGTATAATAATTTCTTCGGGTTTCATACTTATGCGCTGCTCCCTTATGAGCAGTACCTTCACAGGTTCCCCGCATATTTTCAACAGGGGGACATGGAATCAAACGGCAAGTCCGTTACGCGAAGCGGCGCGAGAGTGAATTACAGTACAGGGCCTGTAATCTGGGGCGAGCCTGGAACTAACGGCCAGCATGCTTTTTATCAGCTTATGCACCAGGGAACTTCGATTATTCCCGCTGATTTTATAGGATTTATAAAACCTCTCAATCCTGTAACAGACCATCATGACAAACTTATTGCAAACATGTTTGCACAGTCCGAGGCTTTTGCTTTCGGTAAAACTGAATCAGAGGTAAGGGCTGAAGGTATTGACGAGGAACTTGTTCCGTACCGTGTCTTTGAGGGGAACAGGCCATCAAACACAATTCTGTGTTCAAGCCTTACACCTGAGGTGCTCGGTAGTCTTATAGCCATGTATGAGCACAAGATATTCACCCAGGGAATAATCTGGGATATATTTTCATTTGACCAGTGGGGGGTTGAACTGGGCAAAGTTCTTGCCGGAAAAATCCTCGGCGAGCTTTCTTCCGGGGGCAGCCCTGCGGATGAACATGATTCCTCAACAAAAGCACTGATCAGCCATTACAGGAGTATTGCGCGTGAGTAAACCTGACTTGAAACGGGCCAGTTTGATTAATGAATCCCCAGCAAAACTCATGGAGAGGCTTTACAAGTATGAAATTTTCAGGTCAGAAGCTAACCAGGTCAGGATTAAGGATAAAAAACAGATCAGGGAGCTTTTCAAACAGTTCAGGCCAGGGGAGCTTTTAATTGGAATCGGATTTCAGCGGTCATACGGATCTATACTTTCAGGGGACTATTTTGATCTGTTCAGACTTTCCGATAAAAATTTTCTTTTTGTTTTTGCAGACATTAGCGGACACGGCCTGCCTGCTTATACTACTTTGATCAGGCTTAAATCGGCAATAATAATTGCGGTAAATGAAATGGAGGGGATATTCAGCAGAACCGGCATTCTCGATTATTCATATTTAATCCGCAGCATAACGATCAAGTTCACTGATGTCATGGATATGTCCAATTCAAACGATTTTGCATCTGTTAATTTTGTTTTTTTTGAAGATAACAAGGGCCTGATTAGACTGAGGTTTTTTAACAGGAGTATGCTTTTCCCCATAATCATTCAAAAAGGCACAGACTCTAACAGGCTGGTCAACCTGAATTATCCGCATAACAACTGGAAGCCCGAGAAAGGCTACCTGTTGGGCAGTGACATAAAGAGCCTTATTGAACCTGATGCTTATTATTACACGCCTGAATGCCATTTTGACCTTAATCAGGGTGATCAGATACTGTTTTATACAGATGGTATAACCGAGGCTTTCGATTATAATCACGGTAAAAACCAGTATGGTGAATCAAGGCTTGAGCAGAAGATGTTCGAAATGTCCGACCTGCCGCCGCAGCTTATTATCAATAATATATTTGACTCTGTCTATGACTTCATAGGAAGTCATGAAAACCAGAAGGATGATATGACCGCAGTGCTGATTGACCTTCCTCTTAAATCAGCCTGAAATTATTGAAAAAATAATTTCTTGACAGCATATCAATAAAATTAAGCATTTAAAGTTGTTGTATTATACTGAGCGCTGAAAAAATGCTCACCGGAGGTTATATGGATAAAATTCTGGAAAAAATAAAACATTTGTCTTTGCAGCATGACACGGTCTCGCCTGATCTAATAAGGGAAAAGAATATAAAACTTGGTCTCAGGAATCCTGACGGAAGTGGAGTAATCGTAGGCATTACTACTAAGGGCCGGGTATTAGGCTACGAGATAGAAGTTGATAAAAATGACCCCGGATTAAAAAAAGTAAACCCCGTAGAGGGCAGGCTTTACTACTGCGGGTATGATGTAACCGATATTATTGAATCACATGAAAAAAACAGAACTTTCGGATTCGAAGAAGTGGTCTATCTGCTGCTTACCGGAGTTCTTCCCGATAAAACAGATCTTGATAAATTCAGCGATGAACTTCATAAGCGGTCGAAACTGACAAACCTTGAGCGCAGAATTATAATTGAAGAGGTTGAAAATTCGAACCAGATGTATGCGCTCCATAGCGTTATATCTCACCTCAGCAGGTGTGAAAAAAATCCGGATACACTGGATATATTACGCGTTAGCGAACAGTGCATAAATATTATTGCCAAGGCTCCTGTGTTCGTGGCCAATAATTACAACGCATTCAGGTTTAAAAAAGGTGAAGACCTTCGAATCGCCCGTTCAAAGGAAAACCTTTCGATGGCCGAAAACTTTCTGTATATGCTTAACGGAAAAATGCCGGACAGGGACGAAGCGCTTATGTTCGATGCCTGCCTTATTATGCATGCTGAACACGGCGGAGGAAATAATTCTACATTTACCGTGCGCACTGTTTCATCGAGCGGAGCGAACACATACATGGCCCTCGCGGCCGGGGTTGCGTCACTTAGCGGGCAGTTTCACGGCGGGGCAAATGAATCTGTTATGTACATGATGAAGCAGTGCCAGAAAGAGGTTAAGGACTGGACTAATGAGAAAGAAATAAAACAATTCCTTGTTAGAGTACTTGATGGAAAAGCTGCTGACAGAAGCGGCAAGATTTACGGTATGGGCCACGCTGTGTATACTCTTTCTGATCCAAGAACAAAAATACTCAAAAGATATGCCGGGGAACTTGCTGAAAAATACGGGAAGCAGGAGCTCTTCAACCTGTTCTGTGCAGTGGAAAAAATAGGTCCCCGGCTTATTGAAGAACGCAAGGGTAATCAAATCTGCGTAAATGTGGATTTCTATTCCGGACTGGTCTATAAACTGATGGGTATTCCTGAAGCGATCTTTACGCCTATATTTGCCATGGCACGCACGGCCGGATGGTCAGCGCATAGAATTGAGCAGATTATTCAGGGTAAGATTATCAGGCCTGCATACATTCCTACTAATTATAAAATAATGGAATATAAAGATATGAAGCAGCGTTGAACGATTATTATTTAAGATTGAAATTATAAAATAAAAGAGCCGGTCATCGACCGGCTTTTTTTGCTTCCTCTTATCCTGTTCTGTGAGCCTTCAGCTCGGCATAGTAATGAATACACCGCCCGGGTCTACTTCTTTCCTGAGAATTTCAAGTATTTCTTTTGTCGGAACAGGTGTTACCGGGATTTCACCAGCAGGCTTTAGAAGCTCAAAACCTGTTGCAAGTTGCGCAAGCTCAGGGGTAACTCCGGGATGGAGAGACTTTATTCTCATTCTCTTTGTCTCAGGCTCAAAATCATAAACACCTGCAGAGGTTATAACTGCCTGGGGGCCTCCACCGACAAGACCTGCTTTTGCCCGGCTGTCTCCTCCAGTAAGGAATCCTACAGAAGTTATGAAATCAATATTTTTGGTGAATTTCTGAGGATTCTGGAGCCCGACAAGAATAAGGTGTCTGGCAAGCGAAGAAAGGTCATTGTTCCCGCCGGAACCTGTAAGCCTGTGTTTGTAGTTGTGGAAGTCTCCTCCTATCATATGCGTGTTGACATTCCCGTACATGTCTATCTGTGCGTAACCGAGGAATGCCTTGTCGACATATCCATTATACATCTGTCCGAACGAGTAGGACATTTCAAGGATCATTGGCGACTTCCTCCATGTCGCGGGTCCGCCCACAGACCAGGGCATGGCCCCAGTCATAGGGTTCTGTGCGCCTGATTCGTACACAAGCGTTATATTGGGGGCGTGAGTTTTTCTTGCAAGAATTCCCGCAACCATGGGAAGTCCTGTTCCTATATATACTATTTCTCCATCCTCTATCTGCTGAGAGAGAACGTATGCAATCATTTCCAATGGATTGGCTGGTTTATTTTCAGTCATTTTTTTTCTCCTCTATTATATGCCGTTTTATTTTGAAAGGTCATCCGGATTCGGATCGTCCATTGTCCATTCTTTGTAACTAAAGTCGACGCCGATATCTTCGTTCTCATACTCTTCAGCTTTAGTCAGCCTCTTTGCATAAGCCATCCATTTTGACCCGCCCAGCATCTTATCGATTAGATCAAACTGGTCCTTGCAGCCCTTTACGGCTAGTTCATACCATTCCTGAACTGCTCCCTCTTTATAAGCCCAGTACCTTAACATTTTTTCCCAGAATCTTCTAGGCCAGTAGTATAGACCCGGCATTGACCCAAAAAGTGCTCCGTAAGGCATTTCGACTACTGCGTCAACGTACTGGAAGGGAATAACAACATTCTTGTTGTCATTTCTCATCGCGCTTGCCGGAACTATCTCTTCAGCCGTGATAATAACTTTTTTTGCGGCAGCAGCAAGTGCGGCATCATTGATTATCGGGCCGTATATTCGGCAGTTGCCATACATGTCAGCCTGGTGTACATGAATGATTGTTACATCAGGATAGAGTGCAGGTATGAACACGCACGGGTCCTTCTCTGTCTTCATTGGATTATCCACGACTTTCACAAAAGGGTTGTACTTGAGCAGGTCAGATCCGAGCAACTGTTTTGAATAAACTCCAGGAAGCCCCAGTTGCGCAGCCTTGAACCCCTGGGCCATTGTTCCATGACTCCATTCGGAAAGTACTTTTGTTCTGCCTTCTTTTACATTACGCGACATGTTCCGGTCTGTTCCCCTCATCTCCGCTCCGCAGTATGACCAGTGAGTATGGGTTACTGTGCCGAAATTTATCATATAACTCTGGTTTGTGGCCGGCGACCCGATAACCTGCAATCCCCTGATATCCTGGCGCATTATTTCAAGGTACGCGACTATCGGTGTTCTGACATAGGCAAAGCCTGTATCAGTGAAAATGTCGCCCGGTTTTACGTATTCTGCAATAGCCTCCTGGAGTGAAATTCTCTTATCTACTGCAGCATGGTTTTTGTTTTCATGAGCCGCCCTGGCCGATTCATAATCGATCAGGCGGTCAAGAAGATGGGTCTCACTTTCGTCAATCCTGAGATTGGCAAGGACCTCTTTGTCGTAAGCAAATTTTCCCATTACTTCCTCCTTTATCGTAGTATGGTAGTAATTATATTTATTTTTTAGTTTTTGGGCCTAACAGTCCACATGTGCTGTTATACATTAGACATGTTTTTAAGTAAACAATTTTTTTTATATGACTAAGATTTAAATGAATATTTTTTATCCCCAAAGACATAAAAAACATATTCGTTTTAATATTATTCCATAATAATAATGAAAAAAATAATAAAAAGCTTATTTATGGTGTGAAACAGACACTTCAATTGTATTTGAATTGAATAAATTTCAAAACAACATTAGAATAGTGTGTATAATTTTGAAAAGTTATCCTGTGTAGAGTGATTTAGAGGCGAAATCCGGGTCACTTGTGGCATTCAGGCCTAATTTGCGGAGTCCTGCTGAGTCACCCGGGGTAGGCATGTGGGTAAGATGAATTTCGCATTCCGCTAACTCTCTCAGCTTATGCATAGCCGCTTCTGCGCCTGGATTTGTTGTCGCACTGATAGCCAGTGAAATAAGAGTCTCTTCAAGGTCCAGGCTTACAAATGAACTTCTTATAATCTCCTGTTTAAAGTGCATCAGTGAATTAAGAATATATGAAGGCAGAAGATCTATTTCTGCGGGTATGCCAGCCAGTTTTTTAATGGAATTAAGTATTACACTGGAAGTCGCATGAAGAAGAGGGGTGTTGTAGCCTGTTACTATTTCTCCCGTCGGGAGTTCAAGAGCTGCACCGCTATATGTACCCTTGTTCCCTTTATTTTTATTTTTAGCTGTTATTGCCGCTTCCCTTGAGGGTACTACAACTCTTCTGTCTTCGGGCTTCAGTCCGCTGTCTTTCATAAGCATTTCAACACGCTGCACGGTTTCCCTGTCACAAAGTCCCATGGCATATTCACATGAGTACCTGAAATATCTGCGGATTATTTCCTGGTTAGATGCTTCTTTTACAACCTCATCGTCTGTAATTGCAAAACCCGCGCGGTTTACGCCCATATCGGTCGGTGATTTGTAAAATGAAGATTCACCTGTGATTCTTTCAATAATTCTTTTGAGCAGGGGGAAGGCGTCGATGTCGCGGTTATAGTTAACCGCCTTTTCGTTATACGCGTCAAGGTGGAAGTGATCAATCATATTGACGTCGCGCAACTCGGCTGTAGCTGCTTCATAGGCCACATTCACCGGATGTTTTAACGGCAGGTTCCATATAGGGAAGGTCTCGAATTTGGCATAGGTGGCCCTGATCCCGCGTTTGTGTTCGTGGTAGAGTTGAGAAAGACACGTCGCGAGTTTTCCGCTGCCCGGCCCCGGGCCTGTAACTACTATAATGGGCCTGGATGTTTCTATGTAGTCATTGGCTCCATATCCTTCCTCGCTTACTATAAGGTCAACATTTGTGGGATATCCCTTGGTGAATTTATGCGTGTAGACTTTTACTCCGCGGCGTTCAAGTTTGTTCCTGAATGACTGCGCGCCGGGCTGCTCTTCGTACCTTGTTATTACGACTCCATTTGCCTGGATTCCCCATTCAGTGAACTCGTCGATGGCTTTCATTGTATCGCTGTCGTAGGTTATTCCGAAATCAGCGCGAATTTTTTTCCGCTCAATGTCCATTGCGCAGATGCACATTATGACCTCGACCGAATCCTTCAGCATAGAGAGAAGTTTCATCTTTACGTTTGTGTCAAACCCGGGGAGCACACGGGCAGCATGGTAGTCATAGAGTACTTTCCCGCCGAACTCAAGGTATAGTTTATCAAAGCGCGAGTTTTCTATACGGTTAAGAATTGCCTCACTCTGCTCTTTGAGGTAGAGTTCATTGTTAAAACCGGATGGTTTCATGAAATACTCCTCCTAATAATTTTCGGCCCGGTTTAAAGATTAATCTCCGGCGCTGGTTTTGTCAAGCAGTAAGATTATGTAGTATAAGAATAATCATTGCGATTCTCTTCGCAACGGCAATAGCGGCATGTAAAGGATTAATCAATTTGACATATAAAGTGAATTTTAGTTATAGTTTATAAGGATCAGAATATGGAAACTGAAACACTCATAACCGGCCTTGGTATGACCGCCAGTATAATTATGCCGCTTTTTAATATACCGCTGGTTATAAAATTATGGAAACGCAGGTCTTCTTCGGATATATCACTTGCCTGGACACTGGGTGTGTGGGGATCAATTGTTCTTATGACTCCTGCCGCCCTGATTTCTGCTGACCCGGTTTTCAGAATTTTTGGAGTCATGAATTTAATCCTATTTACGGCAGTGGCATTTTCAGTCTTGAAGTTCAGAAAATAAAAGGTAATTTTTTGAAAAAGGACAGTACGGCAAACCGCATTCTTCGTGAATTCATGGAAAACGCGTCTCAGGAAGAAATCCATGAGCTTGAACGTCTCCTGAAAGAACGTGAAATGCGCAGACGTTACAGCGTGCCCGACCCGGCAGAAATGGCCAGAAAACTTTCTGAGCAGATTCACAGGCAGATGGGGCTGACCGGCCTGAACATAAAGTCTATGGCGCGCGATCTTGTTATTAAGCTTGCAAAGGAGCATAAACCGGATATCACACCGGCTGAATTAAAGGCGCTGGTTGAACAGATGGTCCCCTCGGGCAGTAACAGTTCTGCGCCGCGCCAGCCTGCTGTTCCCCCCGCCATGATGAAGGCCATGATAGAGCATTTTATTGCGTACAGCCGTGGTGAAATGAAACCATCTGAACTTGAGTCTCTCCCTCATGATTGGGTTCAAAAATACTGGGATGCGTTTCCACGCAGCGTCCGAAAACTTCTGTCAGTTTACATAAAAGGCGGGATTGACACAGGGACTTTCTGGAAAAGAATATCTGAAGTTCTTAGAATATGATTATTCCATGTCCCAGAAAAAGTCTTTATTGGTAAGCTCCTTTTCAGGTTCAGCCGGTACTGATGGCCCTTCAAGACTCTTCTTTATTAAATTCAGTTGTTTGACAAGGTCGGACGTTTCATCCTCCCAGTATCTGCCGGTTCCAAAATGGGGAAATATTGCTGGGAATGCAGGATCCGCCCACCGCTTCGCGATCCACGCAGCGTAGCGAATATACCTTACGGCACGAAGAACCTCCACAAGACGAAGCCATAAGTTTTCAAAATCCCTGAATTCCCTGTAGCCTTCGAGCAGCACATCCCGCTGCCGTACTCCTTCACTGTCTATAGCCGGTGCAAGCATCCAGATATCCTGAACTGCAGGCCCGTTCACAAAATCGTCAAAGTCCAGAAAAAACCATCCGTCACGTCCGTGAAGAAGATTGCCCATGTGGCAGTCGCCGTGAATCCGGTGAAACGGAACATCCTTTAATAAAGAATTGTATATTGAAGCGATTTCTTCTGCTGCTGTTATGTATTGATCACGGCAGTGCGGAGGGAGCAGATTATTTTTGTTAATAAAGGCCATGGGTTTAAGCACAAAATTTTCCGGCGACAGGGCGAGTCTGTTTAGCGCGTTTTTGGACGCGCCGCAGTTGTGTATTCGGGCGATGAGACGTCCAAGGTTGCGCAGGTCTGCATCTGTAAGTTCATCCCTTACGCGGCCGCCGGTCCTTAACCATACTGCAAAATGAATATCCTCAAAAGAGTGCAGGGTGCTGCCGTCAGGGAAAGGAAGAGGCGCGCATACGGGTATTTCGTTTTCGCTGAGTTCCATTAAAAAGGCATGCTCCTCAAGTATCTGTTCGCGGCTCCATCTCCCCGGCCTGTAGAATTTTGCGATTATATGGGATTCATCCTCAAGCATAAGGTCATATACACGGTTTTCGTAACTGTTAAGCACCATGTAATGTCCTGTCGGTTTAAGCCCGCTCTGTTCAATTGCGTTTATTACAGCGTCGGGCGTCAGACTGTAGAAGAATTCGTTCATTGCCTCTCCGTGCAGAAATCGCTGAAAATATCATGTAGATGTTATCGTAAATTGTAAACTTATTTTATAATTTTTAAGGTTAATAACAGAAACAGGTTTTAGTGTGATACCGCAGAGTCAATTCCTTAACTCATAAGAAACTGAGTTGTACCGGAAGTCTATGCCGGTGGCGGTACTATGGGTATGGACATATCCGGAACTTAGGCGCGGGTTTTGATAAATTCAAATGAAATAAAGAATTACTGCCAGTCCGAGTATTATCCTGTAGATTCCGAATGAACTGAAGTCATGCGTAGAAATAAATCTGACAAAAGCCTTTATGACTATCCATGCGACTATAAAGGAAACAATAAATCCTGCAGTTGCTACCTGAAATTCATGCGGCGTGAGCATTCGCCCGAGATTCATTACTGACCATACCGATGCCGCGGCCATTGTGGGTATTGCGAGGAAAAAGGAAAATTCAGCAGCAGCAATTCGTGATAGGCCAAGCAGCATAGCTCCTATTATTGTGGCAGCAGACCTTGATGTGCCTGGTATCATACCAAGGCACTGGAACATGCCTATGAATAGTGCCGTTTTATACGAGAGTTCAGCTATGGTGATTCCGTATGAACTGTTTTTTTTCTTTTCAATAACCAGCAGAATAATCCCGCCGATTATCAGGGCGCTTGAGACTGTCAGCGGATTAAAAAGGTATGTTTTAATTACGGAGCCAAAAAGTGAACCTGCTATCAGTGCGGGCAGGACTGCGACGCACACCTTGAACCAGAGGGTGAATATTGCCCTGATTTCTTCCCTGGACTTACCGCCGCCAAAGGGGAATAGTCTGTTCCAGTAAACAACAATTACGGCGATTATGGCGCCGAATTGGATCACAACATCGAACATTTTTGCAAAATCACCTGTAAAATCAAAGAATCTGTTTACTATGATCAGGTGGCCAGTTGATGAAATGGGAAGAAATTCTGTTATACCCTCAACAATGCCGAGTATAGCCGCAATCAAAAATTCGTTCATGCCATGCTCCGTTAATGAAATGCCATTTTTTGAAATATGGCGAGTAAGTAAATACTTTTTTAACCGTAAACCGATTATATAAGGTCATCCTCGTTGAGTTTTTTTACCAGTTCTAATTTCAGCTCTTTAAAAATATTCCGTGGGACATCCCGTGGCTTTTCATAATCTGAGCAGAGTTCAGACAGAATGTCTGTACAGTTAATAAGAAGGCTGTAGTAATACCAGTCACCCGTCAGCTCCGCGGCAAAAAGTATCTGTCTTTCGGAAAGTTCGCTCCAGGCGGCACAGTAGAAGTTTTTACACGTCCCGCTGAAGAATGATTTAAACGCAGGGGGCCTGTCATCGTCCATGTACGACAGGCAGCAGACAATTCCCGGTTCAGAAGGGGATATTCCAATATGAGGGCATTGCATCCCATCTCTGACAAGCTTTTGGTCAGTGGATTCTTCAGGGTGCATCGTCATCAGTTTTAGTGAGCCCACTAAACCTCTGTTTTCAAAAATTTCTTCAATCTTTTCAGGACTTAATATGTAATTGTGGCTTCCGCAGCAGAATGCACAGGAAGCGCCATAACCGGGTCTGCAGGGATTGATTTTTTTTTGTGAAAACATTTTATAGTCTGTACCGGAATTTGAAGCGTCTGATTACAGAGTAGTAACCATTCGACCGGTCGTGCTGTCAATCAAACAATGACAAAACAGGTATCTTAAAAGACATAATGTTTACAGAGTTAATTCCCTGACTATTTTGTAGTATAAAATGCTCTTTCGCTTTACTAGAGTATAGTATGGACTTTTTTGCAAACTGGTAAAAGTTTAACAAAATTTACTTTGACAAAAAAAACGGCTGTATATAATAATAGTCAGTACAGAGCGTTTGATGTAAATTCGTCAGTCTTTAACTGAAATGAATTCATAAACGGTCACATCACTGAAATTTTTTTAAGGAGTTTTTTTATGCCAACTGGTGTAGTCAAATGGTTCAATGAAAAAAAAGGGTTCGGTTTCATTTCCAAGGATGATGGAGGGGATATCTTCGTCCATTATACTGGTGTTGCGGGAGAAGGTTTTAAAAGTCTTCGCGAAGGTGATAAAGTAAATTTCCAGATTGAAGATTCCGACAAAGGCCAGCGCGCCGTTGGCGTTAAAGTAATATAATCTATTTAAACCTTGTCCGGGGGCTGCTATTTAAGGCAGCCTTTTTTGTATGCTGTTGCTCAAACGAATAATGAACGCGGGGCATAGCTCTGCTGCGAAACCATATTCCTCTATTTTATCTTCAAACTCGCTTTAATTGTCTCCGTAATAAATCAAATTTTAGTATTATTATCTCTGTGATATGCATAAAAATAATACCAGGCTAACCGGTATTAATATAAATTATCATTGTATTAAAACCGGTAATAATAAAAAATCATATTAAAGTTAATATCGGAGGGATGCATGCCTGAGCCCGAAAAATGGCGCTGGAAAGATGAGGTTCTTAAACCTGTTTCATGGCATTTTGACAATACATGCCTCAGGTTCCCTGAAAGAGATGCCCAGCTTTTTAATCCCGCGATTTTTAACAATGACAATAAGGGCAGATTTTCATGGTCCGAGGTGCATGAACGGGCTGAACTCATTTCATGTGCGCTGCTTAGCTATGGTTGTAAACCTGGCGACAGGATGGCAATAATGTCTGAAAACAGCCCTTACTGGACGCAGAGTGATATGGCAATCTGCTGCGTAAAGGGTGTGAGCGTTACTGTTTTCCCGACTCTTTCACAGAAAGAGACCTGTTATATATTGCAGGATTCTGGATCCCGTTTTCTTTTCGCCGGTGATTTAAGGCTTGCAGACAAAGTTCTTGAAAACTATTCCGAACTGCATAAGCTTGAACGGATTTTTATTCTTGATATGTCATACGATGAGGAGCGCAGGCACGTTACAGGCTTAAGGCAGATGCTCGAGGATGGAGCGGAGTGGCGCAGGGAAAACTATTTCCGATACGTTGAGCTCAAAGAGAGTATAAAACTTGAAGACTGGTACACGGTTATCTACACGTCGGGCACTACCGGTCAGGCCAAGGGAGTAGTCCTGACTCATTTTAATGTTTCATCAAGAATTGCCGGTGCCTTTGAATTCTGGGAAAGATACAACATGACTATTACGGAGCAGGACAGAACACTCTGTTTTCTGCCTCTTTCACATGTATTTGACAGGGGTTCATGCCAGCTTGTTGCCATATATACCGGCGCATCAATCGCCTATGCCGACAAGCCCGGAACTCTTATTACGGACATGCAGAAGTACAATCCCACATGGATAAACTGCGTCCCCAGATTATACGAGAAGATATATATTCAGTTACGTCATGCTATGGAGCGTCGGCCGTTAAAGCGCTGGATATTCCAGCGCGCCATGGCTGTGGGGTACAGGGCGCTTTCGTACAGGATGGACAGTAACGGCTGTTATAACATGCACCATGAATACAACCCGGCTTCAAGGTTTCCGCTGAGCCTGCGGATTCAGTACAGGTTCGCTGAAAAAGTTTTTCGTAAAATCAAACTGCTGTTCGGCAACAGGTTCAGGTATTCGTACACGGCCAGTGCGGGTATATCGCCCGATCTTCTCAAATTTTTTTATGCTATGGGAATTGCGGTTGTCGAGGGTTACGGATTAACCGAGAGTTGCAACGCGTGCATTGTCAATCCCCTTACTGCGTGCAAACCCGGATTTATCGGGATCAATGCCAATGGCGGACAGTCCAGAATCGCTGAAGACGGTGAACTTGAAATTTCTGAAGCAGGAGTGTTCAGTGAATACCTGGACAAGCCTGAACTTACCGAAGAGGCGTTTACCCCTGACGGCTGGTACAAAACCGGAGACCTTGTAGTACGGGATGACAATGGCTATTACCGGCTTGTTGAAAGAAAAAAGGCGATAATCTGTACAAACATCGGCAAAAATATATCCCCTGCAAAACTGGAAAACCTTTTTTACAGCAGCGGTTACATTGACCAGGTATTCTTTATCGGCGATGAAAGAGATTTTATTGCAGCCCTCATAGTTCCCTCTTATAACTATTTTATCGATATTTATGACAAGGAGGGAATAAAGTTTAACAGGAACAGTCTGCGTTTTGACGATTCATCGGGTGAATCTGTCTGTGTTCAGGTCGGTGAGGATTTTATCGGCAATTCAAGGTTAAGGCAGATCATAGAAGACGAGGTGTACAGGGTTAACAGGGAGCTCGAAAGTTTCGAAAAGATAAGGCAGTACACAATTCTCGCCGAAAGGTTCACTGAAGAGAACGGCCTTCTTACACCGTCGCATAAAATAAAAAAGAATGTTGTTCTGGAGCGTTTCAGCCAGGAGATTGAGAAAATGTATTCCTGAATCAGTGAAGTTTAAAGACATACCTGCTGTAGTCGATGACCCGGCTTATGCCATTAATATATTTATCATCATGTTCAAAGCTGAACAGGATGTAGCCCCGCGCGCCGCATTCGTAAGCGGCTGAAATTTCAGCGATAACAGTTTTTAATTCAGTATTCTCTTTAACCATTACTCCCATAAAAATTTTTTCCATAAGGCCGGTTTTCTTTGCATAATCCAGGTAGCTGTTGTATGTATCAACATTGTCTGTATAACTCATAACGCATGCAAGATCAATGTATCCTTTGCTTAACCACATCGGCCAGTCCTGGAAATATACCTCTTTGCCGTAGTCATGCCTCGGCATAGAGGCGGCTGACATTATGAGTGATTTATCCTTCTGTTTAACGATTGCGTTTATGTTCCTGACAATCTCTGTTATCTGTTCTCTCCTGAACCTGTTGAATGTTGCACGGGCATTTGATTCCCTTTTTCTGTCTATCCTGACCGGATCAATGCCGTATTTTTTTTTAAAAATTTTTCTTGCACCGGGGCTGTATCCAAAATCACTGAGGTACCTTTTATAATAGCTGTTATAACCGGAATAGGGATAGCGCACATAGTCCAGGTGAATACCGTCAACGTCATAGGCCTGCAGTATATCCTTGATTACACTGTAAATATGCCGTTTTACTTCGGGTAGCGCCGGGTCTACAAAGTATCCTTCGACAAGGTTTTCAGCCAGTTCCTTTTCGCTGTAATCCGTCATCGGGCGGCCGCGGTAGTCGCATGTAATCCATTCGGGGTGTTTGCTAAGTATATGTTCCGGGTCTCCGGGGTAATCAGCGGCATTCATTACGAACGAAACGTTGACCCATGCGTGAATGCGTATGTCGGTTTTTCTTGTTCTGTCTATAAGATATTTGAGCGGATCAAATCCTTTTTTAACGTCAAACCCGGCGGGTTCCAGCGCTGAATCGTAGTATGCGTCTCCGCGCCCGCGCACCTGTACAAAAAGATTTTTTATATCCGAATCTTCAACAATATCGAGAAGCTCATCTATGCGGCCAGGAGTTGCGATTGAATTCCTGACCCTGAATTCA
>Ga0255347_1001541_pt1 | contig 36278 bp, 29 predicted proteins | sample wastewater_treat_2_FD_192479 | JGI IMG/M metagenome (GOLD analysis project Ga0255347, IMG submission 192479) | Wastewater microbial communities from Lulu Island WWTP, Vancouver, Canada - plant24 | ecosystem: Engineered > WWTP > Wastewater > Unclassified | place: Canada: Vancouver, British... | reverse complement strand
CATCTTGATGAATACCGGCTTCATGTGAAAAAGCATTCTTGCCTATTATGGCTTTATTAGGTGCAATAAGATAGCCAGTTAAAGAAGCTACAAGACTTGATGTTTTTGCTATTTCTTTTACATTGATATCTGTGTAAAAACCGAGATCCTTTCTTGTGTCTATTATCATTACAACTTCTTCTAACGCAGCATTACCTGCTCTTTCCCCTATACCATTAACGGAACATTCCACTTGCCTTGCACCTGATTTTAATGCAAGAATTGAATTAGCAACCGCAAGTCCAAGGTCATTATGACAATGCACACTAACTATAACATTTTCAATCCCTTTGACATGATTCATTAAATAATTTATAAGCTCTGAATACTCCAGTGGTAAAGCATATCCTACAGTATCAGGAACATTTAAAATTGTAGCCCCATTTTTAATTACAAGCTCATACATTTTAGCTAAATACTCCCGATCACTTCTTGTTGCATCCATAGCAGAAAATTCTATGTTATCAGTATATTTTTTACACCTTTTTACAGACTCGGCTGCAATTTCAAGAACTTCCTCTCTAGATTTATTTAATTGATATTTCAAGTGGATATCAGAAGAAGAAATAAAAGTGTGAATTATTGGGTTAGCAGCGTCTTTTAAGGCCTCTCCTGCAGCATCTATATCCTTAAAATTAGCTCTTGCAAGAGCTGCAACTGACTTGTCTTTAATAGCACTTGAAATTTCCTTTACAGCATTAAAGTCACTTTTTGATGAAATAGGAAAACCTGCTTCAATTACGTCAACATTTAATTTTTGAAGCTGAAGAGCTATTTCCAGTTTCTCTTTAACACTTAAGTGAATACCTGGAGCTTGCTCCCCATCACGAAGCGTTGTATCGAAAATATAAACTTTTTCTGGCATCTCTTTTCCTTTACTTGCTAAATTTTTAATTGCTATTTATAAATTTATTATTTTTATCTTTGAAAAACCTGATTTTTTCTTGAATTCTTCAAGCATTTCATCATTTACCTCACAATCAAGGTTTAGACCCATAAGAGCCTCTCCTCCTATAGTTTTTCTACCTACATGCATTGCTGCAATATTTACGCCAAGTTCTCCAAAGGCTGTACCAATCTTGCCTATTTGCCCAGGAATATCTTTATAACTAATAAAAGCCATGTATTTAGACGGAACCATATTTATTTCAAATTTATCAATCCCAATAAATAGTGGATTATTTTTTATACCAGTTATTGTTCCAGATACCGAAAGCTCAAAATTTTCACCTCTACCTTTTAAACTAATTAAATTTAAATAGTCCTGCGGTGTTGGATTTTTTATTTCATTTACTTTTAATCCCCTTTCCTCGCAAATTAAATTTAAATTAACTAGATTAATTCTTTGCTTGCTTTCTCTTTCTAAAATTTTAATTAAAATTATTGAAGTCAAAAACTCAGTTTTTAAATTAGCAACCTTCCCAACATAACTTATTTCTAATTCTTCTACTTTGTGCTCAAACAACTGAGAAAACAAAGAACCTAGATCATTACATAATTCAATAAATGGCTTGGAAGCATCAATAATTTCCTGGGTATAAGAAGGAAGATTAACTACATTAGTTGGAATTTCATCTTCTAAAACTTTCTTAATTTGTTCTGCAATTTCAATACTTGATTTTCTAAGCGCCTCTATTGTAGAGCCTCTCATGCGAGGGGTGCAGATAACTTCCTCTATCCCAAATAATTTTGAATTTTTCATTTGGTCTATTTCAAAAAAATCAATTGCTGCCCCGCTTAGATGCCCATTTTTTATAAACTCATATAAGTCTTCCTCAACGACCACTCCACTTTTTGACATATTAATTAAAAATGAACCTTTTTTCATATCTTTAATTACTTCTTTATTAACTAAGCCAATGGTTTCTTTAGTTTTAGGTAGATGTATAGAAACAAAATCCGAATCTTTAAAAGCGTCATATAAATTCACTGCTTTTTTAATTCCAAGCTGCCAAAATTTATCATCAGAAACATAAGGATCATAGGCAACTACATTAACCCCAAGACTTAAAGCTTTTTTTGCCACAAGACTACCGATTTGCCCAAGCCCTAAAATACTTAAAGTTTTACCCTCAAGTTCAACACCTTTTAGCTTTTGTTTGTCTTCCATATTTTCAGTCTTCGTAATTTGACTGACAAAATTTAACCTTTTTGCTAAAGAAAAAATAAAAGCAATAGTTAACTCGGCTGTGGAAACAATATGACTAAAAGGAGCATTAATCACATATATTCCTTTTAATGTTGCCGATTTAATATCAATATTATCAATATTAGCCCCAACCTTACCTATTACTTTAAGTCGATCGGTATTATTAATAACTTCAGAAGTAACTTTAGTTTTATTTTTAATTATTAAAGCATCATAATTTTTTATAATATCTCTTAATTCACTCTTCGGAATTTGTTTTTTAATGTCAACTTCAAAATCTGTCTTTAGAAAATCAATTGCCTTGTCGCTTATCTCTTCAGTTATTAAAATTTTTTGTTTGGCAGCCATCTTATCTTCCTTATTTTAAGTTAATTAATGTTATTTCCCTCTGGCACAAGCAATCATCCCAGTTCTCACAAATTCTAAAATTCCATAAGGTTTTAATAATTCTTCAAAAGCTTTAATTTTTGACTCTGTACCAGTCAATTCCAATAAGAGAGACGTTTTTGTAACGTCAACTACATTTGCCCTAAAAATAGTCGCTATTTCTAATATCTCTGATCTGCTTTTATTTTCAGTGTTAACCTTGACTAAAATGAGCTCCCTACGAATAGCATTCTCGGAATCAAGTCTTTGAATCTTTATTACATTAACAAGTTTATGTAACTGCTTTGTTATCTGTTCTATGCTGCTTTCGTCAGCAGTAACAACAATCGTAATCCTGGAAATTTTTTCATTATCAGTTGTCCCAACAGCTAGGCTTTCAATATTAAAGCCTCTCCTACTAAAAAGACCCGATATTTTAGCTAAAACACCTGATTTATTTTCAACTAGAACTGAAATGATATGATTCATTTGTGCCCCTCTCCACCACTTTTATATTCCAACATCTCATCAATTGGAGAACCTGGCGGTACCATTGGAAAAACATTTTCACCAGGGTCAATCCAAAAATCTATCAAAACAAGATTATTAATATTAATTGCCTCTTTTATTGCTTTCTCAACGTCTTTTTTATCTTTAACTCTAATCCCAACTCCACCATAAGCTTCTATGAGCTTAATAAAATCGACACAACCTCTTATACAAGTCTCAGAATACCTTTCAGCATAAAACAATTCTTGCCATTGCTTTACCATTCCAAGATATCCATTATTTAATAAAATTATCTTAATTGGTAATTTATTTACAATTGCTGTTGCAAATTCATGAGAATTCATTTGAATGCTTCCATCTCCAGCGATATCAAACACAAGTTTATCAGGTCTTCCAAATTGTGCTCCAACTGAAGCTGGGAGCCCAAACCCCATTGTTCCCAATCCCCCAGAAGAAATAAATGTTCTTGGATATAAAGTTTTATAAAATTGAGCAGCCCACATTTGATTTTGTCCAACTTCTGTACAAATAATTGCATCACCCTTTGTAATTTCATATAAAGTTTCAATTATAAAACCTGGCTTTAATAGATTTGAATTTTTGTCATATCTTACAGGATATTTAATTTTCCACTCTTTAATAGTTTTAAGCCATTCATCTCTATTAGCTTCACCTTTTGCTTTAACTATGTTTTCATATTCTTTAAACAAATCAACTAAAATTGCCTTTGCGTCACCTACAATTGGAATTTTTACTTTTACATTTTTCCCAATTTCAGCAGGGTCAATATCAACATGGATTATCTCAGCATTTTTTGCAAATTCGCTTAATTTTCCAGTAACCCTATCATCAAATCTTACCCCAATTCCTATAATTAGGTCAGCATTAACAAAAGCTAGATTTGCATATTTTGTACCATGCATTCCTGCCATCATCAAAGACAATTCATCATTTTCTGGGAAAGAACCTTTCCCAAGAAGCGACGTTGTAACAGGAATTTTAGAATACCTTGCAAATTCTGTAAGCTCGGTACTTGCATTTGATGAAATTACACCTCCTCCAGAAAAAATAACAGGTTTCTTACTATCATATATTTTAAAAGCAGCTTCTCTTATTTGCTTTAAATTACCTTTTATTGTGGGCTTGTAGCCGGGAAGGTTTATTTCACCCTTCACATTTTCATCAATCAAAGCATTTTGAATATCTATAGGAACATCAATCAAAACAGGGCCTGGCCTCCCTGTTGAAGCTATGTAAAAGGCTTCTTTTATAGCATTTGGAAGTTCTCTTACATGCTTTATTAAATAGTTATGTTTTGTAATAGGAGATGTAATACCTGTTATATCAGCTTCTTGAAAAGAATCTGACCCTATTTCAGATGTTGAAACTTGCCCAGTGATAGCAACAATAGGAATAGAATCCATATAAGCATTTGCTATACCTGTTATTAAATTTGTGCCACCTGGACCTGACGTTGCCATGCAAACTCCAGTTTTTCCAGTTACTCTAGCATAACCATCTGCAGCATGCGCAGCACATTGCTCATGTCTTACCAATATATGTTTTATTTTTTTCTCATCATAAATTGCATCATAAATTGGTATAACTTTACCCCCAGGATATCCAAATATATACTCAACACCTTCTTCTCTAAGACACTTTAATAACATTTGCGAACCACTTATTTTGCCCATTGGAACTCCCATATAATTAATTTTTATTTATTTAACCATCAATTTATTTTTTTAACTTAATATAGCACCCCTTGAAGCTGATGAAACCATCTTAGCATATCTTGCTAGATATCCTTCTTTTATTTTAACATCAGGAGCTCTCCATTCTTTTAATCTTTTTTCTATTTCAGCATCAGATATCAAAACATTTATTTTGCTATTATTGAGATCTATTTCGACAATATCACCCTCTTTTATCACAGCAAAAGGACCTCCTGCCATTGCTTCAGGAGAAATATGACCTATTGAAGCTCCCCTAGTTGCTCCTGAGAATCTACCATCTGTTATTAATGCAACTTCCCTATCTAACCCAACCCCCGCTATAGCTGAGGTTGGAGTAAGCATTTCTCTCATCCCAGGACCTCCTTTAGGCCCTTCATATTTTATAGTTACAACATCTCCTGATTTTATCAAGCCGTTAATAATTGCTTTTACTGCTTCTTCTTCTGAATTAAAAACCCGAGCAGGTCCCTTGTGATAATACATCGCTGGATCAACTGCTGATTTTTTTACTACTGCACCTTCTGGGGCAATATTGCCAAATAAAACTTTTAAACCCCCATCAGTCTGATACGGGTTGTTAACAGTTCTTATAACATCCTTATTTAAAATTTGCTTTTCTTTAACATTATCCTTCAAGCTGTTACCCGTCACTGTAGTAATATTTCCATCAATAAGTTTACTTTTTAAAAGTTCGTTCATTACTGCTTGAATACCGCCAGCCAGATATAAATCAAAAACATGATATTGTCCAGCTGGACTTAGCCTACATAGATTAGGTGTTTTTGAGCTTATTTCATTAACTAAATCAAGTGAAAAGTTAATTTTAGCTTCATTTGCTACTGCACATAAATGTAGAATGGTATTAGATGAACCTCCTAATGCCATATCTACTGCTATAGCATTTTTTATAGAATTTAAATTAATAATGTCTCTTGGTCTTATATTATTTTTAATAAGATTCATAATTTCCATTCCAGCTTGTTTGGCAAGTCTTAATCTTTTTGAGTAGACTGCCGGTATTGTGCCATTACCAGGAAGTGCAATGCCTAAAGCCTCAGTCAAACAATTCATAGTGTTAGCAGTAAACATTCCTGAGCAGCTTCCACAGGACGGGCAAGCCTCCTCTTCTATAATATTAATATCTTCTTTGGTATAAATACCTTTACTAAATTTACCAACTGCTTCAGAACAAGAACTATAATCTAAATTTAAATCATTGAACCTACCAGTAAGCATTGGGCCTCCACTAATAATAATAGTAGGTATATTTAATCTTACTGCTGCCATGAGCATACCTGGAACAATTTTATCACAGTTCGGTATAAGAACTATTCCGTCAAACGGGTGAGCCATACAAACTGCCTCAACACTATCCGCTATCAACTCTCTGGAAGGAAGTGAATAATGCATCCCAAGATGGTTCATAGCAACGCCGTCACATATGCCTATTGTTGAAAATTCTTGTGGAGTACCGCCTGCTATTCTAATCCCAGCTTTTACTGAATCCGCTATACTATTTAAATGCATATGCCCAGGAGTTAACTCGTTATAAGAATTAACTACCCCGATTATTGGTCTTCTTATTTCATCATCTGTAAAACCTAAAGCTTTAAAAATTGCTCTATGTGGAACTCTTTCTATGCCTTCCTTCATCAAGTTACTTCTCACGAATCCTCCTAATTTCTAAAATCTTTTAATAAATCTAATAAAAATTTGTAACTTATACAATAACAAAATACACCTGAATCATAAATTTACGGATATGCAAAAAATAAAGAAAGTTTTATTTAACTCCACTAGGGTTATATCCGCAAACTTAGGATATCAAGCCCAATAGGAGTATAATGATGACTAGTAGAATAATGACAATAGAAGTGAAAATAGAAAAAATATAATTAAAACTTTTTCTGTTAAAAAACTCAATTAATACATTAATTGTAGACATAGAAATCTCACTTCTAATGATAAAATTCTTTAAAATTTTATCATATATAAATTGATAATACAATATATAATCTTAAACTATTTTTTATAAAATTGTTTAATTCCAAAATAATAAGTCGCATCATTATGCATTATTATTGATGAATTAAGTTTTTATAATCTTTTTATAATAATCAAGATATTTGGGAACTATCTTATCACTATCAAACTCTAATGCCCTTTTTCTTGCATTTTCAGAAAACTTTTCATAATTATCTTTATTCGATAATATTTCTAAACCTGCTTCTGCCATTTTATCAACATCATTTGGATCAAAAAGATATCCGTTAAACCCATCTATAACTACTTCTCTTAAACCACCTATACTTGTTCCAATAACTGGTACTCCACAGCTTAAAGCTTCCAAAGCAGATAATCCAAAACTTTCACTTTTTGAAGGTAATAAGCAAAGATCACATGAATTTAAGAAAGGTATAATATTATCTTTTCTACCAAGAAAAACTACTTTTTCATTTAAGCCAAGCCTATTTACAAATTCTTTCGCAAAACCAATATCAGGGCCATCTCCAATAAGAAGAAGTTTGCTTTTTAGATTTTTATTAATTTTACAAAACACTTCAATTACATTTTTTATTTTTTTTACAGGCCTAAAATTTGAGATATGAATGATACCTACTTCATCACCCTTAACAATCCCTAATTTCTTTTTATCTTCAAATTTTCGTTTATACTTTTTAGTATCAACAAAATTATAAATAACCTGAATTTCTTTTTTTGTATTAAAAGTTTTTATGGTCAAATCTCTAAGATAGTTAGAAACACTGGTTACCCCATCACTGCTCTCAATACAAAATTTAGTTAGTTTATAAAAAGAGCTATGATTGCCAACAATAGTTATATCAGTACCGTGAAGAGTTGTAATAAATTTAAAATTTACATTATCATTTAAAATTTTTTTTGCCAAATATGCTGAGGCCGCGTGTGGGATTGCGTAATGAACATGCATAATATCTAAACCATTGCTCTCAAAGATATCAGCCATCTTTACACTTAGAGAAAGTGTATAGGGAGGATATTTAAATAAAGGATATTCAAGAATCTCAACTTCATGAAAATAAATATTTTTATAAAACTTGTTTATTCTAAAAGGCAATTCATAGCTTATGAAATGAACATGATGGCCTCTTTTTGCAAGCTCGATGCCAAGCTCACTTGCTATTACACCGCTCCCACCAAATGTTGGATAACATGTAATTCCTATCTTCAACTTTACTTACCTTTTTATTTGTAATGTTCATTTAATATTTATGTTTAGAACTTATATAGTTTTAATTTTTTATACTTTACTGGTAAAATATATTAACATTTTTAAAATCTTTTTCTCAAGCTATTTAAAACTGTATAACATCGCTCACAAAAAGATTAAACTATGCCAATTGCATTTAATTAAAGCTCAGTAAATAACATAATCAAAAAACTTAATAGGATCATTTATCTTTATTTTAGAATTTATAAAAAATGGCTCTCCATATTCGCAACCTATCTTTAATCCAAAATACCTTGCTCTTGTAAATAAAATTTCTTTAAAAGCCTTAGAACTTATATGAGTTGCTATTTGGTTCTCATTATCAGAGAAAAATTGTGATTTATATGATTTAACTGCACTAACTTTTACATCGAAATATCTAGATATATCAACAACAAAAGACGGATTAAATTCAAAATGAAGCATATAGTTAACTATTATATTTGGCCTATAAGCTGCAAATTCTGTTTCATACTTAACAAGTCCTGAAAGGAAAATTGCTTCTTTTAATAATTTTGATGTATTTTCATGGTCTGGATGTCTATCTTGGGGATAAGGATATAATACCAATTTTGGCTTATATTTCCTTAATAAAACTATAATTTTGTCCTTATTTTCTTTGTTATTTTCGATATTACCATCTTTTATTGCAAGATTTTCTCTTACATCCAATCCCAGTATGTGCTTTGCATTTTCAGATTCATGCTCTCTTGTAATTAAATCACCATTACTTGAGAGTTCCCCTCTCGTTAAGTCAATGATACCTGTTTTATACCCTTCATCTTTTAAAAGCGCCAAAAGGCCACCACATCCCATTTCAGCATCATCAGGATGGGGAGCAAAAGCTAATGCATCAATAACAATATTTTCCATTTTTAATTTTATCCTATCTCGATAAATTTATGAGCAAAGTTAAAAACTTTAAAATTATCGAAAATGGCATCAATAATCTTAAAATTATATTTATTTATATACTCAAAAATATTTATATATCTTTCTTGCAAACAACCCCCAGGTAAAATATTATTATATATTTTATTTATTGAATTAACTATAAAGCCATTTTTCCTTTTACATTCTGAAAGTATTCTTTTGCCAAGTATATCAACTTCTTTTTTTAAATTTTGATTAATTCTATTAAAAGCATCTTCGCCTTCAATATTATTGACTTTCAATATCAATTTATATTTTTTAATAATTTCTTCAATATCCAGTTCAATATCTTTTATAAATTGACTAATATCAAACCCAATTGAATTCTTCAAAATTGATTTCGCTTGAATATCTGGGTTTCCAAGTAAGTCCTTGTAATTAATTCCTATTTTTCTTAAAGTGTTTAAAATTTTATTTTCAACTATAGTAGCCGATAAACGAGGATAAATAATGGGCATTTCTATTCCGAAAAGTGTATAGATGTCTCTAATTTGAGCAAAATAGCTTATCTCGCCAGGTCCACTAATTGTAGCAATATTTGGCAATATAAAATCTTGTAATATAGGTCTTAACACAACATTCAAGCTTAAATCAGTAATATTTTTAAAAGCAAAATCCCTAATTTTGTCCTCATCCATAGCATTATTCTTCTTACTATGTAGAGTTTTTTCAGTCATAAATAAACTTTCATCTTTAAATTTTATTTTTTCTCTTCCATTTTTTGTATTAATAAAAAAATCAAGATTATCATCTATGAGTTTTAACTGGCTATGGTAACCTAAAGAAATTAGTTCAGCACCGCTAAAATTTACTATCCCGTGAATTTCTTTATGTTTTTTTATATCAAAATCAATAATTGGTTTTGAAAGTTTTTTAACTAAATTAATTTCTGGGTCAATTAAAACAAGGCCTTTACCTTTAAAAAGGCTGCTTATTATTATTGAAAAAAATCTTGATAAAGAACAACCTTTTAAATTCTGGTTATTTTTAATAAAAAAAAGTGACTTATTAAAGAAACTTATAATTTCAGATTTGTAATCACTTGGCGGCAGAGCCTCGAGCAATTTTCTAATAAGATTTTCATATTCATCAATAGGAAGTATTATTTTAGAATAACAAAAAGTTTTTAAATACTCTGGAATGTCTAAAGATATTTTTGTATTACTTGAAAATACATTCACGCTTTTCACTTCAGAAATATCATTATCATCCGAAGCAACCCAGAACATTGGTACAACTTTGATATTTAATTTCTCTGAAAGATAGGAAGCTAACTTAATAACAGTTGTAATTTTATAAATATTAAAAATAGGTCCTGTAAAGATAGCAGGTTGCTGGCCTGCAATAACAATAAAAGTATCTTTATTTTGTAATAATTCTATATTATTAAAAGTCTCATCACTAGCCCCAATTTCTTTATTATATTCAAACAGTAACTGGCAAAGCAATTCTCTTAAACTGCTATCATATGTGTTTCTTAGATAATTAATTCTGTTTTCAAAAAATTTTATGTCTCTATAATCATAAACAAAAAAACTACGCAATTTTTCAAAATTAAAAATATAATCAAAAAATAAATTATTATAATAAAAGTTTTTATTATCAGTTGACTTAAATCTAACATTCATATATGTTATTTATCCTCCTATAAAGTCTATTATGAATTTTATTCCTAAATAGAATAAAAATACCCCGCATATAAAAATAATTATTTTATAAAACTTTTGGTTTAAAACCTTCTTTCCTTTACTAATTATAAAACCAACAAATAAATACCAAATAAAATCAGAACTTATATGCCCAGAAAAAAAGAAAAACGATCCTACTTTACCATATTCAATACTTTTTAGAAAAAAAGATGCTCCAATTGTAACCCACCAAATATACCAATAAGGGTTCATCATGCTTACAAATATTCCTTGCAATATAGCGATATTATTATTTTTTTGTTAACTTTAAAACTATTATTACTTATACTTTCTAAGTTACTTTTATTTAAAAGGGAATCATTTTTATCTACATCTAAACTTAAATTTAATTTGTTTTTTATATTTGAATAAATTAGGTTAAAAGACAAGACTATAAGCATTACACCACCTGTTATACCTATAATTCTTACTATTAATTCATTATTTAAATATTTAACTAAACCAAAAAGAAATAGGATTAAGACAATAAACTCAGCAATTGCATGACCTAATACAATAAAGATTGATGAAATAAAACCTTTTTGTGACACCTTGGTAACGACTAAAGTGAACATTGGGCCAGGAACTATTGCCCCTGAAAAACCAACTACCATAGCAGTAAAAAATAATTGTAAAATCCCCATATTTTAATATCCAACTAACAAATAAAACTTATTAAATTAAAAGATTTTATAAAAGCTATAAAGCCCGCACTAATTTAAAAGCAAAATAAATTTTTAATTTTTTTCTTAACTTTAATAAATTAAGGTTTAACATTAATTATAGTTTAACAATCTGCAAACTATTTAACAAAATAGTATTTTATATATTTTTTAAAAAATATATAAAAAGTTCAAAAATTTTTAAAAATTTTTTTAAAAAGGTATTGACATTAATAAATTAGGCTGATATATTAATAATTGTCTTAGGACAGGAGGCAACTTTCCGATACAGTTGAAATAGAAATCTGAAAAGACTATAGAGTAAGCTGAGTAAGGAAGAGTCCCTGAGAAAAGTCCTAAGAGAGACTCCGAGATATTTAGTAGCCTAAAGCGTAAAAGTCACGGTGAAAGATAACTCGGAGTTTTTTGTTTTTTAAACCCTTGATTCCATCTAACTTTCTAATTGAAAAATAATTTTAGCGGGGTAAAATAAATTAAATTAATTTGTTCTATTTTTAATAATTTATTTTTAAATTATATTTTTTTAAGAAAATAAATTTTAATTTTTTTAATAAATTATTTATTACTTTAAAACAATAGTAAGGAAGTAAAATGCCACAAGACAATTCACAAAGTAATTCCATACATCCAAAATTCGCTTTTTTTGAAAATGGTATTATTCCATTCAATGAAGCAAAAATTGATTTAAGGACACAGGCTTTGCAATATGGAACAGCAGTTTTTGAGGGAATCAGATGCTATAGAAATGAAACAGATAAAAAAAATTATATTTTTAGAATAGAAGATCATTATAAAAGACTCTATGACAGTGCAAAAATTATGATGATTAATATTAATTATTCTATTTCACAACTTTGCAGAATAACCATTGAACTTTTAAAAAAAGAAAATTATGATGAAGATTCCTATATAAGACCTTTTGCATACAATAGTGGTACGGATCTAGGTCCCAAACTTATAAAAAACAGTCAGGATTTGTTTATCTATTCTATTCCCTTAGGTGAATATGTAGATCTTTCCAGACCACTAAGAGTTTGTGTTTCATCTTGGGCTAGAATTCCAGACAATTGCATGCCACCCAGGGCAAAATTATCTGGAGGATATATTAATGCAGCTCTCCAAAAAACAGAAGCTTTATTAAATGGTTATGATGAAGCTATTACATTAACTATAGATGGTCAGCATGTAAGTGAAGGTAGTGCAATGAATATTTTTCTTGTAAAGAATGGTAGATTGATGACCCCATCTATTGAAAGTGATATATTAGAAGGGATTACAAGAAATACTATAATAGAATTAGCAAAAGAAGAACTTGGGGTAGAGGTAATAGAGAGGCAGATTGACAGAACAGAGCTATATGTAGCAGATGAATTATTTTTCTGTGGCACAGGTGCCCAAGTAGCACCCATTGGTGAGGTTGATGGCCGTAAAATAGGCTCTGGAAAAACAGGTGAAATAACGAAAGGACTACAAGATATTTATTTTAAAGTTGTAAAAAATCAAATAAAAAAATATTCAAAATGGTGCACTCCTGTTGAATAAGGATAAGTAAACAATAATTAATAATTAACTGCAAAGAACTTTAAAATTACACTTCTTGCAGTCTTGGTTTTTACTTTTTCTAAATTTACTTGAATTTATTCCCTTGATGGCTTTAAGCATTTTATTTTTAAATTCATTAACTTTCTCATTATTTAAAACAAGACTGTAGTTTAAGCCATTTACAAGAAAAAATATAAAACCAAAAACATTTTTTAAATCGATGCTATAAAAATCTGAAACAGCAACCATGTAACAAAAAATTTGATTACTATAATAACTTTTATTTATCTCTAAAGGATAAAGCCCCCCTGTTTTAAAATCATATAATTTAATTTTACCGTCATTACATAAATCAATTCTATCTATCTGGCATCTGATAAAAAAATCATCAATTTTTAAATAAAAGAGCTTTTCAAAGAAAACTTCTCTAACATTTTCAAAATCAAAAATATCGCTCATGATATAATTAAAAATACAATTCCTTAGTTTATTATCATTAATATTCCCGACATCATCTAATATTTTCATCTTTAAACTTTTTATTTCAAGAGAGTTTAATCCCTTTTTGGAATTAATTCTTTTAAAAATTTCAAAATAATTCTTAGTTATTAGCTCTATTAATTTATGGACCTTGATTCCAAAATTTACCTTATCAATATTTTTTTCTGGAAGATTTAATACGTACTTATACTCATAAAGTTTAGGGCAAGATAAATAAGTGAGAATTTCTGTTAAAGTAAAAAATTTGTCACTCTCGGCTAATGCCTTGCCATTATCTTTCTTTGACTTATGTACTTGTTCTTGCTGCAATATAGTAACATAATTTCTTGTATTAAACTCCAATATATCTTTAGCAAGCTTCTTTTCAAGCTCTAAATACAAATGTACATCAATTAATTTTAGTCTTTCTTTAATAATACCTTTTATCTTTGTCGTATTATCTGCCATATTGTTAACTAAAATATCTTGAATATTCCTCTCGGAGTAATTTTTATGAAAATTTAATTTGTTGATTTTAGCAAGAAAATTATTAAGAATGCTTTCTTTATTAAAACCATCTTCATCTTTTATATAACTTTTAATATCGTTATAGCCTTCAAGATATCCAAAATAATCCTTAAAATTTTCATTAAAACCGTCTTCTAAAAATCTTAAGATGTCTTTTGGTCTATTCTTCTCATTATTAGGTGAATATTCAGTGCGTGGATAAGATAAAATTAAAAATTTTTTGGCTCTAGTTAGTGCGACATAAAATATTCTTCTTTCTTCTTCTTCTAAAATATTTTTAATCTCAGTTTTAAATTTCTTAGCACTTTTAAAATATGGCTTTTTAGACCAAATTTTCCCATCATTTCTTAGAACAGCAGGCAACTCAAATTCAACCTTCGAACTAACAGTTGGCTTGTAATCGTTTTCCCATAGCATAGGTAAAAAAACGACATCGAATTCTAAGCCTTTTGCAGCATGAATACTCATAAGTTTAACAGAGTTTTCTTTGGAAATAATCTGACTTTCAGGATCTTCAAATTCAGCTTTAGCTAGCTCCTTAAGATAAATCACAAAATTTTCAAAATTAACATTAAAATTATTACTTTCAAATTCGGAGGCAATTTGCATAAGACCTTCAATATTTCTAATTTTTCTTTTATATTTTTCACCAAACTTTGAGCTTAACTCCAAATATAAACCAGAATAATGAAAAATAAGTTCAATAATCCCTCTTAAATTTAATTTTTCTGAATTTTTTATATAAAAATCAAGATCAGCTAGTAGTGAACTAATCCTTAACTTAGCTTCATTACTTAAATAAACATTCTTAGGTGCATTCCTTAACCCATCAATAAGAAACTTATTCATCTTAAAACTAACGTCATTGCTAACTACTTTATTAGTTAACATGTCATCTCCGTTACTAACTACTCCACTATATTGACCACTCTGAAAATTTTCGATATCTAGATAATTTTTATCTCTTATATAATTATAATTTCTTAAAAAGAAAATATCTCTATCTGAAATTTTATATTTTGATGATTTTAAAATGTATAAAATACTTTCATCATCATAAATATCATTTATAAATTTTAGCCATGAAATTATAAATAAAATCTCACTTTCGTAAAAAAAATTTTTATTTCCAACAAACTCATAGCTTATATTTTTCTCCTTGAGAGATTTTATAATCTCATTAAATCTTTTTCTTCTGCAAAGAATAGCTATATTTTTTAATAGCACGCCTCTCTCTTTTAATAATAAAATCATATGTGAAATATAATCTGCCTCATTCTTTAAATCCTTGGATTTGAAGAAAAATATTTCAGAAATTTTCTCATGACTCTCAGGTTGCATTATTTTATCCTCTCTATTTTTATTTTTTCTAATAATGTTATTAGAAAAATCAATTATTTCTTTGCCTGATCTAAAATTAATAGTTAAAAAATAGTTTTTAAAAGCTCCTAAATTTTGATCAAAATTTGGACTTAAATATTTTAAATCTTGAATATTTTCAATAGTTGCCCCTCTAAAACTGTAAATCCCCTGATCATCATCACCTACAATTATTATATTGTTTTCTTTAGGATTAAAAATTTGTGAAAGAAAGCGTGCTTGCGAGTTATTAGTATCTTGAAACTCATCAACAAAAATATACTTATATTTTTGTGTGTACTTTTCTTTTAAAGTTTTAGTATTCTTGAATAACAAATATGGCAGGTAAATTTGATCGGCATAATCTATAAAATTGTTTTGAAGTTTTATTCTTTCATAATCTTTATAAATTTCAAAAATTTCTTTTAAAAAATTGATTTTCTTTATTTCCTCATTTAAGAGACTCTTGCTTTTATATGCTGATAAGTAAGATTGGTAGTTAATTATATAGTCTTCAATTTCTTTTTGCTCTAAAAGATTATTTTTAATATTCCATATATACTCAAGAATTTTCTTTGTGAATTTTGCAATATCTTTTTTTGCTTTTAAATAAACAAAATTTGAGTATTTAAAAATTTCAAATATAATTTGCCAAGATTGAGCTTCATTTAGTAAATCGAAATTTTTAGATAAACCTAGCTGATAGCTATTTTCTCTTATTATTTTGTTTCCAAAAGAATTAAACGTATATATATCAAGAAATTCCAAATTTATTTCATAATTTAATTCTTCTTCTACTCTTCTTTTCATATTTTCAGCAGCATTTTTTGTAAATGTAAGTGCTAAAATCTGAGAAGGCTGGCATAATTTATTATTCAAGAGATTAACAATACTTTGTGTTAAAACTGAAGTCTTACCTGAACCAGCACATGCAATCACTTTTTTAAGTTTTTCATTCCCAAAAATTACATTTTGCTGCTCTTTTGAAAGCTTAAATTGGCTCACCATAATATTTTTCACAAAAAATTTTAAACTCACAATATTTACAGCTATTATAATCTCTTGGCTTTAAATAAAAATTTTCAGACTCTATTTCCTTGACTATATTTTTTATTTTATCTAAAACCATATTTTCATCTTCTTCAGAAAAACTTACCTCCAAAAAAGGTTCTTTTTCTTCCTGAAGTAAATAATATTTAAGTAATACATCACTTTTAAGGGCGGTTGGTATTTCTTTTTTTAAATTTACGCTATTTTTAAGAGCAAAATTATAGATTCTCAACTGTAGATCATTTTTTAGTTCTTCTTCAGAAAGCCTTCTACTTGAAGACTTAAAATCAATTATTTCTATTAAATTTTTATCCACTATATTTATCAAATCAATTTTGCCAGTTATTTTAATACTATCATCTATCAAAAAATCAAAATTTTTCTCTGTAAAAAACAATTTATTCTCACGTTTGCTAGATAAGTTATCGCCGAAATATTTTTTAAAATCGATATAAAAACAATGCAAGTCTTTTTGAATTTGATCTTTAACCTCATTAAAATAAAAGTTATATTTTAAATCCGTCCTATTTTGCTCAATTTCTTGTTCAAAAATTTCAAAGAGGTTATTTTCATCATAATTCTGACTTTCATTTAGAAACCTTCCAATAATTGAATGATAAATTGAACCAACTAGTAAACTTAAATTTTCTTCTTTAGATTTTAGGCCAAAAAAATACTTTATTTTATATTTAAGAGGACAATCATCATAAGATTCTATAGAACTATATGAATATGCCTTATAGTTATTTTTAAAAGGATTATTATTATTTCTTGTTTCACTTATCAAATCCCACCATTTTATAGGATTGTAATTGTTTTTTAAAAAATAAATAAAATAATCATATCTTTCTTTGCTGTAATCCATTTCATGTAAACAGCGAAACACGCTTACAATGGCCTTCTTTTTTATTAATTCAGGATTTTGATCAATAAAATAATGGTAGCTATCAGGCTGCTGAGTTCTATTAAAAATAGACCCATTTTTTAAAATCTTTTTACCCTTATTTTCTTCTTTAACAATATTCTCAATTTCTTTAAAAAAGATAGATTGTTCCTTGTTTTTACTACAAGTGACATATAAAAATTTTTTTGCCCTAGAGATGCCTGTATATAAAATATTTCTTTCTTGCTCTAGGTGCAAATTTCTCAAGCCTTCTTCATCTGGTATTTTGCCATCTATAAGATAATGCAGAACTTCTAATTCATAAACTTGAGGTCTTGAAATTACTGAAGGATAATATCCCTTATTCAAAAAAGGTATGAGGACAGCGTCAAACTCACTATTTTTGCAGTCATAAAAACTTAAAATTCTTACACCTTCTTCTTTAGCATATTTAACTGTATCTTCAACTTCCTCAATAAACTGATTTCTTAAAAATTTTTCAAAATATTTAAGATAATCATCCAAACTACTTTCATTTTTATGCTCAGCTGAAAAATTTTTCACACTGATAATAAAATCAATAAAGACCTTAATTGAATTTTTTTCACTTTGATTTAAATTTTTAAATTTATTAAATAAATTACAAATTCCAAAAACTTTATTTGATATTATCTCAAACACCACATCAAAAACATCTTTTTCACCTAAATCCATTAACTTTTGTGTAGCTTTGTTTAATTTTATTATTTTTTTAAAGCTGTTTTCATCTTGATTTTTAATAGCTTTCAAATTTTTTCTTAAGTAAGACCACAAGTTTATATCTAAAACATTCTTAACATAATTATGATAATTAAACTCGATATCTTTATAGAAAATCGAATCAAAATTAATAAATTCCGATAAAAGTATACTTTTTAGTAAAAGGTTTATCGAGAAATTACTTGTATTTTTACCACCAATTAAATTTATTTGATTAACTTTACTAGATATAGGGATTTCGTTACTGTTACTTACTGTGTTATTCGATTTATTATCTTTAATTAAGCTAACTAACCTTAAAAGATTTAATGTATAATTAATAAATTTATTATTAATTATTGCTCTTGGATTTCTTCTGTAATAATCAACGTTATTTTGAATAAAAAAATTTTCAATAATTACTGTTTCAAGCTCTGTCCCTTTAACTATTACAGCGATATTGTCTAATTTAATTTTCTTAACTTTATTTAAAAACTTAATTTTATTTTTAATAAAATTAAGTTCATCATATAATGTATCAAATGATTTAATCATTATCTCACATTCACTTGAGATTGGGTTATCTTCCACTAAATAGTCCTTAGCTATCCTTTTTGAATTTTTGCTTATAAAAGATTCAAGTAAAAAGCTAATTTCAAAACTATTTCGATAATCTTTATTTAGTATTATTTTATTTTCACTAGGCAAACTATCATAAATTTTGTAAAAATTATTAATATTTGAACCTCTAAACTTATAAATTAATTGGTCATCATCGCCAAAAAAAACAACATTTTTATTTGAAATAAGCTTTAAAATTTCAAACTGTGCTAAATTAGTTTCTTGAAATTCATCTATTAATATAAAATCATAATTATTAATATGATAATTTCTAATATTTTCGTTTTCTTTTAATAATAAATATGTGTTAAAAAGCAAGCTTCCATAGTCAAGGTAATTTTCTTTTTTAAGTTTTTCCTCATAAATACGGTATATGTCATTAACTTCATGCATTAACTTATTTATAAACGGAGTAAACTTTAATGCTAATTGCTTTGGGCTTAAAAGATTTTCTTGAGCTCGAAGTATGTAATCAAAAATTTCCTGAGTGATATTTTCTTTTGTATTGTTATTTAATAATAATCTATATATTTTTGGGTGTTTTTTTTCATTAATATTTGAGAGTATATTAGAAATTACATTCCATTGTTCTGGAGCAGTTAACAACTTTAATCCTCCTATGTCACAATTAAAAAAGCATTCTATTTGGCTGTTTTTCTTTTCTACATCACTAGCTCTTTGATTTTTTGAAAAAAGATCTTTGATTTTTGAATTTAAAGTATATTCATTAAGCACTTCTAAGCAAAATGAATAAAAAGTAAGGATTGGAATTTCAGAAATAGTTTTTTTCGCCATTCTAGCAATACTATCTCTTAAGAACTTAGAAGTTTTCCTATCAAACGTAAATACTAAAATTCTTTCATAATCTAGCTTTAACGTTTCTATTAAATAAACAATAAATTCTATTAAAAAATGAGTTTTTCCTGTGCCTGGAGCCCCAGTTATAAGGAAAGTGTTTTTATTCTCTGTTATTTTTTTAAAATAATCTTTATATTTTAGATTTGATGACATCCGAATTAGAAAACATAAATTAAATAAAAATGGAGCGGACTACGGGAATCGAACCCGCCCTTTGAGCTTGGGAAGCTCATGTACTACCACTGTACTAAGTCCGCCTTATTCAAAATAACATAAGTAATAATTAATTTATTTAAACACAAAATACCTAATAGATCTCTATGGCCTCTGACATAACAAATTTCTGAATTAATAATGCTTACCATTACCTAAGACTTTTAATCTTATCTTAACTACCTGTTGATTTTTAGATTATTATAGTTAAATTTAAAAGTCAACAAAAGCCAGGCACATGCTGATTACTTTTGATACCTAACCCATGAGCCATTTTTTATTATAAATACTGTAGATTGAGGATCTTTTAAATTACCACTTGAATCAAATTCGATTTTACCAGTAACACCATCGTAAGATATATTTCTTAAATCGTCTATATAATCTTCAGGTAATATTGAATTAGCATTCTTCATTGCTTCAATTATTACATAAAATGCATCATATGCATAAGGAGCAAATTCGCCAGGTTCACTGATATCAATTCCCTTAATAGTCGAAGCAGTATCTTTAAATTTCCTCCAAAATTCTATAGCCTTAGGATCCTCTGAGAACATAGCTAGTGAAGGAGGTTGAGGAATAATAGACATAATACCCTCAAGAAATTCAGGTTCAGCAAGCTGAAGAATTCCCTCACTCATAGATTGTTTTTCTGTTAAAAACAAAGACTGAACCCCAACTGTCCTTGCTTCTGTAGCTATTTTTGCAAGTACGTTATATTCTCCACAAAAAAATATTAAATCTGCACCATCAAGTAATAAGTTTTCTGCTAATAGTTTATAATCTTCAGTCTCGGGTTTTAAAGAGTATTGCTTAATAATTTCAAAATCTTTAGTTTCATTATCTTTAATTGTTCCTGAAAGAAAATTTATAAAATTAACTGAATATTCACTACCATCATCAATAAAAACTGCGTTGTGGGGTTTTATCTTATTTATTATAAATTTAGCAACATTTTCTACTACCTGATTGTTGCTAATAATCACTCTAAAAAAATTGGAACCAGGTTTAGCTAAATCATCCCCTGGGGCTGAGGTGGTTATTATAGGAATGTTATACTCAAGATAATTTGGAATCGCAGCTTTAGTAGTAGCATTAAAAGCTGAGCCAATAACGCCTAAAACTTCCTCTTGAATTAACTCCTGGGAAACTAAAAAAGATTTTTCTGGATTTCCTTCATCATCCTTTGCAACTATGCTTATTTTATGATCATAGCCACCTATTATAACAGGAGCAAGCTCCTTAGCCGCTAAGCTCATGCTAACGAGTTGTTCTTGGCCATATGATTTAAATTCTCCAGAATAGACATTTTGACTTCCAATTTCTATTATTTTTTCTCTTTGAGTACAACCAAACAAATTAATAACAAAAATAATAAACAACAAGCACAGTAAATTTAAACTAATATAAAAATAAATTTTTTTTCTCATTACTTTTTCCCTTAAAAATTGAAAAGCAAATTAATTAAATACTATTAATTTTAATAATACTGAAAACAAAGTGAATTATACCAAAAAAATAAATTTTTATAATTATTTTTAACCTAATTGTATGTTAGAATTTAAAACAAGCTAGTTTTTTAAAAAAAATACAAAAGGAGGAATCATGTCCACAGCAATAGTTGCTGATAGTTCTCTAGACATACCAAAAGAATATATTGAGAAGTATAACATTACAGTCATACCACTTTACGTTTTATTTGGAAATGAAACATTCAAAGATGATGGCCAAGACATAACTTTAAAAGATTTTTATGACAGAATAAGAAATGGTAATATGATGCCCACAACATCACAACCAACTCCAGGTGATTTTTTAGAGGTTTATAAGGAGTTACTAAAAAAATATGACTCGATCATCAACATACTCATTTCAAAAAAAATGTCAGGAACAATTGCTTCTGCTGAGCTTGCAGTAAAAGATTTACCGGAGGCTGACATAACAATTATTGATTCTGAAAGTGTTCATATGCCTGGCGGCTTTATAGCCATAAAAGCTGCAGAAATGGCTTCACAAGGTAAATCAAAAGAAGAAATTTTACAAACTATAGATTTATATAAACAAAAAGTTAAAGTTTTATTTATTCCAAGTACACTTGAATATCTTAAAAGAGGAGGAAGGATAGGGAGAGCAAATGCTCTTCTTGGATCATTGCTTGAAATAAAGCCAATACTCACTATTAATTTAGGAGAAGTATCTCCTTTCAAGAATACAAGAAGATGGACTCAAGCAAAAGCTGAATTATTAAATACAATAGAAGCTATGATAAAAAATCCATCAGATCTAACTGTTTTTGTTGGTGACTCAGACATGAAAGATGAAGGTGATAATCTAGGGGAAGAAATCAAGAAAAGATTTAACCCAAAAAAATTAATTAGAGGAGACATTGGCTGCATAGTTGGAGCACATTTAGGTCCTGGAGCTATAGACGCTACATTTTATGAAGACTAATAACAGCAAAGAGGATAAAAATAATTTAAGACAAAAAATTAAGTCCTTAAGGGATCTTCTTTCTCCTGAAGATAGAATACAGAAAAGTAATGCCATTGCAGAAAAACTTTTTAAATTAGAAGAATATAAACAAGCAAAAAATATACTCCTATACTACCCTTTTAGAAGTGAAGTAGATACAAGAATTATAATAAATGATGCATTAAAAAAAGAAAAAAAAATTGCCTTGCCAAAAGTAGAAGGCCATAATATAAGTTTTTATTATATAAATAGCATTTTAAAAGACATATCTTCCGGATATTATGGGATAATGGAACCAATAAGCACCAAATGCTTAAAAGTAAATTTAAATGAATTTGATCTTGCAATTATACCTGCTGTTTGTATTGACAAGAATTTAAATAGGTTAGGGTATGGTGAAGGGTATTATGATAGATTAATTTCAAAGATAGATAAAAGAATTTTTAAAATTGCACTTTGCTTTGAGATACAAGTCGTTGATCATATTCCTATTCAGAAATATGATAAAAAAGTTAATATGGTAATCACAGAAGAAAGAATTATAAGAGAAAAATTTACAAATGAAAAATAAAAATCAATATATAGATTCTAATAATATAGCATTATTATTGCCTTCTTACAATGAGGAAAAACATATTGCTCCAGTAATAAAAAGTTGTGCAAAGTACAATTTGGATATTATAGTTGTTGATGATGGGTCTACAGATAACACTCCTAAAATACTTGACGAACTCAAAAAAGATCCTAATTTGAAATTAATAGTTTTAAGACATGAAACAAATAAAGGGAAAGGCGAAGCTCTAAAAACAGGCTTTAGTTTTGTTATAAATAATAATTATTTTGGCGTTATAACACTGGATGCAGATGGCCAGCATAATATTGAAGAAATAAAAGATTTTTTATTAGAAATAAATAAAAATAATCCCGATATCATAGTAGGAAGCCGATTCGGTAACACAAAAGGGATGCCTTTTACAAGATTACTCGCAAACTATATAACTTCTTGGATAATTTCTTTAATCTCGTTTAAGAAAATTAACGACGTTCAATCTGGTTTTAGATTTATTAAATCAAATGTAATTAAAAAAATAAAACTTGAAACAAGCAATTTTGATACAGAATCAGAAATCCTTATTAAAGCAAGCTGGAATAAATATAATATAACAAATGTGCCAATAAAGACAATTTATTTCCCTAATGAATTTAAAAGTCATATAAACCCTGTTAAGGATACTTTAAAATTTTTTGTTCTCTTAGCAAAAAGCATTGGTTGGAGAATACAATTCAAAAAAGATAACTAGCTACTGGATCACTAAAATACATAAGAATTTTAAATCTAAAATTAACTAATCAAACTTAAATTTTCCCTTAAGTCTAAAGAGTAAGCTTCCATTAGCATCTCTGCTTCTAAGATTTCAATCATTTTCATACAAACAATACCATCAAATTGTTTATTCAAATTTTTTTTAAGTTCAGATAATGCTTCTTCTTTACTAAGAGCTCTTCTATATGGCCTATCAGTTGTCATAGCATCGTAAGCATCAGCTATACTTATTATTTTTGCAAACATAGGAATACGATCCTTGCTTATCCCAAAAGGATATCCATTGCCATCATAACGTTCATGATGATATAAAATAGCTACTGCATTATCTTTTAAAAAAGTTATCTCTTTAACTATTTCATATCCAACAATTGGATGTTTTTTTATTTCGTTCCAATCATCAGAATTTAAAGTCCCAAGTTTGTTAAGGACAGAAAGCTCCACTTGAATTTTCCCTATATCATGCAAATTTGCTAAATTTTTTAAAGTATCAATATCATATTCACTCAACTTTAATTTCCTTGCTATCCTTTCAGAATATTCGGCTACTCTAACAGAATGCCCTGCAGTATAAATATCCTTTGCTTCAACAATTTTAACAATATGCATTATACTATTTAACAAAGCCTTCCGCTCATTCATCCTTAACATATACGTATACTGGGCAATTATTAAAGGCATCATCGTCAGTAATAAAGTAAACGGTCCATAAAGATTGTAAAGAAAAGAAATTGCTAATGCCATAACTGTGAGAAAAATATGGAATGGAAATAACCAAGCAAAATTAAAGATCCAAACGTTAAACACCTTAATATGATCGCTAATAGAAATTACTGCTGCAGTTAAAAAAGTATTCAAAATAAAGAAAATTATTGAAGATAAAAAAATAACTCCGACATTTTTTGGGCTAAATATATTATTAATATTCTTGTCAAAAAATATTCCAAAGACCCAGCTAGCAGAACTAATAGCTACTAAATACTGGCCACAGTTAAAAATGTGTTTATAGTAAGGTTCCTTTTTTAAAATGTCTCTTATACTTATCGAAGAAATTAGCGTAACTAATATTGCGGTGGAAGGACCAAAAAGAATAAGAGAGGCAAGAGAAATACCTAAATTTACAGAAACAAAACCAGCTTTTGGGAGTGGTACCGAAAAATTATCAGCTGCAAATATGAGTATGCCAAATAGCACCACTCCCAAAATAGAAATATCTTTGAATTTAAAAATTACACAACAAGATAGCGATAAACCAATAAAGAAAACAGTGAATACATAAGATATTAATATGTATTTTGCATTATCCTTCACTTATTTCCTTTTTTAAGAATTATTAGAAATTATAGCAAATATACATACAAATATACATAAAATAATTAGATATTCTTTTTAGATATCTACCATCTAACTGTTGAACCAAATCCTATCATTGAAAGAACCATCTTGAAGAATTTAGCCATTTTAATTAACCCCCCTTCTTATTAGAAATATCTGGATGCTTTTTAGCATAAGTCTACCATCTAACTGTTGAACCAAATCCTATCATTGAAAGAACCATCTTGAAGAATTTAGCCATTTTAATTAACCCCCCTTCTTCTGCAAATATCAGCAAAAATTAAAATTTCTTTTAGAATATCTTGATCGCTCTCGTACCAAGCTTTAAAAGATTTAATGGCTTCAAATATTTCTTCATTAAATACTAAAAAAATTATTAGTATGACAAGAATTACTATCATTACTATTAAGAGTTTTTCCCACCATCTCATTTTTTTACCTTCACAAAAATTTTTTCATGTTGCCATACTTTAAAATTTAAATTAAATTTTTAGTTCTTGCTTCAATAAACTCTTTGAGGTTTTCTGAAGTAACACGCCATGAGCTTCTGCCTTCTCGAACTTTAAAGCCCTTCAATTTTCCACTCTTGAGTAAATTCCAGACATTATCAACTGATAATTGCAGTATCTTTGCAACCTGCTCAGCAGAGTAAAGAACTAACTCTGATTCCTTTGGAAGTGAAGCTTGATACTGGATTTCTTGTTCATTAGGACCAACTAAAAAATCTAAAAAATTATTCAAATCAGTTTCTTTAATCCTTATAGCTTTATCAATCCTCACAGCTTTTAATTTCCTCTTTATAATTAAATTAATTATTTCTGCCTCACTTATCCCAACTATCTCTGAAACTTCTTTGATAGTATAAAACTTCTGCTCACTGTTCATTTAATCAAAAAATTATTTAGAAAATTTTTTAAATTGTGCTGCATTTCTATTATGTCAGTGTTGGTGCCATTAAACTTAAGATACTTTTTGTCTCTGTTGTTAAAAAAAGGAATTTCCACGTCTATTTTGTAACCTGTTATTTTTTCAAATTCCTTCATGGTTAAAAAATTCGAATTATAGGGATTATTAATTATTTGAAAAAATTTTTGATTTGAATGAATATTATTTTTTGTCTTTGCAGCATTCACAGCACATGTTTTCGATGATATTGATACCATCGTAATTAAAGTAGAACAACTAAAAATATTTTTAAAAAAATCATTAAAAAGCAGTGTTAAAGGCGGAAAATCAAAAATAACAACATTGTAGTTAGATTTTAGAAGATCAAAAAAACTGTTAAAAATTTTTTTATCTAAAATACTAATTATATTTGTAGATATTGGCGGGAGTAGAATACTTAGACCTTCTGAACTAATAGGATAAATAGATTTATTAAGTGCATCTAAGCCATCTTTGTAATTTTCGAAATAATAACTGAGGTTTGGAATAACATTGATTTTCAAATAAGTTGCAAGATCAGAGAAATTAGTAGAAAAATTTAAATCCACTAAAATAGTTTTTAGCTTAAGCTGATTACATATTATTGAGGCAATATTATAAGCAATGTTTGTCTTGCCTGTACCACCTTTTGTGGAAATCACAGAAATAAACTGTTGATTGACGATTTTAAAATTTTCAGATACTTTAGGTACTTCTTCTGTTATATCCTCTTCGAAACTGGAAATTATATTAATAATTTTCGCAATATCATCTATATTATCCAGCTTGTTAACATAGATAATATTTGAATAATTTTTTTTCGAAAAATTAACTTCAGATGTTAAAAATAATCTTATTTTAGGATTTTTTGCTAAGAAATTTTCTAACCAATTAACATTTTTTATCTCGCAATCTAGTATTGCATAATCTGGTATATATTCTTCTAAGTAATAGGAAAGATATTTATGTGATTTCAATACTATTATATCGAGGTTCTTTAACCTAAAATTACTGATATTATCAGTTATTTTAGTATTTTTTGAGACAATTAATAAAATTTTCACTTTAAATAAGTTATTTTATTATTTGCTATTATTTTAGCCTATATAATCAAAAAACCAAGAAAAACAATCTATTATTAATCTCTAAATATAATATAAGAGTTTTTTAACTATTTTATAATATATTTATTATTTAAATTTGTCAATTAAGCATTTAATAAATTATTTTACACAATAGTTGGGTTTCTTTTTTTATTACCATATATATTAAATGTTACTATCAGTTTCTTAGGTAGAAAGTTATTATTAAAAAATAAAATAAGTTAAAATAAATTATTATAGGTTAAATCAACAAGAGCAGTATTGAAATGGTGATTATTATTAATAGGCGTGTTTACTAGATACGAAAGTATAAATGGAATTAACTATAAGAGAGAGGGTGTTAGTTAATTTTAAAAATTTAGAAGTTTTTGTAATATTAGATCTTTTTTAATATCTTTTATCTCTATGTCTTTAATTTTTGAAAATTCTCCGCGAATAATTTTAATATTACTTTTTGGTATATCTAACTTTTTTGATAAAAATTCTATTAAATATTTATTAGCTTTGCCTTTTTGGGGCTGAGAATTTATTTTAACTCTAATCATACCATTATATAAGCCATCAATTTTAGTAATTGATGAATTGGGTTGGACAAAAAATTTAATAGCTTCTTTTTTCATCATCACTAAAAAATTCGTTAATTATATCTGGATTTGCAATATCTAATTTCTTTTTTTCTCTTGAAATATTTTCCTCTTCTTTAAATCCATAATTACCTTTTTGCTCATCTTTTTCTTTATTATGGCCTATATCTATACTTTGATTATTCTCTTCGATAAACTCCCTTAGCTTTTTATCTACTTCAGATTCAGCCTCTTCTTCTAAGTTTTGATTTTTAGCTTTATCTCCAGCTATCTGCTCTTCAATTGATTTATTGCCAACCATTTTATTTGCATCTGTCCTAATATCTGTAACTCCCTTATCTATCATAAAATCTTTATCCATTTCACTTAGTTTTAAATCAAAATCATTTAGAATGTTTTTTATTTTTGACACCAGGTTTTTATAATAATTATCTAGAATTTGTATTTTTTCTTCTATGTCTTGTTTTCTACTAAGTAAGCCACTTATCTCATTCTCTTCTACGCTTTTCTTTTGTTCAATTATTTCTTTTGCATCTAGTTCAGCTTTTTTCTTAATCTCATCGGCAACTTTATGAGCTGAAACAAGGACATCAGAAACCAACTTACTTATATCTTCTTCTTGAGATGGATTTTCAAATTTTATCCTATCAATGTTATCTTGAAGTTCTTTATTTTTTTTCAAAAGTCTATCAAATTCTATTGCAATAACATCTAAAAATTTATCAACCTCTTCCATGTTATAACCCTTAAAAGTAGTATGAAACTCTTTTTTTTGAATATATTCAGGATTTATATTCATTTTGCCTCCAAATGACAAGATAATGTTTATTAATAAAAAATTAATAATTTAAAATTTAACTTTAACTAAATGACTTTTCAATTTCACAAGCTTTTTGAAAAGCTGATTTTAAGGCTTCATTAACTATTAATTTAAACTTATTTTTTTCAAAACTTTCTAATGCTTTCTCTGTAGTACCACCTTTTGATGCAACTTTTTTGATTAAGCTATCTAATGAATCTTCTCCAAGATTCATGATTTCCCCAGAACCAATAAAAGTATCAATAACCATTTTTTTTGATATTTCAAACGGAAGACCATTTTCAACACCAAAATCAATTAAATGTTTACAAAATAAATAAAAGTAAGCGGGACCGCTTCCACTTAAAGAGGTTACAAGATTTTGAAATCTTTCCTCAATTAAAATAGTAGTCCCAACACAATTAAATAAATCAATAACAAACTTTAAATCAGTTCTTTTTGTGTACTTGCCTGTTGAAATAGCTGATAAACCCTTTTTTACTAATACAGGACTGTTAGGCATTACTCTTATTATTTTTGGCTTTCCTCCAAGTACCTTTTCAAAATAATAAGTGGGGATACCTGCAAGAATACTTATTATAATATTATTTGAAGCATTGTAGCTTAATTTAATTACAGGAATTATATCTGTTAAATTCTGTGGCTTAATTGACAATAAAACATAATTTGACAAATAAAAAATATCTGAAATATTATTACTTATTTCAATATTATATAAGTTGGTTAGCTTATTTGTTTTCTCTAAATCTATGTCAAAAATAATTATCTCTTCGTTTTTTAAAAATCCAGAGCTTAAAATACCGCTTATTATAGCGGATGCCATATTGCCAGTTCCAATAATTCCAATCTTATAACTCTTCATAAAAACCTTTTTCTCTTAACAACTCTTTTTCTTCAGAAGTAACTTCAACATTATAAGGAGTAATTAAAAAGACCTTATCAGCAACCTTTTCTATACTGCCATTTAAAGCATAAGTAAGACCACTACAAAAATCTATAATTCTTTTTGAAGTTTCTTGACTTTCATTCTGAAGATTAACTATAACGGGAATATCTGACTTAAACTTATCTCCTATTATTTGTGAGTTCTCAAAAGTATTTGGTTCTATTACAAATACTTTAAACTTTTTCTCCATTTTTGCTTCTTCAAGACTAGCAATTTTTTTAGAAGACTTAAACCAGCTGGTGGGTTGCTTAGATTGTAGATGATTTACTTCTTTGTCTTTGTAAGCTTCATCACTATAAACTTGAAGATTTCTTTCATTTCTGTAAGCCTTTGTCCTGTGTCTATTACTACTATCCCTTCTCTCTTGTGCAAAATTGTCCTTAAGCTCAATTTCGTTATTCTCTCCGATATCTTCATCTATAAAGCCAAGGAATGCTAAAGTTTTTTTAAAAAAACTAGGCATTTTAACTCCCATCTTATATTAGTTATAAGTATTTATTTAAATATAGCAGAACCTATTCTTATCATTGTTGCACCTTCTTCAATTGCAATTTTATAGTCGTTACTCATACCCATTGAAAGTTCTTTTAAGTCATAATGTTTAAAAGAGTCATCAAGTTTAAGTTCGTTTTGTATTTCTCTTAATTTTCTAAAAATACCTCTAATTAATACAAAATCTGATGTAAAAGGTGCCATAGTCATTAATCCACAAATCATTATATTTCTATATTTTAGCGCATCTTTAAAAAAACTGTTAACCTCACCCACTTTTAAACCAAATTTTGTTTTTTCTCCTGAGACATTAACCTCTACCAATATTTTTTGAACCTTATTAATTTTTTTACAGAACTTATCAATAGCTTCAAGTGTATCCAAATTATCAACCGAATGAATATATTCACATATAGGGACAACTTTTTTTACTTTATTGCTTTGAAGGTGCCCTATAAAATGCCAAGTTACGTCTTCTTTATTTAAAATATTAGCTTTATAGGTTAATTCGTTAGCTCTATTTTCACCAAATTCCTTGATCCCTAAATTGTAAACAATTTTTAATTGTCTACAATTAGCATACTTTGATGCAACTATTAACTTAACATCTTGCCTTTCTCTTCCAGATTTTAAACAAGAATTAGATATATCTTCCTCAATTTTTTGAATATTGCTTTTTATTTTTTCAAATTCATCCATATCTAAATAAAATCACTATACATCCAACTAATTACTACTAAAATGGATTTTTATCTTTCCTTAAAAATGTGGGAATGTCTAAAACATCGTCTTCATCATTAAACTTAATATCTTTTGTAGTCTCTTTAAGTTCAGGAAAAATACTCTCTCCCTCACTTATCTTTTTTGATGCAAAACCAAATTCCATCTTAGAATCTTTTGTACTAGTAATATCTTTTTCCTGTTTAGCTTTACTCTCATAATATTTTTCATTAAAACCTGTAGCTATTATTGTAACTTTTAATTTTTCTTTCATGCTCTCATCAATTACAGCACCGAAAATTATATTTGCATCAGGGCTAGAAGAATTTCTAATTATCTCAGCAGCTTCATTTACTTCAAAAAGTTTTAAATCAGGTCCACCAGAAACATTTAAAAGAATCCCTTTTGCTCCTTCTATAGATGCTTCGATAAGAGGACTATTAATAGCTTGCTGTGCAGCTTTTATTGCACGATTATCGCCAGATGCAACACCATCACCTAAAAGAGCATTGCCCGCACCCTTAATTATTGATTTAACATCTGCAAAATCTAAATTAATAAGTCCTGGTAAAGTAATAAGATCAGTTACACCTCTAACTCCTGCTTTTAATACATTATCGGCCAATTTAAAAGCATCAATTAAAGTTGTATTTTCATCTGCTATTTCAAGTAATTTGTCATTTGGGATGACTATAAGACAATCAACCCTTCCTTTAAGACTATTTATGCCCTCTTCTGCTTGTTGGGCTCTTTTAACACCTTCAAAAGTAAACGGTTTTGTAACGACACCAACAGTTAAACAACCTTCTTCTTTTGCAATATCAGCAATAATAGGTGCTGCGCCTGTTCCTGTCCCACCCCCTTCTCCACAAGTAATAAATACCATGTCAGCCCCTTTTACAACTTCACGAATCGCATCTCCTGATTTTTCAGCTGCTAATTTACCAATCTCAGGATTAGAACCAGCCCCAAGTCCTGTATCACCTATTAAAATTTTTCTATCAGCATTTGACATCATAAGGGCCTGGGCATCAGTGTTAACTGCTATAAATTCACAACCATTAAGATTATCGTCCATCATCCTATTAACTGCATTACTTCCACCACCACCAATACCAATAACTTTTAGTACAGCATAATAATTTTTATCAAATTCCAAACCCACATTAAACCTCCTATTTTTCACCTTTTAAAATTTTGTTTATAAAAATTTTAAATCTTTCAACAAAACTTTGATTTTTTTTATTCTTATTATTTATATTATCCAAATCTTCATAATTATCAATTTGAAAAGCATATTTTAAGAGCCCAACACCAGTAGAAAAAATTGGGTTGTTAACAACCTCGGAAGGACCTTCAACGTCAACAGATATTCCTATTCTTGAAGGCATTTTAAAAATAGAACTTGCTGTTTTTAAAATCCCTTTCATCTGAGAAGACCCCCCGGTTAAAACTAAACCACAAGGAATTGAATTTAAAAGTTCATATTCATCAATTTTTTCCTTTATAAGAAATAACATTTCTTTTACCCTTGAGCTAACTATATTATAAAGCTGTATGCTTAAAGTAGATTTATTAGTATTTATTATATTCATATCATTTACATTTACTTTATTTAAAAACTCAGGGAAATTATAATCGACATTGGCAAATCTTTTCTTAATTTCTTCTGCTTTACTAAAAGGGATATTTAAACCAATAGAAATATCATTTGATATTAAATCACCACCTACTGGTAAGCAAAATGTAAAAATCATCTTTTTATTCTTATAAATTGCCACATCGGTAGTACCTCCTCCTATATCTAAAAGAATAACACCACTTTCCTTTTCCTCGTTTGTAAGTACTGCTTCAGAGGAGGCAAGCGACTCAACAACTATATCTTCGATCTCGATATTTGCAGCTTTTACACAATTTACAACATTCTTAATTAAAGATACGGAACCATATACAATTAATAATTCAACTCCAAGTCTCTCTGTTGCTAATCCAATTGGATCTTCAATGCCCTTCTCTCCATCAGCTATAAACTGCTTTATTATAGTGTGCACAACTTCATATTGAGAAGGTAAGTGTACCCTGTTAGTTAATGAAACTAGCCTTTCGACATCAATTTTTCTTACAATTTTATTTGGTGAACTTATTGATATTTCATTATAATTATTTTCAAAAGCGATATGCTTTCCAGTAACCCCAATAAAAGCATTATCAATAAATAAATTTGAAGATTTTTCTGCCATTTCCACAGAATCAAGTATTGATTTAGTAGCTTCATTTAAGTCAATAATTAAGCCTTTTTTGATACCTTTACTTGGGGTAATACCATAGCCTTTTATTTCAATTATGTTATTTTTTTTTAATCTTCCAACTAGTGTACTAATTTTAGTCGTCCCAATATCAACGGCTGCTATTAGTTCATCTTTCCCAGACAATCTTCCTCCATTAAATACTTAATTTATTTTATTATAGGGTTATCGGTAATTCTTATATCTATTATACTATAGCTTATCTCTTCATTTTCAATTTCCTTAAAAATCTCTTCTAAGATAAGGTTTTTTTTAATCATTTCACTTTTTGAACCATATATAATAAGTTTATCATCAATAGTTCTAAAAAAAATATCCCCAAATTTATCTATTTCTATTCCGGCTGATTTAATTTTACTTTTTACAAAATCGTTAAAGGAATTATAAATCTCTCCTATACTGAGAACATTCTTAACTCCTATGTTCTCTCCAATTTCTGGCTGATGATTCAGGCAATCTTCAACTACAATAAGATTTTTGTAATCATCTTTATTCTTAGTAATATTATCAATCACGACCCCCTCATTATCAATCAAAAAAAAATTACCTTTGTGATTTATAATCAGGTACTGCTCTCTTTCAACTATACTTATAACAATTGTATCTGGAAAAATTTTTTCTAACTTTGCACTTTTTATTTTTGGGAAATTATTCACTAGCAAATCTTCAATACTTTTTTTATTGACCTCAAAAATATTTTTGCCTATGATATCTTTAAGATAAGATGTAATATCCTGGGTATCATAGGATTTATTATTCTTAAGCCTTACATATTTTATTTTAAAATAACTACTGTTATAAAAATAATTTAACCCAAATATGACACCAAAAAAAATCACCACACTTAGTAGTATCCATGACACAGCAAGAAATTTTCTAAAAAGACTTTTCCTTTTTCTTGATTTTATTCTTTTATCTTCATTAATTCTTTGAACCATTATTTATAAAAATTATTGCTTTAAGTTAGAAAAATTTAGTATTATCTCAACTAATTTTTCAAAACTAATCCCTGCCGCAGCAGCAGCTTTTGGGACAAGACTGGTAGCTGTCATACCTGGCATTGTATTTATTTCGAGTACAAAAGGCTCTTGGTTTTCACTTAGTATGAGATCAACTCTTGAAATACCATAACAACCAAGGCTCTTGTGAGTTTTTATTGATAGTCTGCTAATCTTCGCTGCTAATTCTTCTTCAAGTGGAGCTGGAACAATATACTCAGTTAAACCTAGTGTGTATTTTGATTTAAAATCGTAAAATCCACTTTTTGGTTTAATTTCAACTATGGGCAATGCATATGGTTTATCTCCTATTATGCTGACAGTCAGTAACCTACCTGATATAAATTTCTCTAATAATATTTTATTATCATAAATTTTTGCAAAATTAATTGAACTTTCCAGTTCTGCCTCATTCCCCACTATCGTAATACCAATTGTTGAACCTTCTCTTGCAGGTTTGACAACCATAGGGAAACCAATAAGTTTTTTAGCTTTTTTAAATATCAAGTTATAATCAAAATCATCATTGGTATCAAACCCGATATACCCAGGAGTTAAAATTCCCTCAAGCTCAAATAACTTCTTTGAAAAAATTTTATCTATAGCAAGCGAACTTGCAAGCACCCCAGAACCTGTATAAGGTATTTTGAACAATTCTAAAACACCTTGAACTGTTCCATCCTCACCATATTTGCCATGAAGAGCTAAAAAAGCAATATCAATATTAGTAAACACATTTATATTATCACCTTTAAAATCAATAAATTCAGCCTTATATCCCAGATTTATAAGGGCATTATAAATTCCTTCACCAGTTTTTAAGGATATTTCTCTTTCTGAAGAAATACCTCCACAAATAACACCAATTTTTATTTCACTCTTTCTTTTTGAAATTTCAAGCTCCTGAAAAGCCTCAGCTATTTGTAAATTACTTGAACCCAATTAAATGCACCTCATTTTCAAGATTAATATTATAATTATCTTTAACATAGCCAAAAATTATTCTTGACAGCAAAAAAATATCTTCAGGAGTAGCCATATTTGAATTTTCAATAAAATTTGCATGTTTTTGAGAAACAGAAGCACCCCCAAAATAAAATCCTTTAAGCCCTAATTCATCTATAAGTTCAGCTGCAGTTTTTTTTGAATTTAAAGGATTTTTAAAAAAACAACCTGCATTAAAAGTATTAAGTGGTTGGCTTGCTTTTTTAACCCTAATATTTTCATTAATTTTCCCAAATATAAGCTTTTTATTGGACCTTTCTTTTTTAAAATAAACTTTTGTAATAGCTAGCAAATTCCTTATATCTAAACATCTATAGCTATAATTTGTTGGCTTAAAATAATATCTTTTTTTTATAATTTCGTTTGAACCTAAAATAAAACACTCAATACTTTCAACATAGTTGCAAATACTATCAGTTTTATTGCCTGAATTCCCATAAACTGCTCCCCCAACTGTTCCAGGGACACCTGCTAAAAAAGAAAAGTCATAGCCCTGCTTACAGCAAGAGATTACAAACTTACCTAAATTAAAAGCAGCTCCACAACTTATAAGGTCGTTTTCAGAAAAATCAATAAAACTAAAATCTTTGCCTAATTTTAAAATTACATAATCATTATTCTTATCATTTATAAGTATATTTGTCCCATCCCCAATTAAATAGAACCTTATTTCATTTTCATAAAATAAATTAAGTATTTTTTGAAGCGAAACCTCATTTTTTATAACTATAAATATAGGGCATTTACCGTCGGTTTTAAAAGAGGATAATTTATTTAGACTATAGTTATAATATGTTTCAATATCCCCTTCATCTTTAATATTAGAATTTTTTAGTAATGACTCTACTTTATTTAAAATATCAAGCATAATCTACCTAATACACTCTTATTTAAAATAAATTGGCAGTTGAGTATTATTTTCCACTATTAATATGGCATTTAATTGTTATTTATTTTAATTAAACTATCAGACACTCTGGTAATATCTCCGGCTCCCATAAAAATAATTAGGTCTTCTTTTTTTGCTATTTTTTCAATATACTCTTCAATATCAGATAATTTTGGCAGATAAACAATTTTCTTACTAAAATCATTATCTATTAAATAATCGACTAATAGCCTACTTGTAATACCAGGTATTGGCTCCTCTCCTGAGCCAAATATATCTGTAATTATTAGGACATCAGTCTTATCAAAACATCTACTAAACTTACTATAAAGAGCTTTTAAGCGAGTATATCTATGGGGTTGAAAAACCGTAATAATTTTATTACTATTTAAATTACTGGCCGCATCAAGAGTTGCTTTTATCTCGGTTGGGTGATGAGCATAATCATCAACTATTAAAGCATCTTTAAATTTACCTCTTATCTCAAATCTTCTCTTTACCCCACTAAACTTTTCTAAAATATTTATACATTGGCTTAGATCTAAATTTAGCAAATACGAAACTGAGATAGCAGCAAGGCAGTTTTTTAAATTATGAATGCCAGGGATATTTAGTTTCACTACATGTTGATATTCCTGTTTATTTTTAAATTTTAAAGTAAATTGAGTACAAAACCCGTTTAATTTAATATCTTGAGCATATATATCATTTGTATCATCTAAACCATATTTAAT
>Ga0255347_1001540_pt1 | contig 36322 bp, 19 predicted proteins | sample wastewater_treat_2_FD_192479 | JGI IMG/M metagenome (GOLD analysis project Ga0255347, IMG submission 192479) | Wastewater microbial communities from Lulu Island WWTP, Vancouver, Canada - plant24 | ecosystem: Engineered > WWTP > Wastewater > Unclassified | place: Canada: Vancouver, British... | reverse complement strand
TCGTCGGCAACGGCGAGATTGAAAACATCCCGCTGGGCGCAATCGGCATCTACAGTTACTGCGACAAGCTCAAAGTCGGCCTGCAACAGCTGATGGCCGGCGCCCGGCGCTTCAGTGTGCCCACGATCAGCCGCCAGGACCTCATGTCCCTCACCGAGGAATGCAGCAAGGTAACCGGCATTCCCTACCTCATGGAGGCCTATCTGGAAGAAGCGGAAGCGATCCTCACCAGCTGACCGCCGGACCCGAGACACCGCCACCATTCATCCCCCGGTCCCCTCAGCCGAGGACGGACCGGGGGATTCTTTTTGCCATTCGACAGTGTTCATCTCTCTGGTTGGCCTTTCAGCCCGGGGCATGGTTCTTGCTTGATATCTGCATGCGGCCCTGGCGGCCGCCGTCGCCCGGCACCACCAGCCAAACGCATTCGGGGAAAGCCAAGAGGTAAGAACCATGCCCTGGCATTTGAAAATGAACAGCGGCCGGATTGCTTCGGTTGTCCTTCTGGCCATCTATCTGTTGATTTCAGTCGTTACGGTCGCGATTGTCAATCTTGAGATGCGTCGCGAAGCGCTGGTTGAGGCGGAGGCCAAGGCAAGGATGATCCTCGACCGGAACCTTGCCATCCACACCTACTTCTCCCATGACCTGAAGCCGCGACTGTTTGAATGGACCGCCCCCTTCCGCTCAGCGCAGCATTTTGATCCCACCTGGATGTCCTCCACTTATGCGGTGCGAAAGATTGACGAGCATTTCAAGTCTTTGAACAGCATGGACTACTATTATAAGGAGTGTGCCCTCAGCGCCCGGAGCCCTGAAAACGAAGCGGATGAGTTTGAACGGGCATTTCTGGACCGCATGAATCAGGACCCGGCGGTTGCTTTCTGGTCGGGGGTGCGGCGCGTGAACGGCACCCCCTCCTTCGTCATCCTTCGACAAGGGGGAATATTGGAGGATTCCTGTCTCCGCTGTCACAGTGAGCCTTCCCGGGCATCGGCGGATATGATCAAGCTTTATGGCGCAGAGCGGAGCTTTCACCGCCAGATCGGTGAGGTCGCCTCGGCCATTTCCATTCGCATTCCCCTGTCGGAAGCTTATGCCGCCGCCAATTCCTTTTCGTTTCGCCTGTCGGTTATCCTCTTGGCCGCAGTCGGGATCCTCCTCACGATGCAGCAGTGGGTCAACGCCCGCTATATTTACCGTCCCCTCTCCCAGATCCGGCGCAAGGCCATGGAGATTGCGACCTCTGACGCTCACCTGGGTGAGGAACTCCCGCTTGCCCAAGGGAAGGATCTGTCCGAATTGACCAGGGCCTTCAATGAGATGTCGAGAAACCTCCGACGGCACAAGGACCATTTGGAAGCGTTGGTGGCGGATCGAACGCGGGCGCTCGAGATCGCCAATCGCCAACTGCGCGACAGTAATTACCAATACCGCCTGCTGGCGGAATCGATCAACGATGTCATCGCCATCACCGATCTCAAGGGAAACTTCCTCTATCTCAGCCCGTCCGTGGAGAAGGTAACGGGCTGGTCTCTTCAGGAAGGGCTGTGCCTGAGCGCTCTCGAAGTCGTCCATCCGGATGACCTGGAAGTGGTGAGGCAATCCTATGAGATCCAACTGCCGGAACGAGCGGATAGGATCCTCCAGTGGCGCTGCCGCTGTAAGGCCGCAAGCTATGTATGGCTGGAAACCAACGCCCATCTGGTGGTCGATGAAGCGGGAGAGCCGCAGCATTTCGTCAGCAGCTCCCGCGATATCACTGCCCGCAAGAGAATGCAGGAGGCACTGCAGGCCTCGGAAGAGAAGTTTTCCCGGGTATTTCACACAAGCCCAGCACCCATCAGCATTTCCGAACTGGATACCGGGTGCTTCATCGAAGTCAACGAGGCGTTCTCCGCGATCACCGGGTATTCCCGCCCGGAAGCCATCGGCCACAGTTCGGTTGAGCTCGGCCTCTTTCGGTCGGAGAGCCAGCGGGTTGCGCTCATGCAGCAATTGCAGGAAACGGGCGGATTGCACGGGGTGGAGTTGCAGATTCCGGACCGAGCGGGCCGACCAGTCACCCTGCTATGGTCTGCAGAGCCGATCACGGTGGAGGGAAAGCGCTGCATCGTGTGCGTTGCAATCGATATCACCGAGCGCAAACGGGCGGAAGATGAGCGGGCCAGCCTGGAAGGGCGTCTCCGGCAGGCCCAGAAGCTCGAGGCCATCGGCACCCTCGCCGGCGGAATTGCCCACGACTTCAATAACACCCTGGGAATCATCATGGGCTATGCGGAAATTTCGCGAATGACCATGGCTCGCGAATCGGCGGCTCACGAAAGCATCGCCGAAGTGCTCAAGGCAACGGAACGGGCTCGTGACCTGGTCAAACAGATTCTGACCTTCAGCCGCCAATCCGACCAGGAAAAGAAGCCCCTGCAGGCCACTCCCATTGTCAAGGAAGTCGCGAAAATGCTTCGAGCGGCGCTGCCGACCACCATCGAAATCCGACTCGAGATCCAGACTTCCGCCACGGAAGACGTGATCCTTGCCGATCCGACCGAGATCCACCAGCTGGTCATGAACCTGTGCACCAATGCCGGTCATGCCATGCGGGAGAAGGGGGGAGTCCTGGCGATTAAGGCCGCAAGGTTCCGGCTCGAGGCCGAAACCCCGGCACCGGGCCTCAAGCTGCCCCGCGGCGACTATCTGCAGCTTTCCGTGAGCGATACCGGCCATGGGATCGACCCGGCTTTGCTGGACCGGATCTTCGATCCCTATTTCACTACCAAAGGGCCTGGCGAGGGAACCGGGCTGGGATTGGCGGTGGTCCACGGGATTGTCGAGAGCTGCAGGGGGGCCGTGGCGGTGACCAGCGAACCCGGCGTGGGAACCACTTTTCGGGTTTACCTGCCGACCTTGGCGAGACAATGCGCAGCGGCCGACCGGGTCGTTGAGAGCCTTGAGGGTGGGACGGAGCGTATTCTGCTGGTGGATGATGAGGAAGGTCTGGTCAGGGCCGGCAAGAAAATGCTGGAAACCCTCGGCTACCGGGTCACCGAGGCCTTGGGCAGCGTTCAGGCCCTGGAGCTCTTCCGCCATCAACCGGAGGCCTTCGATCTCGTTATTACGGATTACACCATGCCGCACATGACCGGCACCAATCTGGCAAGGGAATTGCTTGTCTTACGCCCGGGCCTGCCCGTCATCCTCTACACGGGCCGTCCCGACGGCATCAATGAGGCGGAAGCCAGGGCTGCCGGGATTCGTGAATTTATCATGAAACCGCTCAACCGGGTGGCGCTGGCAAAGAGCGTTCGCCGGGTTTTGGACGGAGAGGAAGGCAGGTTATGAGCAACCGGCTGATCAAGACTATTCTGGTGGTAGACGACCAGGAGGAATACCGGTCGATGCTGTCCCAGTATCTCACCAAGCTGGGCTATGAGGCGGCGACGGCCGTTGATGCTGAAGACGCCGCCCGCTGTCTGGCCGAGAAAACCTATCATTTGGTCATCTCGGATGTCCGCATGGAGGGCAAGGATGGCATTGTCCTCATGAAGGAATCCAAAAGCCTCCATCCGGGCCTCGAATTCATCATCATGACCGGCTATGCTGCTGACTATTCGTATTGCGACATCATTGCCGCCGGGGCTGCCGACTTTGTGGTGAAACCGTTCGAAATGGGCAAACTGCAGTCCAAGTTGGAGCGGATCGAGCGAGAAAAGCAGCTCTTTCGGCAACTCGAAAACGCCAATGCCGAACTGAACCGCACGAACCGCCTGTTGCAGCAGCAGATTGAAGAAAAGGAACGCATCGCCGAGGAGCTGCGCCACGCCAAGAGGCAGATGGAAGAACTTCTTTCGGAAAAGGTCGGCAAATTGTCAAAAGCTGGTGAGCTGCTCCGGCAAAGCAGGGAAAGATTCAGCGAAATCAACGAACAATAAGTTCCGGTTCAGGGACCATTATGAAAGGAGGCCGCTTGAGAGCGGAGCCGCGAGAGGGTCTCATCAGGACTGCGGTAACCAGGGTTGCTGGCTGGTTTCGAAGCGAGCCAGCGGCTGGCCGGAGACGGGCGGCCGACGGTCGGGTGTCGGAACAGCACGGCGGAGCGCCGCAGCCTGGCGCGAACCTGGAAGCACCTTCGGCAACCCTTGCCCGAGCATCGATGGTCACCCAGAAAATGGCGGTCCTCAAAGAAACCCTGGAGCTCAGCCCGAATCTAAAGCCCAAAATCGAGAAGGAGCAATCCCTGCGGGCCTTGTTGGCACTGGCTTCCGAGGAACTGTTATTCCGCTTCAGCAAACTTGCTGAAATCGGCTTTCTCGGGCCGGAATCCGCCGCCATGCTCGTCCTGTTCCAGGAGCAGATTGCCTCCGTGCTCGCCTGCAAGGACGACGCTCGCGGGCTGGATCCCATCGAAGAGGTGGAGCGCCTCACCTGGGAAAATTTGACCCTGCAACACAAGATCAAAGCGCTCCAGAAACACTACGTCCAGAAAGGGGTGGTCACCGAACGGGAGCTGGCTCTCGAAAAGGAGCTCGAAGGTCTCCAGAGTCTGATGCGCGATCAGCGCCAGCAGCTCCTGGTGGCTCGAAAAAAGGGCAAGCAGCTGGCTGACTTGCAGGCAGTGGTCCATTCTTTGAAAGCCAAGAACAACCTGCTCACCTCCAAAGTCGATTATCAGGGTAAGCTGCTGCGATCCTTTACCGCCGACCAGCCGAGACAACAGGAACTGGTGGCCATGATGGAAAACCTGACGGAGCAGAACAGTCAGCTCAAACGTGATCTTGAACAGCAGTACGCAGCATTTCGGAAACTCAGGTCCGGCACCGCAGGAGAGCGGATTGAGGCGGCTGCGGAACTCATTGATAGCAGCCTGGAACTGCATGATGAGTTAGAGGAGCGGCAGAGCCTGCTGGACCATGTCAAGGGTCCTGCCGGCGTCGAAGAAGATCTTCTGGAGAGGATCGAGCGGCTCACCGAAGACAATGCCAACCTCCGCAGCCTGTACGAAGCCGGAGATCAGCTCCAACGCTGCCTGTCAGCCCCGGAAGGAGCTGCAGGGGGGAGCATCGAGGCCATCACAACCAGAATCAGAGCTCAGAATACCCGGCTCGAGGAGACCGTCGAGGAGCGACAAGAACAGCTGCAATTCTCCGAGGAAACCCCTGCCAGTGCCCACCTGTTCCGCACCTGCATCCGCCTCAAAAACGAAAAGCGCGAGCTGGCCAGGGAAAACCGCCTCAAAGAGCAGGCCTTTCAGCAGGAAGCGGCCGAGAAGCAGCTTCTGCGGAAGCAGCTGCGACGGGCGGAGACGTTGCATCGAGAAAACCTCCAGCTGCGAGGCCGGGTGCAGGAGATCGAACGACTCACGAAGATCCTGAATCAGCTTGCGAAGCAAAATGAGCTTCTGAAAAAGGAACGCGGCGAACTTTGCCTCAAGTGCGAAAGGGCCACTCTCGAATTGACCAGGGTGAACGAGAAGATGGCCAGGATCAGCAGAGAATACCAGGCCCTCATTGCCGAATACGAGAAACTGTTCGGCGAGCAATGAGCGGATTGGTGCGGCGGTTGCCGGGCCAACGGGTTCGCTGTCATCCCGGCGGCGTCCCCTGGTGAGACCGGAAGGAAACTTGGAGTCCGGGGCAGGACCTTACGGGGTAGTGGCTTTATGAATGCTGTGTTCGATCTTTACGACCTCGCCTTACTGCTCTTGTCGGTGCTGCTGATCGCCCTCACGGTCAAGCTCATCCGATATCGGGCCGACTTTGGAGCCCAGCTCCGTGCTCGAACCGCCGAATTGCAGGAAAACCGGGAGATCTATCGGGGGTATTTTGCCACTTATCAGGGCTGCGCCTTCATCACCTCGGTAGAGGGCACTTTCATTGACTTCAATGATGCGGCCCCGGCCTTTTTCGGCTACCAGAACCGGGAAGAACTCCTCGGAGTCAGGATCACGGAGATTTTTGCCGTCCCCGCCGAGTGTGACGCTCAGTTGGCTCTGATCCGGGAAAAAGGACTCATCCGGGAGCAGCCGGTGCACTTGAAGAGGAAGGATGGCACCAGCATCTTTGCCCTGGTGACGGCAATGGCCAGGCGGGATCGCGCGGAGCGGGTCATCGGCTTCCAGGGATCGATCCGGGATATCACCCTGCGGGAGAAGGCGGAACAGGCGATGAGGGATGCGGTCAGACGCCTGAACGACATGATCGAATTCCTCCCGGATGCAACCTTCATGGTCGATCTCGACGGCAAAATCATTGTCTGGAACAGGGCGATGGAAGCCATGACCGGTTGTTCCAAGGAAGAGATGCTGGGCAAGGGTGAATATGAATACGCCATCCCCTTCTACGGTGAGCGCCGCCCGCTCCTGATCGACTACGCCCTGCGGTCGTCGGAGGAGATCGAACAGCTGGGGTATTACGAGATCCGGCGAAACGACGATCTGCTTTGGGCGGACGCCTTCATCCCCCGGTTGGATCATGGCGCCGCGGCCTATCTGTCCGGTACCGCGGCGAGGCTCTACAATGCCGTGGGTGAGGTGGTGGGCGCGGTGGAATCCATCCGGGATGTGACCCAGCGGAAACAGGCGGAAACGCACCTGCAGGAAAGTGAGAACAAGCTCAATCAAGTGCTGAAAGCGGCTCAGGACGCCATCATCATGATCGATTCCCAGGGACGGATTATCCTTTGGAATGACGCCGCGGTAAGGATGTTTGGCTATGATACGGAGGAAGTCCTGGGCCGGGACCTTCACCAGTTGCTCGCCCCCGTTCGGTTTCATGAAGCCCACGCTGTGGGATTCGCCGAGTTCCGACGCACCGGGAGCGGTCCTGCCGTGGGGATCATGCTGGAACTGCCAGCCCTGCGCAAGGGCGGTGGAGAGTTCCCGGTCGAGATTTCCCTGTCGTCCCTGCTGTTGCACGGGGAGTGGCATGCCATCGGCATCCTGCGGGATATCACCGAGCGGCGGCAGGCTCAAAATGAGTTGGTCGCCACCAACGCACAACTCGAACAGGCCATTGCGCGGGCCGATGAAATGGCCTTGCAGGCCGAGCTTGCCAACCAGGCGAAGAGCGAATTCCTGGCCAACATGAGCCACGAGATCCGCACCCCGATGAACGGGGTGATCGGCATGAGCGGTCTGCTGCTCGATACCGAACTCACCGCCGAACAGCGCCAGTATGCCCAGCTTGTCCGCTCCAGCGGTGAGGCGCTCCTCAGGGTGATCAACGATATTCTCGATTTTTCAAAAATCGAAGCCCGCAAACTGGAGCTCGAAGTCCTCGACTTCAACCTGCGCGCCACCCTGGAGGATGCGGCCGAGCTGCTGGCTCTGAAAGCCGAGGAGAAAGGCTTGGAGCTGGTCTGTATGATCGATCCGGCGACGCCGTTGTGGCTGCGTGGCGACCCGGGTCGATTGCGGCAGGTCCTCGTCAATCTCGGCGGGAATGCCGTGAAGTTCACCCATGAGGGGGAAGTTGTCATTCGGGCCGGCCTGGCAAACGAGGACGACCAACAAGCCATGGTGCGCTTCACGATCTCGGATACGGGCATCGGGATCCCGGATGACCGCATCGGCACGCTCTTCTCGCCCTTTACCCAGGTGGATGGCTCGACCACCCGCAGGTACGGGGGCACCGGCCTGGGACTCTCCATCTCCAAGCAGCTGGTGGAACTGATGGGAGGGCAGATTGCGGTCGAGAGCCGCGAAGGGGAAGGGTCCATCTTCAGCTTCGCCGCCATCTTCGGAAAACAGCCCCCAGACGCCCGTCATCTGTCGGCCCTGGCTGATCTGACCAACGTGCGGGTGCTGGTGGTCGACGATCACCCCACCAACCGCCTGTTGGCGACCACCCTGGCCCGTTCCTGGGGTTGCCGCATCGACGAGACAAGCGATCCCAGGTCGGCGCTGTCGCTGCTCCGGACGGCTGCGCGAAGCGGAGATCCCTACCAGGTTGCCCTGCTCGACATGCAGATGCCGGAGATTGATGGCGAAGAGCTGGGACGTTTGATCAAGGCCGACCCGGGGGTTCGAGACACGGTCCTGATCATGATGACCTCCCTGGGGCAGCGGGGTGATGCCCGCCGCCTTGCAGGCCTTGGCTTCGCCACCTACCTCACCAAGCCCATTCGTCAGGAACAGCTGCACGATGCCCTGGCTTTGGCACTGGGAAGAAAGACCCGTGGCACCGAGACCACCCCTCAACCGCTCATCACGCGCCATACCGTCGCCGAGGCCCGCCTGCAAGGGGCGCGCATCCTCCTCATCGAGGACAATATCACCAACCAGCAGGTCGCGGTGGCCCTGCTCAAGAAGCTCGGCTGCCGGGTCGAGGTGGCGGCCAACGGCCAGGAAGCCCTCGAAGCGTTGCGCACCATCCCCTATGACCTCGTGCTGATGGATTGCCACATGCCGGAGATGGACGGCTTCGAGGCCACCCGCCGCATCCGGAATGCCGACTCGACTGTCCTTGACGTCACCATCCCGGTCATCGCCATGACCGCCCGCACCATGGCGGGAGACCGGGAAGAATGCCTTCAGGCGGGCATGAACGACTATCTGGCCAAACCGATCGATCTCAATACCCTGGCAGCGATGCTTGCAAAATGGCTTCCCATAAAAACCGGCAACTTGAACCTGGGGAGTGGTGGGATGGAGCATGAATCCGATGGCTTGAAACCGGAGGCTCAAGAGGGAAGCGGGCTGGACGGTCATTTGCGGCTTTCGAATGCCGAGTGCGCCGCCCCCGTGCCGGTCTTCGACAGGACGGGCCTGGTCAGCCGGGTCATGGGGGATGAGGAGTTGCTGAAACTGGTAATCAGCACCTTCCTCGCAGAGCTCCCGGTTCAAATGGAGGCTCTGCAGGCCTGTATCGAAACCGGCGACTCTCTCGGGGTGGCGCAGAAGGCCCACACCATCAGGGGTGCGGCCGCCAGCATTGGCGGCGAGGCCCTTTGCGAGGTGGCCTGGGAGATGGAAAAGAACGCGACGACGGGCGACCTGAAAGCTGTGTCGGCGCTCTTTCAAGAACTGGCGAAGCAACGCCGGGCACTGGCAGCAGAATTGAAACTCGAAACAAGATAAAGCAATGAACACCCCACGGCCCGATAACCCCTGCGCCAAATGCGAATCTCCGGTCGGTGCTCCCCCGCCCCGAGGCTTCGATCAAGGGGTTGCAAGCCCCAGTTCCCGGTTCCCGGTCCTGATCGTCGAAGACGATCCCACGTCGCGGCTTCTTCTGACGGCCATATTGCGGAAGGCAGGCCATGAGGTGGTGGCGGCTTGTGACGGTTTCCAGGCCTGGGAGCTGCTGCAGCAGCCAGATGCGCCGAAACTTGCCTTACTGGACTGGATGATGCCCGGCCTGGACGGCGTCGAACTGGTCCGGCGGGTCCGGGCCGTGCCGACCGACCGGCCTCCCTATCTCATCATGCTGACCACCCGCAGTGGGAGTAGCGACATCATAGAAGGTTTGAGAACCGGCGCCGATGACTACCTGGTTAAACCGTTGGACCCCGGCGAACTGCTGGCCCGACTCGAGGTCGGTTCTCGCCTGATCGGCCTCCAGAACCGGCTGGCTGAGAAGATTCGCGAACTGGAGCAGGCCCTGGAGCAGGTCAGAACCCTCGAGGGGATTCTTCCGATCTGCAGCTACTGTAAGAAAATCCGAGACGACCGCAACTACTGGCGCCAGGTGGAAGACTATGTGGCCTCTCACTCGGAAGCCAGGTTCAGCCATGGCATATGCCCCGACTGCATGAGCAGGCACTTCCCGGAGTTTGCGGGAAAGCATGCAAAACCGCTGGAGGAGAATGCCTCCTGAGCTCGAGCAAGACCCTCCCCTAGCCCTGCTCAACCACCCTGCGGATCAATCCGGCCATGCTCCTGAGGCTCACCGGTTTCATCAAGAGCGCGGCGATGCCGCACCTGGCCATCGCTTCCCTGCTGATCTGCTCGCTGTAGCCGCTGCTCAGAATGATGGGAATATCGCTTCGCAGGTTTTTGATGTTCTTGGCCAAATCGAGGCCCGTCATATGAGGCATGGTGAAATCGGTGATGACCAGGTCGAAGTCCAGGGGCGTCTGGCGAAAACAGTCCAGGGCTTCGATGCTGCTGAAGCTGGCGGTCACCCGGTATCCCAGCCTTTCCAGCAATTGGGTGAGAGCCCTGGCAAGAAGCTCTTCATCGTCCACCAGCAGGATTCGCTCCTGTCCCCTGGGAAACTGCTCGGGCATGGTCTGCATTTCACTGACGGCAGAAGTGAGGCGGGGAAAGTGGAGATGAAACAGCGTACCCTTCCCGGGTTTGCTGCGGACCGTAATCGCGCCGTGGTGATCCCTGACAATGCCGTGGACTACGGCCAGGCCCAGGCCGGTGCCCTCACCAGGGGCCTTGGTGGTGAAGTATGGGTTGAAAATGTGGCCCAGGATCTTCCGATGCATGCCATGCCCGGTGTCTTCAACGGCCAGTCTCAGATAGTCACCCGGCGCAAGCTCTGGCGTCTCAGTCACATCCAGGGGAGCGACATGATGGGGCGAAAGGCTCACCGTCAGCGTACCCCCCTTTTCGCGCATGGCATGAGCCGCGTTGGCAGAGAGGTTCATCAGGAGCTGGTGAATCTGGGTCGAATCAGCCATGACCAGGTCGTCACCCGGCGTCACGGTTATTTCCTGGCGGACCTCGATGGTTTTCGGCAGGGAGGCCCGAATGAGCTTCATCGCTTCCCTGATAACCGTGCCCAACTGCACCGCCATTTGCTCGCGTCCATCCTTGCGGCTGAAGGTGAGAATCTGCTTCACGAGGTCCTTGGCGCGGTGAGCGGCTTTTATCACTTCCTCGAGGCTTGCCTTCTCCGGGGAATTCTCGGCCAGGGTCAAACCCGCAATCTCGGCATAGCCCATGATGATCCCCAGGATGTTGTTGAAATCGTGGGCGATGCCGCCGGCGAGCGTGCCAATGGCTTCCATCTTCTCCGCCTGGCGAAGGCGGGCTTCCAACCTGATGCGCTCGGCCTCGGCCTGCTTGCGCGAGGTGATATCGCGGATGACGCTCAGCAGCACTCTTTCTCCCCCGGTTTCGACGCCGCGGGAACTCGCCTCGACGGGAAACGTCGTACCGTCTTTGCGCTGATGCTCCGTTTCGATGGCAAAACCTTCAGCGAAGGCCCTGGCAATCAGATCATCCGTTTGCTGCCGGACGTGACGGGCACGCAGATCATGAATCTTCAGGGTGAGCATCTCTTCCGGGGTATAGCCGTAGGCCTTGAGTGCCGCTTCATTGGCTTCGAGAAGCCGACCGTCGGACGCAATGAAGAGGATGATATCGTGCGCATGCCTGGAGAGAAGCTGGTAGCGTCTCAGGGCCTCTTCACCCTCTTTGCGGGCGGTGATGTCCTCAACGCGTCCTTCGTAATAGAACAATTCACCGTTGTCGTTGTGGACGGGGTAGGCATTGAAACTCGCCCAGAAGACCGAGCCGTTTTGCTTGCGCTGCCTGACTTCGAAATCCCTCACCTCTCCCCGCTTCGCGATCAAGCGCTGGAACGCACGCCGATCTTCCGGATTCAGATACAATTGGTCTGCAACCGATGAGACCGCCCCCATCAGTTCTCCGGCGGAGGCATAACCGAACATCCTGGCCAGAGCCGGGTTGGCGAGGATGATGCGGCCCTCGGCGGTGGTCTGAAAGATACCCTCTACGGCGTTTTCGAACAGGTTGCGGTATCTGCTCTCGGCTGCCCGGAGCGCCTGTTCGGCCTGCCACCGTTCGGTGACGTCCCAGAAGATCCCCTGGAGGCCGACCAGCCCCTGATCGGTATCGAAGAGCGGAGTCTTCATCAGATGAATGCGGCGCAGCTCACCGTTCAAGCCGGGATAGAGTTCCTCCCGCTCCACTATGCCACCGGAACCCATTACGAAGGTGTCGGCGGCTTCGTACCGATCCGCCAGCGCAGCAGGAAAAAGATCCCGACTGGTCTTGCCCAGGATTTCGGCGGAACTCCTGCCCAGGCTTGCGCAGAACTGCTGGTTCACAAACGTGTAGCAGCATTGAAGATCCTTGCGAAAGATACACTGCGGAAGGTTCTCCACCAGGGAATGGTAGAAGAGCTGACTCTCCCGGAGCGAACGGGTCCGCTCTTCCACCAGGAGTTCAAGCCGGTTCCGGTATTCCTCATTGGCGGCTTCCAGCCGCTTTTTTCCCTCGAGGAGCCCCCCGAAGTTGACGGCCCGCTCGACGGCATGCTGCAGAGCGGCTTTCTGGAACGGTTTCACCAGGTAATCGTGAGCGCCCAGCCGAACGGCCTCTGCTGCCGTTGCCACGGTCGGCCAGCCCGTGACGATGATCACCGGGGTTGTGACAGCCTGGACTCGCAACTCCTTCAGCAATTCCATCCCCGGTACTTCCGGCAGATGGAGGTCCAGTACTACGGCGTCAAAGGTTTGCTGATGAAGCTTGCGCTGCGCGTCAGGAACGTTCCCGGCCGTTTCCACGGAGTAGCCCACTTCTTCAAGGCATTCCGCGAAGGCCTTTGCAGGGTCTTTCTCATCATCGACTATCAGAATCCGCGCCACTGCCCGTGTCCTCACTGTCGCCTCAACACCGTGCCGGTCTCTGTCTGATAATTCCCGTCTGACCACCTCCGGTAAGAAGATCCTGACCCCGTCCGGATTGTCCGCCGGCAACTCATCTCAGAGTGCCGGAGGGGCTCAAGGCCACCTGCAACCCCCTGGGGCAGCGGGCAGCAAAGCAGCGGCCCGTCGGAGCAGCAGTTTCAGCTCGGCCACCCGGAACGGTTTGCGCAATGCTCCCCCAAACCCGAAAGCGGCATGATCTACCATGACGGGATCGCTGCCGTAACCGCTGGTGACGATCGCTTTAACTCCCGGATCAAGCTGGATCAAGTCGTTGATGATCTCCTCCCCGCCGCGGGCGGGCGCCACCAGCTCGCAGCCGAGATACTGGAGCAGTTCGGCCGCCATTTCGCAAAACATCCGATCATCGTCCATCACCAGCACTTTACGTGGGACCCCGGCTGGTGGCTCCTGCCCATGGTCACGGTATTCCATGACAACTGCCTCTACCGAAAGTCGGCATGCTGCCGCGCTCATGCCGCCCCGATCTCCCAATGGCCCCTGCTGCACCTCTTGCCCGAGCCATGACTGCAAAGCTGCAAGCTGGCTGGCTGCTGCCCTCAAATCCTCTGGACCAGGTCGTGCCCCGGGCCACCCAGGCTATGCTCCCGATACTTTGAGATCTTTTCCAAAACCGCCACCACCTCATGCAAATTTTGGTTCGCACTCGTATGGTAACAACACTGCAGGGACAAGGCCTGGTTCAAGGCTTCACTGCTGTCATCGGGCAAGATGAGCAGGTTGCGGACGCTCTTGAGCATCCCCTTGAGTGATACGGCCACGGCAAGATCGTGGTGAGTCAGCATTGCCAGGACGACGGTGGTTGCTCCCGAAAAGCTTGTCAGAACCGATTCGATAAGCTCTTCGGCAGTTTGACAGACGGCCATCGTATCCTGGGGCAGGCGGCGGGCAGCTTCATCCATGAGTTGCCTCAACCAGGGCGTTTCGGAGGGCACAAAGAAAATGATCGTATGCATCGCAAAAACCTTTTCTTCCATAGCAGACACAACCCTTATACCCGCTGCAAAGCATATTCCATGCCAGTGAGTGAGCCGGCAACTCCCTCACCCCAGTCCCTTGCAGCAGGCGGGTAGTTCGGGATTTGCCGGAAATTCATTCATGACGGGTGCCGGAGCAGAACATCGAGCAGCACCGTACCGGTGGAAAGCCGACCAGTCCAACAAACGAGACACAGCACGTTCGGATATTGGACAAGCAGGAGTCACTCCATACGGGGCAACGGTTGGCGACAGTCTAATAAAGTGGACAGCGCCGGCGGCAGGCCGGGGCGAACCACCCACGTCTTTCGGAGTTTCCCGGCCCCCATCTCGGTCCAAATGGCGCACTTCCGGCATGGCTCGGACCCGCACCGAAACCGGCTCCGGCCCCTACAACTCGTATTTCTTCAAGAGTTGATAGAACCTTGCGCGGGAGAGCCCGGAGAGCCGGCAGCATTGGTCGATGTCACGTCCGACCGAGCCGATGAGGTCCGCCAGGTACTGGCGCTCGGCGCTCTCTCGGACCTGCTGGAGCGTGGTGAGGGGAGGGTTCCCCGAAGTGTCCGCTGGCCCCGGCGTCGGCGGTGAGTCGCCCCCTTCCAAGGCTGGTGAGGTATGAGACACAGAGCTTCGCGCGGCCTTCACCCGGATGTAAAGGGGCAGGTGGCAGGCATAGAGGGTCGGTTCATCGCGGGTGAGGGTGATGGTCCGTTCGATCACGTGGATCAACTCCCGCACGTTGCCGGGCCATTCATAGCTTTCCAGGGCTTCAATGAAATCGGGGGAAATGCCTTTGCTGTCGATCCGGCAATAGCTGCAAATGCGGTGGACATGATGCAGCACCAAATCACGGATGTCTTCGAGTCTGGTGCGTAGCGGCGGCACGACGATCGTGATCGTCTGCAGGCGAAAAAAGAGGTCCTCTCGAAAGTTCCCGGCCTTGACCAGTTTGAAGAGGTCGCGGTTACTGGCGGCAATGAGGCGAAAGTTGCTGTTGATTTCCCGGCTCGAGCCAACGGGCCGGAACCGCCGTTCCTGGAGTACCCTGAGAAACGCCTTCTGCAAGGCAAAGGGCAGCTCTCCCACTTCATCCAGCAGCAGGGTGCCGCCATCGGCCTGTTTGATCAACCCGACCCGATCATGAGTTGCACCGGTGAAAGCCCCCCGGCAGTGGCCGAACAGCATGGACTCAATGAGAGACTCGGGCAAAGCCGCACAGTCGACCACCACAAAGTTCCCCGCGGCCCGAGGACTGTTCTCATGGATGGCGGCGGCAATGAGTTCCTTGCCGGTACCGGTCTCGCCCTTGATGAGGACGTTGACGTCGCTCCCTGCCGCCTGCGCCACGAGGTCCAGGCATCGAGCCAAACCGGGACTGTTGCCGACAATGTTGCCACGCTTGAGCGCCATGGCCGTATTCCGGCAGACCTTGGCCTCACGGTACTGGGATGCCCTGCGGAGCGCCAGCATCATTCGTTCCAGGGAGGCGGGCTTTTCCAGGTAGTCCCAGGCGCCGCTGCAGATGGCGAGCTCGGCCCCGTCCTGGCTTCCAAACCCGGTAATGATGATCACTTCCGGGCAGGACGGGGCCTCTCGGATTTGAGGCAGTCCGTCCACCAGACCGTCGCCGTCCGGCATCCGAACGTCGAGGAAGACGACGTCGAAGGTTTCCCTGCTGACCTTTTGGAGGCCGTCGCCAAGCCGCTGGGCCGATGCGGCCGTATGTCCCAGTCGCTCCGCCATCCGGCAGAACATCTGGGAGAACTCGGGATCGTCATCGATGATCAAGACCTTGGCCAAGGGCACATCCTGCGTCAACGCCGGGATTACGTCAAAGAGTTCAACCCTGTAGTTATCATGAATCATTAGCCTGTCGCAACCCGCAGCTTTTCGAGACAGGCTCCTATTCAAACTGGTATTGTTTCTCCCAGAAAAGCCGGAGACAAGCCTGGACCACGCCTCGATCGTACAATCGCCCCTGGTGTCGGCCGATTTCCTCCAGGGCCGTCGCCAGACCGATGGCTGGCCGATACGGTCGATGCGAGCTCATGGCTTCAACCACGTCTGCGACGGCCAGGATTTTTGCTTCGAGGAGGATGTTTTCCTCCGTGAGCTGCTGCGGATAACCCGAACCGTCCAGGCGCTCATGGTGCTGGTGGACGATGCGGGCGATGGGCCACGGGAAGTGGGCCTTCCGGAGGATTTCATAGCCCACCTCCGAATGCTGACGAATGAGGCCGATTTCTGCCAGCTTGAGCTGATTCGGTTTGGAGAGGATCTGTGAGGGCACCGAGATCTTGCCGATATCATGGACCAGTCCGGTCATGCGGATAGCTGTCAGGGTCGGTTCCGGCAGCCCCATTTCCGCGGCTATGGCTTGAGCGAGCCGGGCAACCCGGCGCTGGTGGCCGGCCGTATAAGGATCGCGGATTTCCAGGGCCGAGGTCAGGACTTCCACGATTTCCATCAAGGTTTCCTGGAGTTGACGGAGGACCAGTTTTTCCCGCGTGATCCTGTCCAGTTTGGCCTCGAGCTCGCCAACCTGAAAGGGCTTGGCAATGAAATCCGCGGCCCCGGCAGCAATGATCTCCGAGTAGGAATAGTCCGGCGCAAACCCGGTCATGATGATGAAGTCGAGCTGTGGGAACTCCTTCTGAGCTTGCCGCATGAGCGTCAGGCCGTCCATGCCGCGCATCCTGATATCCGAGAGTACCAGGTCGAAGGCGCTCCGGCGAAGCATTTCCAGGGCTTCCTGAGCACCGGCGGCGGCCTCACAGGTGATGCCGAAGTGCTCGCCCATGTTCTTGAGCAGCATGCGATAGGACTCTTCGTCATCCACCACCAGCAACCGGCGGATGACCCGGGCGTCATCCCGGTTCGATAATCCCTCATGCCCGATCCCGCCGCTTCCGGGGGTGGTTTTCGCCCGGCGCAGGGCCTCCCCCATGGCGCGAATGGAGTCACAGCCGGAGAATATCAGGTGCCCAACACCATCGGCACTGCCCACTGCCGAGTCCTCTTCGCAGGGCGATGGTGAGCTTTTCTGGGATGCGTCCATTTCGTCCCTCAACGGTTCCAAAGCGGATGATCCACCCATTGCCTCGATTCGTCGGTCCGACCCCGAGCTTTGCAGCAACCAGGCATTGACAAAAGGCGCTGCGTTTGGCGAAAATCCACGCGACAGACCGTAAAGTCTCTTTTGCAAGCGCTGTGCCTTTCAATGAGGAGCCTCGTTCTTGCCGACAACCCCACCGCCGTGCGGGAATCGGCCAGGGATGCAGGCGGGACAAGCGTCAGTGGATTTTATCTGAGGACTCTCATCCTGAGCGCGCATGGTTTTGGGCGGTATGAACTTTGCTCTCAGGATTGGCAACGAATCGAACTATTGGAAAGAGGTGGTGCGAACCGAGGTGGAAAGTGCTGCGGGCTTCCGGTCGGTACTTCCCGCAGCCCGCTGCCCCCCTTGCTGATACTGAGCACGGGGTTAGATCCGGACTTCTGTCATCTCGAACGAACGTGAGAGATCTTGAGATTTCTCCCTTTGGTCGAAATGACAAGAAGCCCATCTTGCCCGTGCGCAGTTTATATCCATTGAACGAACTACAGAAGGCATGGTCCATGCTAACCTTAATGAGAAAGAAGACCGAATCTGCGCCCCCCCGCTTTTGGAGGAGCATTCAGGGAAATTTGATTCTCCTCCTTCTGTTCCTGCTCATCCCAGCCATCCTGATCCGGGTTTACATCCATCACCAACAATTGCAGGCCCGCATCAGCGAGGAGCTTCAGACGAACCTTGAAGTGGCGCGGGCAACCGCCAAGAATTTTGAATCATTCGTGCGGGATATCGTCCACAGTGAACTCATCATCGGTCTGGCGCTGACGGCCTCTCCGCCCCTGTCCGAAGCGGACCGGCGTCGCCTGCTCGAACGGTTCAACGCGGATTACCCCACCGCACAAGACGTCCACTGGATCAACCCGGACGGGCAGGTGATCGAGTGCAATCACGAAGACTTGATCGGCCTGGATGTGAGCGATCGTCTGTTTTTCAAAGAGATCAGGAACGGACGGGAGTGGGTTGTGAGTGAGGTTTTTTCGGGAAATGTCACAGGCCAGCAGCTTTTCGTCATCTGCCGCGGAATTCGCTCGGAGCATGGCGACCTGGCAGGGATTGTGGCAGTTGCTATCGAACCGGCTAACCTTGACCCGATCATGGCCATCAAGCGCCACCTGGATGCGGGCGTGAGCCTGGCCGACAGCCAGGGCATGCACGTCTATCGTTTTCCAGCCATAGACTATACCCCGGAACAACGCAACTGGCTCAAGGTGTTTCCCTTAATGGGAGAAGCTCTCGCCGGGAATGAAGTCGTTACCGTCGCTACCTCCGCTCGAACCGGCAGAAAGCGCATGGTCGCCCTCGTTCCCGTTGAGGGCACTGGCTGGGTGGCGGCCGCGAGTCGCCTCCAGGATGACGCCATGGCCGCCATCACTTCGGATTTGAAAGGTCAGAACCTGCTTTTTGCGGGTCTCATCCTGGTGGCCTTCGGCGGGGCATTGATCTTCTCGCGCTATATTGCCAACCTCATCAAACGACTCCACGACCAGGTGCTTCGCCTGGGTGCCGGAGAACCCTGCAACCTCAAGGCCGATACCGGTCCCGCCGAACTTATCGAGCTTGCCTCGGCCTTTTGCCTCATGTCCGATCGGATCAAAACCCGCGAATGGGAGCTCAGCAAGAGTGAAGAAAAGTTCCGAATCCTTTTCCATGCTCTTCCCGAGCCTTTGGCCCTGGCGATCGGCGACGAGGGCACCGTCCTCGAGGTGAATGACGCCTGTTGCCGCTTTCTGGGTCTCTCCCGGGCTGAGATTGAAGACCGGCCCTTCATGGCTCTCGACATCTGGCACGACCCGGAGGAGCCCAACCAGATCCAAAATCTGCTGGCGGTCGGTACCGAGATATTGGATCTCGAATGCCATCTGCGAACGCACGCCGGCGCCGTTAAATGCGTCCTGCTCGCCACGGCGAAGGTCGAAACGCGAACCCAGCAGGGCAGGCTCTTCATTTTGAAGGACATCACCACGCGCCGGCAAGCGGAGGATGAGCTGCGGGAGTCCCGACAACGGCTGTCGGATATCATCGATTTTCTGCCGGATGCGACCTTTGTGATCGATGAGAAGGGCACCGTGATCGCCTGGAACCGGGCCATCGAGGAGATGACGGGGGTGAAGGCTTCGGAAATGCTGGGGCGAGGCGACTACGAATATGCTCTGCCCTTTTATGGCGAAAGGCGACCCATCCTGATCGACCTGGTTCTCAAGCACGAAGGCGAGTTTGCCGCCGGGTATGAAGGTATGGCAAGGAGGGAATCGATGCTCGAGGCGGAAGCGGATGTGCCCTGCCTGAAGGGAAAAAGAGCCTACCTCTATGGCAAAGCCAGCATCCTGCACAACTCGAAGGGTGGGATTGTGGGGGCCATCGAGTCAATCCGGGATATCACGGCGCGCAAACGGGCGGAGAAAGGGAAGGAGACTCTCGAACTGCAGCTGCGGCAGGTGCACAAGACCGAGGCCATTGGGACGCTGGCCGGTGGCATTGCCCACGACTTCAATAACATCCTCGGCATCATCATGGGTTATGCCGAGCTCGCCGGGATGGAACTCGCAGGGGAAACCACGGCGCGGGAGTGTGTCGATGAAGTGCTGAAGGCTACTCATCGAGCCAGGGGGCTGGTGAGACAGATCCTCGATTTCAGTCGCACGCACGAACACGAACGGAAGCCCCTGCGCCTGATTCCCGTAGTCAAGGAAGTGCTGAAGTTCCTCGGGGCCTCCCTGCCGTCGTCCCTTGAAATGGAGCAGGCCTTTGAATCGTCAGCAGGAGAGGATCTGGTCCTGGCAGATCCGACTCAGATTCACCAGGTGTTGATGAACCTGGCGACCAATGCGGCTCACGCCATGCACGGGAAGGAGGGGAAGTTGCGGGTGGCGCTTGCCCCTGTCACTTTTGACGCGCTTGATCCAACCAGACCGGTTGAACTGAGCCCGGGGAAATACCTTGACCTCATGGTTGAAGACACTGGACATGGTATGGATCAACCCATCATCGAGCGGATCTTCGATCCTTATTTCACCACCAAGGGGCCGGGCGAGGGAACCGGCCTGGGATTGGCGGTGGTTCACGGGATCGTCAAAAACCATGGCGGCGCCATCCGGGTCTTTTCCGAGCCTGACCGGGGAACGGTCTTTCATGTCTATCTCCCGGCGCTGGAGAGCGTTGAACCGGCGGAACCGGAGCCCCCACCCACCCTTCCCGGGGGAAGCGAACGGATCCTGCTGGTCGATGATGAGGAAGTCCTGGTCAGGGCCGTCAAGAAGATGCTTGAAACCCTGGGCTACCGGGTGACGGCAGTCACCGACAGTCGAGAGGCGCTCGAAATCTTCGGCGGGCAGCCGGACGCTTTCGACCTGGTGATCACCGACTATACCATGCCGAAAATGATCGGGACGGAACTCGCCCGGGAAATCCGGAAGATATGCCCCACCATTCCCATCATCCTTTCCACCGGGTTCAGCGAAAGTCTCGATAAAGAAGGCGCGGCGGCAGCCGGCATCAGCGCGTTGATTATGAAACCGGTGAGCCTGAAGGGAATTGCCGAGCTCATTTGGAGGGTGCGAAAGGAACGTGAGGCCGGCTTCCACTCCCAGTGAGTCGAGCCAACACTTTCGAGAACAGCAACCGAGGATCTTTCATAGAGGCAATTATGGGACGATATGAAGGCTTGGGCCTGGGGAGTCTCCGCTTCAAAATCGCCTTTCCCTTTACCCTCCTGATAGTGACCACCCTGCTGGTTCTGGGAATCGTTGCGGTGGATCGGGGAATGAGAACGCTGACGGAAAGGGCCGAGGAATCACAGTCCATCCTGGCGCACGCCCTGGCCGATACGCTGGAAAACCTGGTCAAGGACAAATTAACCCTGTTGAAAGGCGTCGTCCAGCTTCCTTCCCTCAAACAGCTGGACCCCGCTCGCATGGATCAGGCAATCACTACCGCCCGAACGATGGAGCGAGGGTTGAGCTCTGTCATCGTCCTGGATCATAACGGCACGATTGTCTCCTTCGTGGACCACCCCGAATACGTGGGCAAGAGCCTGGCCATGAGGCGGTACTTTCAGGTGGCACGCGATGAGGGTCGACCCTTCATTTCCGACAGTATTCTGACTCTGGACAAGACCATCACGGTAGCGGTCTCGATGCCCATCGTCGACGACCTCGGCAGAACCGTGGGGGTCCTGGCGGTCACCTTCGACGTTCACCAACAGAACTTCAATCAGATGATTCAAGATGCCGGAATCGGCGTTCGCGGTCATGCCTTTCTGGTAGACCGCCAGGGGATTGTGATTTCTCACCCGGAGACGGTGCGTTCCCTGGAACAACAGAATTTCAGCCGATATACACCGGTTCGTGAGGCCATGAGCGTGAGAAGCGGGGTGGTAACCTATGACTGCGAGGGCATAGCGATGCTCGCGGCCTTCGCTCCGGTCACCCTGAGCGGCTGGGGGGTGGTGGTGCAGCAACCCCTGGCCGATGCCAACGCCCCCGCCATCCATCTGAGAAATATCATCGTGGCCGTGATGCTCTTCAGCACAATAGCCGCCGCGCTCATGGGGATACTGATCAGTACCCGGATCACTGCTCCTCTATCCCGGATCGAGGCGGTCGCCCGCCTGATTGGCTCCGGCAATCTGGACGAGCCGGTGCCCGGCATCCGGGGAGGCGACATCGGCACCCTGGCCCGGACCCTTGAAGCCATGCGCCTCAGCCTGAAGGAATCGGCGGCACAAAGGATTCAGGCTTATGAAGCCTTGCAGGCGAGCGAAGAGTGGTTCCGCAGAATTATCGAGACGACCGAGGAAGGCATCTGGCTCACAGACCGCGAGTGGCGGACCAGTTATGTCAATTCCCGGCTCGAGCGGATGCTTGGGTACGAGCCCGGCGACATGCTGGGACGGCACCTCGAGGAGTTCATGGATGAGGAAGGACGGCGGCTTGCCCGTGAAAAGATGGTCGTGCGGGAAAGCGGAATGCCGGAGACTCACGAGTTCAAGTTCATGCGACAGGATGGGACCGAACTGTGGGCCTTGCTCTCGACCAGTCCGGTTCTGAGTGCTTCCGGACAGTTTGACGGCGCTCTGGCGATGCTGACCGACATCACCCAGCGCAGGCGGGCGGAAGAAGAGCTGAATGAGCGCGACCAGCGGTTCAAGAAACTCTCTTCCCACGTTCCCGGAATGATTTATCAGTTCAAGAGAAGGTCGGACAGCACCTATTGCGTCCCGTTCACCACGGACGCCATAAGAGAGGTTTTTGGCTGCACCCCGGAAGCGGTGCGCGAGGACTACAGTCCCATAACCCGCGTGATCCTGGCTGAGGATTGGGATGGCGTGATCCGCTCCATTGAATGGTCTGCCGCAGGCATGACCACCTGGCAATGCACCTTTCGCGTGCAGATTCCAGGCCGGCCCGTCAGATGGATGCTGGGGAATTCGACGCCCGAGCGCTTGGACGACGGCAGCATCGTCTGGCATGGATTCATCACCGACATCACTGAACGCAAACAGGCGGAGGAGGAGTTGCTCAAGAGCCAGGAAAGGTATCGGCGACTCTTCGATGATGCGGTGCTCGGGATTTTCCGATCCACGCCGACGGGCGAGCTTGTCGATGCCAACCCGGCTCTCGCCGCCATCTTCGGCTTAGAATCGCCTGAACGAATGAAAGCCTCCGTGGGCAATCTCGCCAGCCTTTACGATGATCCCGCCTGCCGAAAAGAGATGATCCAGAGACTCCTTGAAACCGAGAAACCCGTCCGGACCGAAGGCCGGTTTCTGCGCCGGGATGGAACTCACTTCTTTGGCAACCTTCATCTGTGGGCGGTCTGGGACGAACATGGCAGAATCGGCCATCTTGAGGGCTTCGTTGAAGATATCACCGAACGGAAGCTGGCGGAGGAGGCCATCGAGCAGCTCAGGCGTCAAACCGAACTCATCTTGAACTCGGCCGGAGAAGGTATTCTGGGGCTTGACCTGGAAGGGAAGCACACCTTTGTCAACCCCGCTGCTGCGGGCATGCTGGGATTCGAGCTCACCGAGCTGATCGGTCGGCAAGGCCACAACCTGTATCATCATACCAAAGCGAGTGGCGACCGTTTCCCTGAAGAAGAATGCCCCATCTATCAAAGCTACCGGAGCGGCCGTGCCTGTTCGCTCACGCAAGGTATATTCTGGCGGAAAGACGGCTCGAGCTTTCCGCTGAGGTACAGCTGTGCCCCGCTCATCGAGGGCGGGAAGGTGCTGGGGGCGGTTGTGACGTTTCGTGACATCACGGAACAGCGGCAGATCGAGGCGGAAAAGGACCGACTGACGGCGCAACTGGCACAGGCCCAAAAGATGGAGGCCGTCGGCACCCTTGCTGGAGGAATTGCCCATGACTTCAACAATATCCTTGGGATCATCATGGGGTATGCCGAGATTGCCAACCTGGATCTTCCTTCTGACTCCAGCTCGAAAGAGAGTATTGCCGAGGTGCTGAAGGCTACGCGCCGGGCCAAGGAGCTGGTGGCGCAAATCCTCACCTTCAGCCGGCGGCAAACTCAGGAGAAAAGGCCGCTGCCGCTTGTACCGCTTATCAAGGAAGTGCTGAGGCTTCTTCGCGCATCGCTTCCGACAACCATGGATATTCGCCGGGAGATCGATCTCCTGGAGGGTGAGGATCTGACTTTGGGAGACCCCACCCAGATCCACCAGATCCTGATGAACTTGGCGACCAATGCCGCTCACGCCATGCGGGAGCATGGAGGCACTCTGTCTGTGTCCCTGACCCGGGTTGGGTGCGACCCGGCTGACGATGCCGACGTCGTGGAGCTCAGCCCGGGGCAGTATCTCAAACTTACGGTTCAGGATACCGGGCATGGAATGGACCGCAGCGTCCTCGACCGCATTTTCGATCCCTATTTCACGACCAAAGGCCCCGGTGAAGGGACCGGTCTCGGATTGGCGGTGGTTCACGGCATTGTTAAAAACCACAACGGCGCGATTACCGTCCAGACCGAGCCGGGAACCGGAACCGTGTTCCAGGTGTACCTGCCGGCGCTGGCCAAAGAAGCATCCCCCATCGAGACGGACCCTGTTTCGATCGCTACGGGAAGTGAGCGCATCATCGTGGTGGATGATGAAGAAAAGCTGGTTATCGCCATCAAGCGCATGCTGGAATTCCTGGGATACAAGGTTACCGCGATGACCAGCAGCGTCGCTGCGCTCTCCCTGTTCCGGCAGCACCCGGAGGGATTCGATGTCATGGTCACCGACTACACCATGCCCGGGATGACAGGCATCGACCTTGCCAGAGAGATCATCGGGGTGCGACCCGGTTTTCCCATTATCCTCTGTACAGGGTTCACCGAAAAGATCTCGGAAGATACCGTGAAGAGTATGGGTATCAGCGCCCTGCTGATGAAGCCGGTCACCCTCCGGGATCTGGCCGAAACGGTCCGCGAGGTCCTGGAGAACGAACCGCGCGAGTGATGGAGCCTCAAGCGGCAGACTAAGCCGGGAACCTGGCGGCCCAGGCCGCAGCTCTTCTCGAGCGACCACCCGTAGCGGGCAGAGCGTCCCCTATTGCCTTTATGATCCGGGAAACACCGCCGGCAGCGCAGGGTGTATGCCCTTGCAAGACAACAATTTACGTAGGGGCAGGGGGCCCGCCCGCCCGCATTCTTCGGCCTGACTCAACAGCATTGCCCTCCGGAGGGTACCGGGTGGTGACGCCTGCTCAGAGCTCGGATTACTTGATTTTGATCCAGAGCAGCTTGGCCACGCTCGGACCCGGGTTTTTCCATTCGGTGGGCATTTCCGAAGTCAGATAGACGACATCCCCGGCCCGCAGGGTGTAGGCGGCCTTCTCCAGCTTGACCTGGAGCTTCCCCGAGAGGAGATACCCGATTTCTTCCCCCTTGTGGATGAAAAAATGCGAGGGAAGGCTTTTATTTGGTTGTATTTCGATAAGATAGGGTTCAGCTTTGGCATCAAAATCAACCGGGGTCAGCAGCCGGGCGGCGAGAGTTCCCTCCGGCACTTCCGAGAACCGCACCTCCATGGCTTCCGCGCCGGGGAAGACGAGCCGCTTCTTGACATCGCTCGTCTCCTGAAAGAAGGAACTCACATCGATGGCGAGCACCTCCGCCATCTTCAGCAGCGCTGGCAGGGAGGGATAGATCAGGTTGCTTTCCACTTGCGAAATGGTGCTCGGGGTGACCCCCACCAGTTTCGCCAATTCCGTCTGGGAAAGGCCCCTTTTGGTACGCAGTTCCTTGAGGCGCAGCCCGAGGTCGACGCCCCGCGCGGTGCGCTTTTCCTCATCGAAGGTGATCGTCAGGTCCTTCACCCAGTAGTTGTGGGATTGATGAAGGTTCTCGAGCGTGCGGTTTTCGGCCTTGATGACCGTCAGTGAGCTATTGCCGCGCTTGATCTCGAGGTTCACCACCACCTGGGCAATCTGGCTGATATGGGCGCGGAGACGCGGTGAATGAGCCTTCTTTTCCATCACCCAGTAGGCGATGGTGTTGAGTTCATAGAGCCGCGGGCAGGAGTGGGAGTAGAAATGGAGAAAATGATCTTCCCCGCCCCAAACCTCCTGCATCCCCGTAACACTCTCGAAAACCAGCCGCACATCGCCCTTCATGGCACCCTGAAGGTTGTAGAGCACTTCCATGAAATGCTCGACGCTCTTGGGCTCATCCACTTTAATGATGTTACAGGGCCAGTGGTTTTCGGGCTCCTCGTAGAACTTCATGAAAATCGGCGACCCTGCCCCTTTGCCGCAGGTGAAGCAGTCGACGATGGTCATTAAGGGATCTTGCGCCAGCGGCCCGAGCTTTCCGAGGAGATTGCGGGGAGAGCGGTCGAAGGTTGTGTAGATGATCGGCTTCTGCAGCGATTGGGTAGCCTGGATGAAGTTGAGGCAGAAAACCGAGGCCAGACTGCCCGAATCATCATGCCAGATGACGTTATCCCCGATAAAAAGCCCTCCCAGAATGCGGTCCAACTGGCTGACACCCGAACTCACGCGAATTCTTTCCGACATACCCACCGTCCTTGAGCTGATTTCTCTGTTTCAGCGGCCTCTCTGCACTTCTTGCCAGGGCCAACCATGATGGTCGGAGAACAACCGAAATCGTGAAAGGCAATGTAAGCTCAACTCCAGCCCAGCTTACCAGGACAACAACTCGTGAGCAAGTGCTGTCTTGTCTCGCGGACCTCACTGCATTCCACCAGTCCTGCGGCCCTCCGCCAATTTCGGAACAGTTGCTCAGGTTCCCCTTGGGGACACCCGAAGACGCACCAAAACCACCAATGGGACCCCGCAACCGGCAACCTGCAACTTTTCATAAGCACCGTTTACACCCGCATCGCCGCTGGTTAAACTTGAGTCGGTTCCGGTGGGGAGGGACCGAGGCTGTCCGGACCCTTGTCGCTGAGGGGAAAGTAGAGATGATGGCAAAACGATGGGGTTGGTGTCTGATCATGACCGGCGTGATCCTGCTGCTGACCGCCTGCGCCCAGGTGATCTCGTCGGATGTGCGGGCCAAAGCTCGCAAGGAGCTGACCTTTGTCGGCGTGCTGGCCAATCCCGATGCCTACCGGGGCGAGACCGTGATCTGGGGAGGCAGGATCATCGAAACTCGCAATGAGCCGGACAAGACCCTCCTGCGAATCCTCCAGACGCCTCTCGATTTCATGGCCATGCCCGAGGACGAGGAAGCCAGCCAGGGCAGGTTTCTGGCGGAAATAGATCGGTATCTTGACCCTGAAGTCTACCGGAAAGGAAGGCCGGTCACCGTGGCCGGCAAGATCGTGGGGGCGAGAGCGGAGCCCCTGGGTGACATGGAATATCTCTACCCCCTGGTGCAGGTTGAGGAAATCCACCTCTGGAAACAATATCCCCCAGCTTATGGCCCTCCCTATTCCTCCTGGACCTGGTTCGGTTCCCCCTATCCCTGGCCATATTACTATTACTGGCCGTATTATTCCTTTTGAGTGGAGAGTGAAATGTGAAGGGTCGGGAGTGGTTCCCCGATCTCACATCACCGGTTGCCCGCTTCCCGTGTCACCGGCAGGCGGGGGCCGAGGGCTATCCCTGACGGGGAGACAAGTGCCCGGTAAGGCCACATCTCGACCCCTTGGTCGCAGGCCTCCCAGAAAAGGTCGGCAAAAGCCGGATCGATGAAATCCGCCGGCCCAAAACAGTGAGCGTCGGCACGCTGGACGAGATAGAAACAGGCAGCCCGACTGCCCGCCTGCACCAGCCGGATCAATTCGCGCAGGTGCTTCTGACCGCGGATCGTGGCCGCATCGGGAAAACGGGCCACCTGATCTTCAACCATCGTCACATTCTTGGTCTCGATCCAGAGGGTGCCGCGCGGCCCCTCGAGCACGGCATCGAGCCGACTCTCCCCGCTCCGGGCTTCCTGTTTGAAGTGGTCGTAGCCATCGAGTTCGGGCAGGAGACCGGCCTCCCAGGCACGGCGCAGGAGGCGGTTGGGAACCAGGGTGTTCACTCCCACCCAGATGCCGTCCAACTGGACCAGCTCGAGGGTATGGCGCAGCTTGCGGCCGGGTTGCCGGGCGGGTGAAATCAACACCGTACCCCCGGGTCGCAGCAGCCCCAGCATGCTGCCCGAGTTATTACTGTGAACCCAGATCCTCTCGCTTCCAGTCTGAACTTCCACCAGGAAGCGCTTTTCCCGACGGCAAAACTGCGCCAAGCAGCTCCCCTCGGGGAATTGAAGCAGACCATGACCGGCTTGAGGTGAACCCATCCCTGTTCCTCAGCGAGGGGCAAAAAACCCAAATTGAGGGCCCATGCAGTGAATCTCGCATGAACCCCGAATCGTCATTCCGGCTTGCTTCTGGCCAGAATCCATGAATTTCCTGGATACCGACTTCCGCCGGTATGACGAAAGGACGGCGGACAACTATTGGTGCGGAGCTGCCCTAAAGTTCCTGCAACCACTCTGAACCCCGGCTCAATACTTGTCGGGGTCACGTATTGAGCGACCTTTCAAGGACGGTGATCTTCTTGGACATCCCCTCAGACAATGGAATGCCTGGTGCAGTCGCGCAAAACAACCCATTCACGGGTCGGGCGCCCTCCACGATCACCCGCCGTCTCGGGTTATGAGGCTCACCCCGGCGGGCTCGCGCAGTCGGCATCGCATTGTATCCCATCCGTGCCCCCCCGACAGCCATCTTGGAGCCCATGAGGAAATAGCCATATCGGTGCAGACTGGAGGTGACTTTTCAGATGGAAGCCAATGGAAGCTGGGAAACCCCAGGGAAGAGACGGCCCAGCCCCAGAGCGCCTGGAGCGCGGCGAAAGCTCGGCACCCTCACACAGGTTGCGTTTCGCTCCTCTCAACGCAACCTGCCATCCTCGCGTTTGGGCCGATCCTCGCCGTAGCCGTAGGTTGCGTTGAATGAACATGAAACGCAACGGCAAGGGGAACAGCCATACACCTGCCCTAAGCGGGTCAAGACTTATGCCGGACTGCACTAATTGTCTGCCATGTACCCCACAGAATCGTTTCCTTCGGCAGGCGTGATGCTCACGCAGCCCGTATACAGCGAATATCCGCTTGCGTACGGCCGAGCGGCAGACTGGAGAAAAGCCCTCACCTTGTAGGCATAGGGAATTCCGGCAGTCACCTCGCTGTCATGGTAAACGTGCCCATTCGCAGCAGTTGTGGCAATCAGCTTCCATGAACCCGGCGACGCGCAGGTGCCGCTACTCCGGTAAACCTGAAACCCCTTTTTATTGCTCCTTTTCTCGGTCCATTCGAGGCTGATCTTGCCCGCTGAGGAGGTGGCCTTGATTCCTGTCGGCTTAAAGGGAACGATCGCCGTGCCGGTTGCCGGCGAACAGCCGGCGGCGTTGCAAGCGGTCAGGTAGTAGCGGTAGGAAGATGATGCATCATTGCCAAGGGCGGAGGTATCGTCGTACTTTCTCACGTTCATATCGGTTGTGACCAGGAGAACCCAAGGCTCCAAGCCCTTCTTGCGGTACAGATTGAGGCTGGTTTCGTTAGCGGAATTGTCCGTCCATTTGAGAGAGATTCTGTTGGAGGACACTGCCGTTGCCGTCAGCCCGGTGGCGGCTGGTGGTGTTCCTGCCAGCCCTGTTTTGGCGGATACGCAGGCCGAATACGCGGAAGCTCCTGTGTCGTTATAAGCCCTGATCCGATAGGCATAGGTTTTGTTCGCCTTCAATCCCTTATTGGTAAAGGTCACCGTGTTTGCCCCTTTTGCCGCGATCTCGGCCCAGGTATGGGTTGACGCACAGTTTCCCGGCTTTCGTTCGATCTTGAAACCGGTCTCGTTGTCAGAAGTATCGGTCCAACCGAGGAGGATTTGGCTGGAGGAAGTGGCCATCGCGGATAGACCGGTCGGGGCTTTCGGAGGGCTGGAGACACTTTGGGAAATTATTGCTACAAAAGCATCGGACGAGCCGCCGCCGTAGGTGGCTTGAACAGGGGATTGGGTAGGGAAGTCAGGGGAGTTGGTTGTACCCAGCACGTAAATGTTTCCCTGCGGGTCTACATCTATTCCATATGCCAGTTCAAATCCGTCTCCAGGTCCGGTTCCTCCCAGGTAGGTTGCATAGAGAAGGCCGTTTCCAGAAGTGTTGAGCTTCAGAACAATGGCATCCATCACGCCGTTGAGCTCCGCGGCAACGGCATTGGGGGTTGTTGGAAAAGCCGTCGAACAGGATATTCCTGCTAAATAGGCATTTCCCGAACCATCCACTTTGATAGCCATGCCACCGCCATGAGGGATAAAGGTTGAATACGAAAGGGAGCTGCCCGTCGCATCAAATTTTGTGATGAAATTCTTCTTTGAGGAAAAACTACAGCCAGTCCCGACCGTGTCGAAGGTGGTATCATAGGCCCCCTGCGTAACAGGGAAATTTGAAGAGGCCGTGCCCCCGGCAACATAAGCATTTCCTTCACCGTCCAGAGCCAGCCCTTCTGCCCAGTCTTTCGCGTTGCCACCGAGGAAGGTTGAGAAAACAAGCCCGTTGCCTGCCGCATTGAGTTTTGTCAAGTAGATGTCAAAATAGTGGCTGTCCTGCTGATTGTAGCTCTGATCGAAGGCTCCAGGGGTGGTAGGATAGTCCGCTGAATCTCCCCCGCCGAGCACATACGCATTCCCGGAGGAATCGACGGCTATATCAGTGGCTTCATCCCAACTGGATCCACCAAGGTAGGTCGAGTAAACCAAAGCGCTGCCTGAGGGATTGAGTTTTGCGACAAAGATATCGCCGTTCCACCCATTATAGGTTTCGTCATAGGCGCCTGCCGTGGTTGGAAAGTCAGTGGAGAGGGTTTCTCCTGCTACATAGGCACTGCCGTCGCTGTCAACCGCGATTCCTCCGCCATACTCATTACCGCTGCCTCCAAGAAAAGTGGAATAGACCAATTGGTCGCCTGCCGCGCTGAGTTTGAGCACAAAGACATCGCTGATGCCGCCGTTGAAGGTCCTATCGTAGGCTCCCGCCGTGGTTGGGAAATCAGCAGAGTGAGTGTTGGTCGATACATAGACATTCCCGGCATTATCCGCGGCCATGCCGAACCTATAGAGCTCTTCCCCAGACTCGGGATCGTTATTGTCTTCATCGTCGGAGCCGCCGATAAATGTGGAAAAGAGCAGAGTATCGCCAGCGGGGTTGAGCTTGCTCACGAAAACATCGAACTGCCCGCCGCTGTAGACTCTATCAAAGCCACCGGCTGTAGTCGGAAAGTCCGGGGAATCCGCGAGACCAGCGACGACAATATTGCCTGCCCCGTCAAGCGCCAGTTCTATGCCCTCCTCTGTACCGCTTCCGCCAAGGAAGGTGGAAGCGAGCAGCGGATCAATCACCAGGTCATGGGTCTTGTCATAACTGCCCACTTCGAAGCCGTAACTCATCCTCGTATCCGCTTCCGCAAGCTCGGGGCCATCGAGGCTATAGGCCACAGACACCTCCACTCGCTGGCCGTTGATCTCCTGGTAGGCAACCGGCCTGGTATAAGTGATCGGCCCCAGCTCCGTGGCAACCTCGAGTTCCCCCTCCTTGTTGACGCTCAATCCCTTAGCCCCATCAACTTGCAGGGTAATGTCTTCAACCCTGCCTCCGGGATGGACGGCAAATAGCTTTTCCACATTATCCCCGTAGGCCCTGAGCGTGAGATTTATACCAACATAGACCTCCCCAAAACTTACCTCCTGCCAGGTAGCAATGTTCGTTCTCCAATTGTCTCGTGGACCTTTGAAATAATTGACCTTGGCGGAAGAGCTACCGTTGCCGGCAATATGAGGTTTCTGCGAATTCGCTAGGGTCTCTCTGGTTTTGACCGTCTTTGAGGATGGATAACGCTTTCGTGACTCAGATTGTCCGCTCCCGTATGCAGTGCCCTGTTGCGCACGCTCCGGCTTTCTCAGCCAGTAGACAATCTCCCCTTTCTCGGTGACCAGTACGCTTCCCGCGAAAGTGTTGGCATAAAACCGCAATGAACGGTCCTTAAGCTGCCCTTGATTCTCGATGAACGGCACCCGAAGCAGTGATGACTTCTGCAAAGAGGTCCTGACGCCATTCTGGCCCCCTGGGGAGGCGGCCGAAACCGGGGCGCAGAGGCCTGCGGCAATCAGGACAACCAGAAACCGAAGAGCGGTCGACGAGAGTTTCGAGCAGTTCATGGCTCATCCCCATTATCTTGAAATCAGTGTTGTTTCAGCAAAACCTTCTCTCACTGCATCAACTCAGATGAGAATGGAAGCCGGGTGCTTTGTGCTACTCATTCGAACGAAAGCAACGGCCAAAACATGTGTGTCCTCAGCCATCGTGGTTACCCGTCGGCAAGAATTCATCCGAAGCCGGTAGCCGATTCAGGGCTGAACGACGTTACTGGTGGAGAAAGTCCAAACTTCGCTCGTTGCTTGGCCACAGCTGTTCTTGGCTGCGACCCCCCAGTAGTAGGTACCCCCCGGACTCAGCATCGGAGGAGTGTACCATGGAGTGGAAACGGTTGCTACAAGTGGCGGACTCGGTGAAGTCCCGAAACGAACATCATACTCGATGGCATCAGAGGCAGGTGCCCATACTAGTTGGAGGGAAGCAGGGTTAACCCCTGAGGCTCCATTCGCAGGCGATGGACTGGTGGGAACACCGGGCATTCGACAGCCTTGATAAACAGCGATGAAATCCTTCTTGGTGAGGCTACTGATGCAGTTTCCTTTCTTGATGCTCAGAGTCACCGGGTAGGTTCCCACCTTGGTGTAAATGTGAACCGGGTGCTGCTTTGTGCTGGTGCTGTTGTCTCCAAAGTTCCATAGCCAGCCTGCAGCAGGCCCGGTCGATTGGTCGGTGAACTTCACCTTGAGCGGTGCCTTGCCGGAGACCGGTACCGCGCTGAATTCGGCATCAAGGGTCTGATACCTGCCGGTAACCAGTTCTGTGCCTCCGGCCACGATGTTGACCGTCTGCTTGGCTGGCGTAACCCAACCAGGAACTGCCTTGAAGGTGACCATGTGGGCCCCAACAGGAAGTCTAGCTATGGTGGCGCCGCTGTTTCTCCAGCTCCCGTTGTCCACCTTCCAGCGCGCGCCATCTGAGACTGCGCCCTTGGGTATGATCTTTACCTTCAGAGAGCCGGACTGAAGCGTAAAATCCAGCCCGGTGACATCCGCGCCATTGATATTGAAACTGCGACTCTGTGGCGAGAAAGTGAAACTGCCTTTCGTGGGAGTGACAGCATAGACCCCATCGGCCAACCCGGTGAAGTGGTAGGTTCCGTCGCTTCCGGTGGTGGTGGACTGAGTTGCCGCACCCGTGAGATCGAGAGCAACGCCCGCAAGACCGACCCCACCACTCGTCACCGTCCCGGAGACTACGTATCCATTCCCATTCTTGAATACTCCTCCGACGCAAGTTCCAGCGTAAATACTATTATCCGTCGGGTCAACGGCCAGAGCTCTGACGTCGGGGTTTGGTGGCAGGCCTGAGCTGAGCTGGTTCCAGGTTAGACCACCGTTGATACTTTTGAATACGCTGCCATGTGTTCCAGCGTAGATGGTCTGAGTGTCTTCAGGGTCAATGAGGAGGGCCATGACGCCACCGCCCGTCAGGCCGGTGTTGATCGGGCTCCAATTGGTGCCACCGTCGTTGCTTTTAAATACGCCGCTCCACGTTCCGGCGTAGATGGTCTTTGTGTTATCACGGTCGATAGCAAGACTTGGGACGTAAGTGCTCGTCAGGCCGGAGTTGACCGGGCTCCAGTCGGTGCCGCCGCTGGTGCTCTTGAATAGGCCGCTGCCATAGGTTCCAGCATAAATGGTCTGAGTGTTGTCAGGGGCAATGGCGAGACATTGGACGTAATTGTTCGTCAGGCCGGAGTTGATCTGGTTCCAGTTTGCCCCACCATTCGTGCTCTTGAATACCCCGCCACCAGCAGTTCCAGTATAGAGGGTCTGCGTGTTATCTGGGTCAACAGCCAGAGAACAGACACAAGTGTTCGTCAGTCCCGAGTTGGACGAGCTCCAGCTAGACCCACCGTTTGTGCTCTTTAAAACACCACCGTTCCACGTTCCGGCGTAGAGGGTCTGCGTGTTACCTGGGTCAACAGCCAGAGAACCGACACAAGTGTTCGTCAGTCCCGAGTTGACCAAGCTCCAGTCAACTCCCCCATTCATGCTCTTGAATACGCCACTGTCCCAGGTTCCGGCGTAGATGGTCTGAGTGTTGTCATGATCAATGGCGAGAGCTCTGACCAAGGTGCTCGTCAGGTCAGCGTTGGCCTGACTCCAGTTTGACGCGCCGTTCGTGCTCTTGCATACACCACCTCCATCCGATGTTCCGGCGTAGATGGTCTGAGGGTTTTCTAGGTCGATCGCCAAGGTATTCACACAAGTGCTCGTCAGGCCAGAGTTCGCCGGGCTCCAGCTGCCACCACCGTTGGTGCTCTTGAAAACCCCGTCGTACCGAGTTCCGACGTAAACGGTCTGAGCGTTACCTGGGTCGATGGCGATAGATTCGACCCAGGTGCTCGTCAAACCCGCATTGACTGGGTTCCAGTCTGTCCCACCGTTGGTACTCTTAAATACCCCACCATTAGTCCCGACATAGATGGTCTGAGGGTTTTCTCGGTCGATGGCAAAACAATGCCCCGTTGTGCTCGTCAGGCCTGAGTTGACTGGGTTCCATTCGGTACCGCCATTGCTGCTCTTGAATAGACCACCGCCATAGGTTCCGGCATAGAGTGTCTGATTGTCTTCAGGGTCGATGGCGAGAGACTGCACATAAGTGTTTGCTGGCAAGCCAGTGTTGATCTTGTTCCAGATTCCACCACCGTTTGTGCTCTTGAATACGCCAAGTTCATAGTTTCCGGCAGCATAGATGATCTGAGAGTCCTTTGGGTCAATAGCGAGACAATACACGTAACTGCTCGTCAGCCCTAAGTTGATCTGGCTCCAGCTGGTAGCACCGTTCGTACTTTTGTATACGCCATCCCAAGTCCCAACGTAGATGGCCTGACTGTCTTGATGGTCGATGACGAGAGAAAATATGTACGGGCTCGGCGGCAGGCCGGAGTTGACCGGGTACCAGCTGGTACCGCCATTGGTGCTCTTGAATACGCCACCCGCAGTGCCAGCATAGAGGGTCTGAGTGTCTTGAGGATCAATGGCGAGACATTGGATAGTGCCGCCTTCTGGGCCAATGTTCTTCCATTCTGCCTGGGCGGGAGTTGTTTTAAAGACACAAGTTACATTCAAAACCAGCAGGAAAAAGAACAGAGCACTTCGATACCGTTTCCTTACCGAATTCCTCATCATGCACTCCCAATTTCACTGTAGTCTGGTCAAATGAATGGCAAGGCAAGTATAAACAACCGCACCTCCTATTATTTCTTTGCGGCAGTGTTCCCTTCAGTTCTCCGATCTCAGCAAGGCCAGAGGGGAAAAAACGTAATCGAGCAATCACTGGCCGACGTTGAGGAAGCCAATGGTCACTTTCGAGAGGCTCGACTCATCCGACGAGAACAGCACACCGCCCGTGATTCGTTGTTGCTGTCCCCACCTCAACAATGGACTTGACTTTTCCTGCGTCGCGTCTGCCTTCTTTCACGAAAAGGATACTGTGTCAAGGCGCGTTCCAGGTTTGAAAGCACTGGTGTTGAGTACTACCGACAAAGATCCGAAATCATTTCGCCAGATGCCCATAAAAGCGCCTAACATCTGTTTCCTTTAAGGCACGGGGCTATCTGGGAAGAACCTTACTCCGTCTTTCCACAAGGCCCAGACAACCATGAGGGCTCGTCCCACCAATTGGTAAAGCGTGCTGATGCTTGCTTCGTCGTCGAGGCTACCACACAAATCGACGGCCATGAAGTCGAAGTCATCACCGAAAACGGACACGCTTTTGAACTTAAGCTTGTCATCATACGCGACTGGCCAATCCATGTCTTCCACTCCCTTACAGATCCGTGAAGCAAGCATTATCAGCACATTACAGTATTCCTTCACAGCAACTCCTGTGCCAGATACCCCGTCGCCTTCATACGTTCATACCTTGATGGCTCAGCACCTATGATTGAGGGCAAGAGTCAGAGGCATGCCACTTTCATTAAATATCGTTACTGTAGTCAAATGACAGCAATTCCCGGAGTCATTTAGCTTGGCTCCACTTGTGAGGAACGAGGCAGTGGCTTCGTAAACCTTCCCCCATTATCCATGGTCATCAGGGAAGTTCCATTGATCTTCCAGTAATTCAGTAATTGCCAAGCCCCCGTGGAAAAAGAAGGGGCAGCCATCTTATCATTTCATTCCCGGTTCCATGGCACCCGGCACCTGACCTGCGTGCCCTTCGGCTTGCCTCGCTTACCGATTGCAATCTCCAATGAATCGGGCATAATTGATGCGAAAGGGTGGTGGGTGATCATCAGGTACGGCTCCCTTCAGGGAGCATCCGCCGCCCGGCTGTTCTCAAGCCACCAGCAGCAGCGGGAAAACAGGGACGAATTCATATGGCCAAACCTGCGGCCTGGCTTCTTTTCTTGGTATGGCTCGTGTTTGGAGGTGCTGCGCCCTCGGGAGCGAGTCCTTCCGACGATCCGGCGGTTGTGGCCCGCCGCGGGAAAGCAATGGGGGGTACGGGGACGGAGCTGCCGGTCATTACCCTGGCAAAGCCGGAAGGCGGCTGGACCACCAGCCTCCAGCTCGAGGTCGCCGGCACCTGTTCCGATCCAACGGCCGACCCCGTGGTCGTCAACATCAATGGCGTCCGCTACTTCATCCGTACTTCCGACGGGGTCTTTTCACGCAGGTTTCCGGCGGCCAGGGGCAAGAACAGCGTGATCGTCGAATGCACCAACACGGCCGGCACCACCCGCGCCACTGCCACCGTGGAAGCGATGATCAGCCCCCTGCCGCTCAAGGTGGTCCTCACTAACGACACCGATTCCGCCTACACCGATCTGCACCTCTACGAACCGGACAAGACCATGTCTACTGGGCCAAAACCGATTCACCCTCAGGAGGGATCTTCTTCCTCAACCAGCAGGGTGAATCGTTCGATGCGGCGGGCTATGGCCCCTACGTTTACGTTCATCCGGCGCCGCCCTTGGG
>Ga0255347_1001539_pt1 | contig 36385 bp, 27 predicted proteins | sample wastewater_treat_2_FD_192479 | JGI IMG/M metagenome (GOLD analysis project Ga0255347, IMG submission 192479) | Wastewater microbial communities from Lulu Island WWTP, Vancouver, Canada - plant24 | ecosystem: Engineered > WWTP > Wastewater > Unclassified | place: Canada: Vancouver, British... | reverse complement strand
TACTTCGCTGAATGCCTCTATCGCTGTATCGAGGTCTTCCTTTGTGTGCCTGGCCGAGACCTGGGTCCTTATGCGGGCCTTGCCTTTAGGCACCACGGGGAAGGAGAAGCCTGTTACGTATACGCCCTTTTCGAGCAGCCTTGCCGAAAATTCACTTGCTATCCTTGCGTCGTAGAGCATTATGGGAACAATGGGGTGTGTCCCTGGCAGGATGTCAAAGCCGAGGGACTCCATCTTCTCCCTGAAGTAGGCGGTGTTCTCGTGGAGCATGTCCCTGTGTTCCGAGGACTCTCCGAGCATTTTGATGACCTCGAGCGAAGCCGCGGCTATTGCCGGTGCCAGGGTGTTAGAGAAAAGGTAGGGCCTGCTGCGTTGCCTCAGAAGCTCCACTATCTCCTTCTTCGCGCTTACGTAGCCGCCGGACGCCCCGCCAAGGGCCTTTCCGAGGGTCCCAGTGATGATGTCTACCCTGCCCATGACTCCGCAGTATTCGTGTGTGCCGCGGCCGTTCTTTCCCATGAATCCGACCGCATGGCTGTCGTCGACCGCGACAAGTGCGTCGAATTCATCCGCAAGGTCGCAGATTTCCTTCAGGTTCGCGATATAGCCGTCCATTGAGAAGACACCGTCGGTCACGATCAGTTTTATGCGGGCGTCTTTTGCTGCCTCAAGCTGTCTTCTGAGGTCCTCCATGTCGTTGTTTTTGTATTTGTATTTCGATGCCTTGCAGAGGCGGATGCCGTCGATTATGCTCGCATGGTTCAGCTCGTCGCTAATGACTGCGTCGTTTTCTCCGAGCAGCGGTTCAAAGAGCCCGCCGTTCGCATCGAAGCAGGAGGAGTAGAGGATGGTGTCCTCCATCCCAAGAAAGCCGCTTATTGCAGATTCGAGATCCTTGTGTACCTTCTGCGTCCCGCAGATGAAACGGACTGAGGCAAGGCCGTACCCCCACCTGTCGCAGGCTTCCTTTGCCGCCCTGATGACCCTTGGGGAGTCGGCAAGCCCGAGATAGTTGTTGGCGCACATGTTTATCACGCCGAAGTTAGTCGTTGTGTCGATCATGTCTCTCTGAGGAGTCGTGATGATCCTCTCTGATTTGTAGAGACCCTGCTCTTTTATCTCTTCGATCGTTTTTGCCACGTACTCTATGGCGCTCTTCATCTCTCTCATCCCCTCCGATCTTTAAACGTTCTGCCAGTCGAGGACCACTTTGCCCGACATGCCGCTGTTCATCACCCTGAAGCCCTCTTCGAAATCCCTTACATCGAACCTGTGGGTTATGACCTTGCTGATGTCAAGACCGCTCTGGAGCATGGTAGTCATCTTGTACCACGTCTCATACATCTGGCGGCCGTATATGCCTTTGAGCGTCAGCCCGTGGAAGATGACCTTGTCCCAGTCGATGACCGTTCCCGGTTCAAGCAGGCCGAGAAGGGCTATCCTTCCGCCGTTGAACATGTGGTCGACCATGTCCGAGAAGGCTTTCGGACTTCCCGACATCTCAAGTCCCACGTCGAAACCCTCGCGTATCTTAAGCTCAGGGAAGATATCCCTCAGCTTTTCCCTCGTTACGTTGACTGTGCGGGTGGCGCCCATCTCCTTTGCAAGAGCGAGCCTGTAGTCGTTGATGTCGGTCACGACCACGTTCCTTGCACCGACATGCCTGCATATCGCGGCTGCCATCATTCCTATCGGGCCTGCGCCCGTAATGAGGACGTCCTCCCCTATAAGGTCGAACTGAAGGGCTGTATGGGTCGCATTTCCGAGCGGGTCGAAGCAGGATATTATGTCGTCCGGTATTTCGGGCGCACATCTCCATACATTTGTCTTTGGTATCGAAAGGTACTGCGCGAAAGCGCCGTTCCTGTTTACCCCCACACCGATCGTGTTGGGACAGTTGTGCCTCCTGCCGGCCAGACAGTTCCTGCAGGTGCCGCATACTATGTGTCCCTCACCCGAGACCCTCTCGCCGATCTCCCAGCCCTTGACGTGGCTGCCGACCTGGACTATTTCACCTACGAACTCATGGCCGATCGTCATAGGCGTCTTTATCGTCTTCTGCGACCATTCGTTCCAGTTGTAGATGTGAAGGTCCGTTCCGCATATCGAAGTCTTTTTTATCTTGATCAGAACGTCATCCGGTCCGACTTCGGGAACATCTGCCTCTCGCATCCACAGTCCGGGCTCCGGCCTTTCCTTGACCAGGGCAAGCATTTTCTTTGACATGATCACACACTCCCGAAGGTCATATTTTTAGTTAAAAGGCTTTCGTAAAAAAGCTGTCTACTCAGAACAACGAACAAAAGTGGAACAGATACTATTTTACCCCTTTAATGATCCGGTGTTCTATTAATGATCCGGTGTTCTATTATTCTTCAGGCCTGGCTCTGTGCGTGTTTTGTGATCAGAGCCTCGATATAGCGTGACTTAAGCTGAGCCTGCGCCAGGTTTCTCTTGACCCCGGGCATCCTGAGTATGCTTCCGAGGACGCCTGCAAGGAGCCTGTGGCTGAAGAGGACCTTGTTGTCGAAGATAAGTTCCTGCAGGAGGCCTCTCTCCGTCGCCATCGCTACCACTCTGTGGGCGGTGTCCAGAGGCGTTATCATCCTGTTGGGCCGGGGTTCGAATATAAGTGCCTTTGACGGGCAGTGTTTTACGCAGACACCGCAGCCTATGCACTTCTTTTCGTCAACGACCGCCTTTTTCACCTGACCCTCACCGGCCATCTCTATGGCTTCGACCGGGCATATATTTTTGCACTTTCCGCACCCGATGCACTTATCACTGTCCGCCTTTGTGATGAAGTTCGAGCATATCGTCTGGGCTACCCCGAAGCGCTTGATGGCCAGAAGGGCCTCACAGCAGCATGAACAGCAGTTGCAGATGAAATTGACGTTCCTGCGTACGTTCTCGCCGAACTGGACCAGGTCATGTTCGTATGCCTGCTGCAGCAGGTCTTTGCATTCCGTAACATCGATCTGTCTCGCGTGTCCGTGTTTGATTAGAGTTGCCGCCGTCGTGTTGAATGTCATGCATATATCCATAGGGGCGTCGCAGACAGTTCCGTTGTGCAGGGCTTTGTGCCTGCAGTAGCACATGCTCACCCCGATGTGCGAGGCAGTTTCTATCACGTTTGTTGCCCGCTCGTAGTCAAGTACGTGTAGCGCGTATTCGTCGGGGATCTGCGGCTCCTGAGGGAAGATCCTCCCCATCTGTATCTCTCCGTTGCAGACGAGATCTTTCATGAAGTCTTCCTCCACGGTTATATACTGCTGGAAGAGTTCGCTCAGCGTCTTTTGGTCGATGTCCTCCCTGACCCTCATAAGTGAGAACTCAAAGAAGCCGGCCATAGGCGGCGGGACCGCATACATCTGCTCTCCGTCCTGCTCGATGTCCACAAGCAGGGCTCTGGCGGCAAGTTCGTCAAGCACCTTTTGCGCATCGCATTCAGAGAGCTTCCAGATTTCGGCCGCCTGTTTCGCTCTGAATGGCTTTATCGGAAGCTGGGCCATCAGGCCTGCCTCCTTTTCCGTCATCAGGATCTTGAGTATGTCAAAAAGAAGCTTTGAGGCCGGAGCTCCCTGAGGAAACCTGTTCAGCCTCTCTGTGAGCCTCGAGTAAGGGGATCCGTGGGTGTGGTTGTGGGCCATTTTCATACCTCCGGGGCGCCTCGAATATTGGTCAGATGATCCTGCTACTGATTATACCCCTTAAAGCAGAAACAGGGGTATATGCCCCTGTTTCTGTCAAATTTGATCTGTAATATGCCGTTTTGGCCTTACAAAGCGGCGCAAAAGCCAGCGATCACAGGTCGAGTTTCATGTCTCCCGGTTTTATAAGGCCCAGCTTTCTCATTATCTCGGCGATGGCAAGGGTCGTGACCGCAGGCAGAAGAAAGTGCATCAGCCCTATCTGCATCAGTACCGCGGGGCTGCTTCCCATCGCGTCTATGGCGCCGAACTGGCCCACAAAACCGCTTGTTCCCATCCCCGCTCCTGATGGGATGTTCTCCATTTTGAAGACAAGGGTCGATATGGGGCCAAGTATCGCGCTGGCAAGCGTCGGAGGGACCCATATCATGGGGTGTCTGACTATATTGGGCATCTGGAGCATGGAGGTGCCGAGCCCCTGCGACAGCAGTCCCGCCACTCCGTTCTCCCTGAAGCTCATCACCGCGAAGCCTATCATCTGAGTGGAACACCCGACCGTTGCCGCGCCTGCCGCCAACCCCGAAAGGTTCAGAGCTACCGCCAACGCAGCGCTCGAGATGGGAAGCGTGAGTATCATGCCCATCAATGCGGAGACTATGGCTCCCATCGGTCCGGGCTGCAGCTCCGTCGCGTTCATTATTACGATCCCGATCCCGGTCATCATCGCGCTTACCGTGGGCCCTGCGAGCTTCGCCACAGCCATCCCTGCGATTATGGTCCCGGAGGGGGTCGCTATTATGTCTATTTTTGTCTCTTTGGATATGATCTTGCCTGCCTCGGATGCAACGACCGCACCGAGGAACGCGCCGACCGGGCCTCCCCATGTGTTGCCGGCGAAACCGACGGCTACGCAGGAGAATACGACCATCGGCGGTGCTTTCAGGGCCTGTGCGATCGCTACGGCGATGGCCGCTCCGGTCATGGAGCTTGCAAGACCTCCGAACTCGACCAGGATCGGGATCCCGGCCTTCGTTCCGATCGTTCTAAGGATAAGTCCGGTGATCAGCGATGAAAAGAGACCGACGCCCATTGCGCCCAGAGCGTCGACAAAGTAACGCTTGAACGAGAATTCAACTCCCTTGCGTTTCAGAAACGCAGAGATTTTGTTATTGCTCTTTCCCAAAAAACAGGACCTCTTTTCAGGTTAGTTTGTGAAAAACCCATTGGGAAGCATTGTAATGAAGTTCAGCGGAATTAACAACCCCGTCATTTAAAATTAATGACAGCGGATAGCGATTGTGATATTTTTGTCGGAACCAGACACAGAACAGATAAATACGGGGAGGCAATGCAAATGACAACGGCCAGTATTCTGAACAACGTCATAGGTCCAGTAATGCCCGGAAGCTCAAGTTCGCACACAGCGGGGCCATATCACATCGCAAAGATGTGCCGCAGCATGATGGGCGAGCTGCCGTCGGAGATATCGTTCACCTTCGAGCCGGCATCCTCTATAGCGGAGGTATATCACGAGCAGGGGAGCGACCTTGCGCTGGTAATGGGGACCCTGGACCTTCCTCTCACCGATCCGCGGTTCAAGGAGGCGCTGAGCCTCTTCCCATCATTTGGCACCGACATAAAGTTCATCATAAAAAGTTTTCCCGAGGCATGTCATCCGAACAGCATAAAGGTCGAAGCAAGGCTTAAGGACGGATCTTCGTTTTCCGCCGTTGCCGACTCGACCGGAGGCGGTGCTCTGCTATTCCGCCGTATTAACGGATGGGAGGTCGAGATGACGGGAGACGCATACTATGTTTTCGTCGAATTGGCCGCGGAGAGGGCACCGGCTGTCGGAGCTATGCTTGAAAGGTTTGGCAGTGTCGCAGCGGGCGAAAAAGAGGGAAGGGCGATGCTGCTTCTTTCGGCATCCGCTCCCGTGGATCCCGGGCTCATCGAAAAGATCCGTTCCGAAGAAAGACCTTTTAGCTGCCACTGTGCCGTCCCGGTATTCTTCCCGGTAAGGGGAGAGAGGATATTCACTTCGGGGGAAGAGATGGTGAAATACGCCGAAGAGAGAGGGCTTACGCTTGGGGAGGCCGCGCTTGAGTATGAATCGGCCCTTCTGTGCATGCCGCGTGAGGCCCTTGATGCCGAGATGGACAGGCGTCTTCAGGTGATGATAGATTCAGTGGCCCTGGGACTCTCGGATGAGAGTCCGCAGATGTTCCTCCTCGATCCCTCCGCAAAAAAGATAATGGATGCGGAGAGGGAAGGGAGGCTTGCCCTCGGAGGGATCCACACCAGGGCTGCCGCGCGCGCAATGGCGGCCATGCAGGTCAACAGCGGACAGGGGATAGTGTGTGCGGCACCCACTGGCGGATCTGCCGGCGTCATTCCCGGGATCATGGTGACGATGCTTGAGGACATGAAGATCCCGCGCAGGGATGCCGTCCGTTCCATGTGGGCAGCCGGGGCAATAGGATGGGTCCTTGCGACGAGAGGCACTTTCGCCGCCGAAGTGTGCGGATGCCAGGTCGAAATAGGCGCGGCAGGCGCGATGGGGGCAGGTGCCGTGGTCGAGGCTGTGGGAGGTTTGCCCCGTCAGGCCGCAGATGCGGGTGCGATCATGTTCCAGAACGCCATGGGCCTTGTGTGCGATCTGGTGCAGGCGATAGTGGAGATCCCGTGTCACACGAGGAACGGGTCCTTTGCATCACAGGCATTCATCTGTGCAGATATGATACTGGGCGGTTATCACAACGCAGTCAATATAGACGATACCGTAGACGCGGTATACTCCTCCGGAAGGATGCTCCCACCCGAGCTCCGCTGCACATCGCTGGGCGGTATCGCAGTCACGCCGAGCGCCCTTTCGATGCCCAGGAAAAGATAGCATAAAGCAGGGCCGCCCTCTGCAGGCGGCCCTGGATTTTTCACACTCTCTTCTTCCATCGGCGGTTCCTGAAATAGCCTTTGGCAAAATCTTTTGTGCTCTGCGGGATCAGAGGCGGCTTTCCTTCGTCTATCCTGTAGTTCCTGTAATAGATCAGAAGGTCGCAGAAGACGAGCAGCGAATTGAACGTGTAGGATAAGATCAGGAAACCGCCGTCGTCCCTCAGCAGTACCCTTGTGATGCCGGCCATGTATCCTGAGAAGACGATGAGAAGGAAGAAGAGGCTCTTGCCCTTCCTCGTCCTGCTCGTCCATGATTTGTGTATGGATGCGGGCCAGGCCGCCGCAAAACAGATGAGCATTATTGATTCAAGCAGACTGTCAATTAACATCAGGATCTTTTTCTGACTCTATATTATCGTTCTCTGTGCAGGGTGCGCGATATCCGGAAGCAGTTCCCATATAAGCTCTCTTTTCTCTCCCACATTTTCCAGCGCTTCCATCGAGACGGTCCAGACCTCGCAGGGGTTGGCGTTTTCGACGAGCTTTTCGCCGAAGTCCCCGAGCTCTCCTGCAAGTGAGACCGCCTCATCCTCTTTTTCCGTCGTGAAGATGAGCCAGCTGACACTGTCCTGCTCCTGCGTGTCCCTGTCTACGTAGCCGGGTATCATCATCCTTCTCAGCGTGTTGAGCCAGAGGTGGAATTTTGCGACTGTTGCAAGGTTCTTTTCATTGTCCTTGTCAGGGAATACGAAGAGGAACCTGTCCGTGTTGATCACCTTGTGGAGGTCGTTGGGATGGCCTCCGAAATCCCTGTACTGCATGAAATCATAGTGACAGAGGTAGAGGAGGTCCACATCAAGCCTGCCGGGCTCCGCCGAGTTCTCTTCACACCAGGATCTCAGCCTCTCAGGGGGCACTAGGTCGGTCCTTCTTGTCTCGATGAGCGCGGTGCTGAACTCCTCGTTTATCTTTTTGTACAGGGGCGAAGCTGTGTATCTCCATTCCAAAGAGCCGCCGTCCAGTGAGACCAGTTCCTCATCCTTCAGGTCCGGGTAATATTCAAGTTCATGTCCGGTATGGTATACCTTGATGCCCCACCTTTGCAGATGGGCAGAGTCAAGAAGCATGCGCAGCCTGGTCCTTCTGACGCTCCTTGCGGGGTCGGAGGGCTTCCGTCCGGGGGCACCCTCGAGGAAGAGCTCGTTTTTCAGCCTGTCGTATTCGTTCCGCCCCGCTTCCGTCAGAGAATATATCCCGTCGGAAAGTTCAAGGAAGCCGTTGCTTACGAGTCCGTCCAGCCCTGATATGTCCTCTCCGGCAAGTTTCAGCAGCTCTGCCGTCCAGCATGGATCCTCTTCGCTGAACATGGTCATTATCATCTCTGACAAGTCCATCTCCCCCTTAAATGTTGAGTTGCGGCATTAACCCTTTCATTACCGCTGCAAGAGAGAGCAGCGAAATGATGATCCAAAGGGTCACAGCCATGAATAAAGGCCTGAATCCGATCTTTTTCAGTTTGTCCCTGCTCAGTCCCGCCCCTATCAGGAAGAGTGTGCCTGTCATGAGGTGCTTTCCTGTGAGCGAACCGATGTCCCATAGTGCCTCAAAACCGGGCAAGAGCGACCTTGCCGCCGCGGCAGCAAGGAATCCTACCAGAAACCACTGGAATGGGGGCTTGTTCTCCGATCTGTTGAGCTTTGCTCCCAACATGGCAACGGGAAGTATCCAGAGCGCCCTTGTCAGTTTTACCGTGGTCCCTACAGCAAGCGCGGCTGAGCCGTATATGGCGGCGGCCCCAACTACACTGCTTGTGTCATGTATCGCGAGTGCGGACCAGAAGCCGAACTGTTCCTGTGAGAGTCCGAGAAGGTGTCCGGCATAGGGGAATATGAGCAGGGCGATCCCGTTGAGCAGGAAGACGACTGCCATTGCGACGCCGGTGTCCGACTGTGATGCCCCTATCGAAGGGGACATAGCGGCTATTGCGCTTCCCCCGCATATCGCCGTGCCTGTGCTCAGAAGGACGGAGAGGTCTCTCTCGACCCCGTAGATCTTTCCCAGTATCGTTCCGATAAGCATGGTCGCCGATATCGATATCATGGTCACCCATACAGAGGTAATTCCAACCCTTACAACTGCGTCAAAGTGCATCCCGAACCCCAGAAGGATCACCGCTGCCTGAAGAAGTTTCTTTGAAATTTTACCTGTCCTGTCTGCCGCGGGGTTGCCTGCCCAGAGAGCCGCGACGGAGCCAAGAAGCAGCCCCCATGCGGGATTCGGCGTCAGCACCGAGAGCAGTGCTGCCGCAGCCAGCCAGTATACGGGGTTTGATGTGATGTTTTTGTATCTGCCGTTCAATACGCCGCCTCCGAAAAAAATATCTGTTTGTCTGTTACGGATGCCAGTCATAACTCCTGACCTTTCAATTATGACATACTTTTATCATGTGCAGGGCAAGACTGATATATTTCCGGAAGATAAAATCAACAACTTTCACACGCAAATGTTGACCGGAATATAAAAATGGAATAGAATATCCACCATTCCATTATTTAATTAGGGGGGAAAAAAACTGAATCCGATCGTCAGCCTGCCTGATCCTTTGATCCTAGGCCTTCACGCTCTCGGAGCGCTTGCAAGGAGCCCGGAGATCTGTCTTTCCACGCAGCAGATAGCAACTGAGATAGGTTCGACCGAACCGCACCTTTCCAAGGTCCTCCAGCGTCTCAAAAAAGGAGGGCTGGTCAAGTCTGTGCGCGGCCCCGGAGGGGGATACAAGCTCAACTGTGTTGCGGAAGAGACTCCCCTCAGAAACATATTTGAACTCCTTGGCGGCCCATTTGACTCCCAAGGGTGCGGCCTTGAGGGATGCAGAAAGAACAAATGCTTTATTGGCGAGATGATGGATGAACTGACGAGGGCGTTCCTGAGATACCTCGAGTCCCGTACTCTGGCGGACTTTACCAGGTACTATGACAACTCCATCCCTGTGGAAATTGAAATATCAGTTATCACACCGAGCCTGGGACAGAAGCACCCGAACTTCGCCCACATAAGATCCAAATGATCAACAGATCCTATACAAACTTTTAAAGCTTTTATTTTAATTGAGGAAGGATTGAGTCGTATTGAAGAAGGTAAGAGGTTTTTTCTGTCTGCTGCTTTTCGTTCTGATACTGGCGCCTAACGCAGCATTCGCGGATGGGTTCGCGATCTATGAGTGGTCTGCGGGAGGCGTTGCGATGGGCGAAGCTTACATGTTTGCCGAAGATGATCCCTCTCTGATAGCCTACAATCCCGCAGGCATCACCAGGCTTCAGGGAAGATGGATAGGCGGAGGAATTTCCTACATAAATCCAAGGGGAAGAGTCGATTTTAACGGAGTCTGGTCAGGCGGGGAAACGTGGAGCAATACCGAGGCGCCCGGCTATGTCCCCAATATGTATTACGTAAATCAGCAGAACGACAAATTGTGGTGGGGCATAGGCATATTTTCCAGATTTGGCAATTCAACTGAATATGAACCAACCTGGCCGGGACGTTACAACAGTTATCTGGCTAAAATCACAGGCGTCACGGTACAGCCGACAATAGCCTACAAGGTCACGGACAAACTGTCGGTCGCTGCAGGTGCTGATATCAACTATATAAAGCTTGATATTAAAAAGAGAATACCGACGAACTATGATAAGAATTATGATATCGATTTCGAGTTGACCGGCGATAACATCGCATTGGGATGGCTTTTGGGCATTAATTATGATTTTACTGAGAACACGTCTTTTGCTGCGGTGTATCGTTCAAAGGTGACACAGAAAATGGATGCAGATGCAAATCTGACTTCACCCGGAATAAGTACAAAAGCTCATGGTGAGGTAACGCTCCCGGACAGCTTTACATTCGGACTGGGTCATAAGTTTAATGATAATACCCGGGTTGAGTTAGGGGCTATCTATACAAAATGGAGTACTTACGATGCTTTAAATATAACATTTGATGATCCAATACTGCCGTCTCCGTCGTTTCCAGTCGTAACGAAATCAGAAGATCCCAAAAACTGGAAAGATGTATGGCGCTACCAGATAGGCATCGAGCATAAGCTGAACGAGACATGGAGCATCATGGGTGGTTATGCCTACGACAACTCTCCAATGCCGGATGAGACCATGGATTTTCAGGTCCCCACGGGGGACCGCCAGACGTTGAGCATCGGCTTCAAAAAGCGCAGTGAAAACTCGGAACTGGCTTTCGCATGGGGATTCATGTGGATCAAAGACAGGGTCGTGCCGGGAGAAAAATACACCCCTAATCCTAATTTATACCCCGTCTATGCGAACGACTATGCAAATGTCCGGGACAACACAGCCCACATCCTCTCTTTGAGTTATACAGTCCATCTTAAATAACTGCAATATTTTAATAAATGATGAGACGGTTTCGCCTTAAGGGCGGGACCGTTTTTTTACATTTCTGCAAATTGTATGATTTGTACATCCACTCTTGCCAATTTTTTTTATTGTTGTAAGCTATATGGAGGGCGGTAAAAACGCCGCAGTTGTTTTTTGTGCAAAAATATCATTTATTTCCCGGGGAGGAAATTTTAAATGGCTACACAAGGGCATTTCGTGGATCTCGAGAGCTTTAAAAAACTCAACACCATTCCTATAAGGACCACTATCGAGACAGCTTTCTACGGGAACAATGTGGTCAAGATAAAAGATCTGACCGAAGCCTATGAACTTGCCAGGAAAAGTCCGGGAACGATAGAGCTCACCGGGATGCCGGTACACCGGCCGACGGAACTGGGCCTTCCTGAAGATGCCCACGTTCTGCTCTTCAACGACGGCGCGGTCTACGGAAGATGTGCCGCAGCCAGGAGGATAGTCGGCTACCCCAACGTATCGGTCCCTGAATATGCGACCATCCTCCGTGAAGCTATCTATCATGCGCGCTTCAGAAAGTTTTATTCGGCGGAGGCAGTCATAGGCCTTGAAGAGGACTTTATGGTCAAGGCAAACGTGATGATCCCCGAAGGCTTTGAAAACTCCATATACAACTGGATGTGCAACTTCCAGTATATGAACGACGAGTACAGGGAACGCTATGCCAATTCCAGACCTCTTCCCAATGACGGAGATCTCTTTGTGTTCATCGATCCGGACTGGACCCACCCTGACTATCCACTTGGTCTTGCCTTCTTCTCTCCGGAGCAGAACTGTGCAGCCATACTCGGGATGCGTTACTTCGGAGAGTTCAAGAAGGGGACCCTTACACTTGCATGGGGTGTTGGGGCGAGGAACGGCTACGCCTCCTGCCATGGCGGGGTAAAGAGATACAGGCTTAAGGACGGCAGCGACAGGAAGTTCGTAATGGCTGTATTCGGTCTCTCTGGCTCTGGAAAATCCACCCTTACGCACGCCAAACACAAGGGCAAGTATGATGTGACGGTGCTCCACGACGACGCGGTGGTCATCAACGTCAAGGAGAAGTACGCAATAGCCCTCGAGCCCGCGTATTTCGACAAGATGCAGGACTACCCGATGGGCTGCGAAGACAACAAATTCCTGCTGACCCTCCAGAACTGCGGAGCTACCGTAGACGCAGACGGCAAGCTCTTCGTGGTGAGCGAGGATATCAGGAACGGCAACGGCCGCGCCGTAAAATCGAGATTCTGGTCGCCCAACAGGATAGACAGGATAGATGAGCCTCTGAACGCCATCTTCTGGCTCATGAAGGATCCGACCATCCCGCCTGTGCTTAAGATCACGGGACATTCCCTTGCCTCTGCTATGGGAGCCACCCTTGCGACCAAGAGGACGTCCGCCGAAAGGCTCGCCCCTGGAGTCGATCCGGATGCGCTTGTCATAGAGAGTTATGCCAATCCATTCAGGACATACCCCCTTGCCATGGACTACATCAGGTTCAGGTCCCTCTTCGAAGACGGAGTCGACTGCTACATACTGAACACAGGATCGTTCATGGACAAGAAGGTTGAAAAGAACACCACCCTCGGCATATTGGAAGAGATCGTTGAGGGAAAGGCGAAGTTCGTTCCTTTCGGGGGGATCCCGGGTCTCGAAGTGCTCAACATCCCCGGCTTCGATGTGGACTTCAAGAACTGGACCTTCAGGCAGCAGTTTATAAACAGGATGAACGACAGGCTCCAGTTCATAAAGTCCAGACAGACCGAGCTTGGCGGTATGGATGCCCTTCCGCCGGATGCGCTGAACGCGATCCAGTCGGTCATAGATTATCTTAAGAAATAGCTAAATGCGGCTGAGCGATCGCTCAGCCGCATTTGTAAACAACCGCTGAGGGGTGATCAGTGTGGAGATCAAAACTTTTGAAGTCGAAGAATGGATGAACAAGTACGAGGACGATGCGACATACAACATCGCCGAAACCTGTGTGGAATCCCTGAAAGTCAGAGAACTTCTTGATATCGCCTCTGTGGATAAGGACGAATTCTTCCAAAAAATCTCCGAGACAAAACTGACCTACGGAGCAATTCCCGGAAGCGTCGGTCTGAGGGAAGAGATAACAAAGCTCTACCATAAAAAGAAGACGATCGACAATATCATTGTGACCAATGGCGGAATAGGAGCCAACTTTCTCGCCCTATTCAGTCTGGTCGGCCCGGGAGACGAAGTGGTCGCGCTCTATCCCACGTACCAGCAGCTTTACTCGCTGCCGGAGGCCCTTGGCGCGAAAGTAAGGCGGCTCCGTCTGGAACCCGAGGACGGCTATATGCCCGACACGAACAAACTCAGGACGCTGGTGAAATCAAACACCAGGGCGATAGTGATCAATACCCCCAACAACCCGACCGGGGCATGCTTCGGCGAGGCTGTGATGAAAGAGATAGCGGCAATAGCTGATAGGGTCGGGGCCTGGGTCGTGTGCGACGAAGTCTACCGCGGTCTTGAACACGACGGGAGCTACACCGTGCCGTCAATAGCCGACATCTACGAAAAGGGCGTCAGCACCTCCAGCATGTCGAAGGTCTACTCCCTTGCAGGGCTGAGGCTCGGATGGATAGCGGCGGATGAGGCCTTCATAAAGGAATGCTTCAAACATCGCGACTACAACATAATCAGCTGCGGGATGCTCGACGATGCACTTGCCCTGACAGCACTAAAAAACAAAGAGAAAATACTGGAACGCAACCTGAAAATAATAAGGGAGAACAAAAAGATACTCACAGACTGGGTAGAAAGTACAGACGGCTTGAGTTTCGTTCCACCAAAAGCGGGGACCACTGCGCTGATCAAATACGACTTCGATATGGAGTCTGAGGAATTCTGCCGGAAAATGTTCGAATACAACGGAGCCTTCGTAGTCCCCGGAAGCTGCTTCGAATTCGAAAACCACTTCCGTATCGGCTATGCGCCGAAGAAGGAAGTGCTGAACGAAGGACTGGCGGCTGTGGCCTCATTTATAAAAACCTTATGATTATGGTTTTATAAAAAATGGCTCAGGGGCTGCAGAGCAACAGTAAGAGCAGTCTGTAAAAGCGCCGCCGGCAGGCAATTGGCAAGCCGTCGTAAGAATCAAAAAACTCAAACGAAATAACCGTCAAACCGTTGAAAAATCCCGGCGATGCAGTCTCAGCCGGGATTTGCTATTGCTTGCCGATTGCTGGCCCATTACTTGTTATTGCTCCTGCAGTCCTCCTGCCGGCAGTTTGCTCTCTTCCCTTACCCTGAAGGTTCCCTTTTTGGCGAACATCGCAAACGAAATAAACGATGCAGCTACGCCGGGAAGTATGGGGTGTATCGCGCCTATTATCCCAGGGGCTGAAAGTCCGGTTATCCCCATTGAAGTGGATCTGTAGGCTAACAGGTACCATGCCGCTGTTCCTGCAAGGCCTCCAAGTGAGGACATCAGTGCTGCCGATGAGCCTGCCTTGGGTCCCTGGATAAGAAGTGCAAGGTAAGGAACAAGGATCGCGCACGCGAGCAGCGTCCAGCTTGTGGCGCAGATCAGAGCTATTATCGAGGAGCTTTTCAGTGCGAAGAGTCCGCTGCAGACAGTGCAGATGATGACGACACCCCTCCACGACCATCCCGTGAGGTGTTTTTTGAATACATCCCTGCCCAGGCTGCCGCTTGCGATATGGAGGAGTGCAGAGGCAGTTGAGAGGGATGCCGAGACTATAGCAAGCGCGAAAAGATGCTGTCCGAAGGTCGGAAGGAGCCTGTGCACGAGGGTCGGAAGCACTATGTCCGGGTTCGTGATGCCCGGCCCGAGAATGAGGCGTGACAGGGCGCTCGCAAAATATGCCCCGCCAACCACGACAGAGAGAGCCAGCATTGCGAGAGGAGCAGCCTTTTTTGTTTCCTGTACGCTTTTCAGGGCGAAATGTCTCTGGATCATCTGAGGCTGTGCCCATATCCCGACAGAGGTGACTATGGCCAGAAAAATAATGTTAAGTCCGGCTGGTCCGCTGCTGAGCGACAAAAAGCCGTTGTTTGCAGCCTCTGTGGGAGGCAGTGCCGCCAGGGCCTGAATGCCGGTTATCGGTCCTCCGATCTCTTTGAGAAGCGAAATTACCAGTGCCCCGACTCCCACTATCATGACAAGTCCCTGGAAGGCTTCCGTGTAAAGCACTCCGCGGAGACCTCCCCATATCACGCTTATCCCGACGATCGCCACCAGTATCGAAAGGGCGGCGTTGACCGATACAGGAAGTACTCCCGCGACCATAACGGCAGCTCCTTTGAACACCGCCGAACCGTAAATGATAAGGAGGACCGTTGACATCAGTCCGAGAAAGACCTGAAGTCCTGGAGTTTCATACGCCTTCGACAGGAATTCCGCAGGGGTCTTTGAGTCGAGTTTTCTCTGCCACAGCCTGGTCGGCCATGCAAGGTAACGGTAGACGAACCATGTTCCAAGCCACACATTGCCTGCCGCGATCAGGAGCATCTGCAGGCCGAATATGTAGCAGAGACCGCCGAATCCTACCAGCGCGACTGCGGAGATATATGTCGCAACGTAGGCGAGCGCCTGTATCGCGACGTTTACTTTTCCCGGCAGCAGCGCATCCCTGCTGCGGGAATACCTGGCAATAAAGACGAGCAGCAGTGCGTAGAGGATCCAAAGCGGTAAGAATGACAGCATTTTATTTCATCGACCTTATAATCTTTGTTATTGACCACGCCGCGCTCCACAAAAGCGAGGCTCCCGATATTACTACCCACAGATCCGTATTGAACATTTCGACCCCTCCTGCATCTATATATAAGTCAAATTTATTTGTTGTTAGCTGGATCAAGAAATAAAAAAGGACCGCCGACCCTCGGGTCGGCGGTCCTTGAAATTCGGCTGCATCAACTTCTATTATGCTAAGTCCGGTTTCGCAGAAAACACCAATAGCCCCGAGGCATTATGGCAGCGAGGATAAGAATAAGCATAATAGTAGTTATATACGTTACCTACCGCCAGTGGCATATCTGCGAGCCTCCTTTTTGTCTTTAAAGTGGTATATCAAATATTGGAGGAGATGATACTATCTACTTTATCTTCTGTCAATAGCAATTGTGATTTATAGCGGTGCTGACTTAGCAAGATTAATTGAAATACTAACTTCCACATATGGCAGTTCGAGATAGAAATTAGTCTTTCACTAAATTCCACCTGAATTTAGTTTTACAGCCAATGGTTTAGAATATCCGGGACTCCCCTCGCCTGCATCAGAAAGGAGGAGAACATGTTCGCTGGAGAAATTGCTCGCTTCGCATCGCGGAAAATCGCGGCCAAGGGCCGCGTAAGTTCAAAATCTCCGTTGTCCCCAAGTGCTTCAGTCGGGAGGGTACTGTTTTCCGTCAGGAAAACATATCAAATTGACTTTAGTGCCCGAACCATTTCGAGTCCGCTTTGAGATCGGGGATCCGGCGGCTCAGGTTTAGATTCTAAAAAACCAGTAGCAGCAAGGTTTCATGGGCGTTAACTTCCGATTGAGGTGCTCGGTGGAGGTGATCAAAAAAGTCTTAATTCTTCGCCTGATGAAATCAGGCAATTCTCCAGCGGCCAAAGGACGCGAATTCTCCGGCGGATGCTCTCTCCGCCTGCCTTAACGACCGCTCGCCAATTGCTGGCCCATTGCTTGCCGACCGCTTGCCCGTCTTTACGCACTTCATGGTAAAATACATAGTTGGTTTTGAAAATATATGCTCCTTTTGGGAGGAAAGATAATATGCGCTACATCGGAGCAGCTTCCAGAGGTATCCGCCTGCCTGTAGTAACCAAAGGCGCAGACCTGATAAATCTGATTTCTGATACCGTCATCGCGGCATCAAAGAGCGAGAGGGATCCTTTCGTAATAAGAGACAGGGATATCGTCGGCGTCACTGAGTCGCTCGTCGCAAGATCTCAGGGAAATTATGTGACACTTGCCGACATATCCGAGGATGTCAGAAGAAGGGTGCCTGAAGGGGACGTCTCAATATTGTTCCCCATTATGAGCAGAAACAGGTTCCATCAGCTGCTTAGAGGAATAGTGAACGGAGTCCGGGGGAAGGTACGGGTCTTCCTCTCCTATCCTTCCGACGAAGTCGGCAACCAGGTCATCGATCCGATGAATTACTACCTCAACAGCGACAGACTTTCCGGTGACAGCTTTGATGAAGAAGAGTACTACAAGGTTTTCGGAGAATGCAGACACCCCTTTACCGGTGTTGATTATGTCAAGCTCTATAGATCGATAGACCCGGAAAAGATCTCCATACATTTTGCCAACAACCCGCTTGCCGCGCTGAGCTTTTCAAATACTGTGCTGGTGGCGAGCATACATTCAAGAAAGCTCCACAGGGATATCCTCGAGAAGGCCGGAGCCAGGGTGATAACGCTTGATGAGATATGCAGCGCCCCGGTGAGGGAAGGGGCGGGCTACAACGAACAGTACGGACTGCTTGGGTCCAACTATACCAACGACAACTCCGTGAAGCTCTTCCCGCGCGACTGCGGCACCTTTGTAAGAGCTCTTCAGAAGGAACTTTTTGACCGCACGGGCAAAAATCTCGAGGTGCTCGTTTATGGTGACGGGGCTTTCAAGGATCCCGTGTGCGGGATATGGGAGCTAGCGGACCCCGTGGTCTCTCCGGGCTATACTGACGGGCTCAACGGGATGCCTAAGGAGATCAAGTTCAAGTACGTGGCAGACAACTCGGGGGACAAGGACCCCTCCGATGCTGTCCGTGAGGCCATCGCGGCAAAGAGCGAGATGGACAAGTACGGACACTGCACGCTCGGGACCACGCCAAGACGGATGACTGACCTCATCGGCTCGCTCTGTGACCTCACTTCAGGCTCAGGGGACAAGGGCACGCCCGTTGTCTACATTCAGGGATACTTCGACTGTTATCTGGATGACTGAGCGCGAAAACGAGATCCCGTTCAGCGGGATCGACCCGAAGGGAAGGATCAAGTTCGGAATGCTGCTGGAGATGTTCCAGGAGATGGCCGACATCGATGCCTCGAAATTCAACCTTTCAGTCAGGCAGACTCTTGAGCACGACGTTACCTGGGTCCTGAGGAAATATCGCATCGACCTGGAGAAATATCCGACAATAGATGACGGGATCATAAAGATAAGGACCTATGCCGAACCCTGCCGCAATCTGTTTTCGCTGCGCTCGTTCAGGCTCTGGAACAGGGCCGGGGATTTCCTCGGCTCAGCCTATACCTGGTGGGTGCTGCTGGACATCAAAAGGGAGAGGCCGATCCGGCTTGACAAAAGCGAACTAATGACGGGCTTCATGGAGAGGCTGTCGGAAGAGCTTCCAAGGGACGTGAAAGTACCGGATGTCACAGATCCTCAGATCGAGGAAAAGTGGAAGGTGCGCTGGCAGGATCTGGATGTCAACGACCACACGAACCACGCGGTCTTCTTCAGCTGGGCGCTTGACACAGTGCCTGACGGGATCTGCGAAGGATATGCCCCTGTCCTTGTAGAGTCGGAGTTTATGCACGCAATTCCGCGAACCAGAGTGAGGTGCCTCACTCAGGAAGTGCCCTCAAGTGAAGGCAGGTTTTTCCTGCACTCACTGCGGCACATGGAAGACGATACGGTCTATGCAAAATTGAGCTCGCTCTGGAAATAGAGCGAGCTCTTTTAATTTAATCAATAAAACGTACTATCTCGTCAAGTTTTTTCCTGTTTTTCTCCCTCACGCTGCCGTCGGCCGGATAGCCAAGTGCGATCACGACACGTACGGTGTCGCCCTCGGGGATATTCAGGAGTTCCTTGACATCTTTGTCTTCAAAGGTCCCCATTATGCATGTGGCAAGCCCCATTTCGGCAGCTTTGAGCGTGAAGTGGGCTACGGCGATTCCGATGTCGCCGTGGGCAAAATGTTTGCAGCTCCATTTTTGCAGGACACCGGGCATAAGTTTGGGGCATTCATCTTCGCTTACCGCCACAAGTACAGGCGCCGCGTCCGCGAATTTGTTTCCTCCGACTATCTGCAGAAGAGAGGCCAGTTTTGCCTTTGTCGCCGGCTCTGTTACCACGGTGAATTTCCATGGCTGGCTGTTGCATGCTGACGGGGCAAGCCTTGCGGCTTCAAGGCACTTGAGGATATCTTCCTTTGCTGCCGGCTTCGTGTCGTAACTGCGGCAGCTTTGCCTTTTCAAAATTATTTCGTCAAGCTTCATATGACCATCTCCTTATGAGAGTTTTAGTTTTCTCCATTTTCCGCTTCTCAGATATATTATACCTACCGTTATCGAGAGCAGTGAAGAGAGCGGTGTTGCGAATCCTACGCTGAAGAGGTCCGCGCCCGGCATCTTGCTGATAAACCACGTGGCCGGCACCCTGAGAAGGAAGGCGGCCATCAGATTGTTGACCATGCTGAACCTGGTATGTCCGCAGCCGTTGAAGAAGCCGTTAAGGCAGAAGACGAAGCAGACCAGTATGCAGTCGATGCTGAAAGACTTCAGGTATTGCGAAGTCGCATATATGAGCTCGCTTTCAGGTGTAAAGATCTCTATCACATGGGCAGGGTAAAACTGGAGCAGGGAAAATGATATCACTCCGAATACCAGTGTCACAATAATTCCTGTATAAAGGCACCTGACCGCCCTTTTGGGACGGTTTGCCCCCATGTTCTGCGAGACCATGGCTGAGATCGCGGCTGAAAAGGCCACGGGCGGCAGCATCACAAAGCCGTTTATCTTTGATGTGATCCCGATGGCGGCTGATGCCACAACGCCTCCCATTATGCTTACTGTTGCCATGATGAACATGAAGGATACCGTTGTCATGGACATCTGGACGGACACTGGAAGTCCTATGTAGAGGAGGTTTTTGAGCTTTTCGGCCTTGATGCGGAAGCTGGAGAGCTTGAAATCAAAATGGAAGTTTTGCTTTTTCAGGTATATTACGGCCAAAACCGCGCTCAGTCCCTGAGAAAGTATGGTGGCTAAAGCAGCTCCGGGCGCGCCCATTTTGAAAACTGCCACGAAGATGAGATCTCCGATCACGTTGCAGACAGAGGCTATGGCTACGAAGATAAGCGGGCTTTTCGAATCCCCGAAGCCCCTAAGCATGGCGCTGAGGGCGTTGTACGCGAACATAAACGAGATCCCGGCGGAACTGATGAAAATATATCCCTCAGTCTGGGATACGGCTTCGGGGGGAGTCTGAATGATGCTCACCAGAGGCTTGACGAAGGCAAACATGACCAGTGTCAGAATAATGCTTACGATCGCGAAGAGGGTAAACATCGTCCCTATGGTCTCTTTGATGTCTTTGTCTGATCTTGCGCCGAAGTATCTGGCTATCAGTATTGTGCCTCCCATTGAGAGGCCGATTATTATTCCGTTGATCAGGAACATGAACTGGCTTCCTATAGCCGCGGCAGAGAGACCGGCTGCGTTCGTAAAGTGTCCGACGACCACAGTATCGACGGCCCCGTAGAGAGCCTGCAGCAAATTTGCAGACATGTAGGGGATCGCGAACAGGATAAGCTGTGTTGTGATGTTCCCTTCCGTGAGGGATCGTTCCCTGAAACGCATGACGCCGTCTGACATCAGGAGAGTTTCTCTCTTTCGAGCCTGTTAAGTTTTTTCATGAAGAAGTAGAGGAACGGTATACAGGTGAGGAAGCTCAGCATGTCCGATAAGGGCTGTGTCGCCTGTACTCCTGTCAAGCCGAACAGTGACGGCAGGATCAGTATAAGGGGAAGGAAATATACCCCCTGTCTGTTGCATGCTAGAAATGTAGCTCTTGCCGCATGGCCCGTTGACTGAAAAAGCATGTTTGTCGATACGAAGAGCGGCTGAAGGATAAGGGCGGAAAACTGGAAACGCATCGCCAAAGTTCCTATCGCGATGACCTCAGCATCTTCTTTCCTGAACACCGATACGATCTCAGGCGCCATTATAAAACCTGCAACGGCTGTCACCGCCATTACCGTCAGACCTGTCTTTACCGTGAACCAGAACGCCTCTTTGACCCTGGTGTAATTCTTCGCCCCGTAGTTGTATCCGGAGACCGGCATGAACCCCTGCCCGAGGCCTATCATCATTGACATCACGAGCAGGAAGGTGCGTCCTACGATCGACATTGCCGCTACGGCTGCGTCTCCGTATGCGGACGCAGCGATGTTCAGAGCAACTGTCGAAATGCTTGCGAGTCCCTGCCTGCACAGAGAGGGAGTCCCAAGAGAGAGGATATCCAGGAATTCTTTAGGCTTCCTTGTAATATTTTTTACGCTGATCCTTATGCTGCTCTTTCTGAGTATGAAGACGGACAGAAGGACCGAAAAGCTGATGCACTGGGATATGAGCGTTGCTATGGCGGCTCCGGATATGCCAAGGCCAAACGTGAATATGAATATCGGATCGAGCACGATGTTGAGCAGAGCTCCGAAAACGAGACCGACCATTGCGAAAGCTGCCTTGCCTTCGGCCCTCAGTACATTGTTCATGACAAAAGATGTGCACATGATCGGTGCGCCGAGAAGGATGTACATCGCATAGCTTTTCGCATAGGGCAGGATGGTCTTGGTAGAACCGAGCTTAAGCATGAAATCATCGAGGTCGGAAAGTCCGTAAACGGTGAAGATAAGGCCTGTCCCGAAGGCCAGAAAAAATGAGCTGGAGGCATACCTGCTTGCAGCCTCGATCTCCCTGGCGCCCAGTTTTCTGGATATCATGCTTCCGGCGCCTGTCCCGAAAGTAAAACCTATAGCCTGAAAGATCGCCATTATAGAGAAGACTATGCCTACAGCCCCGCTGGCACTGGTCCCAAGACGTGAGACGAAGAACGTGTCTGCGGTGTTGTATATCGCCGTGACAAGCATGCTTATGACGGTAGGTATCGCGAGCTTTATTACAAGTCCCGGTACCGGAGCGGCCGTCATTTTAAGATACTGTGCGTTATTAAGGTCTGTAGCCATATCTTCCATTTGATATCACGCTTTGCATATTTCAATTTTTAAGCAGAACACTAAGTCAGGTTAGCATTTAATCTTTATAACTGCAATCGACCATATTGCGCATTTGACAGACTTGACAAAATAATAAAATATTGTAATATCCATATACGGATAATCTGTAGTCGTACAATTGGAGTTGTTACCATGTTGGCCCTCAAAGCCAAGAACTATAAGGAAATGTCCCTTCTCTTCTTCAGATTTGTGATCCCTGCGCTTACCTCACAGCTTCTGAACGGTGTTTACACGATAGTCGACGGATTCTTTGTCGGTATCGGCGCGGGGGAAATCGGTCTCGCCGCTATTGGCGTATCTTATCCCTTCACCCTGTTCGCGACTGCTGCGGGCGCCGGTATAGGCATAGGCGGCGGAGCGCTGATGTCCATAAGCAGGGGAAGAGGGAGAGTAAAGCTTGCCGGCAGGATACTGAGTTCGATGGTGATGCTTATGCTCATTTCTTCCCTTTTGATATCCGTCTCCTTCTGTATCTCACTGCCCAGGCTGATAGGACTGTTTGGCCTGTCGGAAGAGCTTGAGCGCCTCTCGCTCACATACGGCAGGATACTACTGCTGTTTTCCTTCGCACAGATATTCACCATGGGACTGCTCGGAGCTGTCAGGAACGACGGATATCCCCGCAAGGCAATGTGTATCATGGTCTCGGGATTCGTTCTCAATATCGTTCTTGACTGGCTGTGGGTGATCGTATATCCCTTTGGCGTCGCAGGGGCGGCCTGGGCGACAGCCCTTTCACAGCTTATGACCGCGATCCTGATGTTCCTGCATTTTGCCGTGGGCCGCTCCAACGTCAGGATCAGATGGAAGAACATGTGGGGATCGCTTGCATTCGGCAAAAAAATAACCACAATGGGCGCTTCGCCCTTTGGTGTTCAGATGGCGGCCGCACTTACCATGATAATGCACAACAAACAGTCCCTCGTATACGGAGGGGAGATCGGGCTTGCGGCATACTCCGTGATAAGCTATGTGATCCCTGTCGGGATAATGCTGCAGGAGGGTGTGGCAGAGGGGATACAGCCGCTGATAAGCTATTACCACGGAGCCTGGCTGCCAGCCCGGAGAAAACTCACGGCAAAAATGGGTTTCTCGTTCGCGTTCGGGATAGGGCTGCTCTGTTCACTGTCATTGGTCCTGCTTGCCAGATACATACCAGGCTTTTTCTCAATGGGCGGAACGACGGCGGCTGTTACTGTCAAAGGGCTGATCCTCGCTGCTCCCATGTTCCCCTTTGTCGGGATAGTGAGGGTCGGGGCGTCATATTACCAGTCGATCGGACAGCCCGGATACTCCTCGCTCCTTACCTATTCGGACCCGATGCTGATCCTTCCCCTCTTTCTCTGGCTGCTGCCCATGTTCTGGGGACTTGACGGGGTGTGGCTCGCAATGACCTTTGCAAATGCTGTCCTCTCTGCTATCTTGATAACTGTGTGGGCCTTTGCATCGAAATGGGGATCGATACTCCTCCCCGTCCAGAAAAATATATAGGGGGCGATAACGGCATATGAAAAAAAGGGACGATAAAGACGTAAGGATGCTCCTGGAACTCTCAGACCTATGGCGCCGTTATGACAGGGTGTATACGTGCTGGGCACAGAAGCACGGCATTTCCAACAGTGCCATGACGCTTATCGAGGAACTTTACATGAGGCCTGAGGGGGTAGAACCGGCGGAGGTCGCCGACTACCTCGGGGTCCCGCGGCAGACGATGACTGCGACGCTCGATGCCCTGGAAAGAAAGTCTCTGGTAGAGCGCTTCCCTCACGAGAAGGACAGGCGCCGTAAGGTGATAAAGTTTACTCCAGAGGGGAAAACCATGGCTGAAAAGCTTGTAAACGAGCTTCACGAATGGGAGATGAACGCCCTCTCTTCCCTGAAATGGACGGAACTTGCAAGGGCATTCAAAACAGTGAAACATTTCTGCACGGAACTTGAAAAGGGCCTTAAGGATTAAGGGCCGATAACTACAAATAAAAAGGGTGATGTCTGTGAAGGCAAAATTTGCTCACTTCAATTTCAACGTCCTTGACCTGAAAAAAAGCATGGAGTTCTATGAAGAGGCCCTTGGCCTTAAAGAGGTAAAGCGTGTCGAGAAGCCTGATTTTACCCTTGTCTACCTTGGTGACGGAGAGACGGATTTTCAGCTGGAACTGACTTACCTGCACGACAGGACTGAAAAATACGATCTCGGGGAAGCTGAATTCCACCTTGCGTTTACGGTGGAGGATATCGAGGCGGCGCACGCCCGCCATGAAAAGATGGGCTGCATTTGCTATGAAAACAAGGATATGGGGATCTATTTTATAGAAGATCCTGATGGGTATTGGCTTGAGATTATTCCCCTCCGGCGGTAATTGGGATTTATAGCGGTGCTGACTTAGCAATGAGCAACGGAGCCTTCCTTCGACGTATGTCCAATACGTCTTCGGAAGGCTCCGCTGCGCATTGCGTCGTTATCGCTCGCTCTAAATCACAATTCCCCGCAATTGGGGCATATCGCGGATAATGACGACGCAACTTGTGGTATTCTGAACCGAGGCGTATATCAATACGTTGATGTGAAAAAGCACCGCATGTCGCTAAGTCAGTGCCGCGAGATGTTCCAATTCCACAAAAAAGAAGCAACCTGCGTCACATTGACACAAGTTGCTTCGGAGCGTCTGGCTCCTCGACGAGGACTCGAACCTCGAACCTAGTGGTTAACAGCCACCCGCGCTGCCGATTGCGCCATCGAGGAATAGCTTGTCGAGAATCTAAAAACTCGACGCAGTGTATTATAACATTGATTTTTGTTTTGACAACCACCTTTTTAAGTTTTTGGGGATATACTTTGTATTGGCTGATGATGGATCATGAAGGGAGGGCGGTGTTTATGTCTTTGATCCTGATAAAAAACGGGATCGTCGGCAGGGCAGACGGTTCTTTCCGCGGTGATGTGCTGATAGAGAACGGTAAGATCAGGGAGGTCGGACCGTGCATTGAGCACGAGGGGGCTTTCGTGACCGATGCCAGTGGCCGCTATGTCCTCCCCGGAGGTGTGGATCCGCATACGCATGTCTCGCTCATCTCAGCTGGAAGAAGCGTCTCGGACGGTTTTGAAGCTGCGACCAGGGCGGCCGTATGGGGAGGGACCACCACGATAGTCGAGCATCCCGGTTTTGTCCCCGAAGGATCACCGCTCTCTGCGGCCGTCGAAGATGCGGTCAAAAAGGGCAGAGGAACATCCTATACGGATTTTGGGGTGCATATGGTATTTCAGGGGACGAACGGATTCAGTGAAGAAGAGGTAAGTGAACTTGTCCGCGGCGGGCATGCCACAGGAAAGGTCTACACTACATATGACGCGCGGATGGAGGACTGGCAGATCGTTCCACTGATGAGGATGATGGAGAGGGTCGGCGGGCTGCTGCTCTATCATGCCGAGGATGACGCGGAGCTGAAACGGCTGAGGTCTGACTTTGAAGCAAGGGGTATTACGGGTGCAGGGATGTGGCCTTTGAGCCGTCCTGATTTCTGCGAGGCTGATGCAGTTTCTGAGATAACCGCCCTTGCCTGGGGATCGGGTGCTCCGAGTTATATAGTCCATCTTTCGACTGCACAGGGACTTCAGAGGATACTGGAGGCCAGGGAGAAAGGCTGCGAAGTCTACGCAGAGACCTGTCCGCAGTACCTCTGCCTTACAGACGAGCTTTACGGCGAAGAGAGAGGTCTGGACTTCATAATGGCTCCGCCTCTGCGTAAAAAAGAAGACTGTGATGCGCTCTGGGCTGCTCTTGCATCCGGAGATATCGACACCGTGGGGACGGACCACTGCTCATTCAGCAGGGCAGATAAAATAAAATTTGGAAGCGGGAACGTTTTCGGAACTCCGGGAGGTATCCCGGGCATAGAGACAAGGATGCCGATACTCTTTTCCGAGGGAGTCATGAAGGGACGCATATCCCTTGAACGTTTTGTTGATGTGACTGCGACAGCACCTGCCCGGATAATGGGGTTGAGGGATAAAGGAAGTATAGAACCGGGAGCGGATGCCGACATCGTCATCATCGACCCTGAGCAGGAGAAGACTCTATCTGTGGAGACCCTACACCAGAAGGTCGACTACACCCCGTTTGAGGGAATGAGGGTACGGGGATCCCCCTCGCATGTCTGGCTCAGGGGAATGCCAATGCTGGCGGACGGGGTCTTTGTCGCCGACGGTCCTTGCGGGGAGTTTGTCAAAAGATATTTATAGACCCCAAACCGCACATACATAAAAATATGGCTCCCGAAAGTTTCCGGGAGCCGAACTTTTTTCGCGTTCAGATCAGAGCCTTTTCCAGACCTCTTTGGAGCACTCCCTTGCCTTTGCGAATATCCGTTCCCTGTCGAGTTCTGTAAGCTTCCTGTCCTTCATGAGGACCTTGCCGTTTGCGATCGTCGTCACGACGTTCCTCCCGGAGGATCCGAAGAGGAGGTGCCCGTTTATGTTCTTCTCGCTTATCTCAGTCGGCGGCATGTAATCCATGACGATTATGTCAGCGGCATATCCCTCTTTTATCATTCCCAGCTTTACCGGGAAACACCTCTCCGCGATCCTTGCGTTGTTGATGAAGAGCATCTGCGGGAGTTCTCCCCATCCCGCGCCGGGGTCACCCGATGAATGTTTGCAGAGCGCGTTCCCGAGCCTGTAGGACTGTATCATGTCGCAAATATAGCCGTCTGTGCCGAGGCCGACAAGAATGCCTTCTTCTATCATCGCCCTTATGTTGGCCGAACCTACGGCGTTGCCCATGTTCGATTCGGGGTTGTGGACGACAGCCGTATTTGTCTCCCTGATAATTTCCCTTTCCGTTTCGTCTGTGTGTATGCAGTGCACGAAGATGGAGTTTGCGCCTGTTATGCCGTGATCCCTGAAGCGTTCGACGATCCTTTTGCTGTATTTGGCAAGTGAATCCTTTTCATCCGCAGGGCCCTCCGCAACATGTACGTGAAAGCCTGCGTTCCTTCCCTCCATAGCTTCGGCGCACTTTTCGAGGGTCAGGTCCGATAGGGTGAAGGATGCGTGCAGTCCGAACTTGCCTGAGATCATAGGATCGTTTTGCTCTTCGGCCCAGTCGATGAAGGAAATGTTCTCGCGTATGCCTTCATATGCGATCTTCTGTCCGTCTCTGTCCGAGACCTCATAGCAAAGGGAAGCACGTATGCCCGCTTCCCGTGTCGCCTTTGCTATTTCACAGAGGCTTCCTGCGACCGCTTTCGGGCTTGCATGGTGGTCTATGACGGTTGTGCATCCGCACTTGATGCAGTCAACAAGAGCGGTCATTGCGCTGTAGTAGGTGTCTTTCAGCGTAAGCGCATTGTCCAGCTTCCACCACAGCCTCTCAAGTACCTGTGAGAAGTCCTTTGCCGGTTCTCCCGGGACAGCCATGCCTCTGGAGAAGGTGCTGTAAAAGTGCATATGGGAATTGATGAACCCGGGCATTATCAGGCCGCCCTTGGCATCGATGAATTCTGCCTCGGGGTATTTGGCGCGCAGCTCGGACGTCGTTCCGACCATGGAGATAGCAGAACCCCTGACGGCAGCGCAGCCGTCGGGAATGAAAGGAAGATCGGGGTCCCTTGTGATAAGTTTTCCGTTTCCGACGAGAAGCATTTTTGTCACTCCCTTGAAGAGATTTGTTGTGCCCGGAAAGAGAACGCAAAAGGCCCCTTAGGTCGGGGGCCCGACAGTGATCTATTTCAGAAGAGCAATTGCCTCTATCTCGACCAGAACGTCCTTGGGAAGTCTTGCTACTTCAACACACGACCTTGCCGGAGCATCTTTCGTGAAGAATTTGGCGTAGATCTCGTTGATCCTTCCGAAGTCGTTCATGTCCTTTATGAATACAGTGGTCTTCACAACATCTGAAAAATCCAGCCCCTGGCTTTCCAGTACAGCCTTCATATTCATCAGGGCCTGCTCTGTCTGGGCCGCAACGTCGCCGGCGACGACGGTCATAGTTTTGGGATCGAGCGGGATCTGTCCCGAAAGAAAGAGGAACCCTCCTGCCCTGACGCCCTGAGAATAAGGTCCGATCGCTGCCGGAGCTTTGTCTGTGCTGATGATCTCTTTCATTTTTAAAGCACCTCTTTCTATGTTTTCTTGTCCAACGATACCTGTTGTCTATTTTACAGCATTTTCGCGGCGAAAGAGAGTACAGCCGCGGACCTCTATGTCAGAATAGATGTCGTGTTTGTAAGTCGACAGTACAAGTCTCTTCAGGTATAAAGATACTATCAAGACAGGCGGGTGATTCGTGTGGATATGATTATCAGCGGCAAATACAAAGATTTTGACTACATTACCGTCAATCGTGCTTCGGGGACGATCAGGGAACTGGGCAGGGGCAGGCCTCCCAGGGAGCCGGATCTCTCATTCGGCAGGGACTGTTCGATCTGCGCGGGAGACCTTAACGCACATTCGCACCCGGAGCAGTCGATATATGTCGAAATAGCGGACAAAAACTGGGACCTTGCAAGATGGTGCCGCGAGACCATATATAAGTACAGCGCAGAAATGACGGCTGAAATGATCTACCACGGCTGCGTCAGAGCATTCGGACGGATGCTTTCCTATGGGGAAACTTCCGTGATCGTCTCCTTTTACTGCCACAACAAGAGGGGAAACGAGCTCGACCTTTCTGTGATAAAAGCCGCGCAGGACGTGGGGATCAGGTTATTCTTCGGAAGGATGAACTACGACATCGTCGATCCTAAAGCATATCCCGAAAAGAGGGTATCGCAGCAAAGTTACTATGAGGACCCGGAGGAGGCGGAGAAAAACTTCATCGACCTTCTCAGAGATGAAACTGATACAGTGAAAGTCGCGCCGGCACTGCACAGCTTCCATGCTAACACGCTTGACGCGGTCATCAGGGGAATAAATCTCGGCGCAAAGTACGGGCGAAAGGTGCAGTTCCACCTCTCGGAAGACGAGGGAGACGTAAAGATCTGCCTGGAGAATTACGGGATGAGGCCGGTCGAGGTCCTTGCGGATCTGAAGGAAAAAGGGAAGATCCAGTCGCTTGACCACCTTCTTCTTTCGGACTGTGTCTGGACGAGCCGGAGGGAGAAGGAGCTCATCATGGAGCACGGTATGTCCGTGGTTTTCAACGGCAGGATGAACGAAAGGGTAAAGGCCGGGACCGCCGCGGTGCGTGAATACATGGAGCTGGGAGTTCCTGTCTATATCGGAACTGACGGGGAGGCCAGCAACGATGACCTCTCGATAGATAATGAAATAAAATGGCAGGCGGAAAAGCACAAGTTCAGCGAAGAGGAAGTAAAGAACCTGCGAAGGCCATTTGAGATGGCGGGAGTCAGTGTAGGACAGCTTGAAGCCGGTCATGCCGCGGATATCAAGGTCTGTAAGGACGGGAAGCCGGAAGTACTCTTTGTGGGCGGCAAAGCTGTCATGAAGGATGGGAAGCTCCTTGCAAATGATGTGATAAGCAGATCTGAGGCATTTATCAAAGATCTGTGGCAGAGAAGGGCGGGATGACCATTTTCACGGCGGATAGTGTGTCGCCGGATCAAAGAATGTATAATAGTCGTTGACATTAATTATTATTATTCAACATCGCTGAGCGTGGCTCTGCGACAGTTTGGCGATCGCTTAGCCATGAGATACCGTCTCATCTTCACGCGACGGTGTTTGTCGCAGTTTCACAATCGTTTTACGCCGGTGTTTTTCGGCAGTTTCACCATCAGTACGACAGGAGGGTTTCATCAGATGGGCGAATTCAACGTTATTGGCAGGTCCATACTCAGGGACGACGGTCCGGGGAAGGTAACGGGGCGTACCGAGTACATTGCCGACATAGATATACCCGGTTGCTGGACCGGCGGCATCGTCAGATCGAAGGTCGCCAGAGGCAGACTGAAGGGGATAGTGAAGTCGCCTTCCTTCGACTGGTCCAGGGTGACAGTCGTTACCTGCGAGGATATTCCGGGAGAGAACTTCATTTCGATCGTCAGGACCGACTATCCGGCACTTGCCGAAAAGGAGGTCAACTATTTTTCCCAGGCGGTCGCACTTGTAGCGGCACCGGATGAGGTCACCCTCAAAGAGGCCATGAGTTCGATCGAGGCTGACATCGAACCGCTGAAGCCGGTGCTTGCCGTAGAGGAAGCCCTTGAGGGGAAAGAGATCATCTGGGGAGAGGACAACATTATCGACGAGTACAGGACAGAATCCGGAGACATAGAAAAGGGTTTCGCCGAGGCCGACCTGATCGTCGAGGGTGACTGGGCCACGGGGCTGCACGAACAGCTCTATCTTGAGACCCAGGGCATGGCGGCAAATATGCGCGAGGACGGTGCGGTGGAGGTCATAGGCTCGCTTCAGTGCCCGTTCTACGTTCATGGGGCGGTCCAGAAGGTTATGGCCCTTCCCCCCGAAAAGGTGATCATAAGGCAGGCGGCTACGGGCGGCGGCTTCGGAGGCAAAGAGGATTATCCTTCGATACTCGGTTCATATGCGGCCCTGCTCGCTTACAGATCCGGGCATCCGGTCAAGATCATCTTCGACAGGGAGGAAGACCTGATGGTGACGCCGAAGAGGCACCCCTCAAAGAGCCATTACAGGATGGGAGTCACCAGGGACGGCAAGATAACCGCGCTTGACGCGGACATCATACTAGACAGCGGGGCCTATACGACGTTGAGCAGGGTGGTGCTCCAGCGCTCCCAGCTCCACGCATGCGGTATATACCACGTTCCCAACGTAAGGATAAGAAGCAGGGCTGTTGCCACCAATACGCCGCCCAACGGGGCCTTCCGTGGTTTCGGGGCTCCGCAGTCGATATTTGCGATGGAAAGATCGATGGACCTTGCGGCGAAGAAACTGGGGATCGATCCGCTCGACATCAGACTGAAAAATGCACTGAGGACGGGAGACAGATTCCCGTACGGGCAGGTGCTGAAGGAGAAAAACAACGCGGTCGCCGTGCTTGAAAAGGCAGCCGAGATGTCGGACTACAGGGCAAAAGGAGAGCTTTACGCGTCTCAGCCCAAGGGAAGGATAAGAAAGGGTATAGGGATCGCCGCGGCGCTCCACGGAGGAGGTTTTACGGGAGCCGGGGAGGACAAAATGGGTACGACAGCCAGAGTCTGTTTCGACGGCAGCAAATTTGCCGTCTATGTCAGCAGTACCGAGATCGGGCAGGGTTCTTCGACGGTGCTGCGTATGGCGGCTGCCGAGGAGCTTGGGACGGCAGTGGAAGATGTCGTATATATGGTCCCGGATACCTCAAAGACTCCGAATACAGGCCCGACAGTTGCCTCGAGAACGACGATGTATGCCTCGAAGGCCGTCAGAGACGCATGTTCCAGGATAAGAAAGAAGCTTGAGGAGTGGAGGACTGCCAAGGGACTTCCGGCAGATACTTCCGTGACTGTCCTTGCTGCGGGATACATGAAGGAAAAAGGTATGCCCGATGAGTACGGATACAACACATTCGATGACGGCAGCTGCTGGGACGAGGAGAAGTTTGAAGGAGACGCCTACAGGGGTTATGCATGGATCGCGAACGTGATCGAAGTCGAGGTCGATACTGACACGTATGAGGTGTCGGCTGAGAAGGTCTTCGCGGCCGCCGAGGTCGGCAGAGCTGTAAACCCGATGCAGCTCAAAGGACAGCTGACGGGAGGCATGCTCCAGGCTATCGGATGGTCACACCTGGAGGATATGAGAGTAGACGATAAGGGCAGGTACACAGCCTCTCACATGAACGCCTATCTTGTCCCGACGGCCCTTGACACGCCCGAGTGGGAGATAGAACTGCTCGAGGATCCCTGCGCTCAGGGATGCTTCGGCGCAAAAGGCATAGGCGAACTTCCCATGAACGCGGCGGGACCGGCCTTTGTATCGGCGGTAGACAACGCGGTCGGTGTCTTCTGCGATTCGATCCCCTGCACGGGAGAGAAACTCTTCCGGCTGATGTGCCCGGACGAAAAGAAGTCATAAGTGGGAGGAAGATAATAATGAGGATGGAAATGACGATAAACGGAGCCCTTTATTACGCCGATGTTCCCCCCATGAAGCCGCTTCTGGCAGTGCTCAGGGAAGATCTGGGTTTTATCGGTCCGAAAGAAGGCTGTGGGGAGGGCGAGTGCGGAGCCTGTTCGGTCATCATAGACGGAAGGCTCGTCAACGCCTGCCTGGTTCCTGCGGTACAGGCTTCGGGATGCGAGATACTGACAGTCGAAGGGCTTGGGGATCCCGATGAGATGGATCTGCTCCAAAAGGCATTCATATCGGAGGGTGCGGTCCAGTGCGGATTCTGTACCCCGGGAATGATAATGGCCGCGAGGGCGCTGCTTGAAGAAAACCCGGTCCCGACAAGAGAAGATATTAAGGTCGCCCTGTCGGGAAATATCTGCCGGTGCACGGGTTACGAAAAGATATATAACGCAGTGGAGAAAGCAGTCAGCGAAGGATACTGCGATACTTTCAGAGTCAGGGAAAACCTTTGCAGCGGTCAGCTTCCGACCCCCACATCGGAAGGCGACGAAAATTGCTTTACGCCGGAAAATCTGGATGATGTGTTTGAGATACTGGAGAAAAACAGGGGAATATCGATCCTCTCCGGGGCCACGGACATCATTCCGGACATAAAGAACGGGAAATATTCGTTCAGCAAAATAATGGATCTTAGCAGGGTCAAAGAGCTGAAAGGGATCAACAAGACCGGCGACACTATAAGGATAGGCAGCTGTGTCACCAACGGAGACCTGATCAGGAGCAGCATAATAAAGAAGTATCTCCCTGCCCTTTGGGAAGCTGCGTTCCGGAGCGGGGCGCCGGCAGTGCAGAACAGGGCCACGGTAGGAGGGAACCTGTCAACGGCCTCTGGTGCGGCCGACCTTCCGACTATACTTCTTCCGCTTGACGCGGGTATCATTACAGAGGGCCCGGAAGGCACGCGCGAAATGAAGCTTGAGAAGTTCATAATCGGTTACAGGGAGCCTGATCTGAAGGACAACGAAATAATGAGAGAGATAGTTATCCCCGTCCCCAAAGAGAAGGGCGTCCAGAAATTTATAAAGAGGGGTTCGCGTAGGGCGCTCACGCTCTCAAGGCTTTCGCTGGGTTTTTACGCAGAGGTCGAGGACGGGTTGATCACGGAGATCCGTGCCGCCGCCGGAAGCATGTCCCCCATACCTCTCAGGCTAAGCAGGCTTGAGTCCGCCCTGAAAATGAGGAGGCTGTCTCCGGAGCTTGCCGAAGAGGCTGCCGCTGTTGTATACGATGAGGTAAATCCAAGAAAGAGTCCGCAGTGGCGTAAGATGATGACATCCAACCTGGTGAAAAGCTTCCTGACGGAACTTATTGAGGAGAAATAGATGATCAAGAGGCGCCGCGAGAGCGGCGCCTCTTGATCATCAAATATTCCCTTTTTAGTTGAACCGCACAAGGAATGCGGTGAGCGAGTCGTAGAAGATGTCCGGATTTTCAAGGAACGATGTCTGCGAGGCTTCGGGTATGGTCACCCTCACTGCCCCCGGTATGAGCGAGCGGTAGTACTCGATTGTCTCTTTCCTTACCTGGTCGTATACCCCGCTTATGAGCAGGACTCTCACTTTTATCTGCGGCAGCTTTGCTGTTATGTCCATGTCTTTGAGTATGCCGGTACAGGTAAATTCACTGGGGCCCCACATGTGTCTGTAGACCCTCATGCCGTTCGGGGTCTTGGGCTTCATTGCGTACTGCCTGAATTGCCTTTTGTGCTTCTGCAGTTCCCTGCACTGGAAATTTTTGTTGTACTCTTCGATTATTTCCTGGTAGAGTTTGCCTCCGAACTGTATCTCCTTTTCGGATTCTTCGACTATCCTGACGTACTCTTCACCCATCTCGGCAAGCCTTGATTTGGCGTCCCGAATCCATATCTCCGTGCTGAGGTAGGGACTTACCATGGTTATGGACTTTACGGGAGTGTCGGGAGTCCTAAGTACGTGTTCAGCGGCCAGCATCGCTCCCCAGGAGTGTCCTATGAGATGGAGCCTGTCGACCTTCATCTCTCTGATAACCGTATTCAGGGTCTCGATGTAGCGCTCCGGGACCCAGATCGATTCGTCACCCACATCATTCTTCTCGTCGCTTCCAAGCTGGTTGTACAGGTAGACCTTGCAGTCTTTGGCCAGCATTTCCGCCATCGGCAAAAAAGATTCATAATTGCCGCCCGGGCCGCCGTGAATGAATAGGATTGGTATAGCGGAATCGTTGTCTCCTAATACGTTGAGTCCGACATAGCCACCCGGTACTTCAATATATTGGGTCTTCATATCGATCGCCATTTCCGCTTCCTCCCTTCGCAGTCTGGTAACCGCTCCGCTTAGATTATATCTTAATTTTCTGAATATTAAAAGGTTAAATGTATCATTTAGGTAATTTTATCAGCTGTCGATCAAAATAAGTTATTTTTATAAAAATTCAGGCAAAACAGCTTATACTTAAAGAAAGTCATTGTTTGAGAGTGACAGCAATTTCAGGTCTGTTGGCCTGAGCAGCATGATGTGATGTATAACATGCAATAGTGTAAGCGAAAAAAACAGGAGGAATTGTGAGATGTCATATCACGATCCGGTAATGGCAATTTGCTACGATTTCGACGGGACCCTGGCGCCGGGGAATATGCAGGAGCATGATTTCTTTCCCGACCTGAACGTCGCCCCAAAGGATTTCTGGGAAGAGTCGAATGCCCTTGCAAGGGAACAGGAGGCAGATCCGATACTTGTCTACATGAAGCTTATGCTCGACAAGGCAAGGCTTTCGGGGAAAGTCAGGATCTCAAAGAGCGCATTCAGGGAATACGGCAAAACGGTAAAGCTGTTCAGAGGTGTCAAAAGCTGGTTCGACGATATCAATGATTACGCCGCGAAAAAAGGGGTCAGGCTCGAGCACTACATAATCTCATCAGGCATCCGGGAGATGATGGAAGGAAGTCCTATAAGCAAACATGTGAAGGCGATATATGCGAGCTCATTCATATACGATCAGCACGATGTTGCAATATGGCCAGCCAACGCGGTCAACTACACGACCAAGACCCAGTATCTGTTCAGGATAAACAAAGGGATCGAAAGCATTACCGACAACGTCGCAATAAATGAGTTCGTGGCCGAAGAGGACCGTCGGATACCATTCTCAAGGATGCTCTTCATCGGGGACGGAAGCACCGACGTCCCATGTATGAGGCTTGTAAAAAACCAGGGCGGACATGCCATAGCGGTCTACTCAGGGCAGAGGGAGGGGAGCAGGGAACATGCTCTCAGGCTCCTGCTGGACGGAAGGGTGAACTTTATCGCAGAGGGTGTCTATACCAAAAACTCGAAAATGTTCAAATATACATCTTCGATCATAGACATGGTCTCCGCCTCATACAAGCTCTACACCCTGATGAAATCTGCAGGCAAAAGTCAGGCAGAGTGCGGCCCCGAAAACTTAAAAGAGGACCGAAAGGATAAGTTCAGCGGGGAGGCTGCTTTTCCTCAGTCTCCCTGATCTCTCCCTTGATACGGACGTCCCTCTGGGGGAAGGGGATCTCTATCTTCGCACTGTTGAAGGCCGCGAGTATCCTCTGCCGGATGGAGCTCTTTACGTCCCTTTCAAGGTTTTCCTTGATGTCGACGAAGAACTGCGCGGTCAGTTCAAGGGCGCTATCCCCGAAATCCTCCAGGAGTATCTTGTATGGGGGTGACTTTAGCACGTTCCTGTCCTTGCTCAGGATATCCCTCATTATGCACATCGCCTTTTCGACGTCCGTTTCGTAGGCGACTGAGATCTTTACCTCTGTCCTTGTGAAGGAGTTGTTGAGGGTCAGGTTGACTATCGCTCCTTCCAGGACCTTGCTGTTCGGGATTATCAGGTGATTGCTCTGCTCACATTTTACGACGGTGTTCTGAAGCGTGATCTCCTCTACGATGCCTCTTTTATCGGCTATTATGACTTCGTCGCCGATCCGGACCTTTTTCTGGAAGAGGAGTATCATCCCGCTGAATATGTCCCCGGTGTATTTCTGTGCCCCGAATCCGACTGCGATCGCCACCGCACCTCCGAGGAATGCGAAGGCCGTGAGAGGGATGTGCAAACTCCACAGACCGAAGAAAGTTGAAATGATGACGCCCGTGTAGTAGATGAACTTCTGGATGAGGAGGCTGCTGTGCCTGCTCATGCTCAGTCCGTCAGCGGTCCTCTTTCTGAAAATGTATGCAAGGTATCGGGTGAGCAGGATGCCTGCAAGAAAGATCAGAAGAGCGAAGGAGAACTTGCCTACGGTTATAGGGTATTCGCCGACGTGCCAGAGCTCAGTCTCCCTGAACCTTGAAATACCGCTGCCCCAGAGGAAGCCGAGTTTCTCT
>Ga0255347_1001538_pt1 | contig 36394 bp, 33 predicted proteins | sample wastewater_treat_2_FD_192479 | JGI IMG/M metagenome (GOLD analysis project Ga0255347, IMG submission 192479) | Wastewater microbial communities from Lulu Island WWTP, Vancouver, Canada - plant24 | ecosystem: Engineered > WWTP > Wastewater > Unclassified | place: Canada: Vancouver, British... | reverse complement strand
TCGTTGAGCGATATGAAGGTCTTGATTATGCCTATGATCGTCTTGAACAGGAGATAAACAAGGCGGTAACTTCACTTTCGGTTATAGATGATTCGCCAGCCAGAGACTATCTGGTTGCATTTGCACGCCACATGTCAGTCAGGAAGCGCTGACACCCATGCTTATGACTTTTTTAGAACTCTTTATCATTGCGCTTGCTCTTTCAATGGATGCCTTTACGGTCTCCGTTGCCAAAGGCCTTTCTGTGGGACATCTGCGTCCACGCAATGTCTTGAGTGTTGCCCTCTGGTTCGGTGGCTTTCAGGGGTTGATGCCCGTAATCGGCTTTTTTCTGGGAGTTGGTTTCGCTTCATTTGTGGAGCATGTGGACCATTGGGTTGCCTTCATTCTGTTAGGATTGATAGGTATCAGGATGATTATAGAGGCTTTTTCTAAAAAAGAGAAGAATGTCACCCCCGATTTCTCTTTTAAGACTATGTTGGTGATGGCGGTCGCTACGAGTATTGATGCCCTCGCAGTAGGAATTTCTTTTTCATTTCTCAATGAAAATATTTGGCTTGCAGCGCTGCTTATAGCAGTTACCACCGCAATTGTATCCGCTATAGGGATTCGGGTGGGCAATATTTGCGGATGCCGATTCAAGACTATCGCGGAGTTTACCGGAGGCCTTATCTTACTCCTTATGGGTATAAAAATCCTCGTTGAGCATATTTGGCTATGAGAGTGAAGTGCAATAAAAAAGTTTTCACCCCTGAGGGCGGTGGAGCAGAACTACAGATAATGGTTAGTGCTCCTTCGGTGGAAAGTGCGTTTAAGGCCGCCGCTGACTCTATTCCTCATGGATTTAATCTAATTGCAGGTCGTCTGTTTCTGGATGAATTTACGGTAGTACCCTGTATGGAACAGCCTTTTGATTCTATTTCAGTAGTAAGAGAGACTCCTCTGGGGGATCTGCCCGTCTCCCTCTGGATATGGGCTTCCGCCCCATCGCAGGCTTCCGGTTTATTAGTATGGAGCGCAAATCTTGTCTCTGACAAAGAGTCTGTTTTTGATCAGACCAATGATATCTTGTGCAAGTATCAGCAGTTTCTCACCTCTCAAGGGATGAATATAACCGATAACTGCGTACGAACCTGGTTTTTTGTCGATGATATCGACTACAAATATGCCGATTTTGTCAGAGCAAGAAGAGACTTTTTTGACTCGGTAGGCCTGAGGAGCGATACCAACTATATAGCAAGTACGGGAATTTTTGGGATTCCCGGTAACAGACCGGCTACGGGAGGCGATGTAATGCTGGATGCTCTTGCACTCAAATATCCCAAAAAGTGTTTAATAAGATATCTGCACGCCCGCTCGCATCTCTCTCCTACTTCATTGTACGGAGTCACTTTTGAAAGGGGTACGGTAGTGGATTATGGTGATCGCAGCCATATCTTTATATCAGGTACGGCAAGCATCGATTCTCGTGGCGAGGTACTCCATGCCGGCGATGTCGGCAAACAATGTGATAGAATGATGGAAAATGTCTCTGTCCTGCTCTCAGAGGCAGATGCCTCCATGGAAGATGTGCAGATGGCTATAGTCTATCTCAGAAATAGTGAGGATCTCTCTATGGTTAAACAGCGACTTTCGGAGATTCTCCGTGATATACCTCACAATTATCTTTTAGCTCCCGTGTGCCGCCCCGAATGGCTTGTGGAGATAGAGTGCATAGCTGCTACTTCATTATCGTAGTTGTCTTGTAGGGCTGGAGATAGGGTGTTTGGTCCCATTCGGGGGAAATAAGTTCTTCCTCATTGTCAATCCTGAATGCCATATAGGTGATAGGGATGCCCTGCATCAAAAAATGTGATTCATAAAAGGTCTGAATCGCCGTTATCTCTTCCGGAACGGACTCAGGTGAGCCATAAATATCTTCACAATGAGTTATCACTTCAAGGGAATTGGCTGACGCCACCTCCATTGTATAGTAATAGAGCAATCTGCTGTCTGTTTTGAGATGGACTATCCCCCCTTCCGTTAGTATATTGCGGTATCTGGTGAGAAAAAGAGGATGGGTGAGTCGTTTCTTCGGTTTGCCATCCTGAGGGTCGGCAAATGTAATCCATATTTCAGCCACTTCGCCGGCAGCGAAAAGAGATGCGATAAACTCAATCCTTGTTCTGAGGAATGCTACATTTTGAAGCTTATGCTCATTGGCATATTTTGCTCCTTTCCATAACCGCGCACCTTTTATATCCATTCCTATGAAATTGCGCTTCGGATACCTTTCAGCCAGCTCTATGGTATATTCACCTTTACCGCAACCCAGTTCTAAAACTATAGGGTTGTCATTGCCGAATATCTCCTTATGCCAGCTCCCCTTAAGTGGATGGTCACACCGGAATACCTCTTCCGTACGAGGCTGAATAAGGCATTTGAAAGTTTCATTTTCTCTGAATTTCAGCAATTTATTTTTTTTGCTCATGTTGAGTGACGATTCATTCGTTGATATGGTATGAAAAACCTACTCCGTGCAACCATTTCCTGACATCCTTGTGGAGAGGCGTAAGAGCTACGCTCCACTCTCCTTCGCAGGCTTTTATATTATCCCTGTATGGCCACTTGATATCTACGATACCGAATCTACTCCTTCTGATCTCCACCTGAGGGTTATCAGTAAGAGGTAGAGTTATTTTTTCGGTAAAAATTTCACCATCCGGTGAAGTCACCTCCACATTGAATGATATGAGGTTACTGTGTAACCGGCAATCATATCGTGCTGCAATGAAGGTAGAGTAGAGGGCTGTGCTGTCAGCCACCGGTAGAGAAAATCTGAAAACCGGTATGGAGTCGCAGTCGGGATCTACTTTTATATACCTATAACCGTCATCCGGCCTTGAGCATGATCCTAAGATTATTGTGCAAACGGCCGATAATGTCAGCATAATGGCAAACATCCTACTGATTATCGGATGGCTCTCTATTTTCTTCACCTTTTCTTCCCTGTTTTTCCTGATCTCTTACTTTTATTCCGCTACGTTGTCCCTGACGACGGTAGCCTTTATTCTGACCGCTTTGAGGTTTACCATCGAAGCGAGGTTTGGTATCACCTTCCTGACGGTTTTTATCATCTTCGAATTGTTGTTTCCTGTTCCGTTCGGGGCGTTTGAACTCTTTCTTCCGTTTAGAACGGCGTTTCTCGTCAAAACGAGAGATACTGTCGTCACCTACGGCACTTATGAAGTCTGTTTCGCGCACATCCGTTTCTTTATCTTTAAGGGAATCGGGTTTGATGCCCTTACGGTTCATAGATATGATCTCCCTTACGCGTTGTCCGCTTAGAGGAAAGAGATTTATCATGCAATGTGGATCGTATGAGAAGTACATGATTCCTTTTAGTATGTCACACTTCTGAAGATATGCAGTCCCATCTTTAAATTCCAGCGGCCCTCGTACATCCGGAAGGTGCTTTTGAGCATCGATATAGAGTGAGGCTTCGTAGTTGATGCAGCATTTGAGTTTACTGCACTGTCCGGCAAGTTTCTGAGGATTGAGCGAGAGGTCTTGACAGCGTGCGGCCTGGGTGGTGATTGATTTGAAGTCGGACATATATGCCGAGCAACAGAGAGCTCTGCCGCACACGCCAATACCTCCGATTAGCCCGGCTTCCTGACGAGCCCCAATCTGTTTCATCTCTATCCTGATGTGGAACTCCTCGGCAAAATCCTTGATCAGTTGCCTGAAATCCACCCTTTCATCGGCAATATAGTAAAAGATGGCTTTTGTACCGTCCCCCTGAAATTCTACATCGCCTATTTTCATATCAAGTCCAAGTCCTGCAGCAATCTGGCGAGCACGTATCATCGTCTTGTGTTCGCGGGCAATGGCCTCTTGCCATCTTTCTATGTCAAGAATCTTCGCTCTACGGTAGATACGTCTGAATTCGTACGTTGATGGATCGATATTGTGTCGCAACAGTTGACGTCCCACTACGGGACCTTCAAGAGTTACAATACCTACATCGTGACCGGTGGGAGCCTCCACCACCACCAAATCTCCTATTTTAATAAGTTGTCCGGTAGTGTTTTTATAGACGATTTTACGGGTATTTTTGAATCTTACCTCAAATAAGTCTTTATAGCGCTCCTGAGATATACCCTGCATCCAGTCGAAGTCTGCAAGTTTGCAGCAGCCGGGACTATAGGATATGGAGAGTGCTCCGTGTGGAGTCCTTTCGACTTCACAACCTCTTGAGCAATCATATATTTTCTTTTGGTCTTTTTCTTCCATAATTACAAGTAGAGTAACAAACGGTTTGACAAGTCGCAGAATGTAAGTTTGGAGTTGGTGTTACTTTCGATAGCTGATATAGTTCTGTCAAAAGCCGACAGAGCCTTTTCGTAAAAATCGGGTTTTATACGTGAGGCCAGATCGCGGATTTGACTCTCCTCTTGATCAAATATGCCAGCTATTTGTTCCAGACCCTGCGAGGTCATATATATTTTTCTGATAAATTTTTCACTATAAATACAGAATTCTTTCTGCTTCTCCCTTCCCATCTCTGAGAGTGCCTCCCAGATGGCAAAGGTATCGATCAGCTTTTTGGAGATACCGGCTTCAATCAGTCCGGTAAGCATGTCACGGTATTCGACCGGCTCCTGTAATGGCTCCTGAGGCTTGCTTTGATGCTGTTCGGCACTCATAGGAGGTATTTCTATAAGCTGGCATCTTGAACGGATGGTGGCGAGAAGCTTTTCGGGGGCCTGTGATACCAACAGGAATAGTGTGCCTGTCGGAGGCTCTTCCAGAAGTTTCAGGAGTTTGTTTGAACACTCCTGGTTCATCTTTTCCGGAAGCCATATCACCATTACTTTGTAATCGGCTTCAAAAGAACGCAACTGTAGCCTCTCAATGATGCGTCTCGCTTCGTGAACACTGATGTTGCCACTCTTGTTGTCAATACCGATAGCATCGTAGAGGTCTTGTTCTGTAAAATAAGGGTCATTCAACACCAATTCCCTCCAGTTGTCAAGAAAATGGTCGGAAATCGGTCGTCCCTTTTGACTTTCCGCTACCTCTCTGGAACTATTGACGGGAAATGCAAAATGCAGATCGGGATGGATAAGCTTCTGAAACTGATTGCAGGTAGGGCAGATACCACAGGAGTCGCCATCACTACGGTGGCGACAATTGACATACTGGCCTAGCGCCAAGGCAAAAGCGAGACCTCCACCGTTAGGTTCTTCTCTGAAAAGGATGGCGTGGGAGAGCCGTTTATGCTCAACCATCCTTATAAGTCGCTCCTTGAGGCCCTTATCTCCTATGACATCTGCAAATCTCATCCTATACAAAGATTGTTGGTCTAAACTACAAATTTACAATCATTTCGCAATTTTTGCAATCAAATTCCAATCTCAATTTGTAATTCCTGTTAGCCAGGTAGAGGGGCTCCCTGAAATCAGCCACACTTTCTTCCGGATTTTTGTGGCAGAGGCCGAGTTCATATTTGATGCAATGTTTAGTCCGCATCACAGCTACCTCTTCAGGAGCTTCTATTTCATAAGCGGGGCCTACAGATTTTACCCCACTCTCCAAATAGAGGTCTCTGCTTAGTTGGTTGGAGCAGTTGGCCAGATAGGTAAGATGCCTTTCGGGATATTTGGCCACATTCCGAGCAACCATCTCATCGGGGTCAATATTTCTGCCTTCAGCCATTCGGCTCAAAGCAGCCTCTTTGAGCAACTCTGCAAGTTGGCGTCTGATGCCGTTGAGGGCAGAGGCAGGATAAAACCTTATTATGTCGCACTCTACATCGCCAAGCGTGAAAATATATTCTCCTGAACTTTTACTTAACTGCCCGGAAAGAGCTTCCAAAGCCTTTTCAGGTTTTTGAGCCGGAGGATTGTCGTCATCAAAAGTGAGGATTGCCCTGTCCTGAGAGCTGACAGCCTCGAATGTGGTGACTCCGGCTTTAGAAGTACAACTAATAGTGGCTTTAATCCATCTTTCAGGCATATTTTTTTCCAGCTCTTTTTCAAAAGCGGTGTTGAGATTGCGGTAGACCTTCATACCTTTGCGTAGTCTGGATGCCTCCTTAATGCGTACACGGTTGCCTTCGCATACGTCAGCCCTGAATCCTTTAATTTCCCCGGAAGGAGAAATGACAGCCAGACCGTCACCATTGTTGAGCTCCTTATCGGTGGAGATTGATATCCAATCTCCCTTGACGGAGAAAATCTCTCCAAGATACTCACCCATGGATTTAGTCCCGTCAGAAGAGGCCCACAACCCTCTTTTACCCTCTATGAAGCAGGATGTGTAGCCTCGATTGAAAGTGGCATTCACATCGGGGGTAAAGCCTCCATATATCTCGCCGGCAGAGGCCTTCCCATAATTTGGATGGCTGCTTATAAACCGATCTATGATGCGGCGATATTCCCTTACAACATTCTTAACGTAGGAAGCATTTTTGAGTCTTCCTTCAATTTTGAAGGAGGTGATGCCCGCCTCTATCAAATCCCCGATATACTCACTCAGATTCAAATCCTTTAGAGAAAGTAACGGCCTGTTTTTAACAAGCACCTTACCATTGCTGTCTACCAGATCATAGTCGGATCTGCAGGCTTGAATACAGGCTCCTCTGTTAGCGCTACGGCCGGCAAGACGCTGACTTAAATAGCACTGTCCGCTGTAGGAGAGGCAAAGTGCCCCGTGTACGAAGAATTCCAGGTCACAAGTGGTACTGCGTCTGATTTCCTTAATTTGTGCGAGTGAGAGCTGACGCTCCAAAATCAACCGTTTGAAGCCGAGAGAGGAGAGAAATTGAGCCTGCTGCGGAGTCCGAATATGGGTTTGGGTAGAGGCAAAAAGAGGTAGGGGAGGTTTCTCCATTCGGGCAATGGCCAGGTCTTGGACAATGAAGGCATCCACTCCGGCATGATAAAGTTCCCATAGTAATTTACCGGCAGCCTCCAGCTCATCGTCAAATAGGATGGTATTGAATACCGCATAGACTTTCGCAGAGTATTTATGAGCATAATCCGCAAGTTGTCCTATTGCCGAAACGGGATTGCCTGCAGCCTCTCTCGCCCCAAAAGAGGGGCCTGCAATATATACGGCATCGGCACCGCAGTCTATCGCTGCAGTGCCGATGTCTTTATTACGCGCCGGAGCGAGAAGCTCGAGCTCTAGTTGCATTTAAGAACGGTTATCTGATATCTGGCAGCTTCACCCCACTTAGGATCCTGTGCGATCTCTTTAAAGTAACCGCAAGCTTCGCCGGTCTGGCCTGCAGCAATCAGGGCTGTACCCAACTGGTATACGATCTGCACTCTGTCTCTTGCATCCGGACTCATTGCGAGATAAGCCTTAAGTGCATCTGCAGCTACTGCATTTTGTTTCAGACCAAGAGCCGACAGGCCCGCTATCTTCTGAGCGTTGGCATTATCGCTGAACTCTATGGATTTCTGTGCATTTTCAAGAGCGCCTTTGAGGTCCTTGGCTCTCTGACTTGCAACTGCCTTCTTTAGATATACGGTTGAAAGCTGTCTGTCAACATTTTCTGCAATGCTCTCATCAAGTTCTTTGGCCTTGATGAAGGCCTCTTCTGCAACATCGGTATTGTCTGCTGCATTTGCAGCCTGTCCCATACGGAAATAGGCGTTGGCATTATTGGGGTCTACTGCTATAACCTCTTTGTATGCTTCAACGGCTTCGGCAAACTCTCTGGCTGTAAGCAGGTCATTGGCAACCCCCATAAGTTTATTTATCTTGAGTTGGCCGATAAGGTCGTTGGCCTCGAGTAGTACGCCTTCGTTCTCATATTCCGCTGCTTTTTCTGCCGCCTTTTTGATCTTTACTATAGCGTCGTCAATATTACCCTCCCTTATCATATCCTTACCTAGCTTAAGCATAAGTTGGGGAATAACCGTTTTACACTCGGTAACTATTGCAGTACCCTCATCACCTAGCTGTAAGGCCATATCCATAGCCTTCTGGAAAAGATCCAGAGCGGCAGTCTCATTGCCTTCCTGAAGTGTCATACCTGCGTTGTTGAAAAGTTCCGTTGCCTGACCGAGGTCCTGAGCCATAGAAACGCCCATGGTAAAGAGGGCAACAAAAATGGTAACAAAAATCTTTTTCATCATATCTTGTTCTTGTAATTAAAATTTGTATTACAAATGCTTATTGCATAAATCCGGCCAAAATTAGAAACTTATCTTTATTTTTGCAAAAAAAAGAAATGCACACCTCGATTATACGTATCGGAGATATACTTGTGTCATCAGAAATACTTACCGAATATTTTAGTTGTGATTATGAAAAATGCGGTGGTATTTGTTGTATAGTGGGTGATAGCGGTGCACCTCTGGAGGAGCCGGAAGCGGATATTTTAAAAGCGGAATATCCAAACTATGCAGCCTGGATGAGTATAGAGGGTCGTGCGCAGGTTGAAAAGAAGGGTTTTTTCGAGATTGATATGGATGGCGATATGGTGACTCCGCTCATTGGTGACCGGGAGGAGTGTGTATACACCCGATTCGAGGGAGCTAACTGCTTCTGTGCCATAGAGAGGGCATTTTGTGCCGGCAGGTGCGATTTTGCAAAGCCTATATCCTGTCGCCTCTATCCGATCAGGGTATCTCAACTTTCGAGTGGAATGACTGCTCTCAATTTACATCGTTGGCCTATCTGTGACCCCGCTTTCGAGAAAGGCAAAAAAGAAGGGATCCCCGTCTACAAATTTCTCAGGAATCCCTTAATATTCAGGTATGGCGAGGAATTTTACTCGGAACTGGAGTCAGTTTCCAGAACCTTGAGTGCCAAATCGTAGTCCTCGTCCCTCACCACCAGTTTGATGGCTCCGTCATACATATTACAGAAACCGGGCAGGGATGAGTTTTCATTGAGAACCTCGGCCATAATGCCTTCGCTTTCAAGTAACCCTCTGGCAATGTGGGCCAGATATGGCTCAGTATACCTTGCAACTTCTTTCATTTTACAATTTGTTATTTTATTGTGCATCCTGTGAGGAATTGTCCTCTTCTTCGCGTCTTATACGATAACTGACGTTGCGTAGGATGCGGTCCACATCCTTGCGAATACCATCCACTACAATGGGATCTTGTGTAAGATCGAACGTGATGGCATCCTCGTACATCCTTGTCAGGCGTGTAACCGCTTTGGCATGCCTGAAAATCACCTTTTCATCATCTTTCTTATCCAGTTTATATCCTGCTTCCCTGAAGGCATCCTCAATTATCTCCGCATATTTCGGGTAATCACCATTCAGATGAAATTTTCTCTTGACAAATCCCAAAGCCGGATATGTTCCGGCAACCAGTAAAAAGAAAATAACCAGTTTGGGCATTGAACCCTCCTTGAACATACAAGAACAGGTCATGTCGGGATTCTTGGCATATTGCCATAGGAAAAGCAACCCAACTATGATAAAAAAGAAAACCAGACAATAGATCAGGTATTTTATCGAGCGTATCAAATACTTCTTCATTGCGTTGTTATTGTGTTAATGATGAGTCGTTTTAACTATTTTCTGCAAATTTAATGTTATGTTTCAAAAAAAGGAATTATTTTTGTAGAATAATTAAGAAAAACACAAAACAGTCATACATACGATGAAAAAAATTGTAATTACATTATCCGTTGTGGCAGCAGTCCTTTTGGGAGTGCTGGTATTTATTTGGGTTAGCAAACAGAAATTGGTTAAGGACCTTAATCTTGAAAAAGAAGACCTTACCACCGAACTGATTGCCCTACAGAATGATTATGCCACTCTTACATCGACCAACAAGGCGATCAACGACTCTCTAGCAGTAGAGAGGGAGAAGGTTGGCCAACTAATCGAGCGTATTCAGAAGACAGAGGCTACCAACAGGTCTAAGATTCGTCAGTACGAAAAGGAGCTTGGCACGCTTCGTTCCATCATGAAAGGCTATATTGTCCAGATAGATTCTCTTAACAGTCTAAATGTTGCTCTGCGCCAGGAGGCGTCGGAAGCCCGCTTGGAGGCCGAGGAGAGCCGTAAGCAATATGATGAGCTGGTAACCACAACTGAGGCATTGTCTGCAAAGGCATCCGCCGGCGCAGTAGTGAAAGCCAGGGGAGTAGTACTCTCGGCCATAAATGCTTCCAACAAGGAGACTGACCGCAGCAGCCGTGTGGAGAAACTACGTACCTGCCTCAGTCTGATCGAGAACTCCATTGCAGAGAAGGGTCCAAAGGTTATCTATATCAGAGTTAAGGGTCCCGATGGCATCCTTATGACAGGCGATCAGCAGAGGATCTTTACCATTGATGGCGAGGAGATGATCTATTCCGCTTCACGTGAGGTTGATTACCAGGGCGATGAGGTGGAGGTTTGTATCTACTTCGCCAGTGGTCAGGGCTTTGTGAAGGGCATCTACAATGTTGAGGTTTACTCTTCAGAGGCCAAACTCGGCAGTGCGGATCTACTCCTGAGGTAGAGACCTGTTATGGCGGGTATCTACATCCATCTGCCTTTTTGTTCCTCTTTTTGCCTTTATTGCGACTTTTATTCGGAGATTGATGGCAGAGCGCGGCGCAGACGCTACTTGAAAGCCCTTAATTCCGAGATTTCGGAAAGAGTTGATTTTTTTGAAGGAGTGCTCCCCGATACCATTTACATGGGTGGGGGCACTCCTTCGCTTTTGGATACCGAAGAGATAGCGGAGTTCTCTCATACTCTGTGCAATAGATTTAATATAACATCTCTTCGTGAATTTACATTGGAGGCCAATCCCGATGACATAACTCCACCGAAACTAGAGGGGTGGCTCCGTGCAGGAGTAGACAGGTTGAGTATTGGAGTTCAGTCATTCTGTGATGACCATCTCGTATGGATGCGCCGCAGGCATTCCTCAGCCCAGGCAATAAATGCCTTCAAGATGGCACGGGAGGCCGGTTTTAACAATATTTCACTGGATTTGATATTTGGTTTTGAAGGACTCTCCTACGAGCAATGGGAGTACAACATAGAGCAGCTTACGGCTCTTTATCCCGAGCATGTTTCCTGTTACCAGATGAGCGTAGAATCCGGTAGCGAACTCGCTTCGCTGGTCGACTCGGGCAGCTACCATGAGCCTTCGCAAGAGATTTGTGCAACACAATATTCTGTTTTACAGCAGAGGCTGGAAAAGGCCGGTTACCGCCAGTACGAGATCTCTAATTTTGCCCTTCCCGGTTGGGAATCCATCCACAACTCCTCTTATTGGGAGAGAATGCCCTATCTCGGTTTGGGAGCTTCGGCACACTCTTTTGATGGTGAGGGCTGCCGCTGCTGGAATATTGCAGATATTAATAGTTATGTAGAGGCTATTGAAGGGAATTATTACGACAAAATAAAGAGCGAGGAAATCCTATCCGACGATGACAAATTCAACGAGCAGATTATGCTTGGACTACGAAAAGTTACCGGTTTATCTCTCTCTTCCCTTGAGAGTTCACGACTGGCAAAAATAAAACCGGTACTCGATTATTTGACGAGCACCGGCGATATACTTTATGAAAAGGGCATTATACGGATCCCGGCAGGGAGATTGTTCCTCTCGGACGGGATAATGCAACAACTTTTCCTTTAAATACTTCCTATAACCTATAACAGGCCGTTTGCTTTGCAGCAGGTATAAATGGCTATCAGGGTAAAACCTGACATTATCAGGGTTACCAACACAATCCCCACCACTTTCAATCTCTTGAACCAGACGGTGTTATTCAGCCCGATAGACTGAAAGGCACTCCAAAAACCGTGGGTAAGGTGAAACCAGATGGCTATAAACCAAATAATGTATAAAACGGTTACCCATACATTTCCAAAGGTCGAGACCATTAGATCGGGGGCGTTGGCTACCTCCCCTCCCATCCACTCTGCAAACTGCATGTCCACCCAGAAATGTGTCAGATGCAGTATAAGGCCAAGGGCCACTATTATGCCGAGAACCACCATGTTGCGTGAAGCCCATGAATCGGTAGCCGCTTTATTGGGAACTGCGTAACGGTTGTAGCCGCCACGAGCTCTCAGGTTGCCGAGAGTGAGAATAAAGGCGTACAGGATGTGTATTACAAATCCGAAAGCGAGTACCGGCACCATAATTGTCACGATGGGGAGACCCATAAAGTCAATGACTTGCAGGAATGTCCCCTCGCTGAAAATATATGTGATATTTAGGAGCATGTGGAGTGAAAGAAACAGTATTAAGAACAATCCGCTGATGCTCATTATTACCTTTTTCCCGATGGATGAAGTGAATATATTTGCCATAAGTCAAATTTTGTGTCTTCGTTATTTGAGAGCGCAAATATAGACCTTTAGTTGTAAAAATCATAATATTTACCTACTTTTGTTAGTTGTAACAACCAAACAATAGACTTGTATGAAGTACAACAGGATATTACTGAAGCTTAGCGGAGAGGCCATAGGAGGTCCCGACGGTGTGGGACTTGATGAGGATGTCATGGCTCGTTATGCCGGGGCCATAGCTTCCGTGGTTCGTGGTGGAGTGCAGGTTGCCATAGTTATTGGAGGTGGCAACATTTTCCGCGGTCTCGCCGGCACGGAACGCGGATTCGACCGTGTCAGAGGCGATCAGATGGGTATGCTCGCTACTGTAATCAACAGTATCGGACTCTCCCTTTCGCTGAGAAATGCCGGACTCAAAGCTGAGGTTTTTACCGCGACTCCCATGCGCCCGATGGCCAGATATTATATGCGTGACGAAGTGCTGGAATATATGGAACAAGGCGGGGTTGCCGTGGTGGCCGGCGGTACGGGTAATCCTTTCTTTACTACTGACTCTGCTGCGGCTCTAAGGGCTTGTGAACTTGGTGTAGATGCTCTTCTGAAGGGTACAAAGGTGGACGGAGTTTATGATAAGGACCCCAAAAAACACTCCGATGCGGTTAAATACCGCTCCATAACATTTGATCAAGCCATCGATGACAATCTCCGAGTGATGGATCAGACCGCATTTACTCTTTGCAAAGAGAATGACATGCCTATCATTGTCTTCGACATAAACCACGAAGGTAGCCTAAAAAGGCTCGTTGCCGGAGAAGAGGTGGGCACCATAGTATCCAACCATGTTAAGACAATTATTTAATATTCAAAACCGACTACGATGATAGAGAAAGCAAAAGAAATAATTGCTTCGACCAGTCAAAAGATGGCTGAGGCCGTAGAGTTTCTGGACGAAGATCTCAAAACTTACCGGGCAGGAAAGGCAAATCCGGCAGTGTTCAATGCAGTTATGGTTAATTATTACGGATCGATGACCCCCGTCCCTCAGGTGGCCAGCATCAATACCCCGGATGCAAAGACTATTATTATTCAGCCCTGGGACAAAAAGATGATTCCTGCCATAGAGAAGGCCATCATGGATGCTAATATCGGATTTACTCCACAGAACAATGGTGAACAAATCCGCATCAATGTGCCTGCTCTTACGGAGGAGCGTCGCCGCGACCTGGTAAAAAAGGCAAAAACTGCCGGAGAGAATGCAAAGATCAGTATTCGTAACGCTCGTCGTGAAGGTATAGAAACACTCAGGAAGTTACAAAAAGAGGGAATGCCTGAAGATGTAGTAAAAGTTTCCGAAGGCGACATCCAGAAAGAGACTGACACCTTTACCAAAAATGTTGACGAATTGCTCGCGGAGAAAGAGAAGGAGATAATGACAGTATAATGATACAAATCATCTGCGGACCCTGCAGTGCCGAGTCCGAAGAGCAGGTGCTGGCTACGGCATCTGCTCTTGTTGATATTTTGGCAGGCAGCAAAGATTATCGCCATATTGCCTTTCGGGCAGGGCTCTGGAAGCCCCGTACCCGCCCCGGGACCTTCGAAGGGGTGGGTGAGGCGGCTCTTCCGTGGTTGCAGCGGGTGCAACGCGAGACCGGTCTGAAAGTCATTGTGGAGGTGGCTACGGCTGCACATCTGGAAGCGGTACTAAAGGCAGGGATAGATATGGTTTGGGTTGGAGCCCGTACTACGGCCAACCCCTTTGCAGTACAGGAGTTGGCAGATGCCCTGAAGGGAGTGGATATTCCCGTATTTGTCAAAAATCCCCTCAATCCCGACCTCAACTTGTGGCTGGGAGCTGTCGAAAGGATAGAAATGGCGGGCATACGAGACATTTCAGTCATTCACAGAGGCTTTTCATTCTATGAAAAAGGTCGTTACCGTAATGAACCCAAGTGGCAGGTTCCCATTGACCTCATGCGCAGACGCCCTGATTTGAGGATACTCTGCGATCCCAGTCATATTACAGGCAAGCGGGAATATCTTCCCGAAGTATCTCAAATGGCAATGGACCTGGGTTTTGACGGTCTTTTCATCGAGAGTCACATATCTCCCGACTCCGCACTCAGCGACCCGGAACAACAGATTGAGCCGCACTCTCTGGGCCGGATGCTTGAAGATCTCAGGATACGCAGCAGCATTCCTGAAGACGAAGAACTCAGCAGGAGACTTCAGGAGCTCAGAGCACGAATTGACTCGCTTGACGAGGATATTCTGGAAATTCTGGAACTCAGAATGGGAGTGGTTGATCAGATAGGTGCGCAGAAACGGCGTGGAAATATAACTATTCTACAGCAGCAGCGCTGGGAGGAAATTCTCGAGAAGACACGCAGCGGTGCGTTATCCCGCGGCCTCGACCCCGGATTTGTAGAGGAACTATTCAAACTGATCCATATAGCCTCCATCAGACGGCAGGTGTAGTGTTGGGGGGTGCGAATTGCAGGTTGCATGTTTCAGTTTACGTGGTGCGGGTTGTCATAAGAAAAATATTTAAAAAATATTATTATTGTTTACAAATTATTTCCTATCTTTGGCATTGCCAATTGTATCTAAAAAAGAGTATTAACGGTAAACTAGAAAATTAATAATAAGAAACTTAAAACAAAACATGATGAAAAAAATGGGTAAATTGTTGCTAATGGCGGCTGTGCTGCTTGTTGCAACATTCTCTGCTAATGCCAAGACTGACAAGGTTGAACTCTGTGATGGCAAGATCGTAGTGACTGTTAAAGATATTGCTCCAAATGCAGATCTTACAGGCCTCGTTACGAACTACACCATCACGGTGGCTCCCGATGTTATCGAACAGTGTACTGCACTGATTTTGACACCGGCTGTTAGGGATACAGATACCAAATCCAAGAGGGTTGTCGAGATTCTAGTTATCAGCGCTCCCGGAGAAAGGTATCGTAGTATGTGGGTTGAAGAGCAGCTCTACAAGGTATGCGACCCCAACCGCGTAAAATTCTACACTGCCAAGAAGGGCGAATCCCTCACCATTGAGACAAACACTCTGGTTCCCTATGAGAGCTGGATGGATGATGCCAAGTTTACGGTGACTACACAGAAAGGTACTTACAATCCCGATTGTATCGAGAATGTTTGTGGTACCGAAGAGGTTTGCGACATTCCCTACCTAAGCAGTCCGCTTACAGTAGATCCTCTATGGACTGCGGTAACTCCTGTTTTGGTTGACATTGATCCTATCAGGGCACTCAAGACCAAGCTCTACTATCCTGTAAATGTTACCAGATCTGTTGAGTCCTATCTTGAGAACCAGGATGCTCTTGCGCTTTTGGGTACACTCAATCAACCCAACTTTACTGTGGCAAGCATTAAGATTGGCGGTTGGGCATCTCCTGAGGCTACGGTAGCTTACAACCAGAAACTTTCTGAGAAACGTGCTGCTACCCTCAAGGGCATCATAGCAGGAAAATACAACTTCCCCGAGAGCGTTTACTCAGTATCGGGTAATGGTGAGTACTGGGACGATGTGATCAACTTCATCGCAACTACTGATGATCCTACCGTAAAATCTTCAAAGGATGAACTCGAAGCTGCCATAGCTAACAATGCCAATCTTGACGCCAGAGAGGCTGCTATGAGAAGAGTAGACAGGGGCAGACCCTATAAGGTTATCTTCGATGCAGTTTACCCCAGGTCACGTTTTGCAGACTGTGTGGTTTCATACCAACTCAGGGGCTTCAACAGAGAGCATGCGATGGTAGTTTTCAGAACTGATCCTTATCAACTCACGGAGAATGACTACATCCAGCTTCTTGCAGTTAATCCCGACCCCGTAGTACTCGAAAAGGCCGTAGAGATTTATGACAACGAAAGTCTCTATGCAATTGCTGCAAAGGCTGAAGCCGATGCCGGTAATTTTGATCAGGCCATCAAATACTACCAGAAGGCAGGTGATTCCAAGGAAGTGATGAATAACATTGCTTGCTGCTACCTCCTAAAGGGTGATGCCAAGAATGCTGAGAAGTATCTTGAGAAGGCCAAGGGTCTGGATGTTTATGAAGGCAACCAAAACGAATTGAGAAAAGTAGTTTTGAACAACAAGTACTTCAAGTAACGGGTTCAATTCTCAATTTCGAGTGAGTTATGCTGCCCGGCACATTGTCGGGCAGCATTTTTTTGATACCATATTGCCAAACTGCAATTATTTCGTACATTTGCAACTCCAAGGCGAAAGCCGCATTACCTGCTCAGGTGGTGGAATAGGTAGACACGCAGGACTTAAAATCCTGTGGGCAGTAATGCCCGTACGGGTTCGATTCCCGTCCCGAGCACAAAGTCCCGTAAGAAACTCCTTACGGGACTTTGTGTTTTTATTGATAGTGAAAAACTATTTGAATAGCTTCTTGCAAAGCGTGGGGATGTCGGAAATTGGGATGACGGTGATGCCTCCTTTGGGACGCTTTGCAAAAGAACTTTCCTTGTTGTATGAAGAGATGAAAATCACTTCAAATCCGAGTTTCTCGGCCTCGGCAATGCGTCTTTCCACCTGACTGACCGGCCGAATTTCACCACTTAACCCAACTTCCGCTGCAAAACAGATCTTCGGACTGATATGTAGATCAAAATTGGAGGAGAGAATTGCTGCAACTATCGCCAAATCACAAGCAGGGTCACTTACTCTCAATCCTCCGGCAATATTTAGAAAGACATCCTTGGCTGCAAGCCTAAATCCGGCACGTTTCTCCAGTACGGCAAGCAGCATATTGAGCCTGCGCACATCAAATCCGGTGGTTGAGCGTTGAGGAGTACCGTAGGCTGCCGTACTGACCAATGATTGTATCTCAATGAGAAATGGTCTTGTACCATCCATCATGGCACTAACTGCCACCCCGCTCAAATCATCTTTGTGCATAGGCATAAGAATTTCGGATGGATTGGAGACTTCTCTAAGACCGCTGCCGGTCATCTCAAAAACTGCAAGCTCATCGGTGGATCCGAAACGGTTTTTTATACTGCGGAGTATACGGTAGGCACCCTTTGTATCGCCCTCGAAAAGCAGCACTACATCCACTATGTGCTCCAGAATCTTCGGACCCGCAATAGCGCCATCCTTTGTTATATGTCCTATCAGGATCACCGGCACATTGCTCTCTTTGGCGTAGCGCAGCAATACTGAGGCGCACTCCCTAACCTGTGAAACGCTGCCGGCAGAGGATTCAATGCTTTGACTATAGATAGTTTGAATGGAGTCTATAATGAGCAAAGAGGGATTCACTTCCCGGGCCTGTAACAGTATGTTTTCCAGCAGAGTTTCCCCCAGTACGTAGCATTGGGAGTCATCTCCCTGTAATCTTTGAGCGCGGAGTTTGATTTGTACTGGACTCTCCTCCCCTGATACATATAGGGTCTTGAGGCCTTCAGCATGGAGCGGAATCTGTAAAGAGAGAGTGGACTTTCCGATGCCGGGCTCACCTCCAATTAGTATCATGGAGCCTTGTACCATACCCCCTCCCAGTATCCTGTCCAGTTCCCCATTTCCTATGAAAAATCTCTGTTCCTCGTCAAAGGTAATTCCGGTCAGCAGCTGAGGACGCGCTTCCTGCGTTTGCAGGAAAGAACGGTTACGTCCGGAGGCTCCACCCCCGGTACCGGAAGGGGCTTTTGGCTCCTCTATCATAGTGTTCCATTCGCCACAAGCAGGGCAGCGCCCCATCCATTTTGGACTTTCATTACCGCAGGAACTGCAGAACCATGCTGATTTTGTCTTTGCCATGATGCAAAGATAATAAATCACTAAAAAATCTCGAACATACCTCAATATTATCTGACGAATAATTATATTTTTCCTATTTTTGCGAACAAACCAAAAACCTCAAAAAAAGTGATCAATTTCAATATCGAATACAAGACCCATTTCGGTCAACAATTATATGTTGCGGGGTCAATCCCCGAACTGGGAGAGTGGGATTATTTCCGTGCGCTTCCTATGGCATATTCTGATGGGGGAAATTGGAAGGCTAATATCAAAACCCCTTCAGGCACTTTTTCATACAAATATATATTAAAGAGTCCTTCGGGTATTTTGGTTGAGGTGGGTGAACCCAGAACTATTTCCGCAGGCGGTCGCTCAGGTAATATTTCACTATACGATATGTGGCAGGGCAGCAGTGACCATTCCGCTTTTCTTTCAGCTCCGTTTGAAAATGTTTTTTACAGTAGAAAGAGCCTACAGACTCCGGTTGAAACGGACTTTGCGAAGGAAGTGGTTATCAGTGTTACAGCACCATTGGTACACTCAGACGACTCTATTTCCATCTGCGGAGAGTGCGATGCACTTGGCAATTGGAATCCGCTTAAGGCTTTGCCTATGCGCCCTCTCCCCGGGTGCAAATGGGAGGTTGCTCTGGATGCATCCCTACTGCCTAAATTGGTGAGGTTCAAATTTATCAAAATTATAGGAGATACTGCCTCTATATGGGAATATTGTGATGACAGGGTGCTCGAGGTTCCCCTTTTGAAAAAGAATGATTCCGTTCGTTATGAGTGCGGTGTTACTACCTTTCCGCCACGTGCTCCACGTTTTGCAGGAGTGGCAGTTCCCATTTTTTCCCTGCGTAGCGAAGAGGGTTTTGGCATAGGTGATTTCACCGATATACGAAAGTTGGTGGATTGGGCCACTATCACCCAGCAGAGTATTATCCAACTGCTACCTATCAATGATACCTGGTCTACCGGTACCTGGACAGACTCTTATCCCTATTCGGGTATCTCCATAATGGCTTTGCATCCCATATATATCAATCCGACTCTTCTTGGGAAGGTAGAGGATGCCGGCAAGGCAAAGAAGTTTGAATCCGAGCGAAAGAGTCTCAATGCTCTCGATAGTCTCGATTATGAACGGGTTCTGCGTCTGAAGGATGGCTGGTGTCGTACGCTTTTCGAGCAGGATGGCGGTGCATTTATGGAGGATCCCGGATTTAAGGAGTTTTTTGAGGCTAATCAGGAATGGCTCCTACCCTATGCAGCCTTCTGCATTTTGAGGGATAAGTATGATACTGCCGACTTTTCCCGCTGGGGAAAATATTCCGATTATGATCTTAAAAAGGTAAATACTCTTTGGAAAAACGTGCGTTCCGGCCGGGAAATGAGATATTATGTCTACTTGCAGTATCACCTCCATTTACAGATGCTGGATGCCCGTGACTATGCCCATTCCAGGGGTATTGCCATAAAAGGAGACATTCCCATAGGCATTACTCCCCAGAGTGTTGAAGCGTGGAGTGAGCCACATTATTTCAATATGGATGCCCAGGCAGGTGCTCCGCCTGATGATTTTTCAGTTAAAGGGCAGAACTGGGGTTTCCCGACTTACAATTGGAAGAGGATGGGAGAGGATGGCTACATCTGGTGGAAGAGACGTTTTGCAAAGATGGCGGAATACTTCGACGCATATCGTATAGACCATGTTCTTGGTTTTTTCAGGATATGGGAGGTGCCATCCAACCAGGTACTCGGCCTTATGGGGCATTTCAACCCGGCCATGCCATACTCCTATGAAGATATGATATCGCGTGGATTCGACTTCAAATATGACCGCCACGCCACTCCCTATATCCGCTACTATATGCTTAAAGAAATGTTTGGGGATAGGTGTCCGATGGTGCAGGAGACATTTCTCGACTCAAATGAACTGGATGTGTTCACTCTCAAACCGGAATTTTCCAACCAAAAACTTATTGAAGCCTGGTTTGAAGGCAAAGAGGATGATGGGCTGAAGGATGGCATAATGGCACTGGCAGGAGAGGTACTCTTTGTGGAGGATCCCAATAATTTCGGATGTTTCCATCCGAGAATATCTGCCCAGTATACTTACAGTTATCAGGCACTTTCCGAAGAGGAAAAATCGGCATTCAACCACCTCTATGATGAATTTTTCTATAAAAGACACAATTCATTCTGGCAAGAGGCGGCCATGCGCAGATTGCCCCAACTGATTACGGCCACCAATATGCTCACTTGCGCTGAGGATCTCGGTATGATACCTGCTTGTGTACCGCCGGTACTCGAGCAACTCAAGATACTTACTCTGGAAATTCAAAGAATGCCAAAGGAGGTAGGTGTTATTATGGGCAATCCGGCTTACTATCCCTATCTCTCGGTATGTACCACCGGCACACACGATACCAGTACGCTCAGAGGGTGGTGGATAGAGAGGTACGGAGAAGATTGTCCCAGACATCATTGTGAAGATATAGTGGATAGCCACCTCAACTCCCCGGCAATGCTCACCATACTGCCACTTCAGGATTGGTTCTCCCTGGATGACACTCTACGCGTAGGGGATCCGGAGAGTGAGCGTATCAATATTCCCGCAAATCCTAAGCATTACTGGCGATATAGGATGCATATTACCCTCGAGGAGCTTTTCTCCAAATCGCAATTTAATTCACACATAGCACATAAAGTGATCCTCAGCGGTCGCTCGGAAAGATAATCATCACACACAACTATGACAAAAATCACTTCTACTGAAAAGAAAACCCGTAAGAAACTTGCCATTCACTGGCAGATCCTTATAGGTATCGGCCTCGGTGTCGTTTTCGGCATCGTAATGACAAAATTCATCCCTTACGAAGCATGGTCCCCCTACATAAAATGGGCAGGGGATATGTTCCTAAGAGGTCTGAATATGATTGTAATTCCTCTGGTTTTTTCATCCATTGCCCTCGGGGTGGCCGGAATGGGAGATTCCAAGGCTCTTGGGCGTATTGCAGGCAAAACATTTGCGTTTTATATAGTCACTACGCTAATTGCTGCTACTATAGGATTGACGCTGGTCAATATAGTCAAACCCGGAGTTGGAGCCGACCTTAAACTCACCGAGAATGTTACTGACTTGGCAGGCACTCAGGTCTCGTTTATCGATCAGATCGTTCACATAGTACCTGCAAATATTTTCGAGTCGTTGAGTACGGGCAATCTGCTTTCCATCATCTTTTTTGCCATAATTTTCGGTTTTTTCATCAATATGGTGGACCAAAAGCAGCAGACCACACTAAAAGATATATTGCAAGCCATATACGATGTGATAATGAAGGTTACGCTCTTTATCATCAAGCTCGCTCCCTATGGAGTTTTTGCCATAGTAGCCAATGTTGTAGGTAAACAGGCGGGAGATACGAAGGCCCTGCTGGATATTGCGGGCAGCCTAGGAATATTTGTACTGATAGTATGGGGTGGCTTGCTCATTCATGGAGGAATAGTGCTTCCCACACTTGTAAGGGTACTCGGCAAGGCTAATCCCTGGAAACATATTTCCAAGGTCTCAACAGCCCTTCTGACGGCATTTTCCACCTGTTCTTCGGGTGCGGCCCTTCCCTTCAATATCCGGGATACTCAAAAATGTGGTGTTTCCAATAAGATTGCGAGCTTTGCACTTCCTCTCGGTGCTACCATCAACATGAATGGAACCGCTCTTTACGAGTGCGTTGCAGCGATATTCATTGCACAGGCATACGGTATTGAATTGACCATAATGCAGCAGGTTATTCTGGTCTTTACATCTCTGATGGCTGCTATCGGTGCTGCCGGTATCCCTATGGCCGGAATGGTGATGCTTACCATCGTACTCAATGTGGTAGGTCTGCCTCTTGAAGGTATCGGACTTGTATTGGCCGTTGAGCAGCTCTGCGATATGCCCCGCACAATGATAAACACATACGGCGATACCTGCGGTGCTGTAATCGTTGCCAGAAGCGAAGGCGAAGAACTTACGATTTAGAACAAACCGTGTAACTGCGCATCAATCCTATCGGTGATGGTGCGAAAATGAATGGGATTCTCCTGAAAATTGAGGTTATCCACGTCAATTATCAGGAGATTTCCATCTTTATATCCCTCAATCCACTTTTCATAACGTTCGTTCAGACCTTTCAGATAGTCGAGACGGATGCTGCTTTCATATTCGCGTCCACGTTTCTGAATATTGTTGACCAGATTGGGAATGCTTGAACGGAGATAAATCAATAGGTCGGGAGCTTTTACAAGTGACACCATTAGTGAAAAGAGCGACGCATAGTTTTCGTAGTCGCGTGTTGCCATCAGCCCCATTGAATGTAGATTTGGGGCAAAAATACGGGCATCCTCGTATATACTGCGGTCCTGTATAATTACATCGTTGGACTTGCTTATCTCCACGACATCTAGAAATCTTTTATTGAGAAAATAAATCTGGATGTTGAACGACCAGCGTTCCATATCATTGTAGAAATCGACAAGGTAGGGATTGTAATCCACGGACTCATATTTTGGCGTCCAGCCATAGTGTTCGGCAAGCATCCTTGTGAGCGTGGTCTTGCCACTTCCGATATTTCCTGCAATAGCGATGTGCATAGCTCCTGATAAAATTGCGTTATTGACAAAAATACGAACTCTTTTTCGTATTTTTGCAATTATTTCTATAAATCTCTGATTATGGTCAATTATAAATGTTTTTATTTTAATGATTTGAGAGTCGCATGTTATCTTGTGTGGGATGATACCCTTGAATGTGTTATAATAGACCCGGGATGCAAGGATGACAATGAATTGGGACGTATGGAGAAGTTCGTTGAGGAAAATTCCCTCATTCCTGTTAAAATCCTTCTAACCCACGGCCATTTTGATCATGTCATGGGGGTGCAAAGAGTTGCCGAAAGATGGGATCTCAAAGCTTATATTCATCCGAATGATAGAAATTTCGCCCTCTCGGCCCATGAGACCAGCGGCTATTTCGGCTGGAATATGAAGCCCATTACCTGTGAACTATTAAATATCTCCGACAATTCCACTATAGAATTCGGTACCACTAAACTAAAAGTGATTCATACTCCCGGCCACACTCAGGGCTGCGTCTGCTACCATTATAAAAAACAGAAACTCCTCTTTTGTGGCGACACCCTATTTGCGGGCAGCATAGGGCGCACAGATCTCCCGGGTGGCAATTATGACCAATTAATAGAAAGCATTACTCATAAACTCCTCTCTCTGGATAGTGCTACGAAGGTTATGCCCGGTCATGGCCCTGAGACTACCATAGGATACGAATACTCCACAAACCCTTTCCTAAGCTGACGACATGGGAGAAGGCACCGACCATATCGAAATTACCGGTGCGAGGGTCCACAATCTGAAGAACATTGATTTGTCAATTCCGCGCGACCGACTGGTCGTGGTAACAGGACTCTCCGGCAGTGGCAAATCTTCCCTTGCATTTGATACCATCTATGCTGAGGGGCAGCGTCGCTATATGGAGACCCTTTCAGCCTATGCGCGTCAGTTTATCGGAATTCTAGAGAGACCCGATGTTGAGGATATCAAAGGTCTCAGCCCTATAATTGCCATTGAGCAGAAGACTACCGGCCGTAATCCCCGTTCGACAGTTGGAACCATAACTGAAATATATGATTTTTTCCGTCTCCTATATGCCCGTGCAGCGGATGCATTTTCACCGGAGAGTGGGAAAAAGATGGTGCGCTATACGGATGAACAGATAACCGATCTTATTATCGAAACTCACAAAGGAGAGAAAATCCTCTTGCTGGCTCCCCTTGTAAAGGGACGCAAAGGTCACTATGAGGAACTCTTTGAACAACTCATACGCAAAGGATATAGTCAGGTGCGGATAGACGGGGAGATTAGATGGCTCTCCGATGTCAAGCCCCTCGATCGCTACAAGGTGCATTTTGTAGAACTGGTAGTGGATAAACTCATTCCTCGCGAAGAGGAGCGTAAGCGTATCAGAGAATCGGTACTTACAGCGCTCCATCAGGGCAAAGGTTCTCTGGCAATAGTCAGGTTGGAGGATGACTCCATAGAGCATCTGAGCCGTAATCTTATTTGCCCTGAAAGCGGACTCTCATTTGCAACTCCGGCTCCCCATACCTTTTCATTCAATTCGCCGCAGGGAGCCTGTCCGCACTGTAAGGGTTTGGGTACCATCGCTACAGTCGATATAAGCAAGATAATTCCGGATCCTTCCAAATCCATAGCCTCCGGGGGTATCGAGAGTGTTGGGATGCTTAGGGACAACACTACCTTCAGGTATTTGGAGGCAATTGCTCTAAAATATGGCTTCTCGCTGCATGATCCCATCAGCACCATTTCGGAAGATGCACTAAATCTTATTCTTTACGGCTCGGATGAGCTCCTGAGGATAGGGAAAGGCTCAGATATGGAAATGGCCTCATTTCAGGGAGTGATAGCGCTGATTTATCATAATGATGAGGAGAGCGATAAGGTTTGGGACAAGAAAGAGCTCTTCGTGGATGAAATGGTCTGTCCGGTGTGCAATGGTACGCGTCTGAAGAGCGAGTCGCTCTGCTTCCGTATCGATGACAAGAATATCGCACAAGTGGCGGGAATGGAGATTGATACTCTCTATGAATGGGTTAGCGGACTCCACTTGAAACTCTCTCCGAGGCAGCGTCTCATAGCTGAAGACATTCTGAAGGAGCTCAAAGAGCGAATAGGCTTTTTAAAGGAAGTAGGGCTGGACTATCTTTCGCTTGACCGTACCACACGATCACTTAGTGGCGGAGAAAGTCAGCGTATAAGACTGGCGACACAGATAGGCTCTAAACTGGTCAATGTGTTATATATCCTCGATGAGCCCAGCATTGGTCTGCATCAGAGAGATAATCTAAAGCTCATCAATTCATTAAAGGCCCTTCGTGATGAAGGTAACTCGGTAATGGTGGTGGAACATGACCAACAAATGATGGAAAATGCAGATTGGCTGATAGATCTTGGCCCCGGTGCGGGAGAGAAAGGGGGAGAGTTACTATACAATGGTCCTCCGGAAGATATTGCTTCATGTAATTGCCAAAGTCCCACAATCGACTACCTTCTCGGACATAAATCCATAGAGTTACCCTCCGTTCGCCTGAAAGGCAACGGAAAATATATCACTCTTGAGGGAGCCACCGGCAATAATTTAAAAAATGTCACTTTGAATCTGTCTCTAGGTCTCTTTGTGGGGATTAGCGGAGTCAGTGGCAGTGGCAAATCCTCGCTTATAAATGAGACACTGATGCCTATTCTCAGTAATCACTTTTATAGATCAAAATACAAGGTACTTCCATATAAATCGATCCGTGGGATTGAAAATATAGATAAGATTATAGAGATAGACCAGGCTCCGATAGGGCGCTCGCCACGGAGCAATCCGGCCACTTATACAAATGTTTTTACCGATATAAGAAAGCTATTCGGGGAGACTCCCGATGCCAAAATCAGGGGATTTAAGGCTAACAGATTCTCTTTTAACGTAAAGGGAGGACGCTGCGAGGTTTGCAAAGGAGCCGGAGTACAGGTGATAGAGATGAACTTCCTGCCCCCTGCTTATGTTACTTGCAAAGAGTGTAACGGACTCCGCTATAAACCCGATACACTTGCGGTTAAATATAAGGGTAAAAGCATCAACGATCTCCTCAACATGACTATTTCCCAGGCTTGTCTCTTTTTTGAAGCAATACCTTCCATATTGCAGAGACTTCGTACTCTGGAGGATGTTGGGCTCGGATACCTCAAGCTAGGACAGCAGAGTACCACTCTCAGCGGCGGGGAGAGCCAGCGTCTGAAACTCTCTGCCGAACTTGCACGCAGAGATACCGGCAATACCCTCTATATTCTGGACGAGCCTACTACCGGACTTCATTTCGAAGATATAAAAGTCCTGCTTAGAGTACTTAGACGGCTGGTAGATCAGGGTAATACGGTGGTTATTATCGAACACAATCTTGATGTGCTCAAATCGGTGGATTATCTCATAGATCTTGGCCCGGAAGGGGGTAAGGGGGGAGGCTATATCATTGCCGAAGGAACTCCCGAGCAGGTGGCACTCCGCGAGAACTCCTATACCGGTGGCTACCTTCGTGGGGTTCTCGGAGTAAAATAACCCTTGTCAGCGTGGCCTGAGCCATACTGCTGGGTTCTGTTTTGTAGTCCCTTTCCATATCTGGAAATGTATTTCCGAGGTATTACCCTCTTCATTCAGGATACCGAGAGGCTCTCCGGTAGCCACCTTATCTCCCGTTTTGACATTCACCTTTTTAAGTTTACAGTAGAATGTAAAGTAAGTTCCATGCTGGATAAGGATGCATTGATTGTAGCCCGGCATCATTATGATCTGCTTGACAACTCCGTCAAAAACACATAGTACTTCGGCATTTTTTGAAGTGGAGATGTCTATACCGTTATTTTCAGATAATTTAAGGTTCTTATAGACAGGGTGGTAATGGACTCCGAATTTGCCTATCACAACTCCTTTGGCCACAGGCCAGGGCAGTTTGCCTTTGTTTTGCTCGAACATACCTGAAAGGGTGTAATCAATGGGGGTTTTCTCCTTTTCTTGAGTTTTGACGGCCTTGCTGAGTATGCTCTCTATTTCGCGGTTGAGTTTTTCAACTTGCTGGCGTTTTCTCTCCAGCTCGCGCATTTGTTGTTTGCGGCTTTTGGCAAGGTTGTCCGCCACCTGCCGACTGATGTTCTCCTCATTGAGTAGTTGTTTGTACTCCAGCTCACGTTCTGCACGGGTGGCCTCAGCTTCCTTTTTCATGTTCTGGAGTTGGGCTTTCTCCATTTCAAGTTGTGCCTGTTTCTCTTTGATTATAACTCCCTGTGCATTGACCACTCCGGAGAGGTTTTTCAGGTATGAAAACCTTCGATACCCCTGTCCTATGCTTTCGCTGGCAAATAGATACATAAACCAGACCTTTGTGTCGCGGTTTTTGTAGGTATTTCGTACAAGACGTGCGTAATAGCTTTCGAGAGTATCTATTTCGCGTTGGAGAGTTTGTATGGAGCGGCTCTTTTCATTTATTTTGCGACCTATCTCTACGATTTCCTTGTCTATACCCTCTATGATGGCCTTTCGGTTGGATATTTTTCTGGTTATGAGGGTGAGCTCTAAGGTGCTGGCTTTTTCCTTTGATAGGATCTCCTTAAGTTGCTTATTGATAAACTCAATCTCTTCTTCAAGCCGCTTTTTCTGCTCTGACTGGCGTGAGATATCCTGTGCGGAGAGGCTCAGAGAGGGGAGTAGAATTATGAGTATTAGCAGGAGACGTTTCATGGTTATCTGCCGATTTCTGCCTTCTTAACTTTGATTTTTTCCTCTATGCCGAGGGTGTCATCGAGCGCTTTTGCCTGATTCCAATAGACAAAGGCAAGATCATACTCTTTGAGTTCAAATAGCACGTCACCGTAGTGATCCAGGATTACGGCACTCTCCTTGCCTCCGTAGAGCATGGCGTGTTTAAAAATCGCCTTGGCTTCTATGTTCTGCCCGAGAAGGTGTAAAATCCAGGCGTAGGTGTCGAGGTAGGTGGGGTTATCCGGCTCCTGCTTTATGGTAATTTCGCTCATAGCTTTCGCCTTTTTGAGGCTTTTACCTTCCAGAGCGAGGTAGTATGCGTAATTGTTGAGGGTTGGGGCATAGTTGGGATTGGTCTTGAGTACTTTTTTGTAATGCTTATAGGCATTTTTGCTATCTCCCTTTTGGTGATGAAGATCGCCCAGCATTGAGTTGGTGAAGACAATTGTGGCACTATCTTTCGGTGCCGAAGATGCTATAAGTTTGAAGTCCTTTATGGCCAAATCAAACTCTTCCTTCAGGCTATAGGCTATGCCTCGGAGCTGCACTATGTCGGAATTGTAGCCGAAACGCTCCAAAGTGCGGTCACATGCAGGGATCAGTTCGTCCCACAATTTCTGGTAGTAGAGCATCATCAGGTACTGTAAGGCAGCCTCAGGATTATCAGGGTGATTTTCCGAATTCTGCTTCATCAGTTCTATGGCATAGTGAGTCTTATCCATTCTGTAGAAAAAGACTCCGGCCATAGTGGTGATGGCCTCATCTTTAGGATGTGTCGTGTATGCCTCGAGTACCATCTGTTCTGTCTCCTCCGGAAATGCCATTACAAATTGTGCAGACTCGGTCAGTTTGTTGAGGTATTCGGACTTGAGGCGGGGAGAGATGGCAGGATCCTTCATAAAAATACCCATATCCTCAAAATATCGCTCATATTGTCTGAGTGCCTGAAAAACATGTGCACGACCATAATAGGCCGGAGAATATCCCTGATCTATATCAATGGCCTGATTGTAATAGAAGAGTGACAGAGAGTCGTTATAGAGTGATGCATAGCGATCGCCGAGCATTGTGGCCATTCTCGGACTTTGACACTCCTTATAATAGCTCTCAAGGTAATCGTAGAGTTCTTTGTCGGTATACTTTCCCTGTTTACTCATCAGGTCCATTCTGGTCATACCTATCATCTCGGTTTTACCCATCTTCCCCTCTATTTTGTCGAGTGTGGTAAGAGCCTTCGTGATATCATTCTGGCTGAGAAATGCATTGATTGCCGTAAAATAGAGCTCACTCTTTTTGGGAAAGGCCTCAATCAGCTCTTCAAGCAGCAGAGTAGTAAGCTCCATCCTATCCGTTTCAGCATAAAATAGAGCAAGGGAATATTTATACCAATAGTTGTTTGGATCAATGGCGAGAGCCTTCTTGAATTCTTCTTCCGCTTTTATATGACTGTTCGTGTTCGCAGAATAGATCATCGCCAGATAAAAGTGGGCGGCATCGTTATCGGGGTTTGCCTTTATCTCGTTTACAAAAAGGGTATGAGCCTGAGCTATTTCACCCTTTTGATAGGCTTGCAATGCATCAAGGTAGGTGTGTGATTGTGCTGCGCACAAAAAATTAACGATTGTTAAAGCAAAAATTATTAGAATTTTTTTCATCTTTCTCACATTCCTTTATATTTTTACAATATGCAAAATTAAGTATAAATGTTCAAACAAAAATCACTCCAAAAATATTTTGCACCTGATGCAACATTTTGTGCTATTTTTGCATCTATATAATGAAACAGTCAATGAAGAAGCAGTCGGCTTTAACTGATACTGATTTAAATGATCTCATACAGAGGTGTTTGAAAAGGGATGTAGTGGCTCAGAAGCGCTTGTACGACACTTACGCGCCAAAGATGCTGGCTTTATCCATCAGGTATATGGGCGATCGCGAAGCGGGGATGGATGTCTTGCAGGACGGCTTTGTTACAGTTTTTTCAAAGCTCCGTACTTACAAGGGAGAAGGTTCTTTTGAAGGTTGGATGAGAAAGATTTTTGTCAATGAAGCATTGATGGCGCTTCGTAAAAATGATGCCCTCAGGTATGCAGACAAGATTGACAACATTCCTGCGGCATTTATGATGGAAAGTAGGGAAGATGCCGTTTCCAGGATGGGGGCGAAAGAGCTCACAGCGCTCATTGAAAGTATGCCTCCGGGCTACCGCGCGGTTTTCAATCTCACCATTGACGGTTTTCAACACGACGAGATCGCCCGGATGCTGGGCATATCTTCAGCATCATCGAGGTCGCAACTCTCAAGAGCCAGGGAATGGCTGCAGAAAAGGATTGAAGAATTATATTGAATGAACGAAAAAGATCTATACGAACTATTACGGGAAAAGCTTGATGCCAGCGTTGAGATGCCTGATGCATCCACTTGGGATGGTATTCGTAGCAAGATGGCACGCCGTCACAGGATGATGGTGGTGCGCCGTGTTTCGTTCATTTCGGTTGCAGCAGCAGCGGTACTTGCTGCCGGATTATTTATATTTAGGGGAGATGAGATTTCTACACTTCCTTCCCTCCCTTCGGCCATTGCAGAGACCACTATCCCTGATACCGGGATTCCGGCTGATCGGGAAATTAGACCAATGGCCGAACAAGTTGCCGACCTTACCCCATCGGGAGCAGTGGCCCAGCATACAAAACCTGTTGCCCGTACTGCAACACCGGTTGCAGATAAACTTTCTGAGACTACAGTTGACAAAGTTGCTGAGGAGAAAGTTGTTGCCGATGTAGATGTAGTTGTATCAGACAATGAAGTGGTGGCAGAGCAGGTAGTTGCACAGGACGATAAGCCTGCTTCGGATCCTGTAGTCCGTGAATGGGACGAAAAAGATCTCGACAGGATTCTCGGTCAAGAAAAGCCTGTGCGCCGTATTTCTAAGAACACATCATTACTCGCTATATCTTCCAATATTTCACAAGTTGCATCGAAGGATGGAATATTTGCCGACCTTGGGCCGAGATATGCTCCGTCAGAATTGGGCACTCCTATTGAGTCCCAGAGTATTATCCCCTTCGATGATGATCCGCAGTTTGACATTCCGCTGTCGTTCAGTCTCCAGTTTAAACAAGCCATAGTGCCGAGATTATATATCGGATCAGGCCTTGTCTACACTTACCTTCATTCGCAGTATAGTGCCATGATAAATCTGGAGAGGCATCCAAATGTCTCAAGCCAGCTCCATTACCTTGGCATTCCACTCAATCTCTCCTACAATTTTGTCGACCGCCCGAGGTTTGACGCATTTGTATCGGTAGGAGGTATGGTTGATAAGTGTATCATGAGGCGCTATGTTTATGGCAGCACGGATAGACGAGAAAAAGTTGACGGCGTACAGTGGTCGGTAAACTTGGGTCTGGGTGCGGAATACTGGTTTGTCAAACATGTAGGTATCGCATTCAAGCCCTCATTGGCCTATTATTTTGATAATAATCAGCCGCTCAGCATACGTACCCAGCAGCCGATACAGTTCAATCTGGAGTTGGGCCTGAGATTCAGGATGTAGCGTCATAACCTATATACATAAATAATAGAGAAGCGATCTTTTAGGGTCGCTTCTCTATTATTTATGAGTTCCGAGTTCAGAGTTTCGTGGTGCTCGGTGTGACTCAATACTCCTTATCACACATTGAAAACAGAGAACCAAATACCTCGCAACCCGTACCTCGCACCCCGCAACACAACTTTACTCTTCGTACAGCAAATAGGGTCGTCTTTGCTCTTTGAAAGAGGCGACATCTTCGGCCCACATCGCCTTAATCTCTTCAGCAGAAGCTCCCGACATTATCATCTTTCTGACATAATCACGGCCAATCAGAAGTTCAAAGAATGAACGGAAGAAGTGAGAGTCGAGATTGAGATTGCGGTATGCATCTATGACATATTCAAGGTTGAGACCTGCGGCATTGATTTGCTCAATCGATGGCTCAGTGCGAAGGTCTACGCCGAAGCACTCCCTGTCGAGTTGAGGAGGATTCTTTGCTCCATCCACGCTGCGCGGGGTAAATGAATATTTGTATCCCTTCATATTTGGGTGTCCGTACATCTGGAAAGCCTTATCGGTACCACGTCCGAGACTTACGGGAGTGGCCTCGAAATAGCACATAGAGGGGTATAGATATATGGAACGCATATCAGGAAGGTTGGGTGAAGGTTTTACCGGAAGAGAATAGCGTGATTGATGAGTATAATTTTGACATTTAATGACGGTAAGATCGCATTGTATGCCATCAGGCAGCCATTTCTCACCATTTATCATCATACCAATCTCTCCGAGAGTCATACCGTGAACTACAGGTATGGGTAGAAAGCCTACGGTAGATTTGTATTGCATGTCGAGGATGGGACCGTCTACATAGAATCCGAGCGGATTGGGCCTATCCATTATGATCATCTTCTTGCCATTTTTGGCGCATACCTCCATTGTTTTCGTCATGGTAGTGACATAGGTGTAGAATCGGCAGCCGACATCCTGAAGGTCAAAAACCATAACCTCGATCTCATCCATTGTTTCCTGTGTGGGATAGCCCCCTTTGCCGTCATATAGTGAACGGATGGGTATACCGGTCTTCTCATCGACTGAACTGCTCACCAGTTCGCCGGCGTCAGCATTGCCTCTGAAACCATGTTCAGGGGAGAGAATTAAAACCATGTTAACTCCATGTGAGAGGAGGGTGTCCAGCAGATGAGTTCCGTTGGAGAGTATGCCTGTCTGGTTGGAGAGCAGACCTACCTTCTTCCCCTCCAGCAAAGGCAAATATTCGTCAAGTGACTCGGCGCCCACCAGAATCTGCTCTTGAGGCAGATCCGTCACCGTTTCATCATTCTGACCTTTTGGGGAGCATTGGCAAATAGAGACTGCAAGCAAAATTGCTGCAATTGAGAAAAGAAATCGTCTCATAGTAAAATGGTATTAGAATTTTAGAATAATAGTCTTCTCGTATCAGCGTCATCCACAAGAATATTGACCTTGAGGGTCTCCTCCGGCAGAAGTTCCTCTATCATCTCGGGCCACTCGATAAAGCAATAATCACCCGAATCGAAATACTCAAAAAGGCCAATGTCTACCGCTTCGGACAAGCGGTTGATACGGTAAAAGTCGAAATGATAAAAACGATTCCCTTCCGCATCTGCATATTCGTTGACAATTGTGAAAGTGGGACTGTTGACTACATCCAACACTCCCAGTTGACGGCATAGGGCAGTAATGAATGTGGTTTTGCCCGCCCCCATTGAGCCGTAAAAAGCGATTATCCTGCTTTCACCCGCCTTTTCGAGAAAAACGCGTGCAGCTCTCTGAAGGTCTCCGGTACCGTTGATGATAATCTCAATCATAAAAATTGCCTCTGTCCAGATTGCGAAATTGTATCGCTTCGCTGATATGCTGCAAAGATATAAAATTATCGCCATCAATATCTGCAATTGTACGGGACAATTTGAGGATACGGCTATAGGAGCGGGCCGACAGATTGAGCCGGTTAATTACATCCCTTAGAAAGCGTTTCTGTTCGGTGCTTACCTTGCAGAAGTTGTTGAGTTGCCGCACGTTCATCTGGGAATTTGTGAATATCCCTTCGCCACTGAAGCGTTCGTACTGTATTTGCCGTGCTGCCATTACCCTTGCGGCAATAGCTTCGCTGGTTTCTTCTTCTCCCTCTGCAATGAGATCGTCGCCGCTGACCGCTTTGACGAAAATATGCATATCGAGCCGATCCATCATCGGTCCCGAAATCCGGGACATATAGCGCATCACGGCCGATTGTGTGCAGGTGCATTTGTGCGAATCGTCACCATAGTAACCACATGGACAGGGATTCATTGAGGCTATCAACATAAAAGATGCCGGATATTCAACTTTATAGCGAGCTCTGGAGATGGTGACTTTGCCGTCCTCAAGGGGCTGGCGCAGTGCATCCAGTATTATCTTGCTGAACTGCGCCATCTCGTCGAGGTACAATATGCCGTTATGGGCAAGGGAAACCTCTCCGGGAGAGGCGTTCTGTCCTCCTCCGATTAACGAGACCAGACTGGCGCTGTGGTGGGGACTTCTAAAAGGACGCTCTAGCATCAACCCCCGTCTGCCCGTAGAATTACCGGAAATAGAGTAGATCTTGCTGGTCTCTATGGACTCATCCCTGCTCATTTGTGGCAGTATCGAAGGTAGACAGGAGGCCATGAAGGTCTTACCACTGCCGGGTGTGCCTACCAGCAGGAGATTATGGCCACCGGCAGCAGCGATTTCGAGACCCCTTTTAGCCATCCTTTGCCCCTTTACATTCTTAAAATCCTCAGCATAATGGGGTCGCCTGGATGTTTCCGGGTCGCGTACCACCAGCAGATGGGGGCAGTTATCTCCGCGCAGTATCTCCAATACCTCACTTAGCATACTTACGCCATATATGTCAATTCCCTCTACATCGGCAGCTTCTAAGGCGGATTCCTTCGGAAAAATACACCCTTTGAATCCCATTTCGCGGGCGTGTTCGGCAATGGGAAGTGCACCGGTCACATTGCGTATGCGACCGTCCAGCGAGAGTTCACCGAGCATGATATATTTGCTGCATCCGGGCAGATATGCCTGTTCCGACACCGCCAGCAGTCCGATTGCGATAGCCAGATCATAAGAAGAACCCTCTTTTCGTATATCGGCGGGCGCGAGATTGAAGACCAGTTTGCGCCCGGGAATCCTGTATCCATAAGTCGAGAGTGCCGTAGTTACCCTCAGCAAACTCTCCTTAACTGCATTATCCGGCAGCCCAACCAGATGTATACCTATGCCATTGGAAAGATCCACCTCCACGGTTACCGTTACTGCCGTTATTCCTATGCAGGTGGCACAATAAGTTTTGCACAACATTCTCTTTTTATCACCTTTAAGTCGTGAGTTCCTAATGACAAAAATAGATTTCGCTGCGGCTCTGAGCAACCCTGAGCCATTTATACACACTTAAAAGCAAATATTTACCAAATCCCGAAAAGCGATATTGGTCTGTTCCTTAAAATTTAAGTTTTTCAGACTATTGCACTTCTCAGATGAAAAATCTATTTTTGTACGATATAATCCTTGTGAAAAAGGGTGCAAATTATTTCAAAATATTTCAAATTATTTTCAAACATTTATACAAATGGATAAAAAGAAGAACCAACTTTCCCGTCGCGAGGCACTGAAGCTTTTCGGTACCGGCATAATCGGTGTGGCTATGGCCACAACCGGTCTCAGTTCCATTTCAGCCCGCAATGTAGAGTCGAGAGAGCCGAATGTGGCTAAACGCCGACACAAAGGGAGTTCCAATATGGTTTCTCTCTTGGGGTTCGGAATGATGCGCTTCCCGACCCGTTCCGACAAGTCCATCGATGAAGAGTTGTCACTCAGTATGATAGACTATGCCTATAAACATGGGGTCAATTACTTTGATACCGCCTTTAATTATCACGGCGGCACATCCGAAATTTTTACCGGTAAGGCTTTAAAGCGATATCCGCGTGAGAGTTTCTACCTCGCTTCGAAGATGCCGGGATGGATGGTGACATCTCTTGAAAAGGCAAAGGAAATATTTGAAACCCAGTTGCAGCGCTGCCAGGTGGATTATTTTGATTATTATTTGCTCCACTCAGTAAGCCGCGAAGAGGATTATGTGCGTGTCTATGAGGAAATCGGAACCCTCGAATATCTTATCGAGGAGAAAAAGGTGGGTAGGATTCGTAATCTCGGATTCTCCTTCCACGGATCCAACGAGTTATTTGACAAGATGCTTGAGAAATATGATTGGGATTTCGTACAAATTCAGATAAACTACCATGATTGGGACCAGATGGATGCCAAGTATCTTTATAGAAGGCTTGAGGAGAAGGATATCCCCTGCATCGTGATGGAGCCCATCCGTGGTGGAATGCTCGCCAAACTTAACCCTGATGCAGAAGCGGTACTCAAAAGGGTACATCCTGAGAAGAGCATTGCATCCTGGGCGCTTAGGTATGTGGCCTCGCTACCGGGAGTACTCACGGTACTTAGCGGCATGAGTGCGATGGAGCATGTGGTAGATAATGTCAATACCCTCTCTACTGAATTTAAACCACTCAACGATGAGGAACGTGTAGCTCTGGACAAGGCTTTGAACATCTTTCTTAAGACGCGTCCCATCAGATGTACTGCATGTAAGTATTGTATGCCTTGTAAATTCGGAGTGGATATTCCCGCAAACTTCATGCATTACAACAAGTGCGTAAACGAGAGTACTATCCCCGAGCGCGACAGCCAAACCCCCGAGGAGTTTGAGCGCAGAAAAAAGATCTTCCTTGAGGGTTACTATGCCATACCCGAAGAGGAGCGTGCAGACAAATGCAGACTCTGTGGTAAGTGTGAACGCAGCTGTCCTCAGCGCCTGAAGATTGCTGACGAAATGGCTCGTATTACAAGGTTGGTTAAATCTCTACAGTAGAACAATCGGTGCGACTTGGTTATTTTGTTTTCGTAATAAGAAATATCTTTTAGAATGAAAATCCCTGAGTCAGTAAAGAAAAGGCTTGCACTCTTCTTTTTCTGTTATAGTATAGCCATTACACTCTATCTAGTGTTTAAGCCGGGAACGGAAATTAGGTGGGCCATACTCTTTTCAGTCGGCTTTGCATTATCGTGTATAATAGGTAGTATAATAGATGAAAAATTGAAAAAATAATGTCGGTATCTACAACCGAACGATTATACATTATTAAAGGCTTTTTATATTGGAATAAATAGATGTAAATTTGTAAAAAAACAATAGAAATGAGTACATGCGACATGCCTATGCCTGCTTTGTCAGACATAATAAAGGCGAAAAAGAATTTGGAAAAAATAGTGAAACGTACCGATTTGGAACGCAGCAAATCGTTCTCTAACATGGTGAATGCGCAAGTTTATTTAAAACTTGAAAACTTGCAATCCA
>Ga0255347_1001532_pt1 | contig 36507 bp, 37 predicted proteins | sample wastewater_treat_2_FD_192479 | JGI IMG/M metagenome (GOLD analysis project Ga0255347, IMG submission 192479) | Wastewater microbial communities from Lulu Island WWTP, Vancouver, Canada - plant24 | ecosystem: Engineered > WWTP > Wastewater > Unclassified | place: Canada: Vancouver, British... | reverse complement strand
CGAGTTGATTGCGAAGAACCTGCGCGCGGCCGTGGCCAACGGCGCCGACATGGTGGCCCGGGACAACATGGCCTATGCCGAGTACCTGGCCGGGATGGCCTTCAACAATGCGAGCCTTGGCCACGTGCATGCCATGGCTCACCAGCTGGGCGGCTTCTATGATCTGCCTCACGGGGTGTGCAATGCCATTCTGTTGCCCCATGTGGAGGCCTTCAACCTGATTGCCAAGGTGGACCGGTTCGTGGATATCGCCAAGGCGATGGGCGAAAACGTTGCCGGGCTATCGCCTCGTGCCGCCGCCGACAAGGCGCTCGAAGCGATCAAGAAGCTTTCCGCTGATGTCGGGATTCCCTCCGGCCTGGCGCAGCTGGGGGTGAAGGAAAAAGACCTCAAGACCATGGCTGAGAATGCTCAGAAGGATGCCTGCGGGCTCACCAATCCCCGCTGTCCCACCCTGGATGACGTCATTCAGATCTACAAGTGGGCCATGTAATACCTGCGATACGGTTGAACCGGGGCGGTTCAGACCATGGCCCCGGTCAAGGATTTTACGCCCTCCCTCCAGGCGGGATTGGAGAGGGAGGGTTGAAGCTGCCGGAAATGGCGGAAGACACTCCCGACCCGACAGGAAAAGCTGACAGGATGGGAAGCGGGTGAGGGTTTTCTCTGAACTGAAAACAGACAGAAGGATAGGATGATGGATAAGCTTTTAAGAATTGATATGGGCGCGGCAGGCGGCCCCAAGGCCAGCGAAGAGCCCCTTGGTGAATACGCCGGCATGGGAGGCCGGGCGCTGACTTCGACTATCGTGGGCAAAGAAGTGCCTCCGCTCTGCCATCCTCTGGGAGCGGAAAATAAACTCGTGATCGCGCCGGGAATGCTGAGCGGGACCGCGGCAGCCATGTCCGGCCGGCTTTCGATAGGGTGTAAGAGCCCTCTGACGGGTGGCATCAAAGAGGCTAACTCAGGGGGCCAGGCTGCTCAGGTCCTGGCGAGACTGGGTTATGCGGCCATCGTCCTCGAAGGCGCTCCCAAGGGTGACGATCTCTACAAGATTCTTGTCAACAAGGACGGTGTTACGATCACGGTCGATAACAGCCTGAAGATGTTGCCGAATTACGATCTTGTCGCCAAGTTGACGGCAGAGTATGGGGATAAGATCACCTGCATTTCGATTGGAACCGCGGGTGAGATGAAGATGTGTGCGTCCTCGATTGCCATCACCGACATGGAACTTCGGCCCACACGGCATGCTGGACGTGGTGGAGTGGGGGCGGTCATGGGCGCCAAGGGTGTGAAGGTGATAATCCTTGACGATACCGGGATGAAAATGCGCGCTCCCAAGGATCCTGAAAAATTCAAGGAGGCCAACAAGAAGTTCGTTGACGGCCTGCGCAATCACCCGGTTACCGGCCAGGGCCTGCCCGCCTATGGCACCAATATTCTGACCAACATCCTCAATGAAGCGGGTGGCTATCCCACCTACAATTTCAAGGAGGGCCGCTTTGTTGATGCTCATAAGATCAGCGGGGAGACCCAGGCCGACACCGAGAATGCACGGGGCGGCAAAGGTGCCGCAACGCATGGGTGCCATCGGGGATGTGTCATTCGCTGCTCCGGGACATATTACGACAAGGATGGCAAGTACCTGACCAAGCAACCCGAGTACGAAACGGTATGGTCGCACGGTGGGCACTGCGGGATTTGTGATCTGGATGCCATCGCCAAGATGGACTTCATGGATGACAATTATGGGCTCGATACCATCGAAATGGGAGTCACCATAGGCGTAGCCATGGAGGCCGGGTTGATCAAGTTTGGTGATGCCGAAGGAGCCATCAGACTGCTTGATGAAGTGGGAAAGGGTACCCCTCTGGGCCGAATTCTGGGTTCCGGCGCGGGTACAACCGGTAAAGTGTTTGGAGTTGAACGGGTGCCTGTGGTTAAGAATCAGGCGCTGCCGGCCTACGATCCGCGGGCTGTCCAGGGGATCGGGGTAACTTATGCCACAACGCCTATGGGGGCGGATCACACCGCGGGCTACTGCATCACTACTAATATCCTGAAGGTTGGTGGGTTTGTTGATCCTCTAAAGCCTGAAGGCCAGATCGAGCTGTCGCGCAATCTGCAGGTGGCAACCGCTGCGGTTGATGCAACCGGTATGTGCCTCTTCATTGCTTTTGCCGTTCTGGACCAGCCCGAAACCTTCCAGGCGCTGATCGACATGATCAACGCGTTCTATGGTCTGAACCTCACCGGTGACGATGTGGTGGCACTGGGCAAACAGATTCTCAAGACGGAGAGAGATTTCAATGCCCGTGCCGGTTTTACCGCTCAGCATGACCGGCTGCCGAGGTTCTTCAAGACGGAGCCGGTTGGACCTCATAATATCACCTTCCAGGTGAAAGATGAGGAACTCGACCAGGTGTTCAACTGGTAACCGGTCGTGGTGTGAACGACCACCCTGTTCTGCCTTCTCGGATGAACTCTGCCGGAGTTCATCCGAGAATCGCCTCGCTCGGTCGACCGCGGCTTCCCTCCTCCTGCCGGGGTTGATGATCCCACCAGCCACACAAGTAATGACGCCGACATTTTGCCAGCGACCCGTTCGTGGTCGACGGCAGCAAGAGTCCTTCCCTGCCGGTTTCCTGCCGAGGCACTGCCGTCGTATCAGGGCAATTCCCTGAGCGCTGGTCAAACCTCACGGGACAGCTGAGGTTTTGGGTTGACGTGCCAGGAAACGGAAAAGTATATATCCATCTCTAGGGTTTTGTGCGTTCTGCGTGAAAAACCGTCGCGCTTATTGGGGATTTTCCGAGATTACCGCGAGCGAATGGTTCTGTTCCGGCCTATTGCACTGATCCTATGATTTCGCATGGATGCTATCGACTTGGTTTCGAGGATCATGGAAAGATATCTGGCAGGAGTTGAGAAGCCCGGCCGCTACCTGGCCAATGAGATCAATGCCTTTCGCAAGAGCTTCGAGAAGGCTCGGGTGCGGTTTGCTCTGGCCTTTCCTGATGTTTATGAAGTCGGGATGAGCCACCTCGGATTGAAGTTGCTCTATGAGTTCCTGAATCGGAGCGAGGGGGTGATGGCGGATCGCGTCTATGCTCCTTGGATTGATCTGGAACGAAACCTCAGAGCTGCGGGAGAGCCGCTCAGAGCGCTCGAGTGCAACCGAGCTCTCAGCGATTTCGATTTCGTGGGTTTCAGTCTTCAATACGAGCTGAGCTATACCAATATCCTGACGATGCTTGACCTGGGGGGAATTCCACTCCTCGCGGAGGCACGCACGGTTCAGGACCCATGGGTGATCGGGGGAGGCCCCTGTGTGTTCAACCCGGAACCGCTGGCCGAATACTTCGATTTTTTTGTTCTGGGCGAAGCCGAGGAGGTGCTGGTCGAACTGATCGCGGTCTTCCGAGAGTGGCAATCACGCAAGGGGAAGCGGCAGGCTTTTCTGGAGGAGATAAGAACGATAGCGGGGGTCTATGTGCCGGCTTTTTTCACCGTTTCTTACCGATCTGACGGTACGGTTGCCGCGACCCGGCCGCGCTATGCTGACCATGCTCAGATCACCAGGCGCCTCGTGCCCGATCTGGACAAAGGGTCGCCTATTCCTGAAAAACCGCTCGTCCCCATGCTGGAGATCGTGCACAATCGTCTGGGTCTGGAAATTGCTCGAGGCTGCACCAGGGGCTGCCGCTTCTGTCAGGCTGGCTTCATCTATCGGCCGGTGCGGGAGCGCGATCCGCAGGTGGTTTTGGAGCGGGCGGCGGCGGCTTTGCGGAACAGCGGCTTTGAGGAACTGTCACTCCTGTCGTTGAGCACTGGCGACTACTGTCAGGTGCAAGCGCTCCTTGCGGCGCTGATGGATCGGTTTTTGCCCGACAGGATCGCGGTCTCGCTCCCATCCATGAGGGTGGGGACGCTCACCCCTGAGCTCATGGCGCTGGTTCGACAGGTCCGCAAGACCGGTTTCACACTTGCTCCCGAAGCGGGCAGTGAGCGGCTGCGGCAGGTGATCAACAAGAATATCCGGGACGAGGATCTGGCGGCAACGGCGGAGCATGCTTTCCGGCTCGGGTGGCGTCTTCTCAAGCTCTATTTCATGATCGGACTTCCCGGTGAAACCTCGGCTGATCGGGACGCTCTGGTGAGGCTGGGCCTGGAGGTTTGGAAGTTGGCCAAACCGTCGCGGTCTTCGGTCAATGTCTCAATTTCCACCTTTGTGCCCAAGCCGCAGACGCCGTTTCAGTGGAGTGCCCAGCTGCCTGAGGAGACTGTGCGGGAATGCCTCGACGAGCTGAAAAGCCGCCTCAGGCGGCCCGGCCTGAGGATGAAATGGCATGACCCCGGTCACAGTCATCTTGAGGCGGTTTTTGCTCGGGGGGATCGCCGCCTGGGGCGGGTTCTAAGGCGTGGCTGGGAACTGGGGGCGCGTTTCGATGGCTGGTCGGAACTCTTTCGGGCCGATCTGTGGCGGCAGGCATTTGCTGAGACGGGCCTGTCCCAGGACTTTTATGCAACGCGGGAACGACCTTTGGAGGAGCTGCTTCCCTGGGACCATCTGTCGCCCGGAGTGACCAAGGATTTTCTGAAGGATGAATTTCGGCGCGCCCTGCGGGGCGAGTTCACCGAAGACTGCCGCTTCGGGCAATGCCGGCAGTGCGGCGTCTGTGATTATGAAAACGTTCGTCCTCAGCTCTATCCCCGGCTCGATCACCCTCTCCGAGTCGAGGCGCAGGCCCTTCCGACTGGGGAAGAGGTCTGTCATCTGTATTGGTTCCGGTACCGAAAGACCGGACCCGGGCGTTTTTTCGGACAATTGGAGGTGGCGCAGAGCTTCAGCCGGGCGGTCCGGAGGGCAGGGCTCCCCGCAGTCTACACCCGTGGTTTCCACCCTCATATCAAGCTCTCTTTTGTCGAAGCGCTGCCTCTGGGGCTGGAGAGCCTGGTCGAAGAAGGATATCTGAATCTATCTCGGAAGCTCGAAGCGGAGGAGGTACAGCTCCCCTTGAATGCCCAATTGCCGCCAGGGTTGGAAATTGATGCTCTGATTCGGGTGGAAAGGCCGTTTCCGCGGGCTTCTCAGCGACGCGTGACCTATGCGGTGACGGGCCTCAGTTCGTGGCAGGTGCGTCGGATTGTACCATCGTGGCCGAAACGGGCGATGGCGATGCTGCATAAAAAGACCAAGAAAGGGGAAGCCAGGGCGCCGTTGGGTGAAATCCTGCTCGACGTGCGCCAGGTGGATGAGTCCTCCCTGGAACTGGACGTCTGTGAAGGATTGGAGATGAGCTTCAGGCCTATGGCGATCCTGCAGGTTCTCTTGGAGGACCCTCCTGAGGCTCTTCCGGATTGCCGCATCTGCAAAATAGCAGCGGTGCCCTTCACCGGGCGGGAGGAAGAAGGATATGTCCTCAGAGCTAATCATTAACGCTGATTTCTATGAAACACGGGTTGCCCTGGTTGAAAATGGTCAGGTCGCGGAGTTCTATGTCGAACGGACTTCCGATCGCGGGATCGGTGGCAACATCTACAAGGGCCGGGTGGTGCGGGTGTTGCCGGGAATGCAGGCTGCGTTCGTGGATATCAACCTGGAAAAGGCCGCGTTCCTGTATGTGAGCGATGTCCAGCATCCCGTTACGGACCTCGAACAGCTGTTCCTGAACTCGTGTGCCATCGACTGCCAGGAAGAGAAGACCGACGACAGCGGCGAGTCTTCCGCGGAAGAGCCCAGGACGATTGAGGAGCTGCCGCCCAGCTACAGCGATGTGCCGATTCAGGATCGCCTTCAGGAGGGCCAGGAAATCCTTGTTCAGGTGGCCAAGGAACCCATTGGGCACAAGGGTGCCCGGATTACCACCCATATCACGCTGCCGGGACGACTCCTGGTGCTCATGCCCACCATGGACCACGTTGGGGTCTCCAGAAGAATTGAACACGAGAAGGAACGCCGGCGCCTGCGTGACCTCATGTGCCTGCTGAAACCACCCATGTGCGGCTTCATTGTCCGCACTGCCGCCGAAGGCGTGGAACCGGAAAAGCTCGAGGCCGAGGTGAACTTTCTGCTCAAGCTCTGGCAGAGCATCCAGCGACGCGCCGAGCATGCCTCGGCCACCTCCCTGGTCTACCAGGAGCTCGACATCATTCTCCGTGCGGTCCGCGATCTTTTCACCAAAGAGGTTGATCGGTTGGTGATTGACTCACCGAGCGAGTACCGCAAGGTGCTCAATTTCACGGAAACCTTCCTGCCCTCTCTGCAGACGGCAGTGGAGCTCTATGACGGAGAGGAACCCATTTTTGACGCCTACGGCATCGAGATGGAAATCCAGCGGGCCCTCAGCAAGAAAATCTGGCTGAAGTCGGGCGGTTACATCGTTATCGAAGCGACTGAAGCGCTGACCGCGGTGGATGTCAACACCGGGCGGTACGTGGGAAAGCGCAATCTGGAGGAAACGATCCTCAAGACCAACCTCGAAGCGGTAAAGGAGATCGCCTATCAGTTGCGACTCAGGAATATAGGTGGGATTATCATCATTGACTTCATCGATATGGAAAAGGAAAGCAACCGGGAGAAGGTCTTCAATGCGCTCAAGGAGGCCACCCGGAAGGACAAAAGCAAGACCAACATTCTCCGGATGTCGGAATTGGGGTTGATCGAAATGACGCGCAAGCGGACCAAGGAGAGTATCGGGCGCCTGCTTTGTGAAGCCTGCTTCTACTGTGAGGGGGAGGGGCATCTGAAATCGAAGCAGACGGTCTGCTATGAAATCCTGAGGGAATTAGAACGGGAGCGGAGTGAGCACTTTGGGCGCAACATCCTGGTCATGGTTCATCCCGATGTGGCCGCCAGATTCTACGACGAAGAGCGGGGACCGCTCGAAAGGGTCGAGGAACGACTGCAAGCAAGGATCATGATCAAAGGGGTAGCGGGCCTGCACCTGGAACAATACGAGATCACGCCAAGCGACGCCTAACCTGAAAAAGGACCTGGTAAACGATGAAATGGGATGTGTCGAAGAAGCTCTATGAGGAAGCATGCCGTTGGTTGCCGGGGGGGGTGAACAGCCCGGTTCGGTCGGGGCGTGCCGTGGGGATCACCCCCATTTTTGCCGTAGCGGCCTCGGGGTGCCGCCTGAGGGATGCCGATGGCAATGAATACATCGACTATGTGGGTTCCTGGGGACCGATGATCGTGGGCCACGCGCACCCGAAGGTCGTAGCGGCGGTGCAGGCTGCGGCGGTGAACGGGACCTCCTACGGTGTTCCCACTCAGCTGGAAGTCGAGATGGCGCGCAAAGTGGTGGAGATGGTTCCCTCACTCGAGATGGTGCGCATGGTGAATTCAGGAACCGAAGCCACCATGAGCGCCATTCGGCTGGCCAGGGGTTATACCGGCCGCAAGCACATCATTAAGTTCGATGGCTGCTATCATGGTCATGGTGACAGTCTGCTGGTCAAAGCCGGGTCGGGTCTGGCGACCCTTGGAATCCCCGGGAGCCCGGGGGTGCCCGAAGAGGTTGCCCAAGCTACCCTTTCCCTGCCGTATAACAACCTGGAGGAGGTCAAGGAGGCAATGGCACGCCTGGGAGAGGAAGTGGCGGCCATCATTGTGGAGCCGGTTGCGGCCAACATGGGGGTGGTCCTGCCAGAGGCGGAGTTCCTCCCCGGGTTGCGGGCGTTGTGCGATCAGCATGGCAGTTTGCTGATTTTTGACGAGGTGATCACCGGCTTTCGCCTGGCTCGTGGAGGAGCGCAGGAGCGATTCGGTTTGAATCCCGATATAACCTGCCTGGGAAAAATCATTGGCGGAGGTCTGCCGGTGGGCGCCTATGGGGGAAAGCGGGAGATTCTGAGCCGGATGGCGCCCGCCGGTGATGTCTACCAGGCGGGTACCCTCTCGGGAAATCCGCTGGCGATGAGTGCGGGTTTGGCGACTCTGGAGCTGCTGGCAGAAGATGGCTTTTACCAGACCCTGGAGGAAAAAAGCGAATACCTGGCGCATGGTCTGACCGAGGCGGCAAACACCACCGACGTCGCGGTTGTTTTGAATCGCATTGGCTCGATTGGCTGCGGGTTCTTCACCGATGAACCGGTGGGCGATTTTGCGGCTGCCCTCAAGGCCGATACTCAGGCCTATGCCCTGTTCTTTCAGGAGATGCTCAAGCGTGGCATCTATCTGGCTCCTTCCCAATTTGAGGCTTTTTTCATAAGCGCAGCTCACTCAAAAGCAGACCTCGATCAGACCATTGAAGCTGCAACCCAAGCGCTGCAAGAGGTTAAAGCAGTCTATAAACCACCTTCCAGAAAAAAGCGTTGACTCGGTTTGGGGAGTGTGCTAGGAACTCTGTGAACTTTTACACGAAGTGGCCTATGAAAGACGATACCAGAAAATATTTGCGGGAATTGGCGATGGCAAGCTCCATTGGTTTCCAGGTGGTTTTTGCCGTTTTTATCGGATTGTTCATCGGGGTCTGGCTCGACAAGCTGTTCGGCACCGGCCATAAGCTGGCGCTGGTATTCCTGGTGATGGGAGTGATCGCCGGCTTTCTCAATTATTATCGCTACGCCCGCAGGCAGCAGGAAGAGGATTCCCGAGACTCCAAAGGGTAGCGGGCAAGGTTTTTCTTGGAAGAGAAGCTGCTACGGCGGATCGAGCTGGTCAATTTCATCCTGCTGGCGTTGTTGCCGCTGGGAGGCTGGTTGCTGGTTTCGGTGCAAACGGCGGTGGGGGTGTTTCTGGGAGCGGCCATCGTCACGGCCAGTTTCCGGGTGCTGAAATGGCAGCTGAACAAAGCCTTCAGAACGCCAGGGAAGCTTCCCCAAAAGGGGCGGGTTTTCGCCAGCTATTACCTGCGCTTCTTGGCGATGCTGTTTTTGGTCTTTTTGGTGGTGTATTTGGGATGGGCAGATCCCATTGCCTTTCTGGTGGGATTGTCGGTTGTGGTTTTGAGCATCTTTGTCGGTGGGGGATTGGAGATTTTGGTTTCGCTTGCTGGAAAGGGGGAAAGTTAGGGTATGGAGCATCCAATTCTTTTCTTGAATGTCCTGTTCGAAAAGCTTGGGTTGCCGGTTGTCAGTGGGGATCAGGCGCACACCTTCCTGGAATTCGCGCTGCAACCTCACGTTACCTATGCATGGGTGGCAATGATTTTTCTGCTCGTGACTGCCAGGCTGGCGGTAAAGACCCTGGAAATGGTCCCCAAAGGCGGGCAGAATTTTTTTGAGGTGGTCATCACGGGGATCGAAGACTTCATGATCGGGGTGACCGGGGAAGAAGGCCGTTTCGTTTTTCCCCTGATTGCCACTTTAGGGTTCTTTATTTTGACCTGCAACTATATGGGGATGATCCCGGGTTTCTTTGCCCCCACGGCCAGTCTTAATACCACGGGTGCCTGTGCCATCATTGTGGTGGTGTTCACCCATATCATTGGCGTGAAGTTTCACGGACCCAAATACATCAAGCACTTCATGGGCCCTGTCTGGTGGCTGGTCCCCCTCATTTTCCCCATTGAACTCATTGGGCACCTTGCCCGTGTCCTCAGCCTCTCCATCCGTCTGTTCGGCAATGTCTTCGGCGAAGAACTGGTGCTCGCCATCCTGTTCTTCCTGGTGGGGCTGTACCTGGCACCTCTGCCCATGATGTTTCTCGGGCTGTTCACCGGGTTCATCCAGGCATTCATCTTCTGCCTGCTGTCCATGCTGTATTTTGCGGGGGCTATCGAGCATGCCCACTAGGATTGGCGGTTACGGGTTGGAGGAAGGCCGCGTAGCTATATTGTCCCATGTTGTCGTTGGTAGTTATGTGTTTACATCAAAAAGGAGGTTGGTTCATGTCTAAGAGGATTGGGTTGTTGACAACGCTGTTCGTGATGGGTCTAACGACTGCCGCTCTGGCTGCGGATCCTGCCGGCTCGATTGAGAAGGCGGAGGGGCTCAGCTTCTTCGTCTATTCCGCAATCGCCGCTGGTCTGGCGATCGCCATTGCCGCCCATGGTTGCGGTATTGGTCAGGGTATAGCCATCAAAGGCGCCGTCGAAGGGATTGCCCGCAACCCGGATAGTTCAGGTAAAGTGACCGTTACCATGCTGATCGGTCTCGCGATGATCGAGTCGCTCGCAATTTACGCCCTCGTTATCGCCTTGATCCTCATCTACGCTAACCCGGTAAGCTCGCTCATCCAGAAGTTTGTCGGTCTGGTTAGTTAGCCAGGGTCAATCAGCAGGCAACTTCTGCAACCATGCAGCATACAGGGGCTGACCAAGCGACCGCGCTGGTCGGCCCCTGTCCGGGCCTGTCTCCGCCGCAACTGGGCGCAGGCCTTTTTTTTGGGCGAGCAATGTGAAGACTATCACATTATTTCGGGGGATTGCATCCGCCCAGCTTCCAATCGGCTAACGTGAACTGAGGTCCTGAGGATGAAATTTGCCAAGATCCCGATGGCTACCATCAGCCGTCTCTCAATCTACACGCGCACGCTCCAGGAATTGCTGGAGGAGGAAGTGGATGTCATCTCGTCGGAGCGTCTGGCAAAACAGTGTGCGGTGAATCCGGCGCAGATTCGAAAGGATCTGGCCTACTTCGGTGAGTTTGGGGTGAGAGGAGTGGGCTATCGGGTCGGCGATCTGCTCAACCAGATTAAGGAAATCCTTGGTCTCAACCGACCCTGGAACTTGGGCATGGTAGGGATTGGCAATCTTGGATCGGCCCTGATCCGGCATGCCAATTTCATCCGGCATGGGTACAATTTCACGGCAGCTTTTGATGTCGACCCGCAGAAGGTGGGCAGGAGGTTGCCCAACGGCCTCATGATCAGTCATCTCGAGGAACTTGACGAGGTGGTGAAAGAGCGTGAGGTGCATATCGGGGTGATCACGACCCCTTCGAGCGCGGCGCAGAGTGTCGCCAACCAGCTGGTGCTGGCCGGGATCAATGGAATTCTGAACTTCGCCCCCATCCAGATTCAGGTTCCGAACTGTTGCCATGTGGAAAATGTTGATTTTACTATTAAACTCGATTCCATTGCCTACCATCTCTCTTCGACTGCCTGATCACAGCCGGCAGGAATGCCTGCAATAGCCAACCGCGATTGACGCAAGTTGAGCGGGTCCCGAGGTCGGTTGTTAGGAAAGGGTTGGCGGCCGCAGTCAGCCGGCGGGGTTTTTCATAACCTGTCTCAAGAACCTGCCAGTGTAGGAAGCCTCTTCCCGAGCAATCTCTTCAGGGGTACCGGCTGCAACGACCTGGCCCCCCTCGTCTCCGCCTTCCGGACCCAGATCGATGACATAATCGGCGCTCCGGATCACCTCGGGGTGGTGTTCGATCACAATCACTGTGTGCCCTTGGTCAGCGAGCCCTTGGAGGACGTGAAGAAGCCTCTGGATATCATCGAAGTGCAGACCGGTAGTGGGTTCATCCAGGAGGTACAGGGTGGTGGTGGGGTTTCTTCGGCTCAGTTCGACGGCGAGCTTCAAGCGCTGCGCCTCACCAGCCGAGAGTGTGGAGCCGGCCTGGCCGAGCTGAAGATAGCCCAGGCCGACTTCCATCATCACCTCCAGACGGTGTGCAAGACCGGGGATATTGGCAAACAACCCGAAAGCTTCAGCAATGGTCATCTGCAGGACATCGGAGATGGAGTGGCCCTTGAAGTGCACTTCCAGGGTCTCGTCATGGTACCGCCGACCCTTGCATTCTGGGCAGGTTACAGCCACGTCGGGCAGAAAGTACATCTCGATCTGCTGAACTCCTTCCCCTTTGCACGCTTCACAGCGCCCCCCCTTGGTGTTGAAGGAGAACCGCTTTGCCCCATAGCCACGCATTTTGGCTTCCGGCAATTTAGCGAAGAGCTCACGGATGGCGGAAAAGATCCCTGCATAGGTGGCCGGAGTCGACCGCCGCGTTCGCCCGAACGGGATTTGGTCAACCAGGATCACCTTGCCGAAGGTTTCGGCGTGGTCGAGGCTATCAAACGGGGCCGGGGTCCGGGTGCTATGGTAGAGTTGTCTTGCGAGGGCGCGATAAAGGGTGTGGATCACCAGGGTCGTCTTACCCGAGCCTGACACCCCCGTGACGCAGGAGAGGCATCCGAGTGGGAAATGAGCGGTAATCCCTTTGAGGTTGTGACCGCGTGCGCCATACAGGGAGAGCGTTCCCCGGGCGAAGGGTTGTCGGCGTCGACTCGGGGAGATGCTCTTCCGTCCGGAGAGATACGCTCCGGTCAAGGATGAGGGATGCTGCAGCAGGCCTGCCGGTGGTCCCGCGTAGATCACCTCGCCCCCCAGGGTGCCCGCTCCCGGTCCCATATCGATGATGTGATCGGCCTGTTGGATGGTGTCGCGGCGATGTTCGACGACAACGAGGGTGTTGCCGCGGTCGCGCAGCTGCCGAAGATTGGTCAGGAGTTGCTGGTGGTCTCGGGGATGCAGCCCGACACTGGGTTCATCGAGGACGTAGAGAATGCCGGAAAGGGGATTGCTGAGCTGATGTGCCAGCCGCACCCGCTGCATTTCGCCTCCCGCCAGGGTCATGGCTGACCGATCGAGGGTGAGAAAGGCCAGGCCAAGGCCTTCCAGGCTTCTCAGGCGGTTCAGGATTTCCGTACAGGCTTGCCTGGCAAGCTGCTTCTGGGCTGGCTCGAGAGGCAGCTGTTCGAGCCAGGGGCGCAAAGCGGCGAGGGGAAGGCGACCGATTTCAGGAAGAGCACGCCCTCCCAGACGTACCGCACGAGCGACTTCGTTAAGACGGCTGCCCTGACACTGGGGGCATATGGTTTCATTTTCGGCCATGCGGTGCCGCCCGGCTCTGGTGGGAGGATCTGCGGCAATGACCGCTGCATCGGCCGGGATCTTGCGACTGCCATCGTCACGGGAGTCGTGACACCCGAGGCCCTTGCATGCCGGACAGGCGCCCAGAGGATGATTGAAAGAAAAAAGGCTCGGCGAGGGTGCAGGCATCTGGCGGCCGCAGCACAGACATTTGAGTGATTCGCTGAAGAACTTCTCCTTGCCCTCTAAAAGGATTGCCCCCGCCGTGCCGTTTCCGATGCGGCAGGCAAGTTCGAGCGCGTCCGTCAAGCGTCTGATCCGGTCTGGCCCGAGAATCAAGCGATCCACCACCACCTCAACCTTATACCGAGCACAGCGGGGAACGAGAGGAGCGGGGTCCAGTTCAAAAACCCGGCCTTCAATGCGGATGCGGGCAAAACCGTCTCGCCGGAATCGGCTCAGCGTGCCCGGAAGATTCTTCTCGGGGATGGTTCCGGTCGGGCCGAGTATCAATACGCGGCTTCCTGTCGGCCAGTCCTCCATCAATTCCTGGACCATCTGAGGAATGGTATGGGCCTTCACCGGCATGCCGCAGGTCGGACAGTAGCAGGTGCCGAGACGAGCATAGAGCACCCGCAGGAAGTCAGAAATCTCAGTCAGGGTTCCCACGGTGGAACGGGGACTCGGCACCTGGAGCCCTTGACTGACGGCAATGGCAGGGCTCAAGCCCTCGACGGCATCGACTTCAGGCGCATCCAGGCGCTGCAGAAACTGACGCGACCGTGTCGACAACGCTTCCAGATACCGCCTCTGGCCTTCGGCGAAGAGTGTGTCGAAAGCGAGGGTGGATTTTCCGGACCCGCTTACGCCGGTAATCACGATGAACTGGTTGCGGGGAAAGGCAACATCGACGTTCTTGAGATTGTGTTGGCGAGCGCCGCGAATGACGATATGGTCCATATCGATCCTGCCAGAGCCCTGACGTTCATTCACTCAGGGATGGCCCATGCCTGTCGGTGAACGGTTCCTCCGGTTCTTCATCGCCCGCCAGGGACCCTGTAAGAACCCTCCTGCCAGCGGTTCCGGGCCATCTCCAAAGCCAAGCCAAGTGCCGCTCGCAGGCTTCCCGGATGTGCTTGACCCGTCCCGGCCAGCTCGTAGGCAGTGCCATGATCCACCGAGGTTCGGATGATGGGCAACCCCAGCGTCACATTAACCGCGTCATGAAAGTGAACCAGCTTAATGGGAATCAACCCCTGGTCGTGATACATGGCAATGACGGCATCGAATTCACCTTCGTAAGCGCGGTGAAAGAGGGTGTCGGGGGACACGGGGCCGACCACCTGGCAGGGCTGGTCCTGGAATCCTTGAATCACCGGCTGAATCAACTCCAGTTCTTCACGCCCAAAGAGACCGCCCTCACCGGCATGAGGATTGAGTCCGGCCACCCCCAGACGCACCGGTGAAATCCCGAAATCGCGCCGGAGAGCCTCAGCGGTTATGGCAATGGTTTGGTAGAGCAGATCTGCCGACAAAATCCGGGGAACTAACGCCAGGGCATGGTGGATGGTCACCAACGATACCCGCAAACGGGGTCCCGCAAGCATCATAACCACCCGGTCGGCCCCGGTGAGTGCCTGTAGAAACTCGGTGTGGCCGGGAAACGTAAAGCCGTGCCGCTGGAGCACGGCCTTGTTGATGGGGCAGGTGCAAACCGCAGCTACCCGGCCGGCAAGGGCCAGACGGGTAGCCTCCTCGATGCTGTGGATCACGGCCTGGCAGGTAGCGGGCGTTGGTTGCCCGAAAATCAGGTCGTGCCGAGCCAGCTGAGAATGACTGATAACGGCCACGGTGCCGGCAGTGGCGTCGTCATCGAGTTCATCAGGATGCTCCACAAGGCGCAGCGCCAGTTCAGCCCCGAGCAGACGGCATGCGCGTTCCAGGGCATGGCGATCACCGACAATGACGGGTACCCAGGGTTCGAATATGCTCTGAGACTGAAGGCATTTTGCGATGATCTCCGGCCCGACGCCACAGGGATCGCCCATAGTAATGGCAATTCGAAGCTTGGGGTATTGATGACCGGTTGTGCCCATGAGTTCCTGCCAAACGACCCGCAATAATTACTGTTCGGACTTAGTAGGGTTGTGCTTAAGCTTTTCGATCTCGGCGCCAGTCAAAGGGCGACCATCGGCATCCACGACGGCAACCGCAGGCGGAATTTCAAGTTGGAACAACCGGGGGTCGAGGTCGGCCATGACCCTGACGGACTCCAGGCTGATGCGATTGATGTTTCCCAATGCATTATGGACTTCGATGGTGACGATGCGATGGGTCGGCAAGTCGATAAACAGGAAAAGCGTCTTGATTTCCGGGTCTTCCTTCTTAGGGATAAGCTTGAGTACGGCCGCGTCACTGGTAGACTGGCGGTGGTCAAGAGTCACTTCATAGTGCCTTTTGAGCACCCCGACGCCTTCGAAAAAGGTCTGTGCCAGGGGGTGAGAAAAGATCTTGCCGGATTCGGATAGCGAAATCTGCTGTTCCGATGGGACATAAAGCCACGCCATCTGCCCGTTGGCAACAAAGACCTGAGGTTCGGGCTTCTCGTATTCCCAGCGCATCTGCCGGGGTTTTTCGTAATAGAGTTTTCCGGCAGCTTCGGTGCTCGCGGTGCTCACCGCTGCCGACGTCACCGACTGCTGAAAGGTGGCGGTGAAAGCCTGGGTCTGCTGATAGGTTGCTTCAACCTTCTTGAGGATATCGGCGACCACGGGAGGCGAATCGGCCAGGCCGGAACGAACAATACCGGTCAGCAGAGTGCCGAAGACAAGCAGGATAAGTAATGCGACATGTTGGTTTTTCATCAAATAGTCCTGAGAGCTGAGTCTCTCATGAGGATGGTTTGCCGAACACCTCTCGCGGTTTTACCCCGTCCGAAGCACCCACGATTCCCTGTTGTTCCATCATTTCAATCATTCGTGCCGCCCGGTTGTAGCCGACTCGGAGCCTTCTCTGCAACATGGAGATGGAAGCCTGGCGGGTCTCCAACACGAGCTCGATGGCTTCCTCGTATTTTTCATCAAGTTCTGCTTCCACGACTTCATCGGAAGAATTGCCATTGTGAAAATCGACCCGCTCCCGCAGGTTGTCCTCCACCAGCTGCTGAGCGCGCCAGAAATCCGTGATGCGCTGTAATTCAGCTTCGGAGATGAAGGCGCCGTGAATCCGTTGCAGCTTGGCGGTACCCGGCGGCAGAAAGAGCATGTCGCCCGAGCCGAGCAGGCTCTCGGCACCACTTGTATCCAGAATGGTGCGAGAATCGATGCGGGAGGAAACCTGGAAGGAGATTCGCGTCGGGATGTTGGCCTTGATGATCCCGGTCAGGACATCTACCGAAGGCCGCTGGGTTGCCAGGATCAGGTGGATGCCGGCGGCTCGGGCCATCTGGGCCAGGCGGGTGATGGACTCCTCGACCTCACGAGAAGCCACCATCATCAAGTCAGCCAACTCATCGATGATGATAACCAGGTAGGGCAGGCGATGATGCTGAAACCCTGAATCGGACCCGGGTGGAGCTTCAGCCTTGTTCTCTCGGGGCTTCTCACGGGCCAGTGCGCGATTGTACCCTTCGATATTTCTGACGTTCTTTTCCGCCAGCAGACGGTAGCGCAGCTCCATTTCCTGGACCGCCCAGCGCAGCGCGCGGGTGGCCATCTTGGCATCGCAGACTACGGGATGGAGCAGATGCGGGATATTCTCGTAGCTCTTCAATTCTATCCGCTTGGGGTCGATCAGCAGCAGGCGAGTGTCCTCTGGAGTATTCCGAAAGAGCAGGCTGGCCAGGATGGTATTGAGGCAGACACTCTTGCCGGTACCCGTTGCTCCGGCGATGAGCAGATGGGGCATTCTGGCCAGATTTGCCCCCACAGGCTGACCGGTGGTATCTTTCCCGAGGGCGATGGTCAGCGGTGCGGACGAGCCGGTGAAGGCCTCGGATTCCAAAATTGCCCTGATGGCCACCATTTCCCGCCGGTGGTTAGGGAGTTCAATACCGATCGCGGCTTTGCCGGGGATTGGCGCCACCACGCGGAGACTGGTGGCTTTCAGCGCCATGGACAGGTCATCGGAGAGACCGACAATGCGACTGATCTTGATTCCCGGTGCCGGAGCATATTCATACATGGTGATCACCGGCCCGGGCGAAATCCCCACCACTTTTCCCTGAACCCCGAAGTCAGCCAGTTTTTCTTCAAGGGTCCGCGCATTTTCCTCGAGTCTTTTCCAGTCAGGTCGATGATCATCGAGCTCGAAGCTGTCGAGCATTTCGGGAGAGGGGAGGGCGTAGTGTTCGGGAGGATCGAAGAGCGCCCCGGCAGCGGCGGTTCCCTTCCTGGCTCTTTTCCTGGGCTGGGGTGTGGGAGGCGGCAGCAGCTCGACTGCCGGTTTCAGGGGGGGGGGCGGTGAGGGCTTCCCGCTGCCCGCCTCCGGGGCGGCGAGAACCGTCACGACCGGGATAGGTCTTCGTCTCAGGCGCGAAAGCACCTTTCCGACCACTGCAAGAAGGCCTTTGGAGCAATAAGTAAGTAACTGACCGGATTTCTGCAGAATCACCTTCAGAGAGAACGGGGTGGCCAGGAGGAACCCGATCAGCAACAGGCCGATGAGAACAACGTGAGCCCCTGTCGGGTGGAACTGCTTGAGGATGAACTGAGCAAGCATCTCCCCAAGTTCTCCGCCGGACAGGATTTCCTGCCCGAGGAACGTGACACTGGGTTGATGGATGACCCCAAGCGCCATGGTACAGGCCAGCAGGAGGACACTGCCCAGGGCCTGTAACCTGGGATGAGTGAGGGGCGGGCGGCCCAGGAAGAGGTTGCAGCCCACCCACAATCCGATGAGAGGGAGTGCATAGGCGGCAAGACCCAGGCGCACCAGGAAGCAATAGGAAAGGTTTGCACCCACGGTACCTACCCAGTTCCTGGGAGCACTGCCCGCAGGGTTGAAAAAGGTCCGGTCCCCTGCATGAAAGGAAATGAGGCTGAAAAAAACCAATAAGGCCAGCGTCAAGATAAGAACGGCCCAAATCTCGTGCTTTTTTCGCTCCACCATAACCTCGTGCCGCCACGGATGCCGAAAGGGGTGTCAGAATGGCGCCGACCGATCCCTTATATCTGCGCAACCAGCGGATAAATCACCGGACGACGCTCAAGCACCTGGTTGAAGAAACGCTTCAGCTCTCGTTTGATTTCGCTTTGCAGTTCGACGCAGTCCAGCTCGAAGTCTTGTTCGAGCAGCCTGTCAAAAACTTCAAACACGATACACTTGGCGGCGTCGAGAATTTCCGCTTTATTGCGTTCCCGGATAAAGCCTTTACTGAGAATGTCGGGTCCGCTCAGGATTTCTTTGGTTTCCTTGTTGATCACGAGCGACGCGATCACGAGGCCGTCTTCGGAAAGATGACGGCGGTCCCGCAGCACCAGGCCACCCACATCCCCGACCCCCTTCCCATCGACAAAGACCCGCCCGGTCTCCACCCGCTCGACGATTCCCGCACTGCTGGGGAAAAATTCCAGGATGTCGCCATCTTCGGCCAGGAGGCAGTTTTCCACCGGTATTCCCATGTCCACGGCAAGCTGGCGGTGTTTGACCAACTGTCGGTATTCGCCATGAATGGGGACAAAATACCGGGGCCGGACCAGGTTGATCATCGATTTCAGTTCTTCCAGATACGCGTGTCCCGAGACATGGATCTCACGTACCTGTTCGTAGATCACTTCCGCCCCCAGGCGATAGAGATGGTTGATGATATTCTGAATGGTCCGCTCGTTTCCCGGAATGAACTTGGAGGAGAGAATGATCGTATCCCCGGGCTTTACCTTGAGCTTCTTGTGGTCGTTAAAGGCCATCCGGTTCAGAGCGCTCTGCGGTTCACCCTGACTGCCGGTGGTGAGCATCAGGACCTGTGAGTCGGGAACTCTGGCAAGTTCGTGGAGACTGAGCTCATCCTTCGGGTCGAACTGAAGATAACCGAGCCCTCTGGCAATGCGAACGTTCGCCACCATCGACTTGCCGGTGAGCAGTACCTTGCGATTGAATTCCCCGGCCAGGTTGATGACCTGCTGGATGCGATGCAGATGGCTGGCGAAGACCGCGACGATGATTCGCCCCGGGCAGGTCGGAAAGATCTCTCGCAGGGTTCTGCCCACATCTTTCTCCGACAGGGTGGAACCCTGCCGCTCGACGTTGGTCGAATCTGAAAAGAGGGCCAGCACTCCCTGTTCGCCATGAGCCCCAAATCTTCCGAGATCCAGCCGTTTCCCATCGATGGGGGTCTGATCGATCTTGAAATCGCCTGAGTGGATCAGGGTCCCCACGGGAGTGCGGACGGCGAGGCCGACGCCATCCGGGATACTGTGACAGACCTGGATGAATTCGATTCCAAAGGGTCCGATGGAAACAGACTCACGAGCGTGGATCTGAATGAGTTCGCAACGATCCAGGAGGGCGTGCTCCTTCAGTTTTTCCCCAATGAGTGCCAGGGTCAGCGCTGTTCCGTAGATCGGGATCGGGAATTCTCGCAACAGGAAGGGTATCGCTCCGATATGGTCTTCATGACCATGAGTAACGATCAGGGCTCTCAGCTGATCGCGTTTGGTTCGGAGATAACTGAAGTCCGGGATGACAATGTCGATCCCGAACATCTCTTCTTCGGGGAACATCAGGCCGGCATCGATGAGGATGGCGGTGTCTGCATACTCAATGACCATCATGTTCAACCCGATTTCACCGAGACCGCCCAGAGGGATCACTCTGAGTGGGGCTGATGCAGTCTGCTTGGCAGGGGGCTCAGTATTCATCAGACCTATCTAGGGTGCGAGGGTGGTTGGCGGTTGCGGCCCGGGGGGCGAAGGGCCACCTTCCGCGGGCGTGAGATGCCGGCGAATTGCCTCCCGAACCGTGAGCATGAGCGTATCGTTGTCCTTCACGGTGAGTCCCGCGGTCTCGATGGGCTCTTCAACGGTCACGGTAATCGTTCCGGGCTGGATCAGCCAGGTCCCAGCCTTCGGCAGGACCTGGGCGGAGCCGCTGATGCTGATTGCGGCGATGGGCTGCTGCGACTTGATGGCAAGAATAAATCCGCCTTTCTTGAAGTCCTGCAGGCTGCCGTCCGGACTTCTGGTGCCTTCAGGAAAAATAACCACCGAAGTTCCCGCCTGAACTCTTTCTGCTGCCTGATGGAGGCTTGCCAGAGCCTTGCGGCGGTCACTCCGATCAATAGGAATATACCCCGCAGCCTTCATGGCCGGCCCCAGCACAAAAACCTTGAAAAGCTCTTCCTTGGCCAGCCACCGAAACTGGACGGGCAGTTTTCCCAGAAGGGTGAAAATGTCAAACCAACCCTGATGGTTTGACAGAAAAACGTATGGCTGGTCGGGTTTGAGGTTCTCCAACCCCGTCACCTTGACCTCAATTCCGGCAGCCCAAAGACACACGTTGCCCCACAATCTTCCTATAAGATGCGCCCAGTTGCTGTTGCGGGTCACGAAGGTGGCTAGCACTGCTGAAACGCCGAGAGCGATCGTCGAGACGAAAAAGACCGGGTAAAAGAATAAAGACCGCAAGATCTTCACGACGCTCCCTCAAGTCCTCCAACATCAGCCTCGCATGAGTGCCCCACTTCCGATCCATCCCGGATTGTGCCCTGGATGGCCATAAATAACAATAAGTTATTATGCAAAATCCGGTCGCAAGTGTAAACTTTCCGGCAAAATCAGTCAACTGAGCATTTCCTTGTTTGATAACCGGATCACCCTTTTGACCGGTAACCGGGCTGGGACGGAGCCGGTGCCGATAACGCTTGCGGTATTTCGCTGCGCCATGGTATAGAAAGGCAGATTCACAGGGAGTCTTTATAATCTGCGGTTCACCTGACATTCCAGGGAAGTAGAAAGGGAAGCCATGGCAGGAAATATTAATAAGGTCATTCTGATTGGTCACTTGGGTGCTGATCCGGACGTGCGCTATGCAGCAGACGGGACACCGGTGGTGAACTTCAATATGGCTACCAGTGAACGCTTTCGAACAGCTGAGGGTAATTGGGAAGAAAAAACAGAATGGCACCGCGTTGTTGCTTTCAGAAAGCTCGCAGAGATCTATGCCAGTCTCCTTGGAAAAGGTAGGCTGGTTTATGTCGAAGGAAAACTGCAGACTCGACAATGGCAGGATAATCAAGGCGTGAAGCGCTACACTACGGAAATCGTGGCGCGCGAGATCAAACTGCTGGACAGTGCCGGCAACCGAGCGGGTCAGCCCCTGGCGGGTGAGAGCGCCAACAAGCCCGGTGGTAACCAGACTTTCGGTGGCCGGTCAGATGTTGAGGAATTGCCGCCGCCGCCCGACAATCCGGATAGCGAGATTCCTTTTTAGCCTCACGTTGTCCGGTCTGTCATCAGGAGACGATCGCTTACTCCGATCGCCGGCCTGGGTACGATGGGATACCTACTGTCTTCTCGCGGTCTCATCATGCCTTAACCGGTCCGACAGGGACGCGCAGAGAAGCTCGAATTCCTGCCGCTGCTCAGTGGGCTGCTGTGTCCGAGCCAGCCACCAGCATTGCTGGGCTGGCTCTACCTTGAGGGTTGCCTTCTATTCGGCGGTGGCTTTCTTCTCTTCAATCTTATCCGGTTGTTCCGATGACTCCAGCGGCTCACTGGTGGCCTTCTTGAAGTTTCGAATGCCTTTACCCAGCCCGGCCCCTATTTCAGGTAGCTTACCGGCTCCAAAAATGATCAGGATAATGACCAAGATTACCAGCAACTCCGGCATGCCTATTCCACCAATCATAATCGCTCCTTACTGGGCAACCCAAAGACTACTTTCCGAATAGATTTTCCACTTCCTGCAGCAATTGAAGAAATTCCTTGGAATGCCGGTATTGATCCAGCCACTTCTGGTGTTCCAGCCAACTCTCCCAGACTTTCATCCATGTCTCATTGTGCCAGTAGTATTTGGGACTGGCGCAGTGCTTCTCGATTCTTTCCCGATACTCCTGGTATTCGTCAAAACAATTCCGGCAGAACGTGTAAGGGCTCGCGTATTTTGAAGAGTCCTGCATCTCCGATTCAAGCTGCGTCCCGCATTTGGAACACTTGAGCATGCACCGGGTACATTGAAAGATCTTTTTCAGCGCCTCGATTTTCCGCTGCTTCAGCACGCTGTCCCGCGAAGTCTTCAAATCCTGGCATTTCTTATCGAACTCGATAATTTCAGCCATACTCGGCACCTTGATTATTTATTTATATTTTTCAACATCTTAGTTTCATTCTTAGCATCTACCGGAGAATCCGTCAAGGAGGATGAAGCGATTCCATTGCCGTCCGACAAATTGAACAGCTGCTGAGTATAGTCCACGAATAATTCCTTGCTGTCTCGATCGGCCTTCTTCTTCAGAAACAAAATGGGATCATGCAACAGCTTCTTCACAATCGAGCCGGTGAGGACCTCGATGGCGTGGCGTTCCTTTAGCGATAAGTCGGGGAGCTGGGTGAAGGTCCGCTGGAGTTCGCTGGCACGGATGGTTTCCGCCTTCTCCCGCAGCGCGATAATGGTCGGGACAACCTCGAGGGTCTCCAGCCAGTTCTGAAACTTCAAGGTCTCTTCAGTGATGATATGCTCAGCTTTCATCGCTTCCCGTTTGCGATCTTCCCGGTTGAGATCGACAACCCCCTGCAAATCGTCGATGTCGTATACATAGACGTTGTCGATTTCATTGACTTTCGGTTCGACGTCCCGGGGTACTGCGATGTCGATGAAGAAGAGGGGACGGTTGCGTCGCTCGCGCATCCTGGATTTTACGTTCTGATAGGACACGATGGGGTCAGGGGAGCCGGTCGAAGTGAGAACGATATCCGTCGTTCGAAGACCGTCGCCCAGGTGATCGAACGGAATGGTGTCCGCTTTGAATCTCCTGGCAAGTTCGAAAGCTCGCTCCTGGGTGCGGTTGGTGACCGTCATGTGGCGCACTCCCTGAGCCAGGAGATGCTCGGCGGCCAGTTCCGCCATTTCTCCGGCACCAACCAGCAGTACCCGTTTGCCCTTCAGTTCCCCAAAAATCTTTCGTGCCAGTTCCACGGCTGCATAGCTGATCGAGACTGCGTGCGATCCGATCATGGTCTCAGAACGCACGCGTTTGGCTACGGAAAAGGATTTGTGCAGCAGGCGATTGAGGATCACTCTGACCGTATGGCATTCTGTCGCTTCTCGATAAGCGGCTTTAAGCTGGCCCAGAATCTGAGGTTCTCCGACCACCATGGAATCAAGACTGGAGGAGACGCGAAAAAGGTGCTGCACGGCCTGCAGATTCTCATGGACATACAGGTGTGCCTCCAGGAGGCTTGCCGGTGGGTTGCCCAGATAGTCCAGGAGCAGGGTTTTGACTTCCGCCAGGGCGAGATCGTGATCCCGGCTGGTGAACAGAAACTCTACCCGGTTGCAGGTGGATAGAAAGAACATCTCATCAACATGTGGCAGGCGCGGCATCAGGTGAAGGGGACTCACGTGCTGCTGACAGGAGACGGCCAGTCGTTCCCGGATTTCCACCGGCGCCGTTTTGTGATTCATGCCAAGAAGGACCAGGTTGAACATAGCAGATCCTACCTGATAAAAACGGTGTGGTGGCCTTTTAGAAACAAATTGACCCCGAGAAAGGTTATCAGCACCGCAGAAAAGCCGAAGATGGCCAGCCATGCTGCCCGGCGTCCCCGCCAGCCTACCGCCAGCCGTTCATGCAGGAGAACGGCGTAGATGAACCAGGTGATCAAAGCAAAGATCTCTTTGGGGTCCCACCCGGCGGGGGACGGCCAGACGGAACTGGCGTAGGCGAAGCCTATGATGAGACCGGCAGTCCAAAGGGGGAACCCCAGTACCAGACAGAGGTAATTGATCTGATCCAGGCGCTCCAGGGAAGGCAAGCGGGAGTAAAAGTACCCGAAATTCTTCTTCTTGATCTGCCGTTCCTGGAGGAGGTACATAATGCCGGCCCCGAATGCCAGGGCAAACAAGGCACTTGCCAGGAAGACCGAAGTCACATGAACAATGAACCACCCGCTCTGGAAAATCCCACTCTTAGGGACAATGTGGGCTGGCAGGAATAGAGAAAGCAGCATGAATACCACGATCAGGGGTGATACGAAGGAACCCAGAATCCTGAGTTGCAGGCGCAGCTGAATCAGCAGGTAGGTGATCACCAGGATCCAGGCAAAAAAGGAGAGTGCATTCTGGATGGTGGTTACGGCCAGATAGCCCGTGCTGACGGAGCTAAGCAGGATGGCGCAGCCGTGAAAAACGGCACCCACGAGAAGAATGCCCCACGAGATGCGGTGCAGCACTTCCCGATCGCGCAGGAGGTACACGAAATATCCTGCACTGCCAAGGCAGTAGCAAATGGTGGCAACGATCAGGAAGAGTGTTTCCATGCTTCGTTCCAGATTTGTGTGAGTTCCATCAACCCCAGCCAGGGATGGCAGACCTCCGCCAGCGCCTCGAGGAGTGCCATCGTATCCTCCTCTCGGATCCATTCCAACAGGGGGAGGTCCGCCAATTTTCGATAGATATCTTGATTTTGAGCCGTAGCCAGCCCTTTTGCCTGAATGGAAGCCCGCAAATGCGCCATGAGCTCAAGCAGGACCATCCATTCCGGGCCAAATTCGTGTTCCAGCTGTTCCCTGATCCGAACCGCCATGGCAGGACTGGTTCCGCCCGTGCTGACCGCGATGGTGAGTGGCCCCCGCCGGAGTAGGGACGGGACAATGAACGACCCCAAGTCGGGTTCGGTAGCCATGTTGCACCAGAGCCGGCAACGGTCGGCATCTTCAGCAATCATGCGATTCAAGGCAAAATCACTGGTAGCGGCAAACACCAAGTCTACCTCCTGCAGCTGATCCCGGCTATAATCCGGTCCCAGCAGCAGGATGGTGCCTTCATCGTGCTGAGCCTGCAGCCAGGGGGTGAGCTCCTCCGCTACGAGACGGACGTTGCCCCCGGATTGGATGATTCCTCTGATTTTCCGCTCCGCTACGGCCCCTCCTCCGACGACCAGACACACCCGTCGCTCGAGGTTGACGAACAGCGGATAATGAGAGTGGGAGGGCACGGCCTATCGGCTCCCGGCACTGGGGTCCATCACTGGGGTGACGATCGCAATGAGGTTTCAGGTCCTTCGGCAAACGACGTAATCGGCAATATCGAGGAGGACTTCCTTTGAGGGATGGGAAGGAAAACCCTGGATGGCGCTCTTCGCGTTCTCCACGTATTCCAGGGCCAATTGCCGGGTGTAGGCAATTCCTCCAGAACGTGCCACCCATTCCCGGATTTCGTGGAAATGTTCGAGCGCAAGCTGTTCTGTGCTGAAGAGCTCTCTCAGTCGCCTCTGCTCGAGCGGATTGCCGTTCCGGAGGGCAACAATGAGAGGCAGGGTGGCTTTCCCCTGTTGAATGTCATTGCCTACCGGTTTACCCAGTTCATTCACATTGCCTGTATAATCGAGAGTGTCGTCAATGAGCTGGAAGGCAATGCCAAGATTATGTCCATAGGCGCTCAGGGCCTTCTCCTGTGCCGCTTCTGCGCCACCCAGGATCGCCCCTATCTGGCATGCGGCGCTGATCAGAGCAGCGGTCTTGCGCGTGATGACCTCGAGGTAATCCTGTTCCGCGATTTCTAAATTATCCGCATGGATCAGCTGTAACACTTCCCCTTCCGCCATCAGCGTGGTGGCCTCCGAGAGGGTCTGGAGAATGCGAATGTTGTTGTAGGCGACTGTCATCAGAATGGACTTGGAATAGAGGAAATCACCCACCAGCACCACTCCCTGGTTGCCCCAGAGCACATTGGCAGCCGGCTGGCTGCGCCTGAATTCAGCGTTGTCCACCACATCATCGTGCAGTAGAGAAGAGGTATGTAGGAATTCAAAGACTACTGCCAGGGGAGCATCGTGATTCCCCCGGTAACCGCACAGCCTGGCTGAGAGAATCATCAGCAGAGGGCGCAACCGTTTGCCGCCACTGCCCATGATGTGGCGGCCAACGGTGGAAATCAACGGGACACTGGACGCAAGATGCCGTTCGATTTCGGCTTCGATCCGCTCCAAATCGGGCCGGACTCGGACATAAATCAACTGTTTGAGGTCTTTCTGATTCTCAGCGGGGATCACAGATGGATTGAAGGAACTCACCGTTACCTTGCCTGTCTCTATCATTGCATTCTTTTGTGGAACCCTCTGCTGAGACGGCATCCTGCCGCAACGGGTAGCCATTCCATCAGAAGAGAAGTCGTGCCGTCGGCGGTCCTCCCCAGCTAAGAAGGACCTGAATGTCACAAGCCAAAAAGCCTTTGCCTCGAGCTGGCGGTCTCCATTGCCAAGCCACCCGATTCATAACGAAATTATTCCGGCATGTCAAAGTCTTTTGCTTTCATCCTGCCTTTCGCTGCCCTCCTCTCGGTATCATGCCGACCAGCGCCGGGATCATCGGTCCAGGCCGGCTACTCAGCTGGCTCGCAGATCTCGCCTTCCAAGTCGTAATCGTGAGCGGCTGTGAGCTGGACCATGACGAGATCACCCGGGAGGGCATGCCCTTTGGTGATGATCACCAACCCATCCACTTCCGGGGCCTGGGTTGCGGTCCGACCGCATGACAACAGCTCGGTCTCGGGATGGAACCCCTCAATCAGCACGGGGACCCTCCTGCCCACCTGCCGTTCGAGTCGTCGCCTCGACAGGGGCTGTTGCACTGCCAGCAAGGCTTCATATCTGGCCTCCTTGGTGCCCTCATCGATCTGATGGGGAAGTCTTGCAGCCCGAGTGCCAACTTCCGGCGAATAACGGAACACCCCCAGATGGTCAAACTCGATCCGTTGAATGAAATCAACAAGCACTTTGAATTGAGCTGCCGATTCGCCGGGGAAGCCCACGATGATGGAGGTGCGCAGTGAAACCTCGGGGATCTGATCGCGAATGCGTCCGATCAACTCCTCAAGATTGCCATCGGGATTTGCCCGGCCCATGGCCCGCAAGATCTGGGGAACGCAGTGTTGTACCGGAATATCGAGATAGGGGACGATCTTTTCAGACTGCGCAATGGTGCGGAGCAGGGGGGTGGCGATGCGCTCGGGATAGGCATAGAGCAGCCTGATCCAGGTAATGCCGGCAACCGCCTCGAGACCCTCGAGGAGTTTGGTAAGGTTCCCGGCACTGGCGCGATCCGAGCCAAAGGCGGTGGTGTCCTGCGCAATCAGGTTGAGTTCCTTGACCCCGTCGGCAGCCAGGTTACGGGCTTCGGCCAGAATATCCTCGATCGATCGGCTCCGGTAGGGCCCTCGCAGTTGGGGGATCAGGCAGTAGCTGCAACGATTGCTGCATCCCTCGGCAATCTTGAGATAGGCGGAAAAAAAAGGAGTCGAACGGCAACGGGACAGGTTGCTGCCCATAAGGAACCGCGGGGGAGCAATCCAGAGTCGCCGGGGCGAACCCTTCTCACGGGAGCGCAGGATTTCCGCGAGCTCGTATGAATGCTGAGTGCCAAGAAAACAGTCCACTTCAGGCAGCAGGGCCGCGAGTTTCTTGCCATACCGCTGGACCATGCATCCCGCTGCGATCAGCTGGTGGCAAGAGCCGCTGCGCTTGTGCCGGGCAAGGTCCAAGATGGTTTCGATGCCTTCCTGGACGGCGTCTTCCAGAAAGCCGCAGGTGTTCACCAGGATCAGGACAGCCTGCGCCGGGTCACTCGTCATCTCGTAGCCCAGAGTGATCAGTTGCGAGACCATGACTTCACTGTCGACCAGGTTTTTGGCACAACCGAGACTGATCAAGGCTGCCAGGGGGGGCGTATCATGCATCCTCTCTCCATGCCATCAATTTCCACCACGAAATGAGACCACCGTGAACGCATCAATCCCCAGGAAGACAACGGCAGCAAAAGAAACGGCCCCCAGCCCCAGGAGCAGGTAAGTGGCAAGTCGCGCTCGATAGCTCACTTCTTGCTGGATCCTGGTCAGCACCAGAAAAAAGGTGTTGACCAGGACATAGCATTCAACGGCAAAGGGTGGGAAGCCCAGGAATCCGAGCAGGGGCATTTCAAAGATCTTGAAAAACCCCAGATAGGGAACGGTGTAGATCCACTTGGCTCCGGCCCAGAAGTTCCAACATTCCCAGAATCCCCCGCACAGGAGCCCACTCAGAAGCAACAGGCAGAGGTTTCTGGGTGCTCCCTGCTCAAGGTCCCGTAGAATGGAATCCGCGCCACCTCGGTAATTGAGGGGGTCAAGCAGGAAAATGAAGCCCAGCCAGACCAGCGGGAAGAAGATGGTGGGGAGGAGCAGGGGCAAGAGCAGCATCCCGGCACCGGTGAGCTGAAAGAGGCGCAGGGAGCGGTGTAGGCGAATCGGCTTGAGGCGGAAGTCACGAAACCATCCCAGATAATCCAGCAGATTGCGGGTGGCGAAGAGGGCGGGGAGAACCGTTGCATAGGCCAGGGCGAAGCCAAACCAGCGCAGTCCTCGCGAAGATGGCAGATCCACGTAGTGCCAGTTCTGCAGGCGGAAGTTGTAGGCCTCGAAAAGCAGCCAGAGCGTGATCGAGAGCGGTAACAACAGCAGAAAGCGGCTTGGGCTGGCGGAAAGGTGTGAGCTAAACCTCCGGGCGCGGAGAAAGGACTCGACAAAGATGATGTAGCTCCACCAGGCGAAGGAGTAGAACCAGGTGTAGAAAGGCTCTCGCTGCTGCAACATGGCGCAGGTGGCCAGAAAAAAGAACAGGAGGGTGCCAATCATCAGACATCGGTTGACCGTTCCTGAGGAAGCTGCTGACATCAACGGCTGACTCCTTTCCGAGCGACCGGGAGGAAGTTGCTGCCGGGCTGCCAACGAAAGAAGACAACATCACCGCCGAGAATGCCGGAAAGGACCGCGCGTCTCAGAAGGGCTAAATGGAAGTAATTGATGTTATTATAAATAAAATTATCCACAGGCTCTTGTCAAATAGTCATTTAATGCTTAAAGAGCGGGTTTGACAAGTCGGGGCAGGTGATTGCCCGCCCTCAACCGTGAGGGCAGTCTCCAGCATCCCCGCGAACGAAGAATAACCCTTTTCACGGAATGCACAAAGGCTACTTTCGGCGGGCCTGGGCTAAAGAGTCTTCAAGGCCGATTGGAGGAGCGTGTGGTGGTGAAGATGCTTTCTTCTTGCGATGAAGCAGGTTATGAAAAGGAAGCAGGAGCCTCCTTCGAAATTCCGGGCTTTGATGAGGAGACAGTCAAGATGCCAAAAGAGAAGGCTTGCCGGGGACAACCACTTCAGTCCGAACGGGAGGGCAAGAATTTGGAGAATCCGGTTATGTGCAAGGAAGGCCGCGGGGTCCGTAATTTCGCCTGTCAATTCTATGATTCTTGCCTCGACAAGGCTGCCAAGGGGATGTGGAGTGGTTTTACGTGCAAGGAATGCCCGTGGCATTCTCAGAGGGAGGAGGACAAGTCCAGCTGAACTCTTGATCCCTGGTGAAACACGATCCTCCAAGCACCGACAACCCGCTCTGGCGGGTTGTCGGTGCTTGGAGGTGAAGGTGAGCAAATTGGGATGTCAGGTGGTGGTTTGATCTGTCTCCGCCGGCGTGTCGGTTTTTCCGCCTGCCTCCTCCTTTGGGGTCGCGGTCTGGGGGCGGACCTTCCGGGGAGCACTTTCGGTATCGGCAATTAGTTCGATCAGGCACATGGGAGACCCGTCACCCCGCCGAAAGCCGACTTTGACAATGCGAGTGTATCCGCCCTGACGGTTCTGATAGCGGGGGGCAATTTCTGCAAAGAGTTTGTGCACGGCAGATTTTTCCCGGATGGTCGCCAGGGCTTGACGGCGCCCGTGCAAGTCACCCCGCTTTCCCAGAGTAATCATCCAGTCGGCCCAGCGGCGTAGTTCCTTGGCCTTCGGTAAGGTCGTAAAAATCCGCTCATGCTGTAGCAAAGAAGTCACCATATTACGGAACATCGCTGAACGGTGACTCGTCGTTCGATTCAACTTTCTGCCGGAAACTCCATGGCGCACGGCTACTCCTGCTCCTTTCTCCGCTGCTCGATTTCTGCACGCTTGGGGAAGTCCTCGAATTTCAATCCCAGGGACAGGCCCATTTCAGCGAGGATCTCCTTGATTTCATTAAGGGATTTGCGGCCAAAATTCTTGGTTTTGAGCATTTCCGCTTCGCTTTTCTGGACCAGTTCGCCAATGTAGCGAATATCGGCATTCTTGAGGCAGTTGGCAGAGCGCACGGAAAGCTCCAATTCATCAACACTGCGAAAGAGATTGTCGTTGAAGGTTGGCTCAACCTTCATCTCCTCCTCGACAGCCTCGACCTCTTCTTCGAAATTGATGAAGATATTGAGCTGATCCTTGAGGATTTTGGCGGCATAGGCAAGAGCGTCATCGGGGGTTACGCTGCCGTCGGTCCAAATCTCCATGGTCAGCTTGTCGAAATCGGTGATCTGTGCCACTCGCGCCTGGGTCACGGTGTAGCTGACTTTCTTGACCGGGGTAAAAATGGCATCGATAGGGACGGTGCCGATTGGCTGGGTTTCGTCCAGACTCCGTTCCGCCGGTTGGTATCCCTTACCCTGTTTGACCACGAGCTCCATACGGAGCTTGGCGTCTTTGGCCAAGGTGCAGATGTGCTGATCGGGATTCAGGACCTCGACCTGCTCGTTCTTCAAGATCGAACCGGCCGTAACCTCCCCCTCCCCTTCTGTTTCGATGACCAGCAGGCGCGAGCCTTCCCCATGCATCCGGAAGCGAATCTCCTTTAAATTGAGGATGACGTCTGTCACGTCCTCAAGGACTCCCGGAATGGTTGAAAACTCGTGCAGCACCCCATCGACCTTCACACTGGTGATGGCTGAACCCTGCAGCGAAGAAAGGAGAATGCGCCGGAGGGCGTTGCCCAGGGTAATGCCAAAACCCCGTTCCAGCGGCTCGCATTCAAACTTGCCGTAGGTGCCTGGCTGGCCCTTATAATCAACTTCCAAGCGCTTGGGCTTGATCAGTTCGCGCCAATTTTTTTGCATCTCATTTCCTCGTTAAGTGAGGGCCGCGGAATTACCTTCAGCTTGAGGCATAGAGACCGCCCCAGAGGATGCCTCAGGATGAACTGAGGCTTCCCGGCCGCGACGTGGTGAGGAGAGCACCGCGCCGCTATTTTGAGTAGAACTCCACGACCAGCTGCTCCTGTACGGGCAGGTTCATTTCCTCACGGGTCGGAAAAGCCTTGAAAGTCCCTTCGTAATTGGCCTTATCGAGCTCGAGCCATGGGCCAAGCCCCCGCCGTGGCAACGCCTCGAGAGCATCATTGATGCAGGCAAGCGTCCTGCTGTCCTCGACCACCCTCACCGTGTCACCGGGGCGAAGGAGATAGGAAGGAATATCCACCTTTTTCCCGTTTACCAGAAAGTGTTTATGGCGAACCAGCTGTCTGGCTTGATCGCGGGAGTTGGCAAAGCCCAGTCGATACACCGTATTGTCCAGACGCCGTTCGAGCAGCACGAGGAAGTTCGTGCCGGTGACACCTTTTTGGCGGTCGGCTTCCTTGAAATAGGTTTTGAACTGCTTCTCAAGCAGGCCATACATCCGCTTGATCCGCTGTTTTTCACGAAGCTGCAGCCCATAGTCGGAAAACTTGCCACGGCCCTGGCCATGCTGGCCGGGTGGAAAGTTTCGTCGTTCAACGGCACATTTATCGGAATAGCAGCGATCACCCTTCAGATAGAGCTTCATCGTTTCTCTTCGGCAAATCCTGCAATTCATACCGGTATAACGGGCCAAGTTGTCCTCCTCCTGTCAAGGGAATGGTCGTAGCGGTTTCAATGATGCGATTCGCATCGCGGCCTTACACCCGTCGGCGCTTGGGGGGGCGACAGCCGTTGTGGGGTATCGGGGTAACATCCTTGATGATGGTGATGTTGAACCCGGCCGCCTGGAGGGCTCGCAGGGCTGCTTCGCGGCCTGACCCGGGGCCCTTCACGTAAACCTCGATATTCTGAACGCCATGCTCCATAGCCTTTTTCCCTGCTACTTCCGCAGCCACCTGGGCAGCAAAGGGAGTGCTCTTGCGGGAACCCTTGAAGCCCTGGCTGCCGGCACTGGCCCACGAGAGCGCATTGCCACTGGCGTCGGTGATGGTGATGATGGTGTTGTTGAAAGTCGAACGGATGTGAGCGACCCCGTTCTGAATGTTCTTGCGCTCTTTTTTCTTGCGTGAGGCCATTCTCTCTCGTGCCATGATTCCTCCGTGCTATGCTTTCTTGCGCTTGCCCATGACGGACCGGCGAGGACCTTTCCGGGTGCGGGCGTTGGTGTGGGTCCGCTGGCCGCGAACCGGTAACCCGCGACGATGCCTCAATCCGCGATAACAGCCGAGATCCATCAGGCGCTTGATGTTCATGGAAACCTCGGTGCGCAGGTCTCCCTCCACTTTATAGTGGGAGTCAATGATCTGCCTGATGGCGTTGATCTCACCTTCAGTAAGATCGTCGCTCTTGGTGTCCCAGTTGATGCTGGCTTCGTTGAGAATCTTTTGCGCCGTGGGGCGGCCGATACCGTAAATATAGGTCAGGGCGATCTCAATCCGTTTGTTCTTAGGCAAGTCAATCCCGGCGATACGTGCCAATGTGCATTCCTCCTGTTAGCCTTGTCTCTGCTTGTGCCGCGGATTATCGCAGATAACGCGCACCGTGCCGTGACGGCGGATGATCCTGCATTTCCGACATAGTCGCTTGACCGATGCTCGCACTTTCATGCCTTCATCTCCTTCTATTCAGGCCGTAACCACACGGTGCTATGATTTTGACCGGTAGGTGATGCGTCCCCGGCTCAAGTCGTAAGGCGAAAGCTCTACCGTTACCTTGTCACCGGGCAGGATCCGGATAAAATGCATCCGCATTTTCCCGGAAATATGAGCCAAGATCCGGTGGCCGTTGGCCAACTCGACACGAAACATGGCGTTGGGAAGCGTCTCGACGACGGTTCCCTCAACCTCTATGACGTCTTCTTTAGCCATACCTGCCAACCACTCCTTGCCTCGGATTCCAAACCATTCCGAAAAACAAGCTATTATATTGCATCTCTCGCCTGTTGTAAATACACCCTCACCGTTTCGTGAGAATATCGGGTTCGTTTTCGGTAACCGCCACGGTATGCTCGAAATGGGCTGACAGCTTCCGGTCAACGGTAACCGCGGTCCACTGATCTTCGAGAATCTCCACCGCCGCGCCACCCTCATTGATCATGGGCTCGATGGCCAGCACCATCCCCGGCTTCAGCCGAACCCCCATGCCGGGAGGACCAAAGTTCGGAATCTGTGGGCTCTCGTGGAGGCTCTGGCCAATGCCATGACCGACGAATTCCCGTACTACCGAGAAGCCGCGGGTTTCCACATGCTGTTGAATGGCGTGAGAGATGTCGGACAATCGCTTCTTTGGCATGACCTGACGGATGCCCTCGTATAGAGCATCCTCGGTCACCCGGCACAATTCACGCGCCCGATCGCTAACCTGCCCGACCGGGACGGTTATGGCGGCATCCCCATAATACCCATCCAGTACCACCCCGAAATCCAGACTGATGAGGTCTCCTTCCCGCAGCAGGCGTTTTCGGGAGGGTATGCCATGGACCACCTCTTCGTTTACCGAAGCGCATAAAGCATGAGGAAACCCGTGATAGCCCTTGAACGCCGGCTTGGCCTTCCTGCTTGCCGCCAGTTCTTCACTCAGCGCGCTCAGATCCCAGGTGGTCACGCCGGGCTGAACGTGTTCCCGCAAACGTTCCAAAATCTCAGCCACAATGAGGCAGGACTTCCGGATTTTCTCTATCTCTCGCTGAGACCTTAAGACTATCAACGCTGAATCCTCTAACCCAGGACTGCCTTGATGCGGGCGAGGATGGCGTCCATGTTGCCAACACCATCGATGCGGCGGAGCTTTCCCTGCTTATCGTAGTAGTCGATGAGAGGCTTGGTCGAGGCATCGTAGACATCAAGCCGGGACATCACGGTTTTTTCGTTGTCATCATCCCGCTGGTAGAGTTCTCCACCACACTTGTCACACACCGCGGCCTTTTTGGGTGGATCGAAGGCAACATGGAAGCCGGCACCGCAGTTCCGGCAGGTTCGCCGGCCGGTGAGGCGCTTAACCAGCTCGTCGTTGGGGACTTCGACACAAACGACGTGGTCGATCTTCTGCCCCAGCTCGCCAAGCATCCGGTCGAGGGCTTCGGCCTGACTGACGTTGCGGGGAAAGCCATCGAGCATGTAGCCTTTGGCGCAGTCCTTCTGGACGATGCGTTCCTTGACCAGGCCAATCACGACACTATCCGGCACCAGGGTGCCCTGATCCATGTACTTCTTGGCCTCGAGGCCGAGCGGGGTGCTCTCCTTGAGCGCGGCGCGGAGCATGTCGCCGGTGGAGATCTGAGGAATACCGTAGGCTTCGATCAGGCGCTTCGCCTGCGTTCCTTTGCCCGCTCCCGGTGGACCCAACAGAACGATGTTCATCTTCCCTTCCTCCTTTTTTTGTTCAGCAATGGCGATACGTTCACTTCTCCAAGGCCTCCCGAACCAGGTGACGCGACCGGTCGGAGGTACCGTCATAGCCTAGCGCCGACCGCGAATCCGTCCTTTCTTCAAAAACCCTTCGTAATGGCGCGAGAGCATATGAGCTTCGATCTGTCCCAGCGTATCCATTGCAACACCAATGACAATCAGGAGAGCAGTACCTCCAAAGTAGAAAGGGACGTTGAACTTCTGAATGAGAAACGTCGGAAGAACACACACGGCCGAGACGTAAATCGCCCCACCAAGCGTGATACGGCTGAGGACCTTGTCAATGTATTCAGCCGTGGATCGGCCTGGCCGGATCCCCGGGATGAAGCCACCATATTTCTTCATGTTGTCAGCGACATCCACAGGGTTGAAAACGATAGCGGTGTAGAAGAAGCAGAAAAAGATGATGAACCCTACATACATGACGGAGTAGAGCCAGTGTCCGGGGGAGAGATACCCGGCCACGGTCTGCACCCATGGCACATTGATGAAGTTGGCCACCGTAGCGGGGAACATGATGATCGATGAGGCGAAGATTGGCGGAATGACTCCGGAGGTGTTGATCTTGAGAGGGATATGAGTGTTCTGACCGCCATAGACCCTCCGGCCCACCACCCGTTTTGCGTACTGCACCGGAATCCGCCGCTGGCCGCGCTCCATGTAGATGATGAAGGCCACCACCACGACCATCATGACCAGCAGCAGGAGAGAGATAAAAAGGCTCATCTCACCAGCCTGCAACAGGCGCATGGTGCTGATGAGGCCATTGGGCATGCCAGCGACGATGCCCGCAAAAATGATCAGCGAGATACCGTTGCCAATGCCATGTTCCGTGATCTGCTCGCCCAGCCACATGATGAAGGCGGTACCGGCAGTGAGGGTAATGACGGTGATCAGGCGAAAGCCCCAGCCTGGCTGGAGTACCACCATTTCCCCGCCGGGCGCGGTCATACCTTCCACGCCAAAGGCAATGCCGAAACCCTGGATGATGCTCAGGATTACCGTTCCATAGCGGGTGTACTGGGTAATCTTCTTGCGTCCCGCCTCGCCTTCTTTGCTCAGCTTTTCCAGGTGGGGAATGACGACGGTCAGCAGCTGCAGGATAATCGAAGAACTGATGTAAGGCATGATGCCGAGGGCAAACACCGACAACTGACTGAGAGCACCTCCGGAAAACATGTCAAAGAGCCCCAGAAGGGTTCCCTGGGCGGCCCTGAAAAATGCCGCCAGCGCTTCGGCGTTGATACCGGGCGTGGGGATGTGGGCCCCGATCCGATAAACCGCAAGAAGAGCCAAAGTCATGAGAATGCGGCGTTTGAGCTCCGGAATCCTGGTGATATTTTGGAAAGCGGCTAGCACCCTCTATTTCCTCTCAGGCAATAGAATCAATTCGACCCGGCCTCCGGCTGCCTCAATCTTGGTGGTTGCCGCAGCGGTTGCCTTGTGGACCTGAACGGTGAAAGGATGAGTGACTTCTCCATCGGCCAGGAGCTTGATGCCGTCCTGGGCAGTTGCCACCAGGCCGACCTGGATTAGCTGCTCGGGGCCGATGGTGGTGCCGGGAGCAAACCGCTCGAGGTCCTTGACGTTGATGATGCTGAAGGACTTCTTAAAAATATTGGTGAATCCCCGCTTGGGGATTCTCCGCTGCAAAGGCATCTGGCCACCTTCAAACCACGGCGCCGTACCGCCACCCGAGCGCGATTTCTGGCCTTTGGTGCCGCGTCCCGCGGTCTTTCCCAGGCCCGAACCGGTCCCTCTTCCCACGCGTTTCCTGCTGCTCTTTGCCCCTTTAGGCGGTCCCAGATCTTGGAGTCTCATGATGGTTATCCGTGTTCCTGTCTTGAATGGTTCCCTTTCACTGGTCGTTGACTTCCACCAGGTGAATGACCTTGCGAATCGCTCCAAGGACACCCGGCGTCCCCAAAAGGGTAACCGATTTGTTAACGTAGGTGAGTCCCAGGGCCCGAAGCACCTTGCGGTGTTTTTCGGGATGACCGATGGGGCTGCGTACGAGTTTGACTTGAACTGGTTTTGCCATGTCGCTTTCCTTACGTGAGTAGCGCCGGTCGTTCCGGGCGAAGCCGCAGAAGGCATGAGGCCGAAAAGGA
>Ga0255347_1001530_pt1 | contig 36515 bp, 26 predicted proteins | sample wastewater_treat_2_FD_192479 | JGI IMG/M metagenome (GOLD analysis project Ga0255347, IMG submission 192479) | Wastewater microbial communities from Lulu Island WWTP, Vancouver, Canada - plant24 | ecosystem: Engineered > WWTP > Wastewater > Unclassified | place: Canada: Vancouver, British... | reverse complement strand
CCACAACGTCGCGGGGTGTTTCCCGCCGCCCGGATCTGAAGCCGTCCTTCAGGCCATGTCACTCGGGCTGTACACGCACTCCCTTTTCTCCACGCAACTGTTCATGCGATAAGTCACGTGTGTCATGTATTGTTTTCAGCAGAGATCACTCTGCTTGGTCGGGGTGGCTTGCCAGCCACTCGGCGACAACGCTGTTCACATTCCTTTTGGCTTGCGGCAGAGGCTCCTGCAGCGTGAATCCAGAGGCGCGTTCGTGTCCGCCGCCGCCGAAACGTTTTGCCAGCCATGTCGCGTCGAGGGGCGGCCGGGTGCGTACGCTCACGCGGGTTTCGCCCTTGTCTTCCTCGTTGCCGTAGAAAAACAGGGCGACACGGTTGCCGACAAGGCTGCGGGGGATTTCGATCACGTCCTCGGCATCGGCCTTGGTGCCGCCGGTTTCCTCGAAATCTTTGCCGGTCAGGGTTACCGAGGCGATTTCGTTATTTTCCGAGATGGTGAGTGTGCGGTACGCCCGGCGCTTGAGTTCCACGGCGGTGCGGCTGAAAGAGCAATAGAGCCTGTCATTGATGAAGGCGGTTCGGACACCGTGCCGCAGCAGGTCCGCAGCGCAGCGCATGGTGGCGGGGGTGGTCTGGTCGTAGGCGAAGCGTCCGGTATCGGTGATGACCGCCACCCACAAGGCTTCTGCGGCGGTCTGATCCAACTGCCAACCCGCCTTGCGCGCCATCCTCCAGATCATCTCGCCGGTTGATGAGGCGCGCGCGTTGATCCAGTTCAGGCTGCCGAAATAAGTGTTTGTGCGATGGTGGTCGATGTTGACTATGGGGACATTCTTTTCAGCCACCGCCTGCACCGGTTCCGGTAACCGTGCGAACGAGCCGCAATCGGTGGCCACGATCAGATCGAAACGGCGCTTTTCGATTTCGCTGTAAGGCAGGAGTTTTTTGGTGCCTTCCAAGAAAGCCGGAGCGCCCAAGTTTTTGATGTCAGCCGTGGCCACGGCTTTGAGACCGGCGCGGTTGAGCAGATGGGCCAAGGCAATCATGCAGCCGGTGGAGTCGCCGTCTGGACGGACATGACCGCTGACGAGGATGTTTTTACTCTGTGCTAAGCAGGCGAGAATTGCGTCTAGCTTAGTCTGGCGCTTTGTTGTTTTGGTTTTCGACATAACTTTGCTTACCTGATCTGTCCGTTACCGGAGACCAGGTATTTGTAAGTGGTGAGCTCTTCAAGCCCCATGGGGCCGCGGGCATGCAACTTGTCGGTACTGATGCCCATCTCCGCGCCCATGCCGAACTCTCCGCCATCGGTAAAGCGGGTGGAGGCGTTGACATAGACTGCGGCGGAATCGACCTCTTTCAAAAAACGTTTGGCGTTGCGCTTGTCGGCAGTGATGATTGCGTCAGAGTGGTGCGAACCGAATGTGTTGATGTGCTCGATCGCCGCTTTGAGGTCTTTAACGACCTTGACCGCCAGAATCATATCAAGATATTCAGCGGGCCAGTCTGCCTCGCTGGCGGCTTCGCAGGAAGGCAGGATCTGACGGGTCTGGGCGCAACCGCGCAACTCCACGCCGCGCCGCCGCGCCATTTGCTCCAATTGCGGCAGGAAAGCCTGCGTCACATCTTGGTGTACGAGCAAGGTCTCGACCGCGTTGCAGACGCCGGGACGCTGGCATTTGGCGTTTTCAGTGATGGCCAAAGCCTGTTCCAGATCAGCGGCGGCATCAACGAAAATATGGCAGACGCCTTTATAGTGTTTGAGCACAGGCACGCGGGCCTGTTGCACGACGGCGCGGATCAGCGATTCACCGCCGCGCGGTATCACCACATCCACGCGGTCATCCATTTGCACCAGCTCGCGCACGGCCTCGCGGTCGGTCGTTTCGATGAGCTGCACGGCGCCTTCGGGCATGCCGGCGCTCGTTCCGCCTTCTCGCAGGGCATGGGCGATGGCGATGTTGGAGTTAATCGACTCCTTGCCGCCGCGCAGGATCACGGCGTTGGAGGTCTTGACGCACAAGACCGCAGCGTCGGCGGTCACGTTCGGGCGCGACTCGTATATGATCGCAACGACACCCAGCGGAACACGTTTTTTCTCGATCACAAGTCCGTTGGGTCTGGTTCTTGCCCAGATTTTCTTGCCGACAGGATCGGGCAGGGCTGCCACCTCGCGGATTCCGTTGACCATGCTGTCGATGCGGGCGTCTGTCAAGGTCAGTCGGTCGATCATGGCGGCGGAGAGGTTGGCTGCGGCGGCTTGTTCCAGATCGATAGCGTTGGCCGATTTGATCAGTTCCCGCCGGTTACGCAGGGTCTCGGCCATGGCAAGCAGGATCGCGTTCTTTTTGGCGCTGGAGAGGCGCACCATCTTACGGGCTGCGGCCAAGGCATGGTCGCCTATTTTCCGGAGGTTTTTGTGGAGTGTCATAGGTGTTCTCCGTTTAATGGTTTAAGATGATTAAAGCACGGTGCTCAAGATCAGTGTGCCGACATCCTTGCCCGCGACCGCGTCGGTGAGCACCTGCTTGCCGCGTCCGCAGGCTATCAGCACGCCGCAACCGGCTTTGACCGCGATCTGCGCGGACTGCAGTTTTGAGGCCATGCCGCCTTTTGAAAGACCGCCTGCGGCGTCAGGCTTGACCAAAGCCAAAGCGTCACTGGGATTCTCGATACACTTCACCCGCCGGCCATTGGCGTCAAGCACCCCGTCGACGGTGCTTAGAATGATCAGCAGGTCGGCGCGAACCATCTTCACCACCAGCGCGGCCAGATAATCATTGTCGCCGAGCGAAAGGTCGGCTTTGATCTCTTCGTCGGCTACAACGTCATTTTCGTTGATGATAGGGATGACGTGATGCCGGATCATGTGCTCCATGGTGCGTTTCGCATTGGCGAAGCGGATACGGTGCTGGAAGTCGGCATGTGTCAGCAACACTTGCCCGATAGTGATTTTTTCCAGATCGAAAAGCTCCTCATAACGCGCCATCAGCCGCGCCTGTCCGACGGCTGCGCACATCTGCAGGTCAGGCACGCTGGTAGGGCGGGACTTGAGCCCGAGCGCCTCCACGCCCGCGCCGATAGCTCCTGACGAGACCATCAGGATTTCGTAACCTTGGCGGTGCAGTTCCGCGATCTGCTTGACCAGCCGTTTGATCGGCTGTATGTCGGGACGCCCGGATGGCCGTGTTATCACACGTGTGCCGATTTTGATAACGATGCGGCGGACTTCCGGCAAAAACTCTCGATAACGGGTTTCGATATTCATATACTCTTTCCGAATGGCTGAGTGCTGATATAGTACGTTAAGCCGGAATGAAATGCAAGCGGGTGAGGCTTTGTGCGGAAGATGATTCAACTGAGTTGAATCACAGAAGGTCAAAGGGTTCAGGAGGAATAGGTAAGAAGTAATAGGTAAAAGGTAATAGGTAAAAAGTCTGGAGTGCGGCGGCAAGCGGTATCCCGCGCGACGCCGCTTTAGCGCGGACGGGCCGGAAAGCGGTGCCGCGGCCAGCGCACAGCGCGGCTCTTGTCACCGCACTCCACATTGCGTTTTGCACCAAACAGGCGCGGCGGGGAGGATTTAGAATGGCTCGCTGCGCGGGCGATTTTGGAAGGTGTCTCAGACCAGGTGTTGCTGTTCATGAGAGATAGAGTGAAAGCGAAGAATGGAAAAAGAACATTGGTGCCTTACGGCTCGCGCGCGCGATGGTAAAAAACAAGTTGTTTTCACCACGAAGACACGAAGGGCACGAAGGATTTTTTAGGGGCGTTGCTCGGCAGGGATCAAGGGGAACCACAGAGGCGCAGAGAGTTTTTAATAAAATTTCCTTCTTTGTGTCCTTTGAGCCTTTGTGTGAGATTGAATTGGGTTGCGGGCTTTGCCCGCATTAGTTGAACTGGACTAGGTTCTGCTCGCGCAGGCTGATATAGCCCGGCGAAGTGTCGGATGGTTTGCCCACGATCAGATGGTCGAGAACGCGGATGCCGATGATGCGGGCGGCTTCGATCAGGCGGCGGGTGATGGCGATGTCCTCTTTGCTGGGCGTCGGATCGCCGGAGGGGTGGTTATGTGCCAGGATCACGGCTGCGGCATTATAACGTATGGCTTTTGAAAAGACTTCGCGCGGATGCACCGGGCTGCAATCCAGCAGGCCGCGCGTGGTCTCGATCGGCTGGCCGATGACGCGGTTTTTAGTGTTGAGCAGCAGCACCCAGAAGATTTCCTGCTGCAGACCGCGGGCCAGCGGCGCGAGTACGGCATAGACGCTCTCGGGCGCTCTAACCGCAGGCTCGTTGTCGCGTCGCTCACGCAGGAGGTTGCGGTCGGCGGCACGGCGGCTGATCTCGAGGGCGGCAGCCAGCTCCATGCATTTCACTTCGCCCATGCCTTTGATGTCCATTCCCTGCAGCTCGTGGAAATCTTTGCGGCACAGACCGGCCAGTCCGCCGCTGCGGCGCAACAGTTCGCGGGCCATCTCGGTGACGTTCTTGCCGGGCACGCCCGAGCGCAGGAGGATCGCCAAAAGGATCTCGTCGGAAACATTGGCGGCACCGCGACGCAGGAACTCCTCGCGCGGGCGCATTTCCTGCGGCAATTCCTTGACGGTCATGGGTGTTTCGGGATACAGGTTTTTTTCAGATGATTTCTGTCGGGCCATAATTCTGCCATGTTTGCAGGACACGATCCGCCACCGTAGCGGGCGGGTCGGAATCCTCGATGTCTATCCAGACGGCTTCGGCTTGGTGCCTAAACCATGTTTCTTGACGCTTTGCGAGCTGGCGCGTACGGGTCACAGTGCGTTCGAAAGCCTCATCTTGCGTGATAAATCCGTCGAGCATGGCGCGCACCTCGGCGTAACCGATGGCCTTGGCGGCGGTGGGTGACCATCGCGGAAACCTTTGGCACAGCACGCGCACTTCCTCGACAAAGCCGTGCCGGAACATTTCGGTGACGCGGCGCTGGATGCGCCCGTGCAACTGTTCGCGGGGCAGCCGTAGCACAGCTATCGGGGATGCGCGGCCAGGGCGTGACCAGTTAGCGGGCAGGGTGCCTGATGTGTCCAAGTGCTCTAGGGCACGTATCAGGCGGCGCGGGTTATCGGGGTCGGCGAGCTTTGCCAAGGCGTCCGGGGCGCGCGCGGCGATGGCCGCACGCAGGGCTTCGGCCCCGCCGCCTTCGAGTACGGCTTGCCAGCGCGAACGCGCGGCAGGGTCGGCGGCGCGGCCATCCAGGCCGCATGTGGCGGCTTTGATGTAGAGGCCGCTGCCGCCAGCTATGATCAGGCGGCAGCCGGGTTCCGGGCCGACTGCGGCGGCAGCCCGGGCGACGTCGGCCAGCCACATGCCGGCACTGCAGCTCTGTTCGGGCGAAACCAGGTCGAGACCGAAGTGTTTCACGCGGTCGCGTTCTGCCGCACCCGGTTTGGCCGTGCCGATATCCATCCCCTGATATACCGACATCGCGTCTGCCGAAATTATGGCGCAGCCTAGCTTTTCAGCCAGTATTTGTGCAACGGCGGATTTTCCGGAGGCAGTCGCTCCGGCTAATATCCATGCTTGTGCCATAGCGTCATTATTGTTCTGCGGGGGGGGATGCGCGGCAACCCCTTTCCCGCAAATCGTGATGCCACTGGGTTGCCATGAAAAGAAAAACTCCACAGCAGATGGCGGCATCAGCCACGTTGAAGGCCGGGAAATGCGCCCCATGCCAATGAAAATCCAGAAAGTCGATGACGTGCGCGTGCAGTACGCGGTCGATCAGATTGCCGATAATGCCGCCGCAGATCAGCGTCATGGTGAGCGGCCCGAACCGCAGGTGTTCGAAAAGATGTTTCCGGCGCCACACCAGAAAAACCAATGTGGCGACCGAAAAGGAGATGAGCAGATACTGCCTGCCCGCGAGCATGCCCCAGGCCGCACCGCTGTTTTCGACATAACTGAGATTGAAAAACCCGTTTATGACCGTAATCGAGCGCAGAGGCTTAAGGCGGGTCACGGCGAGATATTTTGTGGCCTGATCGATAACCACCAGCAGGGCGGTGAAGAGGGCTACGCGCATAGAGCCCTCTTAGCGCCGTCCGACCTTATAGCGCTTCTGCTCTATCTTTGACTGGCAGTGGATGCAGTTTTTCGCGAAAGGCAGTACTTTGAGGCGCGGCTTGCTGATCAGCGCTCCGCACATGTCGCAGATGCCATAGGTGCTTTCCTCTATCGAACGCAAGGCCTCATTGATTTTGGCCACGATCTGATGCTGCGTACCAACCTGCGTGAGAGTCTGGAGCCGGATGAAGGCGTCGGTGCCGTCCTCTTCCGGGTTTATCTCGTCGTTACGTTGCAAGGCCGCAGTGCGCATTGCGTCGGACTGGCCGGTGATGCGATCACGCATGGCTAGCAGGGCAACCCGGAAATTATCCAAGTCTTTTTGACTGAAATGGTTGCCGGTTTTTGCTGCGGGGGTACTGGCTGCCGGTGCTTTTTGGGCAGCGGGCTTGACAACTTTTTTCACCGGTGCTTTTTTGGTTATGACTTTCTTCACCGGGACTTTTTTTATTGTGGCTTTTTTGGGCGTAGTTTTTTTGGCCACTTTGGCCGCAGGTGATTTTGTCTTAGCTTTGACTGGGGCTTTCGCAGTCACGACCTTCTTTTTAGGGGCGGCAGCGGCTTTGGCCTTGGCTTTGGGCGCAGTCGTTTTTTTGACAGAAGCGCTTTTGGGCTTCTTTACGCCAGCAGTTTTTTTAGGCTTTGTTTTCACTGCCGGTTTTTTAGACGTTGTTTTCACTGCCGGTTTGCTGGCTTTGCTCGCGGTTCCCCCGACTTTTTGCTGCTTCTTGATCGCCATAAGGTTTTGCCCTTTCATTACCGTCAACAATTTGCATTGTGGTGCTTTTGTGCCGGATAGTATACGTGGTTATAATTATAAAACAAGCGGGAAAACGGGGGTTGGGTGCGATATCAATAAAGTTGAATCGCAGAAGGTCAAAGGGTTCAGGGAAGATAAGTGGTGAGTGGTAAGTGGCAGGGTGTCGGGATGCTCTTGACTCTTCCCTCTTCACTCCAGTGTTTGCCTGATCCAGGCACGGATGGTTTCGTCAGGGGGCTCTATGGTTTCCAATGTCGCGGCGGTTTCGCCGGAAGCGCTCGGAACCATCACAGTCTCACCGGGCTTCTTGCCTCCGAGGCACATGGCCAGACGGCTTTTGTTCGAGATGATGTTCAAATTCTCGTCGCGGTCCCATTCGCCCAGAATGGTGTATGTGGCCTTTGTCCCGTCTGCCATAGTCAGGCGCACCGTGGTGCCGGGGCCTGCCCGGTCACTGGCGAAGTTTGCGAAGTCTGTGCCTTTTACCTGCTGCAGTTCGAGTTGCAGCTCGGATTGTTTCTGCAGCAGTTGGCGTTGCAGTTCTTTGGCGGCTTGGTACTCGAAATTCTCCCGCAGGTCGCCGTAGCTGCGCGCAGTCGCGATGTCTTGACTGTTTTTCGGCATGTCAATCTCCACCAGCCGTTTGTATTGCGCCTGTCGCTCCGCCAGCGAACGCCAGGAAGTCCAGCGCGTGGTATCTTGCGTCTTGGTTGTATCAGCTTTCTTGCTGGCTGCCAGCGCGGGATCGAGTTTAAGCATGCGCCGCAACAGAGAGTGGCGTGTGGTGGGATCCCATGCCGGAGAGGCCTGTATGCGTTCGAAGATGATCTGGCGTTGCCGGGCGTCGATTTCGTCAAAGATTTCTTTAAGCCACTTCGCGCTCGCGAAGAGTTGTTTGAGGTGGTTCTGCATGCGCAGGGATTCACCGGAAAGCCGGCTCTCAAGGATCATGACGGCGTGGGCGAGAAGCTCGCCCAGCGGCGGCAGGTTCCAGTCGAGGCTTTCACGGTTCCGGAAAATCCAGCATACCAGCACAGGGGGCGCTTGGGGCTGCAACAGCAAATTGCGGCATGTTTCCGCTGCCGCGGGTTCATCGCGCAAAATATCCAAGGTCTCGCTGAGCAGTGCGAAGGGCATTTGCGGCAGCGCTTCCAGCATCCGTGCGGCGGCTTGCGCGTCGCCGTCAAGGAGGAATGCGGTCATGGCCGCTATGTCGCGAACTGTCATGGTTTCTGCCGCCTTTATATAGCGCTGGTTTTCCCAAAGGTGTTCCCGCATGTCTGCGGCGGCGGGCGTGTCGAATTTCAAGCGGTTGACGGTTGCGGCGAGTCTGGCGTAAAGGACCGCGTCGGTGTTGTGGGCGGCTTTGACGGCAAAGGCCAGACGTTCGCCGACAATATCGCGGCTTTCTGCGTCAAGTTCCTCGAAGTTGCGGTTGTCTTCAAGCTCTGCGATTGATTCGAGGATCAGCGCGGGGTCTGTCAGGTCGGCCAGGTCAGCGAACCAATGGCTGTCGTACGTCTTCTGCTCAGACAGCAGGCGTAGCGGCTCCGTCCGTTTGGCGGGAATCTCCACCAGCGGATCTTGCTTGAGCGCCTTGCGGGCCGCGTCCCAGAAAGCCTTCCACTCTGACGGTTGAACGAAGCCGTGGCCAGTCAATGTTGATTCCAGTTTGGCCGCTGTCATCTCGCCGAAGCTTTCGAGCGCCAGCCTGACCAGCCTGTCCGGCTGTTCGGATGTGAGGCGTTCGATTTCCGCCGGGTTGTTGTGGCGCAGCGTGAACAGGTGGTCCGGCTTAGCCAGCGCGATTGTTTCGCAGGCGGATGTGAAGGGCATGGGGTGGTTGGGTTTGCCGGTGAAGTCGAAGGTTACGCGCTTATAGAAGTCGTCAATGCTTTTAACGCAGCCGAACCCCCAGGCGGTGTCAATGACCAGCGTGCCGGGAGTCAGCGCCATGAGCAGATCAATGCGCCGGAACGACTCCCGCACGTCCGTCTCGCCGAAGGCAGCAGCGTCTATTATGGCTGATTTCAGCCGGTTCTTGCTGGCTTTCTTGAGCTTGTCGCGGATGCCTGCGGGCGTGAGTGTGCCCGCGAAACGTTCAGCTTGGGCTTTGAAGAGTTTCAGCAGACCGGAGAATTCTTGCTTGTCGACCAGTTCCTGCATGAGCATATCCGACCATCCGGCGGCTTTATCCTCGCCTTGGGTCGCTGCGCAGGTGCGGATAAGCGCCAGCATATCCTGCACCGGGAGGGGAGAAGCTTCGAACAGGGCCAGAAATCGCTCCTCGGTTTGCGCGTGGTCGTTTGCCGGGTTCATTGTTGTGATCCTTGTCTGCTTGGTGTAAGAAACTCAATATTCAAGCATAAAAGCCGAGATTAGGAGAAGAGAAAACAATTAATAGGGAAAAAGTTAATAGTGAAGAGGAAAAAAGTTAATAAAGAAGAGGTGGAGAAGAATAGGGAAGGGGTTTTTCGGGCGTCCGAGACATCCACCCGTACTTTGTTCGGCTCGCGGGGACGCCCGCCCTCCAATTCCATTCGAAACCAACCTCCGCGCATAGCGCGGAAGGCGGCTCGCGAGTCTGGCGAGCGGATCTGGAGTGCGGCGGCAAGCGGTATCCCGCGCGACGCCGCTTTGGCACGGGCGGGCCGGAAAGCGGTGCCGCGTGCCGCGCACAGCGCGTCCCTTGTCATCGCACTCCAAGTTACGTTTTGCACCAGACAGGTGCAGCGGGGAGGATTCAGATAAGTAAAAGGTAAAAGGCGGGAGCGCGGAGCGCTGGGAGGGGCAAGCGTCTGCTTGCCCGGACGAGCAGACTCTCGTCCCTCCCAGCGGGCGGGGACGCTCGCCTCCAGATTGACTCCTGATTCCGCGCGTAGCGCGGCACGTTCGCTTGACCTCGGCACCCGTTAAAAGTTAAGATTAACGCGTGACTGGTTCCAAACATGATGAGAAGCCGGGGGCGGCGTCCCGCCGTCGCGGGAGATTCCTCCGCGTGATCGCGTTCTTGGCACTCCTTTTTGGGGTGGCGGCTTTAAGCGTAGTCAGCGCGGTTTGGCTAAACCGGGAGGCGGCGGCCACCCGGTTGGTGTGTCAGGCGCTGGAACAGCGGGGGCTGACAAACTTCTGCTTCCGGGTCGCGCATCTCACTTTAACGCGTGTGACGGTAGAAGACTTCGCGCTGGGCGACGGCGCAGAAACGCTCTTGTCGGCGAAGAAGGCGGAGGTGCAGTTCACGATCAAGGAGCTTTTGCGGGGGCATGTCGGCCGCGTGGAGCTGAGCGGGGTCAGCACACTGCTGGTTGTTGACGGCACCTCTGTGGTCTCGCCGCTTTTAGAAAGTCTGCGCCCGGTTTTGGCGGCGGAAAAGGACGCGAACAGGCAGCAGAAACAACGCGACAAGTCGGCGGGCGCATTCACAGTGGGCGCGGTTGTGCTCAACGGCGTGATGTTGGATATAGAACATGCAGACAGTACGCTGCTGTCGGAGATGACGTTTGATGCGGGGCTGCATTATGAGGCGGCAGACCGCTACCGGTTCTGGTGCGCTGCGGTTGACGATCGGCTTTTTCGTTTCAACGCGGACGGGCGCTTAAATCCGCTGGAGGGCGTTGTGGCGGTGAATCCAGAGTTGGAACTGCTGGATCTAAGACGTCTCTACAATATCGCGAATCTGATAGCTCCTGACCGGATTGGAGCTTTGGGCTTGATCCCCGAAAAAGGGTGTACTGCCACAGTCCGGGGAACGGCGGCGATCAGCGGCTGGAGTGTGCTGGACAGTTTCGAGGTCAGCGTTTCTTTGGGGCGTGAAAGCTCTTTCAGAAAAAACGGGGATGAGTTTTTCGCGCGCATACGGTCGGCGCGTTTGGATGCGGACGGCAATCTTGAGGAAATCCGGTGCCGGATCAATGCGGGGTTGTCGGCGTTTTCCTTCAAGGGACTGGACAGTGTTGAAAGCGAGAGGGGGCGTCTGCTGGGAGTGCGGGGGTCGGCGCGTTGGCGCCGCGCCGACGGTTGGGAAAAGTTTGATTTGGCTTTGGATTCGGATTTGCCCGGACGGTCTTTGTCGAAGATTTTGCCCGGAGTGCTGCCGCTTGTGCCGATCTTTTTCTCGGACGGCGGGTCTGTCTCTGTCAAGGCGGGGCTGGAGCGCGGCGAGCGTAGCGCTTGGGCGGGGAGTGTCGGTTTAGCGGCCGAGGCGTTGCGCTCTTCCGCGCCGGTCGCAGCGGGGCGTATAGGTTGCGGCAAGGTGAGTTTGAGCGGCGCGTTAAATGTCGACGGGGGCCGGGCCGGGGCTGTTTCGTGCGAGTTGGCTTTGTCGGACGGCTATCTGATACGGCGGGGCTTAAGCGCGCGCGGGCAGTTCGGTTTGAAAATGAAGGCGGAACCTCCGTATACGTCGGCGTCCGGTTCTTTCAGCGGGTTAGTTAAAGATTCGGTGGCGTTGCGTCGTGCCGGAGTTTCGGCGGCGGACGGTCATGTGCCTTTCGAGGGCGAAGTGGCGGTGACGGGGCTTGTTTCGAATCCGGTTTGGGAGGTTGACCTGAGAGTGCCGGAGAGCGGCGTGGCAGGGTCTGCGGCGGAGAACCGGATCGATGCGCTGGCCGGGGCTGACGCGGCTTTGCGTTATGGCGGAGGGACCTTGGCGGCAGAGGGCGAAGCCTGGTTGAGAAACATGGCGCTGGTGCGGGCACCGGATAAGAAACCAGCTTTGGATGCAGGGTTAGATTGCTTGCGGGCGCGGTTCAAAGTGCCTCGGTTCGAACTGGCATCGGTGTCTAACATGCTGTTTAAGAGTGAGGTGTCGTGGCGCGGCGGACGCTTTGAAGTGTCGGGCGCGGACATGGCTTTGGAGGGTTTGGAAGGCGAGATCAATGCGGAGTGGTCGCAAGCAGCCGGGATAACCTTCTGCGGCGGGGAGCGGCTGGTGTGGCGGCGTTTGGAGGCGCAGGGATTGCGCGCGTTGCCGGGAGCGTTCAGCATAGAGCGTTGCGGTGACGAGGTGGCGGCGCGGCTGGCGGTTGGTGTGGAAGGTTGCGCGGGCGGGTTTGAGTTGGAGGCGCTGTTGCCTGTGGCTGATGTGCGGCAGGGTGTGCTGAATGTTGCGTTGCCGGAGATGGAACTGGGGTCGGAGGATGTGATAGCCGGCGCGATAAAGGCGCGCGTGCCGGATCTGGCGGTGACAGGAAAGGTCTCGGCAGAAGCGGCGTTGCGCTTTTTGGGGACGCAGCCGCATGTTTTGGGGCGGGTCAAGGTACGCGATGGGCATTTGGTTCGCGGCAACATGGATGTTGCAGGGGTGGCGGCGGACGTGGCTTTTGAGAGCGGCGTGTTTTTCAGGACAATAGAACGTCCGGTTGTTACGTTTAAACAAGTAAGAGCTGGGAAACTGAAATTGGACGCGGGACGTTTTGAGTTTCAGCTTACGCCGCAAGAGCTTTTCGTGGATCGGTTTGAGGCGGGTTGGTGCAAAGGGAGTTTGAACGCTTATTCGGTGCATCTGGACTTCAAAAACCCTAAAGATAATTTCATAGTCTATGTTGATCGTGTTGATCTGGGCGAGGCGATGATGCTGGCGCTGTCGTTCAGCGGTCAAATCGAGGGGTACTTGTACGGGCGTTTCCCGGTGGGGTTCGACCGCGGGAGGATTAAGCTGTACGATGGGTTCCTCTACTCCCTGCCGGGGCAGAGCGGTATGCTCAGGCTTGCCGACAGTTCGCAGATGGTGGAGCTTTTGGAAAAAGCCGGGATCAGAGGAGAGGTGCAGGAGCCGTTGGCAAAGGCTTTGAGCGACATGGAGTTCAGTTTGGCGAGGATCGATCTGGAAACCTTGGAAGAGGGGCAGGGGGTTCTTAGGATCAAATTGGGCGGCAAGTCCAATTACAAAGAGTGGCCGGCGCCGGTTGATCTTAACCTCAACCTGCACGGCCCGATGGAGGATCTGCTAAACCTGGGGTTGGACATCTCACGTAAACAGTGACAGAATTGACAGGTGTGTGCGGGTATGGCTTTTTGATGGAACCATGAAAAGGTATGGAAGTCTGGTGAAGAGGAGGTGAATGAGTGAAGTTCAAACGCACGAATGTGTTGATGGGATTGTTAGCGTTCACGGTGGCCGGAGTGGTCGCCGGATGCTTTTCGCTCAAGACAGAGCATGAGGTCAAGACTGAGCACGAGATCAAGCCCATCCATATAACCATGGATGTGAATCTCAAGGTGCAAAAACAACTGGAAGACTTTTTGAATCTGGATTAATTGTCAAACAATAATAGGATAGGGAGACAACAATGAAGCATGTGAAACGAATTTCGTGTGTCGCGTTGGCGGCGTTGATCGGATTTGTCTGCATAGTGCGGGCGGACACGAAGGATGATGCGAAAGCCCGCCGCAGGGCGCGGCGCGCTCAAATCGAGCAGATAGTGGATAAAGGCGAGGCCACAGAGGGCGGCAACGGCTATCTGGAGGCTGCGGCCAACCTCAGCGCTGACAAGCAGGCGCTGGTCAAGGCCGAGAACGCCGACCGCAAGATCGGCTACGAGGCTATCGCAAAAGAGACCGGCATGCCCTTGGCGGATGTGCAAAAACAGGCCGCCGCCGCGATCAGGCGCATGCGAGCCTCAAAAAATGAATGAGGGGGGCACGTATACGAAAACGGTTACGGATAAGCGAGCCCGATCCCGATTTCGATCCTGATAGCGATGCCTCAGGCTGGGAGGGACGAGCGTGCCGCGCTACGCGCGGAATCAGGAGTTAGAAATCAGGAATTGGGAGGTCCCCGCCCGCTTAAGCGCGGAGGCAGGAGTTAGGAATCAAGAATTAGGAATCAATCTGGAGGCGGGCGTCCTAGCCCGCTGGGAGGGACGAGCGTCTGCTCGTCCGGGCAAGCAGACGCTTGCCCCTCCCAGCGCTTAGTCGAATACGCCAAAGCGGCGTCGCGCGGGATACCGCTTGCCGCCGCACTCCAGATACGTCCGCCGGACTTGCGGAGCATCGGTCTCGAAATCAACTTGCTCTTTTTAGGTTGAAAACTTCGTGCTCTCCAAGCCGCTTTTTGGGTTGCCTCTGTTAAGCAATTATAAGTATTATAAAGTGCATGTCTAAAGATAAATTTGATAATCGCCAAGTCTCTGAGCCGCCGCCGCTGTCATCCACACGCGGCAGCAAGAAACAAGAGGGCGAAGCGGCTACGGGGGCGATGCCTCCCAGACGGGTTTTCGGTGCGTGGCTGGTGGTCGGGATGCTGTTGGTCATGTTGCTCTGGATGATTTTGGGCAAGTCCGATGCCGGGCACAAGACGATGGACCAGTTGGAGTTCCGGCGCTTGGCCGAGCAGGGGATGCTCGAAAAAGTCGAGATGGTGCGCGAGTCGAACGGGCTTACCTATCTGCGCGGGTCGCTGAAGGGGGGCCAAAACGAGCGTTTCCGGGTGAATATGATACCTTCAGAGAATCTGGAGGCTTTTCTGCTGGAGAAGGAGATACCTTGCCCGTTGGTTTACAGCAACAACTTTTTCGGGCCGCTGCTTCGTGAGTTTTTCTTCATTTTCCTGTTTTTGGCCGTACTTTACTTTGTGTTTATACGGCAGATCAAATCCGCCAACATGGGGGCGATGAATTTCGGCAAAAGCCGGGCCAAGATGCTGAGCCAGGACAAGAAAAAGCTGACCTTCGCGAATGTTGCGGGCATCAAAGAAGCCAAGGAGGAGGTTCAGGAGATCGTCGAGTTCCTGAAAGACCCGCATAAATTCCAGAAACTGGGCGGGCGCATACCCAAAGGCGTGCTTTTGATGGGGCCGCCGGGAACCGGCAAGACGCTGCTGGCCAAGGCGATCGCGGGTGAGGCCGGCGTGCCTTTCTTCAGCATCAGCGGCTCGGACTTTGTGGAGATGTTCGTCGGCGTAGGCGCGTCGCGTGTGCGCGACATGTTCGAGCAGGGCAAGAAGCACGCGCCGTGCCTGATCTTCATTGACGAGATCGACGCGGTCGGGCGTAGCCGTTTCTCGGGCATCGGCGGCGGTCATGACGAGCGCGAGCAGACGCTGAACGCGCTGCTGGTGGAGATGGACGGGTTCGATACCTCGGAGGGCGTGATCATCATCGCCGCCACCAACCGGGCGGACGTTCTCGATCAGGCGCTGTTGCGTCCGGGACGTTTCGACCGGCGCATCGTGATCGACATGCCGACGCTGGCGGGGCGCGAGGAGATATTGCAGATGCATGCCGAAAAGATCGAGCTTGCGCCGGATGCCGATTTGTCGCGCATCGCGCGCGGCACACCCGGTTTTTCAGGGGCAGACCTGGCGAACCTGCTGAATGAGGCCGCGTTGCTGGCGGCGCGCGGTGACAAGCCGTGGGTCGAGCATGACGATCTTGAAGAGGCGCGCGACAAAGTGCTGTGGGGGCGGGAACGCCGCAGCCGTGCGATGGAGGACAGGGAGCGGCTTATAACCGCGTGGCACGAGTCCGGCCATGCCTTGTTGCAGGTGATGTGTGAACATGCCGAGCCGCTGCACAAGGTGACGATCATCCCGCGCGGCCAGGCTTTAGGCGCCACGATGGCGCTGCCGGACCGTGACGTGCTCAACCGCACCAAGAGCGAGCTGACGGACCAGTTGGTGGTGCTGATGGGCGGAAGGGTGGCTGAGAAGCTGTTCACCGGCGATTTGTCAACGGGCGCGAGGATGGACATCAAGATGGCCAGCGACATCGCCCGCAGCATGGTGTGCTCTTTCGGCATGAGCGAGGTTTTCGGGTTCCAGTCGTTTGGCGATAATCAGGAAACGCTGTTTCTGGGGCGCGAGGTTGTGCGCAGTCAATCCTACAGCGAGGAAACAGCCAAGAAGATTGACGAAGAGGTGTTGCGCATAGTAAATGAAGCATACCAGCGGGCATCTGACATGATCAACGAAAACCGCCACAAACTAGAAAAGTTGGTTGAGCGCCTGATTGAGCACGAGACGTTGGACGGACGTGATGTTGAGGCGCTGCTGAAGGATGAAGATGACGTTGGCGTAGAGCAAGGAGAAAGGGATTCAGGTGACGGTGACGGTGCCGGCAGAGAGAATTTGGCGTTGTTGTGACAGGTATATAACTTTAGACGCGCCTCTGGTAATGGGTATCGTCAATGTTACCCCGGACTCTTTTTCTGACGGCGGTTTGTTTTTCGATCCCGGCAAGGCAGTTGAGCATGGCCTGAAACTGGTTAAGGATGGGGCTGACATTCTGGATATCGGCGGCGAGTCCACCCGTCCGGGCGCGGATGCTGTTAGCGAGGCTGAGGAGTTGCGGCGTGTGATCCCGGTGGTGCGCGGGCTTTGCAGCAAATGCGATGTGCCGGTTTCGGTCGACACCCGGCGTGCGGCGGTCGCGCGCGAAGTCATAGCCGCAGGCGCCTGCATAGTCAACGATGTGATGCCGTTGGCGGAAGACCCGGAGATGGTGGAGGTGGTGCGTGCGAGCGGTTGCGGATTGGTGACGATGCATATGCGCGGGACGCCTGAGACAATGCAGTCGCAGACCTTGTATGACGATGTGGTGGCAGAGGTGGAAAATTTTCTGGCGGCGGCTTTGCGGCAGTGCGCTGAAGGCGGCATAGCGCCAGAGTGTGTGGTTATTGATCCGGGCATAGGGTTCGCCAAGACGACGGAGCAGAATCTGGAGCTTTTGGCCGCGCTGCCGCGGTTGGCGCGGCTGGCGCCGGTTTTGATCGGGGTTTCGCGCAAAAGGTTTATAGGAGAACTGTGCGGTGAGCCGGTGGCGGCGGAACGCTTGGGCGGCAGTGTCGGTATAGCGGTGTGGTGCGCTTTGCAAGGGGCCGCGGTGCTCAGGGTTCATGACGTCAAGGCGACGCGGCAGGCGCTGACAGTGGTCGAAGAACTGCAAAAACGGGTGGCGGAAAAAGAGAATGTTTGAAGGTGTACAGATCGGTATTAATGACCTGATGCAGATTTTGGTCCTGTATCTCGGGATCTATACATTGCTGAGGTTTGTCAAAGGCACGCGTAGCGCACAAGTGTTGTTGGGGTTTTGTGTGCTGGTGGTTTCTCTGTTGCTTTTCACTTACATGTTCCGTTTTGATGTGCTGGCGCGGGTGGTTTATTTCCTGCTGATCTATCTGGCGTTGAGCATGGTGGTCGTGTTCCAGCAGGAGATACGCCGCGTGTTGGCGCTGGTAGGCGGGCAACGGCTGTTCGGACGTCAGCAGTACACCGTTTGGCAGGAGACCGTGCCGGAGAAACTGTGTAAAAGCTTGATGAGTCTCGGTAAAAGCCGGATCGGCGCCCTGATTGCCATCGAGCGCGGCATCTCATTGCACGGGTTTGAGGAGACCGGTGTCAAACTGAACGCGCTGTTGAGTCATGAGCTTTTGGTCTCGATATTCACGCCGCCTTTGCCGATGCATGACGGCGGTGTCATTATACGTGACGGAATGATAGCGGCCGCGCACTGCCTTTTCCCGGTTTCCAATCGGACTGATCTGCCCAACTCCGGTATGCGCCACCGTGCGGCGGTGGGATTGAGCGAGGAGACCGATGCGGTGGTTATAGTGGTTTCGGAGGAGACCGGCAAGATATCGGTGACGCACAACGGCAGGCTCCACCGCTACAGTGATGCCAAGGTCGAGAAGCTTTTGCTGCGTTGGCTGCGCAAGGCCATGCCCAATGAAACGCGAAAGCCGACATCGCTGACGGATTGGATTGTGTCCTATATGAAAAAACTTGTGAACGGCAGGTAGGAGGCTGGTCGTGCTGTCTGACAAGACTCTCTCGTTTTTGCGTATGGCTTTTTTGCGGAATGGCTATTGGAAGCTTTTCTCTTTGATCATTGCCGTTCTGATCTATTTCTCGATCCGGTCTGAGATCAGCCATCTGCGGGTCATCACGATTCCCGTGGATGCCGAGATAGATGTCGGCACGACAGGGGCGGTCGTGGAAACGATCGAGCCCCGTTCGGTGCAGATCACGGTGCGCGGATCATATTCAGAGGTCAACCAGCTTTCGGTGGCAAACGTGCGCTGCGTTGTGAGGCCCAAGCAGCGCAAAGGCGACGTGCTTGATTCCGTGGCGGTGAAAATCAAGCCGTCAAACTTGCTGGGCGTGCGCGGCTTGCGGGTGGTGAAGATCGATCCTAATCCGGTCATGGTGCGGTTCGATGTGCCGATGTCGCTGAAACTTCCGGTTGCCGCGCCGACGGTGACAGGCAAGGCGCGCGGCAGGGTGGAGCTGTCATACCAGCAGACCAACGCAGTTGTCAAAGGGTCGCGGCGTCTGCTTTCGCCGCTGGATGCGGATACGGTGCAGATCGGGACCGAGCCGATCGATGTTGATGGCCGTTCGCAGTCGTTCAACGCGAATGTCCGGCTGATACCGCCCGGCGACGCTCACAGCGCGATTGTAGAGCCCCATGAAATAATGGTCAACGTGCTGATACACAGCGAGAAAAAAACGGCTAAAATCGAACGTGTGCCGGTTATCGTATTTCAGGCGTCGCAAACTTCCCCGCGCTGGCGGGTGGAGCCCGAGACCGTGGATGTGGAGGTCACGGGGCGGTCGGAGGTTATTGACGGCATCGCTTTCGGCGAGATCGTTGCTTCGGTTAGCGGGGAAGCTGTAATCGCGATGTCCTCTGTCACCAATGAGGTGGCCGTCACCCTGCACATCCGGCAAGGTCTCGCGGTAGACGAAATGCGCCCGATCCCAGCCAAGGTTAAGCTGATACCTTTGTTGCCGAGTGCTAATTCCGAGCCGAAAGTTCAATGATTGATTGTTATGGCTGACGACCGAAAAATTAAAGAAGAAGAGAAGCAGGATGCGGAAAGGCGGTTGTACCGGCGGGTTTTCGGCGCGTTGCTTTTTCCGGTGGCTTTGTTTCCGCTGCTGAGTCTGATCACGTATGACTGGCGCGACATATCTTGGTTAAACGTGCCGCCGCTTGATCCGCCTGCAAACCTGATCGGTGTGGCCGGGGCATGGTCGGTCTTTATCGGCTACAGCTTGTTGGGCCTCGCTTTGTGGCTGGTGCCATTCTTGGTGTTGCTTTTGAGCTTCATGCTGTTGTCTGGGCGGAATTTGCGTATCGGGCGGCGTTTGGCGTGGATGGGGTTATTCATGGTGGCTTTGTGTTGCCTGCTACAGTTAGGCGGGGAAACGGTGTTCGCCGGAATCCTTGAGAAATTGAATATGAAGCCTAACGCTGGCGGCGCAATCGGATATTGGCTGATGACCCGCCTGCTCGCGCGCTGGTTCAGTCCGGTTGGTGGCGGTATGCTGATGCTCAGCATCATGCTGCTGGCTTTTCTGATGACGCTGGGGTTGCGCAATGTCTTCCGCGTGCTGATGCGTATGGCGGGATGGTGGGATGATCGCCGGACAGGCATCGGCGGTGAGCCTGTGCTTGCGGAAGCCGAAGACGGGCTTACGGAAAAAGAGCGTGAGCGTCGGCGGCGCCAGGCTATCAAAGAAGCTGCGCGCCGCGCCAAGGAAGAGGCCCGCAAGGCGCGGGCCGAGGAGCGGCAACGCGATAAGGACGCGCGCGCGGCGCACGCCGCCTTGGCTGCGCAGCCGGATAATCCTGCGATGGGGCCGGCGGCGGCAGACGGATTCATTGATGGCGACTCGCGTCCTAAATCCAGTTTGCGGAAGCGTTTGGAGCAGGCTCGCCAGGCGGCGCAGGCCGAGCGCATGCGCGAACGCCAGCGTGTCCCCGCCGCACCCGCGCCTGCGGAGCCGCCGCCTGCCGCACACACCGCGCCGGTAGCCGCGCCTGCGCCTGCGGCAGTGGCGGTTGCCCCGCAGCCGGAGCAGCAGCCTTATCCGTTGCCGCCGGTATCCTTGCTGAACCCGATCCCGAAGGGCAGGGCGGATCACGGCAACGTCGAAGAAACATGCGAAGTGTTGGTCGAGACCTTAGGCCAGTTCAATGTGCCGGTTGAGGTCATCGGCACCACACCCGGACCAGTGGTGACCCAATATGAGCTGCGTCCTGCGCCCAACATTAAGGTCGAACGGATCGCGAGCCTGAGCGCCAATCTGCAGATGGCTCTGGAGGCGAACAGTCTGCGGGTTCAAGCGCCGATTCCGGGCAAAAACGCGGTGGGTGTCGAGGTTCCCAACCGGCGCGCTCTTCCTGTGACCTTCCGTGAGGTAATCGAGGGCGAAGCCTGGAAGAAAAACCGCTACGAGGTGCCGTTGGTTTTGGGTAAAGACGTGGCTGGCAATGACCTGATTTACGACCTGACAAAAGCGCCGCACCTGCTGGTGGCGGGTGCCACCGGCTCCGGCAAGAGCGTTTGCCTTAATGCTATATTAAACGGCCTCCTGATGAGCCGCACCCCAGAGCAGTTACGCCTGATTCTGGTTGATCCCAAACGCGTCGAGTTCACCTGCTACAACGATCTGCCGCACCTGCTGGTGCCGGTTATTAACGATCCCCAAAAGGTCGCTTTCGGGTTGCGTTGGGCGATCACCGAGATGGAAAAGCGCTACCGGTTGCTGCAGAAGGTGGGGTGCCGTAACATTGTGGCTTTTAACAATCGGCAAACCATCACACAGGAAGAGTTGTTCGATGATAACGGAGAGCCTGCCACACCGCAGGCACAGGATGCTATCCCCGCCAAGCTGCCATATATCGTGATCATCGTGGATGAGGTGGCGGACATCATTGCGTCGGTTGGCAAGGAGGTCGAGCCTGCTATAGCGCGCCTCACTGCCTTGTCGCGGGCAGTCGGCATCCACCTGATTCTGGCCACGCAGCGGCCTTCGGTCGACGTGCTCACCGGTACGATCAAGTCGAATATCCCCGGTCGGCTGGCGTTCAAGGTGTCGCAATCGAATGACAGCCGGACTATTCTGGACAGCCCCGGCGCTGAAGAGCTGATCGGCAAGGGCGATTTCCTGTTCCTCAAAGAGGGTTCGCAACTTATCCGCGCGCAGGGCGCGTGGGTTACCGACGAGGAGATCGCGCGGGTGACTGGCTTCGTCAAAGAGCACTGCCAGCCATGCTACGATCAGAAGTTATCACAGCGGCTTGAAACGATTAAGGAGAGCGACCCTGCCAGCGCTTTGGAGGAAGGGGAGGGAGACACGGAGGGCCAGGAGGCAGTTGCCGACGCCGTCGATCCGGACGACGAGCTGCTTGCAAACGCTTTGGAAGTGATCAGGATGACGCGCCGCGCTTCAACCACGATGTTGCAGAGGCGCCTGCGAATCGGTTACACTCGTGCCGCGCGCTTGATGGATACCTTGGAGGAGAGGGGCATTGTGAGTGCTCCGGCAGGCGCTGGTGTGCGGGATATTCTGGTGGATTTGGATAATGAGATGCCGCCAAACATGGGGTTTGATGACGAGGATGAAGAAGAAGGGGAATCATCCGAAGGGGTTGACGGCGAAACAGAAGAGCCGTAAACTTAAGGGTTTATAGGAAGGTTGAGGTAATCATGGCGTTTGGAGAGATACTGCGCAACGCGAGGATTCAGAAAGGCTTGTCGCTTTCTGATGTGGCGGCTGGCACTAACATGCTGGTGCAGATCGTGGAAGCCTTAGAGAAGGAAGAATTAAAGCGCATCGCCGCCCCGATATATGGCCGTGGTTTTGTGAAGCTTTACGCTGAATTCTTGAATCTGGACCATGAGCCGCTGATCCGTGATTTTATGGAGGTTTACGACGGCAACCGCGTTCCGTCGTTAAAGCCTGAGATACAGCAGGCGCGTGTCGAACCCGCGCCGGTGCCGGTGACCCGGACGGTTTCCGAACCTGTGGCGCTTGACAAGACGGCAGAAAAGCAAGCGGAGTTTACGGCAACCGCGCAACCTGAGCCGGATGTCCCTGCTCCCCGTCCGGCAGAAGCGGACGCTGTGACAGAGGGCGAAAAGCCTAAAATCCGTGAAGTCACGCCCAAGGCCGAAGATGACATAGTGCCGGCAACTGTAACTATGATTGAAGACAGGCCTGCGCTGGTGGTCACTCCGGAGGAGGTTGAGGCAGAAGATTACAGCGAGCCGGATCTGTTCAGCATCAAGCAGCATCAGCATAGGCCTGTTGTCGAACAAATCGTGGTTAGCGACAAGAAGGCGGACAAGCCGCGTTTGACGCGCGGCAACCAGCAGTTGCCGGTCTTCAAGATCGGCGGACATATGGACACGGCCTATATTCGCAAGGACAAAAAAGAGCGCGTGAGCGCGTTTCTAAGCGCAATCTTCAAAAAAATTATATTTGCTTGTGGCTGCATACGCGATATGCTGGCCCGTGCCTTTTCCTCAGTGCGCCTGCCGCAAGGCAAAGTGCTGGTCTTCGGCGGGGCGGGCGTGCTGGCCGTGATCATCATGATTTCCGGGTTGCGGATTCTGTTCAAGATGACCGGCGACAGCTCTGTGGACGCGCCAGCGGCGGACATCGAACACATTTCACCGCCGCCGGATTTGTATGTGGACTGACCCCTAGAATTCCTAATGGAATTAGGAATTAGTGAATAGTGAACAGTTAAGAGTGAATAGGGGGATGATCCCGTCCTCTGGATACGGATGTCCCCGCGTTGCGTGTAGAATTAGGAGTCAGGAATTTTTCGGGAGGGACGAGCGTCTGCCCGTCCGGGCAAGCAGACGCTTGCCCTTCCCAGCACTCCGTGCTTGCACCTTTTACCTCTTACTTATCTGAATCCTCCCCACCGCACCTGTCTGGTGCAAAACGCAATCTGGAGTGCGGTGACAAGGGACGCGCTGTGCGCGGCACGCGGCACCGCTTTCCGGCCCGCCCGCGCCAAAGCGGTGTCGCGCGGGATACCGCTTTGCCGCCGCACTCCAGATCCGTCCGCCGGACTTGCGGAGTATCGGTCTCGAAATCAACTACTCTTTTTAGGTTGAATCACACCAAGCAGACTGTGAATAACGGGGTCTTTGGTTTTGACTTCATCGGCGGTCAGTCCGTCCAGTTCGTGGGGGAAAACGATCCACTCTTCAGTCTGCTTCACGTGGTAGTCCGGCTTTAACCCGATCCGGCTCTGTCCGGGCTTCCAGTACACTACAGCGAGCCGCACGTCGGCACCTGACAGAACCAGACGGTCCATCACCGCTTGCGCGGTACTGCCTGTGTCGAAAACATCGTCAATCACCAACACCCGCGATCCCGGCGCTATCGAATCGAAGATACTGTCAGCATTCTCGAAAACGATTTCGCTGTTGCGCTGGCGGATGCCGGTGTAGGATTGGCACTTGAGCGCGCGATGACGCGGTCGCAGACCGTGATAAAACAAGAACTCATGCACACCCACCCCGACAGGAGCGCCGCCGCGCCATAAGGCTATCAGGTCATCGGGGCGCCATCCGGAGTCGAGCACCATGCGGGCGAGACGGAAAATGTCGCGCATATAATCGTTGGCGGAGATGTAGATTTTATCCGGCATATCACACCTCCCCTTTTTATCGCGCCATTAAACCGACATAAAAGTTGAGGATGGATTGCCCCCAGAAGAGCCATATAGCGGCAGCAACAGAAATGTACGGCCCGAAAGGTATGCGGCTTTGCATCTTGGCTTGCCCCAGCGCGATCATGGCAAGGCCGCAGATGCTGCCAAGCAGGGAAGATGCGAAAATAGTGAAAAGCACCGACTGCCAGCCGAGAAAAGCGCCGATAGCTCCCATCAACTTGACGTCGCCGAAACCCATGGCCTCCTTCTTGAATATTTTGGTGCCGATCCATGCCACGGCGTAAAGCAGGCCGAATCCGACAACGAGCCCGATGAGCGAGCTTTGCAGTCCCTGCCACCACATCGTGCGTCCGTGCATGATCGGGATCAGGGCGCTGAGCACGGGGCCTGCCGCCATGCCGCCGATGGTCACAGAGTCCGGGATTATTAAATGCTCGAAATCCACAAAGGTTCCCAGAATCAATCCGGACAGAAACAGCCAGTACACCGGTATGACGAGCGGGTGGGGGATCGGCGGCATGCGCATGGCGGTTGGCGCGGCCCATTTCATGAATACGGCGAGAAAGAGCATGGCGGTGAGCAACTCGACCAGCGTGTAGCGGAACGAGATAGTCCCGCGGCATGTGGCGCAGCGGCCCCGGAGCGCCAGCCAGCTAAGGACGGGGATGTTCAGATACCAAGGGATCAGCGTCCCGCATTTAGGGCAGTGTGAACGCGGCCTCACGACCGACTCGTCACGCGGGATGCGGTAGATGCAGACATTGAGGAAACTGCCCACGCAAGCCCCGAAGAAGGTCGAGAACAAGGCCAAAAGCAACATGAAAAAACGCATTTCCTGTCCGTTCATAATTTACCTATCCTCTCGTTTGGTGTTTGTGAGACCTTATTCATTTTGCAGGGATTCGATAAGAACAGCTTTCATGCGCGTCTCTCCTAGATTTCAAACAATGGCCTGACTTTTGCAAACATCATCATCTTGCACTTACACAGGTTGGTGTGATGCTTAAGATTCACATAAACCATTTGCGCAATCAAGCCCAATTTGCTGGAAAGGGAACCGCCAAGACGCCAAAACCGCCAAGAGGATATTCGGTTGCAGGTTTCGTATTACCGTTTCACGTTGAGTGTTCTTCCCGTCTTTGGAGGACGATTGTCCTCACGAGCCGCAGACATCCCGCCGTGCTTTGTTGCTCTGTGATGGAAAATCCGCGTCCTTTGCGGTTTTTGCGGCTATTCACCTACACGAAACAAACGAAAGCGGTGTCATGCCTTTCCGTGTGTTCAGTGTATTCCGTGGTTAAAAAGCACCCGATCCATGCCCCCCAAAAACCTTGGCGTTTCTTGCGGCTTGGCGGCTCCTAAAAACTCCTAACTCCTAACTCCTAAATAGGCGGTGCCGGGATTAAGGCTTGAGGCATCCGATCGGACAGACGATCACGTTGTCATCGGGTCTCCGATATGCGTACCTGCCTACGGCCACCAAAACCATTTTGAATGCCACCGCCTTCATCCGTGTCGTGTCGAGCAGTCCCGAAAGCGCATTCAGTGTTGAAGCGCCTTCCTCGATGAGAGCCTCGCCGCCAAGTTTCACTTCGACAAGACCGGAGGAGCCGTTCCGCAAATGCACCACGGCATCGCACTCCAGCCCGTTTCGGTCGAGAAAGTGGCTGACCGCACCTCCGAGCGCTTCAGCGTACACGCGCAAATCGCGCACGGCGAATGCCTCGAAGAAAAAACCGAGCGACTGGATGTCGTTCATCAAGTCGCCGGGTCCCAATCCCATGGCGGCGGCGGCGATGGACGGATCGGTGAAATAGCGCGTGTCCGAAGTGCGGATCGTTGTCTTTGACCGCAGACAAGGCGACCACGCCGGCATGTCTTCGATGACGAATATTTTTTCGAGCGCATTCAGATACGACCGAATCGTGTCGTCGTTCGGAGCCCGGGCACGGCCATTTTGCATGTCCCTTCGTATTGTCGGCAAAAGTGCCTGTGTCCCTTGCAGCCGAGCGAACGAGCGCATGAGACGACGAACTCTGGCCGGATTCCGTTCCACTCCGTCCACGCGCGAAATGTCCGACGCCGCCACGGCCTCGTAGTAGTCGACGGCTCTGTCAAGTGCCACGTCTCCGGTTTGTTCGACTGCTTGCGGCCAGCCCCCGCGGCAGATAAGCCAAGCGATGTCGTTCAGCGTTTTGATCGTACTTTCACCGGAGGGCTCAGAACCAGCGAAGAGGTCTCGGAGCGACACCGTCCCGGTGGATTCCCCCGACTCCCATAGACTCATGGGGCGCATCCGCAATCTTGAGATACGCCCCGTTCCAGAATGGACAATGTCTTTCTCCCCGTTTTGCGCCTTCTTGCCCTCTGGAGGAACGGCCGATCCCGTGAGGATGAAATGCCCCCATCCTTCTGCATGATCCACATGGAACCGGACGGCATCCCAGAATTTTGGAGCGACCTGCCATTCATCGATCAGCCGAGGAGTTTCGCCCTTGAGCAACTCCTTGATGTTTGTCGCGGCCAACGCCAGGTTGCGTTCTCTTGTGTCGGGATCCGCCATGTACAGTGCGCTCTTTGCGAATTGTTCGCATGTTGTCGTCTTGCCGCACCATTTCGGGCCTTCCACCAAAACCGCACCGGCTCCGGAGAGCTTGCGCAGGAGGATGTCATCCGCGATTCGCTTTCTGTACTGTTGTGTCATGTGGCGGAATCGTACCATAAGAGCCGTTGACTATCAACCATAATTCGGTGATTTGTCGCGATTCCATTCGGTGATTTGTCGTAGAATTGTTCGGTGATTTGTCGCGATTCCGTTCGGTGATTTGTCGCGGAAGCGTGGGAGAACCGGAAAGCGGTGCTGCACCTTTCGTGTCGTACGGGATGGATATACTCACACAAACACGAAACAACCGAAAGCAGTGCCATGCCTTTCCGTGTGTTCAGTGTATTCCGTGGTTAAACAAACCCGAGCCATGCCACCAAAAAATCTGTCGTGCATCTGCCTATTGCGTTTATGGCCTATTCTGGTATCATCAAACCATGCAAAAGAGGGGTGGCGATGCCGTGAATCATCCCCATCAGAGACAGAGACTTGAAAAATTTAGCCTGTAAACGAGTGAGGAGAATGATGCCAAGTGCCATTGAAATCATACGTGAGGTCGAGTCTTTCCCGGTTGAAGATAGGACTTTCATCATTGATTCGTTGTTGCGAACTCTGAACCCGCCTAACCGAGAAATTGATCAGAAATGGGCCGTAGTGGCCAAATCAAGATTGGACGATCTTCGGTCAGGACGCATAAGAGCCATTCCCGGTGAAGAAGTCCTCGCCAGAATCAAGCGACAATTCTCGACATGAATTTTGCATTTCACCCTGAAGCAGAAGACGAGTTCAGGGACGCCATCGCGTACTACCAGGATCGTGATGACGGTCTTGGGCTTGATTTTGCAAGAGAGGTCTTTGTCGCCATACAAAATGCGGTTGACTATCCTTCCATGTGGCCAGAGATTGATCACGAGATACACCGTTGTCTGGTTCACCGCTTTCCCTATGGTGTGCTCTATAGCATAGAACCTGTCGGTATCTTTATCCTTGCCGTGATGAATCTGCACCGTGACCCCGATTATTGGAAGCACAGGCAATAGAAAAGGTTTTTTCGATCTTTGCGGCTATTCACAAACACGAAACAACCGAAAGCGGTGCCATGCCTTTCCGTGTGTTCAGTGTTTTCCGTGGTTAAACAAACCCGAGCCATGCCCCCAAAAAATCTGCGTTCCTCTGCGCAATCTGCGGTTCCAAAACCCGAGCCACGCCCCCCAAAAACCTTGGCGTTTCTTGCGTCTTGGCGGTTCCAAAAAACTCCTAACTCCTAACTCCAATCTCCGCGCTACGCGCGGAGCTTGGCGAGCGTCGCGAGTGACCGCGTGAGGTTCACGATGGATTCGGCTTGGCAGGCGATGGTCACATCCTTCTGCCCGCAGACGGGGCAATAGGCGGAACCGGGGGCACGGGACTTTGTGTCTTGATCCGGGAGGGCAACCGGCGCCGGAACGGCATCCTTGCTGTCGAGGCCGAGCAGCCAGTCGGTGGAGACACCCAGACGTGCCGCCAGCCTGACGAGCACCTCGATGTCCGGGATGCGCTCGCCCGACTCGTACCGGTTGTACGTGTTCTGGGCGAGGCCGACTTTGCGCGCGAACTCCGCTTGCTTCAATTCGCCCCGCAACGTCCTCAATCTGTCGGAAAACACACTCAAAAAGGCCCCCTGAAAAAACTTCCCAAACGGCATTGACTTGTTTTCCCAAATGGGATAATCTTGTGCCGTTCAATTGGAAAGTCTCGGCTTTATTTTAGGCCAACGTTCGGCCACATGCAACAAAAAGGGACGGGAAGAGAAGGTGCGCGATGAAAAGACAAAAGTATGGCAACTTTTTTTTGAATGAGCTTTCTGTAGGTGTGCTGCGGTTTGTAAGCACCACGAAAAGCGCGATCAAAAAATGTTTGCGAATAGGGGAACCCCTGATTCCTCGCAGAGTACTAATTCTATCGTTGCTTGGGCTGATTGCAGCATCGCCCCAAGACGCGTTCGCAACAAAATATGACCGAACTTTCAAGAGTCCAGGAACGACAACAATCACCGTTCCTGTCGGAGATCATCAAACTAGAGTGACGGGTTTCAACTTACCGAGAGTAACAAAGTATGATATCAAGTGGTGGGTAAGATATGAAGATTACCCCGCTGCCTCATGGAATCATCTCAAGACCAGCTCGTTGGGGGTTCTCCTAGAGTATGGGATGATGGATTTCCAATGGAATGGAACATCATTCATAATACCGGGGGAATCTGGTGCAGATGACTGGATATTTTCTGGTCGAATAAGAGTTTCTGCAGAGGTATGTACGAGTGATGGTTTATATGAGGAGCACCAATGGGTTATTACGGGAGAAACCCCTGATTTTACTGTGCTATCGATTTCTCTAAGCCCCACTGTGGTCGCTCCCAACGGGACTGTTACCGCCAAAATAATGGTAAAAAACCAAGGCGATATACCCGGGGATGCGGGTTTTCTCGACTGGTGGGCGGATCGTTCCAGTGCGCCTTCGGATGATTCCGGCAGTACTGGTTATGTGAGAGCCGGCACTTTGGAAGCAGATGAAATCACGATATATACCGCGCAGTTTAAAGCCCCCGGCACAACCGGCAGCAAGACTTTCTGGGCTTTAATCGATAGCACTAAGAGAACGCTGGAAACGAATGAAGACAACAATACCAAGTCGGCATCGTACAAAGTTCAGGTGTTGCCCGACTTTGTTGTCTCGTCGATCTCTTTAAGCCCGACGACAGTGGCACCAGGAGGGCAGGTCACCGCCACCGTGACGGTGACGAATCAGGGCGGCGGGTCGGGCGACGCCGGATATCTCGATGTTTGGTATGACAAGCCCGAACCGGCCAGTGTCGGTGACGATGGCGACAAATGGGAAGAAGCGGGTATAATCCACTCTGGCTACAGTAAGGATTACACGTACACCTTCACGGCGTCGGGTCTCGGAACCAAGACATTCCGCGCCTTCATCGACAGTTATAATAATACGAGCGAAGTCTACGAAAGTAACAACCAGGGAACGAAGACCTACACGGTCGAATCCAAAACCTTGACGATCAATCCGACGAGCCGCCACCACACACGCGCGGCGGCCAGCAACCAGAAAATCGACGTTACCGCCAATGTTCAGTGGACGGCAACCGAGAACCTGTCGTGGGTGACGATCACCTCCGGCGGTTCGGGTAACGGCAACGAGACGATTTATTACAGTGTTTCGGAAAACACATCGGCTCCCAGAAGCGGTACAATCACGGTTTCCGGCGGCGGGATTACGCGGACATTCACGGTGACGCAATCCGGAGATACCGAAGCACGTCGAGTCACGGTCACACCCGTTTCAGCGGGAGTGGATGCCGACATTGACATTCCGATCCTCATCGACAATGCCAACGGCGTGCTTGGATTCGCAGTCACATTGAACTATCCGGCGAACCTTGCGGACTATGTATCGGTGTCGCCCGGTTCGCTTACAGCGGGGTGGAGCATCGTGCCGAACGGTGGCACGGACGGTCGTGTCGTCATCAGCAGCGCGGGTGCTACGGCTTTGTCGGGCTCGGGAAGCCTTTGTGTCGTGCGGCTGCATACGGCAGCAAGCGCTGGAAACGGAACCATCTCCGTGAATTCTGTTCAACTCAACGACGGGGGAATCCCCAGTCAGGGGATATCAGGCGTTTCTTTTGCCACAACCGCAAGGTTCCTGTGGGGCGATGTCAATGGTGACGCAGTGGTGGGGACATTGGATGCTTCTGGAATCTTGAAAGCCGTGGCGGGACTTCCAAGCGTGATTGTTACACGTGCGCCGCCCAATCCGCCTGCCGGGGATGTGGATGGGAACGGAACAATCGGTACGCTGGATGCGTCGTACATTCTCAAAAAGGTCGCGGGTATTATTGCCCCCACTGGCTTCCCGGCAGACACGAACCATGATTCGTACGGGCCTGAGGCGGCTCCAAACGCGACTCCGAATATGAACCCAGTGTCGGCGGCGCTCGCTGTTGTACCGCTGGGCGGTGCTGCAGCTCGGCAGCTTTCGATCGCTCCCGTTTCGCCGCCGCCGGATGCCGACATCGACATCCCCATCATGATCGATGATGCCAGCGATGTGGAGGGATTCGCAGTGACCCTCAATTATCCGGCGGCTCTGGCCGACTATGTGTCGGTGTCGCCCGGATCGCTGCTTACCGAAGACTGGTCCATAATCCCGAACGGAAGTGAAGACGGAAAGGTTGTGATTGCGGCGGCGGGAGCGACAGCTCTCTCCGGGAGCGGAAGCCTCTGTGTTGTGCGGCTACATACGGTCGCAACCGCTGGCAGTGGCACAATGTCGCTCGCCCCTGTCAATCTGAATGATGGGGCAACTCCGGCGGAAGGTGCTACCGGGATCGCGTGGGGTACCCCTTCACAATCCGTCCTGTCCGTGACGCCCGGCTCCCGTTCTGTGTCAAAGGACGCGGGCACAACCACCTTCAGTGTGGCGAACGCGGGATCTGGTTCCATGAACTGGACTGCGGCGGTGACCTCAGGTGGCACATGGGCGCGGATCACCTCCGGCGCGAGCGGCATCAACGCGGGCACGATCACGGTCGGTTTCGATGCGAATCCTGCGGGCGGTGTGCAGCGTACCGCGACGATCCGCGTGACAGCGCCCGGAGCGACGGGAAGCCCGGTTGACGTGACGGTGGTGCAAGCGGCACCGCTACCCGCCTTGTCCGTGACGCCCGGCTCCCATTCTGTGTCAAAGGACGCGGGCACCACCACCTTCAGTGTGGCGAACGCGGGATCGGGTTCCATGAACTGGACTGCGGCGGTGACCTCGGGCGGCGCGTGGGCGCGGATCACCTCCGGCACGAGCGGCATCAACGCGGGCACGATCACGGTCGGATTCGATGCGAATCCCCTAGGCGGGGCACAACGCACCGCGACAATCCGCGTGACAGCGCCCGGTGCGACGGGAAGCCCGACCGATGTGAGGGTAGTGCAGGAGGCGAATTTTACGGCCCCGACCATCACGACATCGAGTCCCCTGCCTGACGGCACGGTGGGCAGCGCCTACAGCGTGACGCTGGCGGCGAGCGGCGGGAAAACGCCGTACACATGGTCGCGGGTCTCGGGCAGTCTGCCCGCCGGCCTAGCTCTGAGTAGCGGCGGTGTGATCAGCGGCAAGCCGACCGCATCCGGCCCATTCAACTTCACGATCCGCGTCACAGGCGGTAACAACCTCTCTTCGACCAAGGTGTTCAGCCTGACGATTAATGCAGGAGAAGAAGGTGTGTTGTTCTCGGAAGACTGGGAGAGCGGGCAGATCGACACAAGCAAGTGGAAGATTTGGGGCTATCCTGCGCCGACCATTGTGTCGGGCGGCAACAGCATCGGCAACTACGCACTGACTTCCAATGGCGATGCCAGTTATGAAAGCGGTGTGACTTCGTTGCAGAGCTTCGAGGTCAGGCCGAGGCTTACGGTCAGCGCGAAAGTGTTTGTACAAGCACCCGGCACGGATGTCTGGTCGAAACGCTCTTGGCATGGGCTGGCGCTGAGTTCTCGACCGCCCGCAGAGTGGGGGGATTCCAACGGTGCTGGCGACTCACTGATCGGGCCCTTCATCAATCTTAGGGGAAACACGCCAACAGATACAGGGCTCGCAGTTACTACGCCATCCGGCGGAAAAGAATACGCATCTGCCCCTTACTTGGATAAGTGGACGACAATCGCGTTTACCTTCAATGCCGACGGATCGGTCACCTACTGTGTGAACGATCAGGTGCTCCACACCACGTCCGCAGGTTGGATTAACTACGCCAATGTCCCAGTGGCCTACCTTGTCTGCGGCGGGCGGTCTGAGGGCTCAAGCGTGGTGAATCTGCATGACGACATAATATGTTCACTAAATGGCGATGTGGGCAACGACTTCCCGTGTGCTCCCACAGGAGATGTGGCGCTGACGACAACCGGCTCGTACGACGGATTTTTCTATGCGGATCGGGCGTTTTGGGATGATGAGGTGCCGACAGTGCTGGGAACGCTGAACGTCAAACTCAGCAATCTGGACGGCAAGCTGACCGCCAAGGCGGTGTTGCGGGCTGGCTCTGCCAGCTTCAGCGGCAAGCTGTGGACGAGACGGGAAGGGGACGGGACCCGGTTCACCACGCTGACCACGCGGGGCGGCGAGCGGCTAGACCTCTTCGTCCGCCAGAACCGGATCTGGGGCACGCTCAAGGGCGGCAAGGCTGGCGCGGCGCCGCTGGCGCTGGAAGGTGCTCGCAACCGCTTCGCGGATAAGAAGGACATGGCGGCGCAGGCCATCCTCAACCAGTATAAGGGGTACTACACGGCGCGTTTTGAGAGCGGGGAGTTTATCCAAGGGGCTCTGAACGCCGCGCCGCAGGGGTACGGATACCTGACGCTGACTGTCAACAACGGCGGGAAAGTCAGGATCGCGGGGATTCTGGCAGACGGTACAAAGGTGTCGCAGTCGTCTCAACTGCTGCACTTCGCGGATTGCGGCGAGTGGCTCTGCGTGCCGCTGTTCGTCCCGCTCTACCGCAAGACCGGGTATGTCGGCGGGCTGTTCTGGATCTACCCCGACACGCGCGAGATTTATTGCGGCGTGGATACGGGCGAGTCCGTGAGGTGGGAGAAACCGGGCAAGGGCCCTGACGGCTTCACCGGTCTGCTCGGCATGGTCGGCGGACCCTACAACAACAAATCGCCTGTCCTGCAAACGCGGTATGTGTTCGAGTCCGCGTTTGATTGGGATCTCGCGGCGTACCATGCCGCAGGAGAGGCTTGGGGATGCGAGTTCTGGCCGATGGACGTGCCCGTGGATGTTACAGGTTCCCGGATGAAGATCGTGCGCGGGGATCGTCCCGTGAGAGTCCGCGAGGACGGCGAGACTTGGTATGAGTACGGCAGGGAGAACCCTAACATGGTCACGTTAAGTTTCACTGCCCGCACAGGCATATTCAGAGGCAATTTCACGCTGTATTACGACTATCACGACGAACGAGGCCGATTCCAGCACAAAACCGTCAAAGTCCCCTATGCCGGCGTGATGTTGCAGAATCCGGAGACCGGTCGGTTAAACTCCGGATACGGGCATTGCCTGTTCCCGTCTAACGATCCGGAACTGAAGGCGTACAAGATCAAGCCGTCGTTCCCTGTTGGGTTGTGGTCGGATTAGGAATGATTGGATAGTTCGTTAGTTCATTAGTTTGTGTCGCGGGTCGCGGGGCAACCTCTCTTATTGCGACCACCCAGTGGTCGCAATCCTGAGAGTAAAAGCCGCGGGCGCATCCCGCGAGGCGGACCATCCAGTGGTCGTAATAAGAGATTAAAAGCCGTCGACCCGCCGTTCACCCGTCTCGCGAAGCGCTGGGAGGGGCAAGCGTCTGCTTTCCCGGCGGCGGTCACGCCGCCATTTTTGCACTCATCGTTGCGGCCACTGCGTGGTCGTAACAATCGATCCCGATAGCGATCCCGATTTGGATGCAACCCTGAGTCCTGTGTAACCATGAAACACCTGAAACCTCTCATGAAAATCCGAACCCCACCTTGGCGATCTTGGTGTCTTGGCGGTTCCAAAAAACAATGCACTAACGAACTCGCGCATTAATACACTTTCCCCTCCATCTTTTATCCTCTCTTTCTTGTCAATGCAGTATAAACCTTGTGGACAGGGAGGGTGGGCTCCGGTAAACTATGTGTTATTCAAGAACCGTTTATACCTGTGTTTAAGGTTTCTAAAGCTAAGGGAGGGACGCATGAAAAATATCAAACGCCGTTCGTTCATAAAAGGCACTGCCGCTGTCACAACGATGCCCGCCATCGGGTTGACTGCGCGTGCGGAAACCGCGCCGGCCGCCACCGTCCTGGTGGTGCACGGTAAAGATATTCCCAAAATGCTTGAGGCAGGGATCGCCAAGTTTGGCGGGTGGGGGGCTTTCGTAAAGCCGGGCATGAAAGTGGCCATCAAGCCGAACGTGGCTTGGAACTCGAAGCCGGAGCAGGGCGGCAACACCCACCCCGACCTTGTCAGGACATTCGTCTTGGCGGCGGAGGCTGGCGGCGCGGCCAAAATCGACCTGCCGGAAAACACCTGCCACGACGAGAAGGCGACCTTCCCGACCAGCGGGGTCGAAGCCGCGCTCAAAGGCACCAAAGCCCGGCTCTACCGTCCGGCCAAGACGGATTATGAGGAGGTCGAGATACCGAAAGGCCAGATCGTCAAGCGCGCCAAGATTCCGCGTGACATCTTGAAGTGCGATTGTCTGATCAACATGCCTGTGGCCAAGCATCACGGCGGCGCCACTCTGACAATCTCAATGAAAAACTGGATGGGGTCGGTCTCAAACGAAGACCGGCGCGCCTGGCACCGTGACGGTCTGCACCAGTGCATCGCCGACATCAACACCTTCCTGAAGCCCAAACTGATCGTGATTGATGCCACGCGCATAATGCTTACCAAGGGGCCGCAAGGCCCCGGTGAACTCGCGTACCCTGATGAACTCATCTTCAGCACGGACACAGTCGCTGCTGACGCCTATGCTGCCACGCTTTTCAAAAAGCAGCCTTTTGATGTGCCGCACATAAAAATCGCGCACGAAATGGGTATAGGCTGCGGTGATCTGAGCAAGGTCAAGGTCGAGCGGCTCGAGGTCTGAGCAGTTACGGTATGTTTACCAAACGTAATCTCATACGGCTGGTCCTGACAATCGTTTTTGCCCTGATCGCGTACGGTGTGATACCCGAATCATGGCGGCATCTGCTGGTTGTCTTGCCCGGCTTGAGTCCGTTGCTCAACATCGGCGGCGCGGTGGCGGCGCTCTCGTTCAGCGCCTTCACGTTGCTTGGCCTGCCGTTGCTGATACTGCCGTTTTTCGCGGGACGCTTTTTCTGCTGGCGGCTTTGCCCGATGGGTTTTCTGGCGGAGACCGTCGGACGCTTGAACCCGTGGAACAAAGGGGCGGTGCGCAAGGTGCCGTTTGTCGGCAAGTTTTTGGCGCTGCTCATTATCGGCAGCGCGGCCGCCGGTTATCCGGTGCTGATCTGGACCGACCCGCTGTGTGTGTTCAACGGTTTCTTCGCGGCGTGGCGAGAGCCGTTGGCGTGGGGTTCAGCGGTTACTGCGATTGGCTTCGTGCTAATCTTAGTGCTGAGCCTGCTCTTTCCCAATGTTTGGTGTCATAGGTTGTGTCCGTTGGGCGGCCTGCAGGAGATGTTGACCAATTTGGGCAAGCGCATTCGCGCCAAAGAGCCTGCGGATAAAGCGCCAGCGGTGCAGCCTATAGAAAACCTTCAGGTGGCGCGGCGCACATTGCTGGGGCTGGCGCTCGGAGGTTTCTCTGGAATAGCCTACCAGGCCTTGTCGGATCTGATGCGAAGCAAGAGAATCGCGACAGGGGCGGATAAGGATGAGCCGTGCAAATGCGGTGGCGGCCATGGCGGAGGCAGAGGGCAGGGAGGCGGCAAGTGGCAGGGCAGGCACCGGCGGATGCAGCAGTGTGGCGCGGATGACGTTCCGACTGTGCCGTATATCCGGCCGCCGGGTGCGGCTGCCGAAGCTTTTAACGCGCTTTGCGCCCGTTGCGGTAATTGTATGGCGGTTTGTCCGTATGGCCTGCTCTTGCCGGACCTCGGCAGTTCAGGTATCGACGGCCTCTTCACGCCGGTGATGCTCTTCCGCAGCCGTAACAGCGAGCAGGAAAAATTCTGCTTTCAAGAGTGCACGGCATGCACAAAGGTTTGTCCCACCGGCGCGTTGCGCTCGCTCACGCGCGAAGACAAGCAGCAGACCGCCATCGGGCTGGCGCGCGTCAGCAGGTGTAAATGTCTGGCTTGGGCCAAGGGCGAGTACTGCATGGTCTGCCAGGAGTTCTGCCCTTATCACGCCATCAAGGAAGTTGAGCGTAACGACGTGATGTGCCCGATTGTGGAAGCGGATAAATGTCGCGGCTGCGGAGCTTGCGAGAGCCAGTGCCCGGCTCTGCCTGTTGCGATCGTGATCAAAGGACGCCAGAAGCAATTGCGGCTTACGCATCCCTCGCCGTATTTGGCCAATGTGGGTTCCGGCGAAAACTGAGCCTATGTGTCGCAGAGCGGGCCGAATGACGGATTGCTCCCGCTCTATACGGGTTGACGACTAGCGGTTGCTGGACAGCCACGGCGGCGTGTCTGACAGGGTGGCTTCAAAGGCGTCTTGCAGTTCGCGCGCGTAGGCACTGGAATAGGAGTTGTCCAGAAACTTCCCGTACGCTTCGTCACAGAAACGCTCCCAAGAAGCCTCTTCTCGGTCAGGGATGATAGGGTAAAAAAGTACGCCCGCTTTCTGTGCGGCGATCAGGTCGCCCAGCGCGTCGCCGATCAGCAAGACGCGGCTCATGTCGTATTTGTTGTCGGCGGCCAAGCGCAGATGCTGGTCTTTCGATCCCAGTTCTTGGCCTGCGATGAAATCCACGTAGCCGTCGAGCGCGTGTTGACGCCACTCTTTGACGAGCGCCTCTTCTGGAGTTTGCGAAACCACGATGGCGTCACTGGATGCCCGGATCAGTTCCAGCGCTTTCACGGCCCAGCGGAATGGCGGCACCGGGCGCATGTTTGCAGCGATTTCCGCGTTGATCGCCAAGCTCCACT